>Ga0207713_1002207_pt1 | contig 14421 bp, 14 predicted proteins | sample KBSS64metaG_FD_184404 | JGI IMG/M metagenome (GOLD analysis project Ga0207713, IMG submission 184404) | Switchgrass rhizosphere microbial communities from Kellogg Biological Station, Michigan, USA - KBS S6-4 metaG (SPAdes) (version 2) | ecosystem: Host-associated > Plants > Roots > Rhizosphere >...
ACGGATTGACCGGCACCTCGGCACTTCCTAAGCGAAACGCGTATTGAACGGTCGGCTCACCGAGTTGCGCCGACATCTTGCTGACTGCACCGCGACCGATTTCAATCAATGGATCGCATCCGACTTGAACAGGATGTTCGGCACGGTGGTCGACTTCGACTGGCATTCCTGCGGGCCCATGTAGCCGGTGCGCTGGTCTTCCGGCAGGTTCTGGATTTCCCAGGCAATCACCGCCTGCAACGACAGCTCACGCTGTTCGGCAGTGAGCTTGCGGCCATCGGACCACTTGCCGATTTCCACGGCGAGCTTGAGGCTCTCGTAGATATCCGGGGTGATGTTTTCGATCATTTCAGCAAAAGAGGACATGAGGCTCTTCCTTATCAAATAGACGATTTGCGACGGCTGTACAGCCCGCCCAGCAAACCTGTCAGGCAACCGATGACCAAGCCGCCGACATGGGCCGCGTTGGCGATTTCGCCGAAACCGATCATCGAGACCAGCCCCGACAGGCAGAGCAGCAGCCAGACCAGCATCATCACCAGTACCCCACGGGGCAGGCGATAGGCCGGGTTGGGCGACAGCAGTTGAAAAATCCAGCAATGCCCGAGCAGGCCATACAACACGCCGGACAACCCACCGAACAGACCGGGGCCACCATAAGCGTATTGAGCGTAGTTGGAGACCAGGCTGAACAACAGGGTCAGGCCCAGCAAGTTGATACTGCCCTGGCGCGCCTCTATGCGCCGGCCCAACTCCCAGTACCACATGCCATTCATGGCCAGGTGCAGGATGCCGAAGTGGATCAGCATCGGCGTGACCAACCGCCACCACTGCCCCGCCGCCAGACTGTCGGCCAGCGGCGTGAACTGGATGTACTCGCCGATAATGCGAAACTGCAGGAATGTCAGCCAGCTCATGGCTTGCAGGTTTTCACCGAGCAAGGTCAACGCGCCGACGATGATGCTTGCCAGCAACACCAGTGCGGTCAATGGGCTGTGCCGCAGTTGCTGGACAAACCCAGGGCGCCTGGTCGCTGCCTGTTCGGGAATATCCAGTTGCCGGTCCGGGTCACCGGCGGGAAAGCGCTGGTACAGCACGCGCACGTCGTCGCTGATGGTCTCGGGCACCCATAACACTTGCTCCCCGGCCTCTTCACTGACGCGATGGGGCACCTGCATGCGGTGCAGCAGTTGGATAAAGCCGCCCAGGTCCACACTCAGTGGCAGGCGCAATACGGCCACAGTACTCATTGGATGACCTCGGGCCGCTCAACGTCGACCCAGACGAATTTATTCGGGTCCAGCCGCGTTTCCTGATCCAGGCGGTACGCCACCAGCTTGCCGTACAGCACCGCGCTGTAGTCCAGGCAGGCCAGGTTCGGGCGGATCGGCGCCGGTTTGCCGCTGCGCCAGTAGTGCCCGACGAACAACAACGGTTCGTCGACGCCGTAGCGCAGCAGGGAATTCTTTTCGGTGGACGACAACGGTGTACGCGCCACCGGCTCGGGCAGTGCATCGGGCTGGAACACGATATCGCCGTAGGTCTTGGGGTCGTCTTCCCAGAACTTGGTGCGGAAGAACGAGCGCGTCAGGCCATCGCCACCGGTCAACGTGAGGCCGTCCGGCAAACGCATGTCGGTGCCGCGCAACAGGCGGTCGAACGCATTGCAGGCAAAACTGCCTGGCACGGCGGCGGCCTGCAGGAAGTGCTGGTCGATGCAGCCGTCCGGGAAGGTGCCACGCAGCGGCTGGATAAAGCCATCATCCCAGCACGCATGCACCACGCGGAAGCGCCCGGCATCGACAAACAGCGGCATGTCGTAGAACCAGCCGAGGAAATCGTGCCAGTCGGCCGGGTGATGTTCGAACTGGGTCAGGGTCTCGTGGATCAACCGCGCATGCCGTGAGTTGTGCTCACGCACGAACTGCCTGCCACTGCCCGGCGGTGCCGGTGTGGTCCAGCCCAGGGCGTTGAACTCGTGGTTGCCCATGATGCACAGCGCCTGGCCGGCCTCGGTCATGTCGTGGACGATATGCAGCGCCTCGCGGATGCGCGGGCCACGGTCGATGATATCGCCGAGGAACACCGCCATACGCGTTGGATGGCGCCAGGTGCCGCCCTGCTTGTGGTAGCCCAACAGGTCGAGCAAGTGCTCAAGGGTATGGGCGCAACCGTGCACGTCACCAATCAGGTCGTAGCTACGCGCGGGATCGAGCATCAGTCGCCTCCACCCCCCAAGCGGCTGCCCCAGCCCAGCTTGGTGCGGCACACTTCGTAGTAGTTGTGGTCCAGCGGGTGGATCAACCGCAACTTCTGTGCCTTCTTGCTCACGGTGATGGTGTCACCGGGGGCGCAGGTGAAATGGTTCTGCCCGTCACACGAGACCTGCGGGTAGATCTGCATATCTTTGGACACCACGATTTTCAGTTCACTGTTGCCGTCGACCACAATCGGCCTGCTCGACAACATATGGGGATACATCGGCACGATCACAATGGCATCCAGCTTGGGATGCATGATCGGGCCACCCGCCGACAGCGCGTAGGCGGTGGAGCCGGTAGGCGTGGCAACGATCAGGCCGTCGGCCTTCTGGCTGCACACGAACTGACCGTCGATATACAGTTCGAACTCGATCATCCGCGTGGACTTGCCGGGGTGCAGCACCACGTCATTGAGCGCATCGCCCTGGCCGATGGCTTCGCCGTGGCGGCGCACTTCTGCCTGCAGCAGGAAGCGGTTCTCCACCAGGTAATGACCGTCGAGCACCTTGGCCACTTCGACTTCCAGCTCATCCGGGCGGATATCGGTGAGGAACCCCAGGCTGCCCCGGTTGATCCCCAGCACCGGCACGTTATGTCGCGCCAGGGCACGGGCCGCGCCGAGCAGGCTGCCGTCGCCGCCGACCACGATGACCATGTCGCAGACTTCACCGAGCATCTTGCGCGACGAGGTCTGCAGGCCGTGGCCCGGCAGGATTTCAGCGATGGTGTCTTCGAGGATCACATGCAGGTGACGCTCCAGCAGGAATTTTTTCAGCCGGCGGACGGTGTCCAACACCTGGGTACTGCCCAGTCGACCGATAATGCCGATATTGCGAAATTGCTCCATGGGGCTCCTGCGGGATGTGGAGTGTGGCAAAAAAGAACGATTATGGGCGAAAGGCCGTCTCAGGCAAAACCCTTTGTCGCCGTGAAGCCTTGATGACAACGGTTCTCAGCCACCTTCAGCGCAGTTAAAAGGCTATGCTCGGACCATGACTGTGTTCCCCGATCTGCACAACCTGCCCCGCCAGCTGCGCCACCCTGAGGTGCGCGACCTGGCGTGGGTGATGCTCGCCCCGCCGATGCTCGCGCAAACGCCATGGCCGCAACGTCACCCGCTGGCCGGCAGCGACTGGGTGCAGGCGCCGCATCTGCTGGAACGCTGGCTACGCCAACTGGACCAGGACAGCAGTGCCTTGCAGCAGTGGCTGAGCCTGTCACGTACGCGTCGCCTGGGCCTGTATTACGAACGCCTGTGGCAGTTTGCGGTGCAGCATGCGCCGGGCGTGGAGTTGCTGGCCGCCAACCTGCCGATCCGCCGTGCCGGGCACACCCTCGGCGAGCTGGACATGTTGCTGCGCGACCGCGATGGCGTGCATCACCTGGAACTGGCGATCAAGCTGTATCTGGGCCCGCAGGACGGTAATGGCCAGGACACTGCGCAATGGCTCGGCCCGGGCTGTCATGATCGACTGGACCGCAAGCTGGCGCATCTGGCCCAACATCAGTTGCCGATATCGGCGCGAGAGGAGAGCCGTGAAGTGCTGGCCGCGTTGGATGTGCAGCAGTTTGATGCGCATTTGTGGCTGGGCGGCTACCTGCTCTACCCCTGGCCCGGCCAGGCTATGGCTCCCAGTGGCGCGCATCCGCAGCATTTGCGTGGGCGCTGGTTGCATCAGCGTGACTGGCAGGCGTTTGTCAGCCTCAGCCAACCGGGCCGTTGGCAGCCCCTGCCCCGGCATGCCTGGCTGGCGCCGGCGCACTACCCCACGGAAGAAGTGTGGAGCGAACAACAGATGCACGGCTGGCTGGCCGACCTGAACCCGATGGCTCCGGCGCAGCTGCTGGTGCGGCTGGTGCAGGTGGGTGAAGATTGGGAGGAAGCCGAGCGGTTGTTTCTGGTGGCGGATCTTTGGCCGAATGTGCCGGGGGCGGGCTGAGGTTTTGTCGTGAATGTCAGGGCCTCATCGGGGGCAAGCCCCCTCCCACAGGGGAATGCATTCCCAATGTGGGAGGGGGCCTGCCCCCGATAGCGGTTGCCCAGGCACTACAGCTGATCGATATGCCGATACTCCAACTGCAACCTCATTGCCAACAGCTGGGACCGACCTAGCCTGATCGGCCCACGCTCGATATCCACCAGCAGGCCCGGGCACTCCAACAGCGGCAGCCCATTAATGTCCTTGAGGCGCCCGTCGGTAATCACCAGCAGCCGCTGCTGTTCGGCCGGATACCGTTTGCGCCGCACCGTCAACCAGTCCCCCGCCTCGGTGAGTGCCGCCAGCAATGGCGTACCGCCGCCCGCGCCCAACTGTTCCAGCCAACCCGCCAAGCCCTTGGCCGCTTTCAACCCCTGCACCTGCCACTTCGGCGCCTGCCCGCTGGCCGTCAACAGTGCCATGCGCGACCGGTGGCGGTAGGCGTCGTCAAACAACTGCGCCAACAAGCCCTTGGCGTCGGAGAGCGCTCGATGTCGTCGGGTGGACGCCGACGCATCGACAATCACCAACCACAGCTCATGGGCCGCACGACTGCGCAGGTGAAACAGCAAGTCCTCTCGCGTTTGCGGCCGACCGCCGAGCAAGGTGCCCGGCCAGTTGATCGCGCCCTGCTTCGCGCTGCGAGCCTTGCCTTGCCTGCCGTTGCCTAGTCGCCCTGCCTTGGGTCGCGCATCCGCCCCCGCGTCAGGTCGAGGGCGAATGCCTAGGGCTTTTTTGGCCAGGCGGGCACTTCTCGGCGTGCGCCCGTGGGCAGCGCCGGTGCGGGCATATCGCCCCATTGGCCTTGACCGGGCGAGGTGTCGGAGGGTTTCGGCGACGGCCCTTCGCTCGGCGGGCTGGCCGGTGAAGGAGACTGTTCCTGACGGCGATGGCGAAGAGCGAATTCAGCAACCGCTTGGATATCTTCCTCGGCAATGGCACTGGCTCCCCGCCAAGCGGCATGAGCCCTGGCACCGCGCAACCAGACAAGGTCCGCACGCAGGCCATCGACCCCCGCCGCAAAGCAGCGCTCGGTGATCTGCGCCAGTGCAAGGTCGTCCAGTGCAATGCTGTCGAGCCGCGCCCGTGCCTGGGTGCAGCGCTCGCGCAATGCCGCTTGCGGCGCATCCCACTGGGCGCAAAAGGCAACAGGGTCGCTGTCGAAATCCAGGCGACGCCGGATGATCTGCCCACGCTCGGCCGGCAAGGTCTGCCCGCTCAAGGCCACATTGAAACCGAAGCGATCGAGCAGTTGCGGGCGCAACTCGCCCTCCTCCGGGTTCATGGTGCCGATCAGCACGAAGCGCGCCGAATGGCGATGGGAAATGCCATCGCGCTCGATCAGGTTGGTGCCGCTGGCGGCCACATCCAGCAGCAGGTCCACCAGATGGTCGGGCAGCAAATTGACTTCATCGACGTACAGCACGCCACCGTCGGCCTTGGCCAATACACCGGGGGAGAATTGCGCCCGGCCTTCGCCCAATGCGGCGTCCAGGTCCAGCGTGCCGACCAGGCGCTCTTCAGTGGCGCCCAAGGGCAAGGTCACGAACTGACCACTGGCCAGCAGGTCGGCCAGACCCCGCGCCAGGGTGGACTTGGCCATGCCGCGCGGGCCTTCGATCAGCACACCGCCAATCTTCGGGTCGATAGCGGTCAGGCACAGCGCCAGTTTCAGGTCATCGGCGCCGACCACGGCGGACAGCGGGAAATGGGGAATATCAGTCATCAGCTGTCTTCTTCTATATCCAGCAACAGGTTTTCCAACGCCTCGCGGTATGCCCCCGGTTCCTGCCACATGCCACGCTGCTGGGCTTCCAGCATGCGCTCGGTCATGTCGCGCAGTGCATCGGGGTTGTGCTGTTGCACAAAGGCCCGGGTGTCGGGGTCGAGCAAGTAGGCGTCGGCCAACAGTGCGTATTGGTGATCGTCAATCAGTGCGGTGGTGGCGTCGAAGGCGAACAGATTGTCCACCGTCGCGGCCATTTCAAACGCACCTTTATAGCCATGGCGCTTCACGCCTTCGATCCACTTGGGGTTGGCGGCGCGGGAACGGATCACCCGATTCAGCTCTTCCTTCAACGTGCGGATCTTCGGCAGGTCAGGCTGGCTATGGTCACCGTGGTAGCTGGCGGCCTTGTCGCCGCTCAGGGTTTCCACGGCAGCGAGCATGCCACCCTGGAATTGGTAGTAATCGTTGGAATCGAGCAGGTCGTGCTCGCGGTTGTCCTGGTTCTGCAAAACGGCCTGCACCTGGCTCAGGCGCTGGGCAAATTGCCCGCGGGCGGCAGTACCTTCGTCGGAACCGCCATAGGCGTAGCCGCCCCAGTTCAGGTAAACCTCGGCCAAGTCTTCACGGCTTTGCCAGAGACGCCCGTCGATCGCGCCCTGCACACCGGCACCATACGCGCCGGGCTTGGCACCGAAGATGCGCCAGCCGGCCTGTTTTGCCGCGGCCTCTGCGTCCAGGCCCGAAGCCAGCAACGCTTCACGCTCACTGCGCACCTTGGCGGCCAGCGGGTTCAGCTCGTCCGGTTCGTCCAGCGCAGCCACCGCCTGCACCGCCGCATCGAACAGGCGGATCAGGTTGGCAAAGGCATCCCGGAAGAAACCGGACACGCGCAACGTCACATCAACACGCGGACGATCCAGCAGGCTGACGGGCAGGATTTCAAAGTCATCCACGCGCTGGCTGCCCGTCGCCCATACAGGGCGCACGCCCATCAGCGCCATGGCCTGGGCGATGTCATCGCCGCCGGTGCGCATGGTCGCGGTCCCCCAAACCGACAAGCCGAGTTGGCGCAGGTGGTCGCCATGGTCTTGCAGGTGCCGCTCCAGAATCAGGTTGGCGGATTGGAAACCGATGCGCCAGGCGGTGGTGGTAGGCAGGTTGCGCACATCGACGGTGAAGAAGTTGCGCCCGGTCGGCAACACATCCAAACGCCCACGACTCGGCGCACCACTGGGGCCAGCGGGCACGAAACGGCCGCTCAAGGCATCCAGCAAACCGCGCATTTCTGCCGGGCCACAGGCATCCAGCCGAGGTGCCACGACAATACGCAGGCTTTCGATTACGGCCTTCACGTCCTCCCAACCGGGCTCTTCCAATTGCTCAAGCGGCCCTTCCAGGGCTTGCTCGATCAATCGCGCCGCGTAAAGCTCCAAGCGTTCACGGGTATCGCCGGCGGTACGCCACAACTGCCCGTCGATCTTCTGTAGCACCAGCGGCCGGCGTCCAGTCCAGGGTTCGGCCAGGGCGCAGTCCAGCGGGTCGAAGCCCAGCTCGAAGGCCTTGGCCAGCACGCGCAGCAAGCTCGACTGCGGGCCACGGCCATCGCCACGCGGGATGCGCAGCAGCGCCAGCAAGGTATCGATACGCAGGCGACCCTCGGGTGACTCGCCAAAAATATGCAGGCCGTCGCGGATCTGCGATTCCTTCAAGTCGCACAGGTAGGTGTCCAGGCGCGGCAACCACACGGCGGCATCGGCGTCGCTCTCCAGCTCAAGCTCCTGGTCGATGCGGGTTTCGCGCACCAGCTTGAGAATGTCCTTCTGCAGCTCCAGGGCGCGGCGCGGATCGAGCAACTGCGCTTCGTAATATTCGTCCGCCAGCAGCTCCAGGTTACGCAGCGGGCCGTAGGTTTCGGCACGGGTCAGCGGCGGCATCAGGTGGTCGATGATGACTGCCTGGGTGCGCCGCTTGGCCTGGGCGCCCTCGCCCGGGTCATTGACAATAAACGGATATATATTCGGCAGCGGCCCCAGCAACGCATCGGGCCAGCAGTTTTCCGACAGGCCCACGCCCTTGCCCGGCAGCCACTCCAGGTTGCCGTGCTTGCCCACATGGATCACGCCGTGGGCGCCGTAGGTGTGGCGCAGCCAGAAGTAGAACGCCAGGTAAGCGTGGGGCGGCACCAGGTCCGGGTCGTGGTACACGGCGCTGGCGTCCACCTGATAACCCCGCGCCGGCTGGATGCCGATAAACGTCAGGCCCAGGCGCAGGCCGGCGATCATCAGGCGACCGTCGCGGCACATCGGATCGTTCTGCGGCGCGCCCCAGCGCTCCAGCACCGCCTGGCGATTGGCTTCGGGCAGGCACTGGAACATCGCCTCGTACTCGTCCAGGCCCAGGCTTTGATGGCAAGGGCGCAAGTCGAGGCTGTGCAGATCGTTGGTGACGCCGCCGAGCAACTCGTGGATCAACGCCGTGCCGCTGTCCGGCAATACGTCCGGCAGCGGATAGCCTTCGGCTTGCAAGGCACGCAGGATGTTCAGCGCCGCCGCCGGTGTATCCAGGCCCACGCCGTTGCCGATGCGACCGTCGCGGGTCGGGTAGTTGGCGAGGATCAGCGCAATGCGTTTCTCCGCATTCGGCACCCTCGCCAACTCGACCCAACGCCGCGCCAGCTCGGCGACAAAATCCATGCGTTCCGGCGCAGCGCGGTAGCACACCACGTCCGACTGGCTGCGTTCGCTGCGCCAGGCCAGGTCCTTGAAGCTGATGGGCCGGCTGATGATGCGCCCATCCAGCTCCGGCAACGCGATGTGCATCGCCAGGTCGCGGGGGCCGAGGCCCTGCTCGCTGGCCTCCCAGCCGGGCTGGTTGTCCTGGGCACAAATGGCCTGGATCACCGCGATATCGCGGCGAAACGGGCGCAAATGCGGCGCTTCGGGGCTGGATTGGGCGAAGCCGGTGGTATTGAGGATCACCGCCGCGCCGACCTCATCCAGCAGGTCCTCGACCACCGCCAGGCAGCCGGGCTCTTTCAAACTGGCCACCGCCATCGGCAACGGGTTAAGCCCCGCTGCGTGCAGGCGCTGGCAGAACACATCGATAAAACCAGTATTGGCCGCCTGCAAATGGGAGCGGTAGAACAACACCGCCGCCACCGGCCAGTCGGCGTTCCAGTCTGCCTGCCAATGGTTCAGGCGGGCGCTGGCGTGGTGCGGGTGATAGATCGCCGTGCGTGGCAGGGTTTGGGGCTCGGCCCAGGCATAGTCGCGCCCCAGGTAGGCGCTGGCCAGGCAGCGATAGAAATCCAGGGCATTGCCCAGGCCGCCCTGACGCAGGAAGTGCCACAGCCGATCACGCTCTTCGGCACCGACGGTGCTCAGCCCGCTGAGTTCCGGGTCCGGGCGATCATCCCCCGGCACCAGGATCAACTGCACACCGCGCTCGGCCAGTTCCACCAGACGCTCGATGCCGTAGCGCCAGTAACCGATACCGCCATGCAGTGAAATCAGGATGACCTTGGCGTGGCGCAGCACCTCATCGACGTACAAGTCGACCGAGGCATGGTTCTGCACCTGCATCGGGTTGGCCAGGCGCAGGCTCGGGTAGTCGTCGGGCAACTGCCGGGCCGCTTCGGCCAGCAGCGCCAGGCTGGAATCGCCGCTGCACAGGATCACCAGGTCAGCGGGGGTTTGGCCAAGGTCGGCAATATTGTCGTCCGAGACGAAACCACCGGGCTGGGTCCTGAGCAGGTGCATGGGTCAGACGCTGAGGGCGGCGCGCAGTTGCGCTTCGAGGCCCGCCGCGTCCAGTTCCTGGCCGATCAGCACGAGGCGCGTGGTGCGTGCCTCTTCAGCGCCCCAGGCACGGTCGAAGTGTTTGTCGAACCGCGTGCCCACACCCTGGATCAGCAGGCGCATCGGTTTGTTCGGGATGGCGGCGAAACCTTTGACGCGCAGGATGCCGTGTTGCACCACCAGTTGCGTCAGGGCATCGAGCAGCAGTGCTTCATCGGCTTGCGGCAAGTCGATGGAAATCGAGTCAAACGCATCGTGGTCGTGGTCGTCTTCACCTTCGTGGTGATGATCGTGGTGGCTGTGGCGGCCGTCGATGTGCTCTTCGGAACCGGCGCCCAGGCCGATCAATACGTCCAGGGGCAAGCGACCACTGCTGGCTTCGACGATCTTCACCGCCGGCGGCAGCTCCTCGGCGACTTCCAGGCGCACGCGGGCCAGGTCTTCGGCATTGATCAGGTCGGCCTTGTTGAGGATCACCAGGTCGGCGCTCGCCAGTTGATCGGCGAACAACTCGTGCAACGGCGATTCGTGGTCCAGGTTCGGGTCGAGTTTGCGCTGTGCGTCCACCTGGTCCGGGAAGGCAGCGAAAGTGCCGGCGGCGACGGCCGGGCTGTCGACCACGGTGATCACCGCATCCACGGTGCAGGCACTGCGGATTTCCGGCCACTGGAAGGCTTGCACCAATGGCTTGGGCAATGCCAGGCCGGAAGTTTCAATGAGGATATGGTCGAGATCGCCGCGACGGGCGACCAATTCGCGCATCACCGGGAAGAATTCTTCCTGCACGGTGCAGCACAGGCAGCCATTGGCCAATTCGTAGACGCGGCCGTTGGCCTCTTCTTCGGTGCAACCGATGGAGCACTGCTTGAGGATTTCACCGTCGATACCCAGCTCGCCGAATTCGTTGACGATCACCGCGATGCGACGGCCCTGGGCGTTGTCGAGCATGTGGCGCAGCAAGGTGGTCTTACCCGAGCCGAGGAAGCCGGTGACGATGGTAACGGGGAGTTTGGCCAGTGTTTTCATCGGATGCCCTTGGGGGCGGGCATATGGGACGATTGGCGCTGCGACGGCGCGCAGCAGCGGATTTCGTCACCGGATCACCCCGCCCGGTTGAAGTAGAAAATCGGTTGCGAGGCAGGTCTCCTGGCTTGGGGCTTGCGGGTCTTGCGACCGGCGCTGGCTGCGCCTTCCCGCCTTGTCGGCAGTGGCGTGGCAGTCAGCTGAACCCTTTACAGTTGCGGGGGCAGCCGCGGCTTGGACCGCGTTCCCTTCTTAGCTTCGGCCTGGGCCGAAGAACCTCGAGGGTGCAAGGCTACGCAGTGCTTGGGGGATGGTCAATGATGGGGTTGGGTTGGCTTGAGTACATATCCATTGCTGCGGTAACGGACATGCCCCCAGAACGCACATCCCCAATTGACTCCCCTCCCACCCCCATGCTCTCCTACACATCTTGTTTCGGGTGCCCTGCAAAGGGTGAAACGGGAAACCGGTGACTCATGCACACACGCATGACAGTCCGGTGCTGCCCCCGCAACGGTAAGCGAGCGAAACGTCATATCCACTGTGCCAGTCGGCATGGGAAGGCGACGTTTTCAGGCATTGAGCCCCTCGCAAGCCCGGAGACCGGCCCGAAAAAATCAGATAACAAACCCGCGGTGGGCGGGCGCTGTTCAAAGCCCTGCGTGCCTGGCTCGCGGGGCTTTCATGCGCTCGTTTCACCCTGACACCTGAAAGGGACGCGCCATGTCGATCATCAGCAGCACTTCGCACGCCACCAGCAGCACCTCTACCTTGGGCCAACGCCTGACCGCCGCCATCGGTGCGTCGATCCTCGGCGCGTGCCTGGTGTATTTCGCCGGCTTCTCGCATATCGAGGCGGTACACAACGCTGCCCACGATACCCGCCACAGCGCCGCGTTCCCGTGCCACTGAGGCTTGCCGACATGATCAAGCGTATTGCGCAAACCGCAGGTTTCACCGGCCTTCTGGCTGCCCTGTTGCTGACTTTGCTGCAAAGTTTCTGGGTCGCCCCACTGATTCTGCAGGCGGAGACCTTTGAAAAGGCCCCGGCAGCGGCTGAGCTGCACGCACACGCCGACGGCGCAGCTGCACATACCCATGACGCCGAAGCCTGGGAGCCTGAAGACGGTTGGCAACGCGTGCTGTCCACCACGGGTGGTAACCTGGTGGTCGCCGTTGGCTTCGCCCTGATGCTGGCCGGCCTGTACACCCTGCGGGCACCGACCCGTACCGCCCAAGGCCTGCTCTGGGGCCTGGCGGGTTATGCGACCTTTGTATTGGCGCCTACCCTGGGCCTGCCGCCCGAGCTGCCGGGCACCGCCGCCGCTGACCTGGCCGAACGGCAGATCTGGTGGATCGGTACTGCCGCGTCTACTGCAGCCGGTATCGCGCTGATCGTGTTCGGTCGCAACTGGCTGCTCAAGGCGCTGGGCGCGGCAATCCTGGTGGTGCCGCACGTGATCGGCGCGCCACAACCGCAAGTGCATTCGATGCTGGCCCCGGAAGCACTGGAAACGCAGTTCAAGATTGCTTCGCAGCTGACCAACGTGGCGTTCTGGCTGGCCCTGGGCCTGATCAGCGCCTGGCTGTTCCGCCGCAACCGTGACGATCGATACTCGGCGTGAAACTGGTCGTCGGCCTGGGCTGCCGGGAGGGCTGTGATGTCCACACCCTGCTGGCCTTGTTTGACGCCGCCCTCGTCGAGGGCGGTATCGAGCGCCACCGTATCACTGCGCTGGCCAGCCTTGATCGCAAACAGGAAGAACCCGGGCTGCTGGCCTTGGCCGCGCTGCTGAACCTGCCGTTGCAGTGTTTCAACGCTGAACGACTGGCGATTTATGCCGACCGGCTGAGCCATAAATCGGACGTGGCTTTTGCCCACACCGGCTGTTACGGCATCGCCGAAAGCGCCGCCCTGGCCCTGGCCGAACAGCTCGCCAACGCCCCTGCGCGCCTGCTGATCACCCGCCAGAAAACCGCCCAGGCCACCTTTGCATTGGCGTGCGCCGACTGAAAACCCGATAATCGCCCTCTCCGATCATGAGCAGATTTCATGCTCGCCCGTTTTTCATCAGGATTTCCCATGACCGTCTACTTCATCGGCGCAGGCCCCGGCGACCCGGAATTGATCACCGTCAAAGGCCAACGGCTGATCCGCAGTTGCCCGGTGATCATCTATGCCGGCTCGCTGGTGCCGGCGGCGGTACTGGAAGGTCATCAGGCAGAAACGGTGACCAACAGCGCCGAACTGCACCTGGAACAGATCATCGACCTGATCAAGGCCGCCCATGCCAAGGGCCAGGATGTGGCACGCGTGCACTCCGGAGACCCCAGCCTGTATGGCGCGATCGGCGAGCAGATCCGCCATTTGCGCGAGCTGGGCATCCCGTTCCAGATCATCCCTGGCGTTACGGCGGTGGCCGCTTGCGCGGCCCTGCTGGAAACCGAGCTGACCCTGCCCGACATTGCCCAGAGTGTGATCCTGACCCGCTACGCGGATAAAACCAGCATGCCGGCCGGTGAGGACTTCGACAGCCTGGCGCGACATGGCACCACTATGGCGATTCATCTGGGGGTCAACCACCTGGACAGGATCGTCGCCGAACTGCTGCCCCATTATGGCGCGGATTGTCCGGTTGCCGTGGTGCACCGGGCGACGTGGCCCGATCAGGATTGGGCGGTCGGCACCCTCAGTGACATCGCTGCAAAAGTGGCGACCAAAGGGTTTCGGCGTACGGCGTTGATTGTAGTGGGTCGGGTGTTGGCGAGTGACAGTTTCAGCGAGTCATCGTTGTATCGGGCGGGGCATGCGCATCTTTATCGACCTTGATATTCAACATCATAAACCAGATACAATTCATTGATTTTATTGAGTAAATTTATTAAAAAAAATCTGACAGCCCAGCTTTCGCAATGAACATTCAACATTAGATAGATAGCGTAACCTATTGAATTTAAAGCACAAAAAACGGCGCTCACGGAGCGCCGTTTTTTATGTCCGCAGCGAACGCCTTACTCAGTAGTAGGCGTTTTCTTTCTGCGTGTGGTCGGTCACGTCACGTACGCCCTTGAGCTCCGGAATACGCTCGAGCAAGGTGCGCTCGATGCCTTCGCGCAGGGTCACGTCCGCCTGGCCACAACCCTGGCAGCCGCCGCCGAACTTGAGCACGGCAATACCGTCTTCAACCACGTCGATCAGGCTGACCTGGCCGCCGTGGCTGGCCAGACCCGGGTTGATCTCGGTCTGCAGGTAGTAGTTGATACGCTCGTTGACCGGGCTGTCAGCGTTGACGTTCGGCACCTTGGCGTTCGGTGCCTTGATGGTCAATTGGCCGCCCATGCGGTCGGTGGCGTAATCGACCACGGCATCGTCAAGGAAAGCTTCGCTGAAGGAATCGATATAAGCGGTGAAGCTTTTCAGCCCCAGGGCGGTGTCTTCAGGCTTCTCTTCGCCAGGCTTGCAGTAGGCAATGCACGTCTCGGCGTATTGGGTGCCGGGCTGGGTGATAAAGACGCGGATGCCGATACCCGGGGTGTTCTGCTTGGACAGCAGGTCAGCCAGGTAATCGTGGGCGGCGTCGGTAATGGTTATGGCAGTCATGGAAACTCCTCACAGGCTTGCCGGCAGTTTA
>Ga0207713_1002210_pt1 | contig 14419 bp, 9 predicted proteins | sample KBSS64metaG_FD_184404 | JGI IMG/M metagenome (GOLD analysis project Ga0207713, IMG submission 184404) | Switchgrass rhizosphere microbial communities from Kellogg Biological Station, Michigan, USA - KBS S6-4 metaG (SPAdes) (version 2) | ecosystem: Host-associated > Plants > Roots > Rhizosphere >...
AACCACAGAATGCCGTAGTCGACAGTCAGTTCCAGACCTGGGGACAACTCTTTCAGCACCGCCTGGCTTTTCGGACCGGCGTAAAGAACAGCGCTGGTCTCGACTTTCGCACCCGGTGCAGCGGTCAACGAAGGACCGGTGTAACCGATGATGTAGTTGCCTTTGCTGTCTTTACGGGTCTGGACGATGTTGTTTTCGCCCTTCGGAGCAACCCATGCAGTCACGAAGTAGTGTTGCAGCCAGGCTACCCAGCCACCGGTGACGGTCTCCTTGAGCTGAGCTTTGTCCATGTCCTTCATGGACACTTTCTTGTACGGCTCGGAACTTGTCCACAGGGCAGCACCCAGGTAGGTCGCGGTACCGGTAGCAGTCGTGGAAGAAGGATCGGCGCTGGCGTCGCGTTTCAGCTGGGCGAACATCGAACCGGACCAAGGCTGAGCGCTCTGGTTGTCGATCAGATAGGTCACGGTCACGTCATACAGGCCACGTTTCAGAGTGAAACGCTTGATGTAATTGACGCCGTCCTTGCTGAACTTCAGGTCAACGACCAGTTTGTCCTGACCGTCAGCCAGTTGATAAGTCTTCTTCTCCGAGGAGTAGATCGGACGACCGGCCGGGTTTGCATCCGGACCGTTGGTGCCAATCAGACCGCTCTGTGCCAGATAAGTACGTTCGCCACCGTTGTCGAACAACTGGAACGGAACGTCCGGACGATCCTGACGGCGCGGATACAGCGGCAAGGTCAGTTGGGCAACATCACCACCTTGTGGATCGATCGACAGATCGAGCACGTCGGTCTTGATCTGGATCAGATCCTTGCTGGCGGCGACCGGCGTTTCGGCAGGTGCGCTGGTATCGCTTGCGGCGCGCGGAATATCGTCACTGGCGGGGGCGTTATTGCCAGTGGCGGTGTCCGGCAAACCGGATGTAGTCGTACTGGAAGCAACATTCTGAGTCGGCAGGGCAGCCTGGCCGTAGTCCTGGTTCCATTTAAGGACCATGACGTAGGACACGATTGCCAGGGCGACGATCAGGATCGTGCGTTTGATATCCATGATTACTCGGCCATCGAAGAAGAACGGGAGGTAGGGATAGGTGGAACCGGGTCATAACCACCGGGATTCCACGGATGACAGCGACCTAAACGACGAAAGGTCAGCCAGCCACCGCGCAGAAGGCCATGATTTTCGATGGCTTCATACGCGTAGCAAGAACAACTGGGGTAGAAACGACAGTGACTGGCCATCAGGGGACTAATGGCATAGCGATAAAACTGGATCGGAACGAGTGCCAGTTTACGCATCTGGACTGTCTACCCCTACAGTTTCGGTTTTGACTGCTGGTACCGGCTTGTTGCGTGCCAGACGCTTCCAGAGTTTGCCGAAATGCTGAATCAATTCGGGGTTTTCTACGTCACCCAAACCTTTGCGCGCGACGATAACAATGTCCCAGCCGACCAGTGAATCCTGGTGCAGGCGAAACGATTCGCGCATCAGACGTTTGAGGCGATTGCGCTCGACGGAGAGCTTGACGCTCTTTTTCCCGATAACCAGCCCGAGACGGGGGTGATCGAGATCGTTGTTGCGCGCAAGGAGCAGGAGATTTTTCCCCGGAACCTTGCCGGTAGGGGAGTCAAAGACTGCCTTGAAATGCCGGGGAGTAAGCAGACGCTTTTCCCGACTGAAGTCCTGACTCACCTCCAGTGCCGGATTATCAAACTGCCAGACGTGCGCGGCCTTTGGCGCGACGACGCGACAGTACGGCACGACCGTTCTTGGTAGCCATGCGAGCACGGAAACCGTGGGTACGAGCGCGTTTGATAGTGCTTGGTTGGAAAGTACGTTTCATGTCGTGTTACCTGGTTCGTCCACAACGGGCCGGAATGGCCCCCGTTTTAAGAGACCGGGGATTCTAGAGAAAGCAAGCCAATAGGTCAATTTCCAACCAACGTTTCCTTATAAATAGATCTTCGGAGCTGTCGGGACCTGATTACCCGTTTGCCAAAGATAAAAAATAAAGAAGGGAATTATTTAAAGCTTTTCTGTAAAGCTTGTAAAAGCTAGGTACACAGTTATCTGTGGATAACTGGCTCAAGGCCTTGTTTCAAGCGATGTACAGAGAATGACAACTACAGTGGAAAACCGTGTTCAGCCTGTGCTGCGCTGTCGGATAACCTGTGTGTGGAATAGGTTGTTATCCACAGGCTGGTTATCCACCGACTTTCGCCCCCAGTTGTCCAGTGTGCTCAGATAGGTTATCCACAGAGCTTATGCACACACCGTCGGTCGCCTTTTTCGCGTTTAACGCATTGATAAATCATGTCCACCGGGCAACCTGCATGTGGATAAGTGGACGACTGGCCGCTACAATGGCCGCTTGTTTTTGCCTCACCGGCTTTCAACTTAGGGGATATCCGTGTCAGTGGAACTTTGGCAGCAGTGCGTGGAGCTTTTGCGCGAAGAGCTGCCTGCCCAACAATTCAACACCTGGATCCGTCCACTACAGGTCGAAGCCGAAGGCGACGAGTTGCGCGTCTACGCACCGAACCGTTTTGTTCTGGACTGGGTCAACGAAAAGTACCTGGGGCGCGTCCTTGAACTGCTGGATGAGCATGGCAACGGTCTCGCACCGTCGCTCTCCTTATTAATAGGCAGCAAGCGCAGTTCGGCTCCTCGTGCCGCACCGAACGCACCGTTGGCTGCTGCGCAAGTGTCCCAGGCTCAGGCCAATGCCGCGCCGGCCAGTGCGCCAGCACCAGCTCCGACGCCTGCGCCGACCAAGCGCACAACGCAGAAAACAGAAGAGATCAGTGAAGAGCCGTCCCGCGACAGCTTCGATCCGATGGCTGGTGCCGCTTCGCAACAGGCCCCGGTTCGCGCCGAACAGCGCACCGTGCAGGTCGAAGGCGCGCTCAAGCACACCAGCTACCTCAACCGCACCTTTACCTTCGAAAACTTTGTCGAAGGTAAATCCAACCAGCTCGCCCGTGCGGCGGCCTGGCAGGTGGCAGACAACCCGAAGCACGGCTACAACCCGCTCTTCCTTTATGGCGGCGTAGGTCTGGGTAAGACGCACTTGATGCACGCGGTGGGTAACCACCTATTAAAGAAGAACCCGAATGCCAAGGTCGTGTACTTGCATTCCGAGCGTTTCGTGGCTGACATGGTCAAGGCGCTGCAACTGAACGCGATCAACGAGTTCAAGCGTTTCTACCGTTCGGTGGACGCCCTGCTGATCGACGACATTCAGTTCTTCGCCCGCAAGGAACGTTCCCAGGAAGAGTTTTTCCACACCTTCAACGCCCTGCTTGAAGGTGGCCAGCAGGTCATTCTCACCAGTGACCGCTACCCGAAAGAAATCGAAGGCCTTGAAGAGCGCCTCAAATCCCGCTTCGGCTGGGGCCTGACGGTTGCCGTCGAGCCGCCGGAGCTGGAAACCCGCGTAGCGATCTTGATGAAGAAGGCCGACCAGGCCAAAGTCGAGTTGCCACACGATGCGGCGTTCTTCATTGCCCAGCGCATTCGCTCCAACGTCCGTGAGCTGGAAGGCGCGCTGAAACGCGTGATCGCCCACTCGCACTTCATGGGCCGCGACATCACCATCGAGTTGATTCGCGAATCCCTGAAAGACCTGTTGGCGTTGCAGGACAAACTGGTCTCTGTGGATAACATTCAGCGCACCGTCGCCGAGTACTACAAGATCAAGATCTCCGACCTGCTGTCCAAACGCCGTTCGCGTTCGGTCGCTCGTCCGCGTCAGGTGGCCATGGCATTGTCCAAGGAACTGACCAACCACAGCCTGCCGGAAATCGGCGATGTGTTTGGCGGCCGGGATCACACGACCGTGTTGCACGCCTGCCGCAAGATCAACGAACTTAAGGAATCCGACGCGGACATCCGCGAGGACTACAAGAACCTGCTGCGTACACTGACCACTTGATGAACACCAGCGCAGCTTATTAAGGCAAGGGACTAGACCATGCATTTCACCATTCAACGCGAAGCCCTGTTGAAACCCCTGCAACTGGTCGCAGGCGTCGTCGAGCGCCGACAGACCTTGCCGGTACTGTCCAACGTGCTGCTGGTTGTCGATGGCCAGCAACTGTCGCTGACCGGTACCGACCTGGAAGTCGAGCTGGTCGGTCGCGTGCAACTCGAGGAGCCGGCTGAAACAGGTTCCATCACCGTGCCGGCGCGCAAGCTGATGGACATCTGCAAGAGCCTGCCGAACGATGCGCTGATCGACATCAAGGTCGACGAGCAGAAGCTGGTGGTGAAAGCCGGCCGTAGCCGCTTCACCCTCTCGACGCTGCCGGCCAACGACTTCCCGACTGTGGAAGAAGGCCCGGGGTCGCTGACTACCAGTCTGGAACAGAGCAAGCTGCGTCGCCTGATCGAACGCACCAGTTTCGCCATGGCCCAGCAGGACGTGCGTTACTACCTCAACGGCATGTTGCTGGAAGTGTCGACCGGTGTGATCCGTGCCGTGGCTACCGACGGTCACCGTCTGGCCATGTGCTCGATGCAGGCCGACATCGGCCAGCAGGATCGCCACCAAGTGATCGTGCCGCGCAAAGGTATTCTTGAACTGGCACGTCTGCTCACCGAGCCGGACGGCAACGTCAGCATCGTCCTGGGCCAGCACCACATCCGTGCGACCACCGGCGAATTCACCTTCACCTCGAAACTGGTCGACGGCAAGTTCCCGGACTACGAGCGCGTTCTGCCAAAAGGTGGCGACAAGCTGGTACTGGGCGATCGTCAGGCGCTGCGTGAAGCGTTCAGCCGTACCGCGATTCTGTCCAACGAGAAGTACCGCGGTATCCGTCTGCAACTGGCCAGCGGTCAGTTGAAGATCCAGGCCAACAACCCGGAGCAGGAAGAAGCGGAAGAAGAAGTAGGCGTGGAATACAACGGCGGCTCCCTGGAAATCGGCTTCAACGTCAGCTATCTGCTCGACGTGCTGGGCGTGATGACCACCGAGCAGGTTCGTCTGATCCTGTCCGACTCCAACAGCAGTGCGCTGGTGCAAGAGTCCGACAACGACGATTCGGCTTACGTTGTCATGCCGATGCGTCTGTAATCAGCTGACTCTGGATGTCGCTAAGTCGCGTCTCGGTCACCGCGGTGCGCAATCTGCACCCGGTGACCTTCTCCCCCTCCCCCCGAATCAACATTCTTTACGGCGCCAACGGCAGCGGCAAAACCAGTGTTCTGGAAGCCATTCACCTGCTGGGGCTTGCCCGTTCGTTTCGTAGCACGCGGTTGTTGCCGGTCATCCAGTACGAGCAACTCGCCTGCACCGTGTTCGGTCAGGTTGAACTTGCCGAGGGTGGCCATAGTGCATTGGGGATATCCCGCGATCGTCAGGGCGAGTTCCAGATTCGCATTGACGGTCAGAATGCACGCAGTGCGGCACAACTGGCGGAGATCCTGCCTCTGCAGTTGATCAACCCCGATAGCTTTCGCCTGCTGGAGGGGGCGCCGAAGATTCGCCGGCAGTTCCTCGACTGGGGCGTGTTCCACGTTGAACCGCGGTTCATGGCCACCTGGCAGCGTTTGCAGAAGGCCTTGCGCCAGAGAAACTCCTGGCTGCGGCATGGTACACTTGACGCCGTTTCGCAAGCGGTTTGGGACAGGGAACTGTGCCAGGCCAGCGCTGAAATCGATGAATACCGCCGCGCTTACATCAAAGCCTTGAAACCAGTCTTTGAACAAACCTTGAGCGAACTGGTTGAGCTCGAAGGTTTGACGCTCAGCTATTACCGAGGCTGGGACAAAGACCGGGAATTGAGCGCTGTACTCGCTGGATCCTTGCAACGGGACCAGCAGATGGGTCACACCCAGGCTGGGCCACAACGGGCTGACTTGCGTCTTAGGTTGGGCGCACACAACGCCGCGGACATCTTGTCCCGGGGTCAGCAGAAGTTGGTGGTCTGTGCCTTGCGGATTGCCCAGGGGCATCTGGTGAGCCAGGCCCGACGCGGCCAGTGTATTTATCTGGTGGATGACTTGCCGTCCGAGCTGGACGAGAGCCACCGTCGCGCGCTGTGCCGCTTGCTGGAAGACTTACGCTGCCAGGTTTTTATCACCTGTGTAGATCACGAATTATTGAGGGAAGGCTGGCAGACGGAAACGCCAGTCGCTCTGTTCCACGTGGAACAGGGCCGTATCACCCAGACCCACGACCATCGGGAGTGAAGGCATTGAGCGAAGAAAATACGTACGACTCATCGAGCATTAAAGTGCTGAAAGGCCTGGATGCCGTGCGCAAACGTCCCGGTATGTACATTGGTGACACCGACGATGGCAGCGGTCTGCACCACATGGTGTTCGAGGTGGTCGACAACTCGATCGACGAAGCCCTCGCCGGCCACTGCGACGACATCAGCATCATCATCCACCCGGATGAGTCCATCACCGTTAAAGACAACGGTCGTGGCATCCCGGTAGACGTGCACAAAGAGGAAGGCGTTTCCGCCGCCGAGGTCATCATGACCGTCCTCCACGCCGGCGGTAAGTTTGACGACAACTCCTACAAGGTATCCGGTGGTCTGCACGGTGTAGGTGTTTCGGTCGTGAACGCGCTGTCTGAAGAACTGGTCCTGACCGTGCGCCGCAGCGGCAAGATCTGGGAACAGACCTACGTCCACGGCGTGCCTCAGGCACCGATGGCGATCGTTGGCGACAGCGAAACCACTGGCACCCAGATTCACTTCAAGGCTTCCAGCGAAACCTTCAAGAACATTCACTTCAGCTGGGATATCCTGGCCAAGCGCATTCGTGAACTGTCTTTCCTCAACTCCGGTGTAGGCATCGTCCTCAAGGACGAGCGCAGCGGCAAGGAAGAACTGTTCAAGTACGAAGGCGGCCTGCGTGCGTTCGTTGAATACCTGAACACCAACAAGACTGCGGTCAACCAGGTGTTCCACTTCAACATCCAGCGTGAAGACGGCATCGGCGTGGAAATCGCCCTGCAGTGGAACGACAGCTTCAACGAGAACCTGTTGTGCTTCACCAACAACATTCCGCAGCGCGACGGTGGCACTCACCTGGTGGGCTTCCGCTCGGCACTGACGCGTAACCTGAACAACTACATCGAGCAGGAAGGCCTGGCGAAGAAGCACAAAGTCGCCACCACCGGTGACGATGCCCGTGAAGGCCTGACCGCGATCATCTCGGTGAAGGTGCCGGATCCGAAGTTCAGCTCCCAGACCAAAGACAAGCTGGTTTCTTCCGAAGTGAAGACCGCGGTCGAACAGGAAATGGGCAAGTACTTCTCCGACTTCCTGCTGGAAAACCCGAACGAAGCCAAACTGGTCGTCGGCAAGATGATCGACGCTGCCCGTGCCCGTGAAGCGGCGCGCAAGGCCCGTGAGATGACCCGCCGCAAAGGCGCGCTGGACATCGCCGGCCTGCCGGGCAAGCTCGCTGACTGCCAGGAAAAAGACCCGGCGCTGTCCGAACTGTACCTCGTGGAAGGTGACTCCGCGGGCGGCTCTGCCAAGCAGGGACGTAACCGCAAGACCCAGGCCATCCTGCCGCTGAAGGGCAAGATCCTCAACGTCGAGAAAGCCCGTTTCGACAAGATGATCTCGTCCCAGGAAGTGGGCACCCTGATCACCGCGCTGGGCTGCGGTATCGGTCGCGAAGAGTACAACATCGACAAGCTGCGCTATCACAACATCATCATCATGACCGATGCTGACGTCGACGGTTCGCACATCCGTACCCTGCTGCTGACCTTCTTCTTCCGTCAGTTGCCTGAGCTGATCGAGCGTGGCTACATCTACATCGCCCAGCCGCCGCTGTACAAGGTCAAGAAAGGCAAGCAAGAGCAATACATCAAAGACGACGACGCCATGGAAGAGTACATGACGCAGTCGGCCCTGGAAGATGCGAGCCTGCACCTGAACGAAGACGCCCCGGGCATTTCCGGCGAAGCGCTGGAACGTCTGGTGAACGACTTCCGCATGGTGATGAAGACCCTCAAGCGTCTGTCGCGCCTGTACCCGCAGGAGCTGACCGAGCACTTCATCTACCTGCCGGCCGTCAGCCTGGAAATGCTCGGCGACCACGCGAAGATGCAGGACTGGCTGGCCCAGTACGAAGTCCGTCTGCGCACCGTCGAGAAGTCGGGCCTGGTCTACAAGGCCAGCCTGCGTGAAGATCGTGAACGTGGCGTTTGGCTGCCAGAGGTCGAACTGATCTCCCACGGTCTGTCGAACTATGTCACCTTTAACCGCGACTTCTTCGGCAGCAACGACTACAAGACCGTCGTCACCCTCGGCGCTCAACTGAGCACCCTTCTTGATGAAGGCGCATACATCCAGCGTGGCGAGCGTAAAAAAGCGGTCACTGAGTTCAAGGAAGCCCTGGACTGGCTGATGGCCGAAAGCACCAAGCGCCACACCATTCAGCGATACAAAGGTCTGGGCGAAATGAACCCGGATCAGCTGTGGGAAACCACCATGGACCCAAGCGTGCGCCGCATGCTGAAAGTCACCATCGAAGACGCCATTGGCGCAGACCAGATCTTCAACACCCTGATGGGTGATGCGGTCGAACCTCGCCGTGACTTCATCGAGAGCAACGCTCTGGCGGTGTCCAACCTGGATTTCTGATCCTGGTCAGCACCAACGAAAAGGCCAACGCACCAGCGTTGGCCTTTTTTATTGCCTGCGATTCACTCGCCTGCCGCCACACTCTCCAAACGATACCCATACCCATAAATCGTCAGTAACTGCCAACCCCGATCCGCCGTCAGCCCGAGCTTGTTGCGCAGGCGATAGATATGCGTGTCCAGCGGTCGCGACGTGGACATTTCTTCGTGGGGCCAGAATCGTTCGTACAGGTAATCCCGTGAAAGCGGTCGGCCAAGATTGCTGAACAGGCAGTGAGCGAGTCGATACTCGCGCTCGGTCATGACAATCGGTTTCCCGTCGCGGGTGACAGTCAGCTCGGCGTCGTCGAACACCAGGTCATTGAAACGCAGGACGTCGGCCGCGGCGTTACGTTGCAGGCTGTGCCGACGCAGTACCGCTGCAACCCGGGCTTTCAATTCATTGGGCCGAAACGGCTTGCTGACGTAATCGTCGGCCCCGGCATTCAGGGCCTGGACGATATCGCTCTCACCATCGCGGCTGGTCAGCATGATGGCCGCTGGCGGCGCTTCCATGTGTTCGCGGGTCCAGCGCAGCAGCGCCAGGCCGGTCAGGTCGGGCAATTGCCAGTCGAGGATCAGCAGGTCGAAGGTTTCTCGACGCAACTGACGCAGCAGGTCTTCACCGCTTTCGAAGCTGTGCAGTGACCAGGGCTGTCCTCCGGCCTCGGCCATTTGTTGCAGGGTCTGCTCGACCCGGCGCAGTTCGGCGGGTTCATCGTCCAGTATCGCAACGCGCATACGCGGTGGTTCCTTGTCGCTCGGGTGGTGTGCCGACCGGATCGGCTCACTCCATGCAGTGAAAGTAAGCGGCACGCCTTGGAGTGAGCCGCTATGATTCTTCGGGTCTACGTCCTCAGACCGGCCGCCTATGAAACCATTCAACCTGCCCTGCCCTGTTTCCCATGAATAACCAGCGCCGACACGAAAGCCGCGTACCCAGCCAGGTTCAGCGGTTGTTCCGGCAACTGGTGCGCGAGTGGGTGTGGATAAGTCTAGTGCTGTTGCCGCTGACTGCACTGCTTTCCTGGCGTGCGCAGATCAATTTGCATGACCCGGTGCCGTTGATGGGCGCAGGACTTTCGGTAGCCATGGTTGCGTGCGTACTTGGGTTGCTGCTGTGGCGCCCGCGACTGGCGTTATGGCTGACATTGGGCGGGATTGCCTGCGTGCTGCTGACCAGTGCAGGCCTGGCTGAAACGCGGCGTTGGTGGTCACCCACGCCTGCGGCGCTGGGCATGCTGTTCGGCTATCTGATCTGGAACTGGCGTCGCTTGAGTGTGGTGCTCACCTACTTCGGCTGGGAGTTGGCGCGGCTGGACAGTGAACCGAAAGTCTTTCCCGAACGACGTCGGGCGCAGTTTCCCAGCGCCGACCGCTTGCAGGGGCAGATCATGGCGCTTGAGCAAGCCATGAGCCGAACCCGCGATACCCGCCGATTCATTGCCGACGGGCTGGAATATCTGCCGGTCGCAACGCTGATCAGCGATCCTCGAGGACAGGTCCTGTTGGGCAATCGCAAGGCCCGGAACCTGTTCGATCACACTCTGGTGGGCGAGGATGTGCTCGATCAACTGGCGAGCCTGGGCTATCCGGAGTTGTCCACAGAGCCGCGCCCGCCACTATCCGAGCTGCCTCTGCTGGAGTTTCGTGACCACAAGGAACGTAGCCTGCGTCTGGAACGCGCCGCGTTGTTGCCAGTGGATGGCGACATACCGATTGGCTGGCTGCTGAGTCTCACTGACCTGAGCGCCGAACGCGCCGCCGAGGAACAGCGTGGCGTGCTGTTGCGCTTTCTGTCCCACGACCTGCGCGCTCCTCATTCGGCGATTCTTGCCCTGCTCGAGGTACACCGGCATCAGACGGGAACGGATTCACCGCTGTTCGAACAGATTGAGCGCCAGGTACGTCGGGCGCTGGAACTCACCGACGGCTTCGTTCTGTTGGCCCGGGCCGAGTCCGAGGCCTATCAGTTTCAACCGAGCCTGTTCGGGATGCTGGTCATGGACGTGCTGGATCAGGCGTTGCCGATCGCTCAGCAAAAGCTCATCGAGCTCTCGAGCGACATGGACGAACAATCACACGAGCGCCTGATCATGGCCGATCAGGGCTTGCTGACCCGCGCGCTGTTCAACCTGCTGGAAAATGCAATCAAGTACAGCCCGGCCGGTTCAACCGTCGATCTGCGTGTCAGCTGCCACGACGACTGGCTGCGTTGTGAACTGATTGATCAAGGCAAAGGCATCGCTGCAGAGGAACTGCCCGATCTGTTCAGCCAGTACCGGCGCTTTTCTTCTGCACAAGGTATCGACGGCGTGGGCCTGGGGTTGTCGATGGTCAAAGCCGTGGTCGATCACCATGGTGGCCGGATCGAATGCGTGAGCGTGGTTGATCGAGGCACGACGTTCCGTCTGGAGCTGCCGCTGATCGCTGAAGAGCAGGCATAAAAAAACCGGCTATATCAGCCGGTTTCCTTACTTCCGAAAAAAACTTATGCACCTTTTACGGTGTTTTATCAGATTCGGAAATATATAAATAAATCAGTCACTTAGTTTGATGATTCGGCGCTTTGCGAACAAACCGTACACAGGTTATCCACAAATCTCAGACAGCGATCTGATCGTTCGCAGCCGGTGCCTCAGGAGCCGGGGGCAGCGAGCCCATTTCCCGTTGTGTCTTCTCGTTCCACGCCTGCACCCGATCATTCAGATCGGCGATGGCGCGAGGTCCACTGCCCTCGGCGTACATAGGCTCACCAATCACCACGGTGATCACACCGGACTTTTTGCCCCAGCCGATTTTCGGCCAGAACTTGCCGGCATTGTGTGCAATCGGCAGTACCGGAAGCGCTGCATTCACCGCCAATGCGCTGCCACTGCGGGAGAACTTGCCGATGGTGCCGTGGGGAACGCGAGTGCCTTCCGGGAAGATCAGCACCCAGACATCGTCCTTGAGCAGCTCGTCACCTTTCGCCGCCACCTGCTTGAGGGCGGCTTTCGGGTTGTCGCGGTCAATCGCGATCGGCCGCAGCATGGCCATGGCCCAGCCGAAGAACGGCACGTACAGCAGTTCGCGCTTGAGCACCTGGCTCAAGGGCGAGAAATAAGCGGAGAGAAAAAACGTCTCCCACGTGCTCTGGTGGTTCGATTGAATCACGCACGGCCGGTCAGGCACGTTTTCCGCGCCTTTGACTTCGTAACGGATACCGAGAAACACCTTGGTCAACCACAAGGCGCAGCGGCACCAGTACACGTTGATGAAACGATAGCGCGCCTTGAACGACAGAAAGGGCGCGATAAAAAAGCTCAGGCTGCACCACAGCAGGGCGGTGGTGCCCAGCAGCAGGTAAAAGAGGAAGATTCTGATGGCCTGCAGTATCGACATGGCGACGTTTACCGTTACGGGCAATGCCCGACTGTTCAAGCGCACTCCCGATCAATCCCTGGTCAGGAACTTCAGAAGCACTCTAGTTGTGGATAAGTTCTGCGGCAATCGCCGCGAGATCGTCAAAAATCAGGGTGCCCACCGGCAAGGTCTTGGCCTGAGTCTTTTCGCCTTTCCCGGTCTTTACCAAAACGGGCTGTGAATCGACGGCTTTGGCGGCCTCCAGGTCACCAAGGCTGTCGCCGACGAACCAGACATTCGTCAGCGCGACGTCGTAATGCTGCGCGATGGTTCTCAACATCCCCGGTTTCGGCTTGCGGCAGTCGCAACCCTCGTCCGGCCCATGCGGGCAATACACGATCAGCCCGACTTCACCGCCCTGCTCCGCCACCAGTTCGCGCAGGCGCGCGTGCATGGCATCGAGGGTGGCGAGGTCGTAGTAGCCGCGAGCAATGCCCGACTGGTTGGTGGCGACCGCCACCGTCCAGCCGGCCTTGCTCAACTGCGCAATCGCTTCGATCGAGCCGGGCAGCGGAATCCACTCCTCCACCGACTTGATGTAAGCGTCGGAGTCGTAATTGATCACTCCGTCCCGATCGAGAATCAGCAGTTTCAACAGCAGTCCCTCAACCCAGCAGCGAAATGTCGGCAACGCCCAGGAACAGGCCACGCAGACGCGCCAGCAGCGCGTAACGGTTGGCTCGTACGTTGGCGTCTTCGGCATTGACCATCACCGCGTCGAAGAACGCGTCCACCGGCTCGCGCAGGGCGGCCAGGCGTGCCAGCGATTCGTTGTACTGACGCGCCGCGGCCATTGGCTGTACAGCCTGGTCCGCTTGCTGGATCGCCGAGTACAGCGAGAACTCGTTGGCGTTGTCGAAGTACTTGGCCTGGACTTCGGTCGGCACCGAGCCTTCCACCTTGCTCAGCAGGTTCGACACACGCTTGTTCACCGCCGCCAGCGCTGCCGCTTCCGGCAGTTTGCGGAAGGCCTGCACCGCTTGCACACGTTGGTCGAAGTCCAGCGCCGAACCCGGCTTCAGGGCACGTACCGACAGGTAGGTGGCGACACCCACGCCTTCGTCTTCGTAACGCGCACGCAGACGGTCGAAGATGAACTCCAGCACCGCGTCGTTCAGGCCGGCAGCCTTGACCTTGGCACCGAACGCATTCACGGCGAACGCCACGGCATCGTTCAGGTCCAGATCCAGTTGTTTCTCGATCAGGATCCGCAGCACGCCCAGTGCCGCACGGCGCAGGGCATACGGGTCTTTGCTGCCGGTCGGCAGCATGCCGATGCCGAAGATGCCGACCAGGGTGTCGAGCTTGTCGGCGATGGCCACGGCCGCACCGGTCAGGGTGGCTGGCAGTTCAGCGCCGGCACCGCGTGGCATGTATTGCTCGTTCAGCGCCAGGGCGACGTCTTCCGGCTCGCCGTCATTGAGCGCGTAGTAGTAGCCGGCGACACCTTGCATCTCCGGGAACTCGCCGACCATTTCGGTGGCCAGGTCGCACTTGGACAGCAGGCCTGCGCGGGCAGCCCACGAAGCGTTGCCGCCGATGCGTGCGGCGATGTACGCGGCCAGTTTCGACACCCGCTCGGCCTTGTCGTAGACGCTGCCGAGTTTTTCCTGGAACACCACGTTCTGCAGGCGATCGTTGAAGGCTTCGAGCTTCTGCTTCTTGTCCTGCTTGAAGAAGAACTCGGCGTCGGTGAGGCGTGGGCGAACCACTTTCTCGTTACCGGCGATGATCTGCTGCGGGTCTTTGGATTCGATGTTGGCCACGGTGATGAACCGTGGCAGCAACTTGCCGTCGGCATCCAGCAGGCAGAAGTACTTCTGGTTGTCCTGCATGGTGGTGATCAGTGCTTCCTGCGGCACGTCGAGGAAACGTTCCTCGAACGAGCACACCAGCGGCACTGGCCACTCGACCAGCGCGGTCACTTCGTCGAGCAGCGCCGGCGGCACGATCGCAGTGCCTTCCTGACGGGTCGCCAGTTCTTCGGTGCGTTTGCTGATGATTTCGCGACGCTCGTTGGCATCGGCCAGCACGTAGGCGGCACGCAGGTCGGCCAGGTAGCTCGACGGCGAACCGATGCGCACGCTTTGCGGGTGGTGGAAGCGGTGGCCACGGGATTCACGGCCAGCCTTCTGCGCGAGAATCGTGCAGTCGATGATCTGGTCGCCGAGCAGCATCACCAGCCATTGGGTCGGACGTACGAACTCTTCCTTGCGCGCACCCCAGCGCATGCGTTTCGGGATCGGCAGGTCGTTCAGCGAGTCTTCGACGATGGTCGGCAGCAGGCTGGCGGTCGGCTTGCCGGCGATGTTCTGGCTGTAGCGCAGTTTCGGACCGCTCTGGTCGATTTCGC
>Ga0207713_1002217_pt1 | contig 14402 bp, 11 predicted proteins | sample KBSS64metaG_FD_184404 | JGI IMG/M metagenome (GOLD analysis project Ga0207713, IMG submission 184404) | Switchgrass rhizosphere microbial communities from Kellogg Biological Station, Michigan, USA - KBS S6-4 metaG (SPAdes) (version 2) | ecosystem: Host-associated > Plants > Roots > Rhizosphere >...
TTAGTTACAAGTAATGCGACTAAACAATCAGACAATGCATTTACGGGTAGCGCCTCTGTCATGTATACCCTTAATGACATTGTGGCTCCTTATGTTAGCTATGCCACTTCATTTACACCTAACAGTGGTACTGATGTAAATAACAATCCGTTCAAACCTGAGGAAGGGAAACAGGTTGAAGTGGGAATGAAATTACAAAGCCCTAATCAACGAATTCAAGGCGCTATCGCTTGGTATGATTTAAAACGTCAAAATGTTTTAGTTACTGATACTGTGAATAGTGGCTATAAAGTACAACGTGGCGAACAGTTAACACGTGGTATTGAAACTGAACTCAGCGCAGAAATTTTAGAAGGCTTAAAATTAACAGCTGCATATACCTACACAATTGATGCGGAAATTAGTAAAGATGCAAACACGAGTAATGTAGGAAAAGCACTCGACAATATTCCTGAGCATGCATATAGCTTGTCAGCACGCTATAAATTTGACCCAGCGTCAAAACTTGGTTGGTATGTAGGCGGCGGGTTCCGCGGTGAAACGTATAAAACTGTCGACGGCTTAGATGTTCATGTTCCAGGCTATACAGTCTTTGACACTGAAGCTGGCTATGACGCTGGGCATTGGGGCGCTCAACTTGCTATCCGCAATCTATTTGATAAAGATTACTATGCAGGTGCGCTGAATGAGAATTTAGTGACGCTCGGTAACCCACGCCAAATTAACTTTACAGTGAAATTTAACTACTAAAACGACCGACAAAAAACGCACTCGAATTGAGTGCGTTTTTTTATGGCAGCTTTAAATGTTTTAGAAGAAATAATGCTGCACTAAAGTAGAGATACCTACAATTAAGAAAATAGCCGCACCAATTTTATGAATGAGCGAGATAGATAAACGTTCAGCTAATTTATTACCAATAAATACAGCTGGTGCATTGGCAATCATCATACCTAACGTTGTACCCAACATAACCCAGAAAATACTGTCGTAACGAGCAGCTAAGGCCACTGTTGCAATCTGCGTTTTATCACCAATTTCAGCCAAGAAGAACAAGATAAAGGTTGCGCCAAAAACACCAAATTTTTGCCATCTATTAATGCTATCTGTTTCATCATCTAACTTATCTGGAATAAGCATCCAGAACGCCATACCAATAAAACCACCCGCAAGAACCCAAACTAATATTTCGGGGCTCAAGACCGTCGTAATCCACTGTCCAAGCACAGCAGAGATACCATGGTTAATTAAAGTTGCTAACAGAATCGCAATGAGAATAGGGATTGGCTTACGGAAACGTGCAGACAGTAAAAGGGCGAGTAATTGAGTTTTATCGCCCATTTCAGCTAGGGCAACAATTGAGGTAGAAATCAGAAATTCTTGCATGTCGTTTCTCTGGCTAGCATAAATGCCCATGACCTACCGCTCCTGCTAGCCAAATATCTGCAGAGTGGTAAATCAAAGGTCTTGCCAACTCGGAAACGATGAGACGTTTAAGCTATGATGACCATGTTCTGTTGAACAATTATGTTGATCATCACCTATTCATTCAGAAATGAATAGCGGCTACTCCCCAATGAAGTATGTGCTTATTATATTCGAGCAGTTCTATTTTTCAAACAAAAAATTTTATCCATGCCCACACTAACAACCGACCTAAGCCCAATAGTAAGGCTAAACAAATACTTAAGTTAATAAACCCAAAATTGTTAATGCCTGCTACATGCTGTGATTGAAATTCAAATGGCAAAATAAGCGTTGCCACAAATACCTCTAGGCCCATTGCAACGTAAGTCATCCACTCCCAAGGAAAGTGCAAAACACTAACCCACAGCCCCATCAGTAAAAATACAGCCAACAGAATCGGCAACATGATTTTTAAAAAACCCACCATTTATTATTTCTCCTTTACCTAATAACGAGAAATTTCTCCTCTCTCTCGATAATTCATATCTAATCTTTAGATTAACCTAAAACCAATTAAATTAAATACCAAAATAAAACCCCGCCGAAGCGAGGTTTTTATGATTCATTTCAAAATATTAGATTAATAAAGTACGAATATCTTTAAGAAGTTTCGTAAGTTTATTGGTAAAGCGAGCAGCGTCTGCACCATTAATTACACGGTGGTCATAAGACAATGACAACGGCAACATTAAGCGTGGGTCAAAGTCTTTACCATTCCAAACCGGTTGCATCGTTGCAGGTGAAATACCCAAAATCGCAACTTGCGGCCAGTTCACAAGTGGTGTAAATGCTGTACCACCTATTGCGCCTAAACTTGAAATGGTGAAATTCGCACCTTGCAAGTCTTTCGGTGTTAATTTCTTATCACGTGCTTTTTGACCTAACACACCCAATTCAACTGCAATTTGCTTAATTGATTTTTGGTCTGGGTTACGAAGTACTGGCACAGTTAAACCATCAGGTGTTGCTACCGCAATTCCCATATGGATTTCATTGCGCAAGAGCACTGATTTACCGTCATCAGATAGATGACCTGCAAACTCACGCTCTTCTTTCAACAAATACGCAACCGCTTTAATAATGAATGCCATAATCGTCAGGCTGACACCTTCTTTTTTGAAGTTGCCTTTCAGTTCATTACGCCAATCTTCTAACTCAGTAATATCAGCCAAATCAAACTGGGTGACTTGCGGAATAAAATTGTTCAATGACAATTGCGGAATTGATACTTGCTGCAAACGCGTCAGTACTTTTTCTTCCACGCCACCAAATGCAGTGAAGTCAGGAAGCTTTGGCAAACCAGAAACTGCTGGTGCAGCCGCAGCTACTGGAGCCGCTTGTGGTGCAGTTAAACGAGTCTTCACATAAGCAAAGATATCTTCTTTAATCACACGACCATGTTCACCAGAAGTTTTAACTTGTGATAAAACCACACCAAGTTCACGAGCAAGCTTACGAACAGCAGGGCCAGCATAAACTTTAGCGTTTTCGGCTTCTTGCTCTTTCGTTAACTTATCAGTACCAGAAGCAGCCACAGGTGCTGACTGAGTAGCAGCTGGAGCTGCCGCTTTAGGTGCTGAAGCTTGTGCTGCCGGAACCGCTACTTCTGCTTTTGGCGCTGGAGCTGCCGCAGGTGCTTGGCCTTCCGCTTCAATTGTTGCAAGCAAAATACCTTGTGAAACTTGTTGACCTGCTTGCAAGTGAATCGCTTTCACAACGCCAGCAACAGTACTTGGAACTTCTACAGTTGCTTTATCAGACTCAACAACAACAAGGCTTTGGTCTACATCAACTTTATCGCCAACTTGTACCAAAATTTCAGCAACAACTGCTTTATCTACGCCCAAATCAGGAACGTTAATATCAACTGGTCCAGATTGAGTAGCAGCCGCAGCTACAGTTTCTTGTTGAACTGGTGCAGGCGCTGCCGCTGGAGCTGCTGTAGAAGCAGGAGCTTCAACTGGTGCACTTGATGCAGACGTTGTTTTCACTTGAATGAGCACAACACCTTCTTTAACTGTATCGCCTTCTTTAACTTGAATGCTTTCTACAGTACCAGCAACACTGCTTGGTACTTCTACAGTTGCTTTGTCAGACTCAACCACAACGATGCTTTGCTCAACATCGATTTGCTCGCCAACTTTTACTAAAATTTCACCAACCAGTGCTTTTTCAACACCAATGTCAGGAACTTGAACTTCAACCACTTGGCTAGTGGTTGCCGCTGCTGGTTGGGGAGCAACTTGTGGCGCTGTAGCAGGTACTTCTTTTTCAGCTGCTGGTGCAGGTTTTGCAACTTCTTCTGCTTGAGCTACAGGTACAGCACCCTCAGCTTCAAGTTCAAACAATACCGTACCTTCAGTTACGCTATCGCCTTCTTTAATTAGGATGCTTTTCACTACACCTGCTGAAGTGCTAGGCACTTCAACAGAGGCTTTATCTGACTCAAGTAAAACAAGGCTGTCATTTTCAGCAATGCTATCGCCAACTTTTACCAAAATTTCAGCAACAATTGCTTTATCTACGCCAATATCAGGGGTCTTAATTTGCATGCTTAGTTCCCCTCACCTGTTTGCGCTTCATGGTATTCAGCAACTGCTTGAACTTCTGGATGTGCTTGTGGAGCCCATGCCACTGGACGGTCAGTGTCTAACTCAAAGTTAGAAATTGCATCTTTAACTAAACGTGCATCTACTTCACCTTCGTCAGCTAATTTTTTCAAAGTAGCAACAACGATATGTGCAGCATCAACACCAAAGAAACTACGCAAGTTAGCACGTGTATCTGAGCGACCATAACCATCTGTACCCAACGCAACAAATGGGCGGCCATCTGGAAGATAGGCACGGATTTGTTCGCTATAAGCACGCATATGATCTGTTGCTGAAACAACAATACCTTCTGTACCGCGTAATTGTTTAGACACCCAAGATTCTTTCACTTCTTCAGTAAGTGGGTGTAAACGGTTGTATTCTTCACATGCCATACCGTCACGCGACAACTCATTGAAGCTTGTTACACTCCAAACGTTTGAATGGATTTGGTATTCATCACGCAAGATTTTCGCAGCTTTGATCACTTCACGAAGAATTACACCTGAACCAAGTAATTGAACAGTTGCTTTTTCATCTTTTTCGAACAAGTACATACCACGTTTAATGCCTTCCTCAGCGCCTTCAGGCATTGCAGGATGCTCGTAGTTTTCGTTCATTACAGTTAGGTAATAGAACACACGCTCTTGGTTCACATACATACGTTGTAAACCATCATGTACGATTACAGCTAACTCATAACCAAAACATGGATCATAAGATACACAGTTTGGAATCGTGTTCGCCAAGATATGTGAATGACCATCTTGGTGCTGTAAACCTTCACCGTTCAATGTGGTACGACCAGCAGTAGCACCTAACAAGAAACCTTGTGCCTGTGCATCACCAGCAGCCCATGCAATGTCGCCAATACGTTGGAAACCAAACATTGAGTAGTACATGTACATTGGAATCATTGGCAAGTTATTCGTTGAATAACTTGTTGCCAACGCAGCCCATGCGCTCATCGCACCAGCTTCGTTAATTCCTTCTTGAAGCATGTGACCGTCACTTGCTTCACGGTAATGCATTAACTGTTCTTGGTCTTCTGGGGTATATTTTTGACCGTGAGCGGCATAAATACCAAGCTGACGGAACATACCTTCTAGACCAAAAGTACGCGCTTCATCTGGAACGATTGGCACTACGCGGTCTTTAATTGCTTTTTCTTTAAGTAAAGAAGCAATTAAACGAACCATCACCATGGTCGTTGATTGTTCTTTGCCTGAAGAACCTTTTAATACTGCATCAAATACAAATAATTCAGGAATCGCTAAAATTTCACTCTCTTTACGACGTGCAGGTAAATAGCCACCTAAAGCTTCACGACGCGCCTTCATATACTTCATTTCTGGAGAGTTTTCACTTGGGCGGTAGAATGGAAGCTCTTCTAACTTATCATCTGTAAATGGCAGGTTGAAACGGTCACGTACATATTTCAAAGAGTCGATCTGCATTTTTTTGATTTGGTGAGTTTTGTTCACCGCTTCAATTTCTTCAGACAAACCGTAACCTTTAACAGTTTTCGCAAGAATAACTGTTGGTTGACCTTTAGCTTTCATTGCTTCTGCATAGGCAGCAAAAACTTTGTATGGGTCATGACCACCACGGTTAAGATTATCGATGTCTTCATCGCTTAAATCTTTTACAAGTTCCGCAGCTTCTGGGTACTTGCCAAAGAATTTCTCACGTGTATATGCACCACCTTTCACTTGATAGCGTTGATACTCACCATCAACTGTTTCGCCCATTACCGCTTTTAAAGCGCCAGTGCTGTCTTTTGCAAGTAGCGGATCCCAATGACGACCCCATACTACTTTAATGACACGCCAGCCTGCGCCACGGAATAAAGATTCTAGCTCTTGAATGATTTTACCGTTACCACGTACAGGACCATCTAGACGCTGTAAGTTACAGTTAACCACCCAAATTAGGTTATCAAGCTTTTCACGACCAGCAAGTGAAATTGCACCAGTACTTTCTGGCTCATCCATTTCACCATCGCCAAGATAAGCCCAGACTTTACGATCTTCTTCTTTGATCAAGCCACGGTTCATCAGATATTTTTGAATGTGCGCTTGATAAATCGACATGATTGGACCAAGACCCATTGATACAGTTGGGAATTGCCAATAGTCCGGCATTAAATATGGATGTGGATAGCTTGGTAAACCGTTGCCGCCAACTTCACGGCGGAAATTACTTAACTGTTCTTCAGTTAAACGTCCTTCAAGGAATGAACGTGCATAAATACCAGGAGCACAGTGTCCTTGGTAATAAATCATATCTCCGCCAAAGTTATTGCTGTTTGCGCGGAAGAAATGGTTAAAACCTACGTCATATAATGTTGCACTTGATGCGAAGCTCGCCAAGTGTCCACCTAAATCATCACCTGTTTTATTCGCACGAAGTACCATTGCTAAGGCATTCCAACGAATCAATGCACGAATACGGCGTTCCATATCTTGGTCGCCTGGCATTGCAGGTTGTTCTTCAACAGAAATTGTATTTAAGTAAGGTGTATTGAGACGTTGAATGGGAACATGCTTAGCAATTGCTTGTTGGTAAAGTTTTTCCAATAAGAATGCCGCGCGCTCAGTTCCCATATGTTGTAAAACTGAATCGAATGCATCTTGCCACTCTTGGGTTTCTTGTGCATCGGAGTCACCGTAAAACGCCATAATTCACCTGTTCCTTGTTCTTTAATCTACTTTGTATTTTTACCACGTTTTACCCCTCTCTAGTTATTGCCACGGGTGAATGTGAGGGGGGCCTATTATTTTCTGAATGAATAGTCATTGACCGAGCATTAAACAAAATAACAAAAAAACGCCAATAATGGCGTTTTTTTATACAATCTTTACGTTAAAAAAGGTTTAAGTTAATTTCAGATTCATAAATTCAATAACCTTAACCTTTTTCACTATGCTTTTAAGGAAGCATCGCCAAGTAAGTTGTTGGATTCTTACGTTGACCATCTTTTACTACTTCATAGTGCAAATGTGGACCAGTACAGCGACCAGTACAACCTACATTGGCAATATGTTCACCTGCCGATACTTGTTCACCTACACGTACCATTAAACGCGAAGCATGCGCATAACGTGTTAAATAGCCATTACCATGGTTAATTTCAACATATTGACCATAGCCAGTACCCCAACCAGATTTGGTTACAATACCTGGGCCTGTAGCATAAATTGGCGTACCACTTGGAGCAGCCATATCCAATCCACCATGATGTTCGGCACGACCGCTCATCGTACGGCCACCAAAGTTGGAAGAAACACGTACTGTATCAGGAAGAGGATGAGAAACTAACCACGAATAAGCATTTGAAGAAGAGGTATTGAAAGAGTTCTTAGCTGTCGTATTGCCATATTTTTTAGCGAGTGACTCATTGTTGAGCTCAACCGTTTTTTGGCGTAAGGTCACTGAAACTTTCGCACTCGCTGGAAGATCTAAATCATCAGGATGGGTATATGAACCTTGAGATAATGTTTTTGATAGTTGTTCCAATCGATCTGAATCAGTAGATTGGTTAATTGTTTGATAATCTGCAAAAGCAACTGATGCTGCCGAAGCGGCAAGTGAAAACGCTAATAAAATACGACGCGTGTGCATAAAAACCTCTTGAAACTGTTCTTACTTAAGTTCCTTATGATCTCTTCCTTGATATCGATTGAAATGAACGCTTAAGATGAAGACAAGAATCTATCCGAGAATGACCCATGTCTAAACCCGATAACGTTTTTCAACAATCCGGAAAACACATAAAAACAGGAAACCTTACGTTTCTAACAACGCAAGTCGCGCAATGGCAAAGACTTACGAAAATTATCCAACCCTTATTGCCCCAACCGGAACAATGGCAGGTCGTGTGTTATCAAAATGGTTCTTTGATCATTACTGGTGAAAATCAGGCGATGATTAGTCAACTCAGTTATTTACAGAACCAATATGTATCTAAATTATCTCAACTTGAAGGGTTAAAAGACCTACAAAAAATTCAGGTTCGCTTGAGAAATAAAAACATTCCAAATCCACCCTCATCTGAGCCATCTAAACCCATTCCCCCGGAAACACAAGAAATGTTACGTAGTGCAGCCGACTTTGTGAGCGACCCTAAGCTTAGCCAAGCTTTACTACGTTTGGCAAGCAATAAAAAATGATGGTCTCTATATTTAATGAAAAGTTCAGGCATATTTATGTGACAAAATTCACACTTTAAAATGTTACATTATAACATGACCAAATAAAGACAATGACTTATGTCACACTCACATATGGAATTGGACATTCATTCTCGTCATTAAATGTTACAATTTCATAATTACTCGGATCACTTTGAACATTGCGTAACAACTGATTATTTAAAGCATGTCCCGATTTATAGCCATCAAACTTGGCAATAATTTGATGACCAAGCAAATACAAATCACCTACTGCATCTAAAATCTTATGTCTCACAAATTCATCGGCGAAACGTAAGCCTTCTTCGTTAACAACGCCCGTATCATCTACACCAATCGCATTATCTAAACTTGCACCTAAAGCTAAGTTATTTGCTTTGAGATAATCCAGATCTTTCATAAAACCAAAAGTACGAGCTTCACTCACTTCATACACAAAAGTTTCAGTAGAAAAGTCGATAGTCGCAGATTGATATTCTTTAGCAAATGCCGGATGGTCAAAATCAATCGTAAAATTTAACTGAAAACCATTATGCGGGCTAAAAATTGCTTTTTTATCATCTATTAATGCTTCAACTGGCTTTAATATTCTTATAAATTTTTTCGGCGCATCCAACTCACGCAATCCACCTTGCATTAACAGGTAAATAAATGGGCCAGCACTTCCATCCATAATCGGAACTTCGGACGCAGATACCTCAACAATAAGGTTATCAATTCCCAAACCTGCAATTGCGCTCATCACATGCTCAATTGTTCCAACTTTTATATCTCCAATTACTAAATTGGAGCACATGAAAGCTTCTTGAATCAGCAAAGCATTCGCATGGATTTCCACAGGTGGATCTAAATCGATACGACGAAATACAATACCTCCATCCACGGTATGTGGAATGAAATTGATCATCACTTTTTGACCGCTATGAAGACCTATTCCACTCGCTTTTACCACACGATTGAGAGTACGTTGTTTCACCATGCTTTGTAACTTCTTTTTTAAAACCGCTATACGTTAGCATATTTAGTCATTGATCAAAAATAAAAAAAGGCAGTGTTTAAACACTGCCTTTTTTTAAATCTAACAATATTTTACTTACGTTGCTGATTTTTCAAGTAATCTTGAATGCTCATCGGAGAAGAGCGCGGAGAAGAACTTGCAGTACTACTCACTTCATTGTCAGCATTTTGACGCTTATTAATTGCAGGAACATCATCTTCATCAACAGATTGAGCTGATTGAGTCGATGCATGACTTACCGTATTGCGTTTTCTCGGTTCCGCATCTGCTGCATTACGTGTTAAACCAGTTGCAATCACTGTTACGCGTAATTCATCACGCGCATCTGGATCAAATACAGTACCGTAGAAGATTTCACCTTCATCAAGGTCAACAATCTGGTTCACGACATCAGTAATGATTTCAGTTTCGCGTAAAGTAATATCATCACCGCCAGTAATGTTAATCAACACACCTTTAGCATTAATAATATTTACGTTATCAAGCAATGGACTACGGATCGCCTGTTCAGCAGCTTGACGCGCACGATCTTCACCACGGCCTAAACCAGCACCCATCATGGCATAACCACGTGTACTCATTGCAGTTTTCAAATCGGCGAAGTCAAGGTTAATATGACCACGGTTTACAACAAGGTCAAAGATACTACGCACAGCGTTTAACAATACATCATCAGCTTTTTTATAAGCATCTTTCATTGAAATATCGCCATATACGCTGAGTAAGCGTTGGTTAGGGATAATAATCAATGAATCAACATGTGCTTCAAGCGCTTCAATACCGCGTTCAGCAGACTTTAAACGGCGACGGCCTTCAAAGTTAAATGGGGTTGTCACAACACCAACAGTCAAAATACCCATTTCTTTGGCAACTTCAGCCACGACAGGTGCCGCGCCTGTACCTGTACCACCACCCATACCAGCGGTAACGAATACCATATCCGTACCTTCAAGATGGTGACGAATAATTTCACGGCTTTCTTCTGCTGCAACTTGCCCTACTTCAGGGTTAGCACCAGCACCTAGACCACGTGTACTTTGCTCGCCTAACTGAATTTTGAAAGGTGCATTCATACAGTCCAGTGCTTGTTTGTCTGTATTGGCACAAACGAATTTAACACCTTGAATATCAGACTGCACCATATGTTGAACGGCATTACCGCCACCACCACCTACACCAAATACAGTGAAACGGGCTTGACCGTTGCCATCGTTTAGTTCATCTTCTATAAATTCAAATGAGGCCATGACCTTTAGGGTTCCTAATACATTATGGCAGTCACTTCAGCCCGTATACTGCCTTGATTTTCAAAAATAACTAATTTTAAGAATGCTGTGCAATACAAACCTTGTCAAGTACAGTGGTTTTCTCTTACAACTTCCTAACAATTCTACCAATAAATCCATACATCCTAAAAAATGGCTTTTAGCTTGCTATTAAACGCATTCCAGCCATTTACCATTCGTTCCCATACCGAACGGTCATTTGCCTCTTCAGGCTCTTCAACAGCTTCTTGCAACTCACTTTGGCTAAACATGAGCAAACCAGCTGCTGTTGCATACATCGAACGACGTAACGCGGCTTGATGCTGATCATCAGCATAAACCTGTAACGGTGGATTGCCCAAATGTGCAGATACCCCCAACATACGGCGAGCTAAACTCACCATACCTTCGATTTGACAAGCATCGCCTGTCAGCACTACACCATGGTATAAACCATGAATTGCACCGCTATTTTCGAGTTCATCGCGAATCTGGCTAAAGATCTCTTCATAACGGGCAATAATAATTTCTGACAACTCAATTCGACTAATGGTTTGAGGGCCATCAATTCCTTCTACCTGAATCATGTGATCTGGCTTAACAGCACTTAAATCGACACAACCATACAGAATTTTAATGCGTTCAGCTTCTTCTGTCGTAGTTTGCAGTACGGCAGCAATATCACGTGTAACGTGTTCACCACCGCGCTGCAATGTACGTGCCAGAGCTAAACGTCCATCTAGATAAACCGCAAGATTGGTAATGCCTGCGCCAACATCGACCAGACAAACACCATATTCTTTTTCATCTTTAAGCAAACTTGCCTCGGCGGTTGCCAAGCAAGATACCACCATTTTTTCAACCCCGATATTTGCACCTTTCATGGCACGATCAAGGTTTTGCATAGTCGCTATAGGCATCATCATGAGCTGATAATGTCCTGTCATACTATGGGCAGTCATGTTAATTGGATTCTGCACCCATTCAGCAGAATCACCCAATTCAAAGCCTAACGGCACTGCACTTGCTAAATAGTAATCAGAAGTCACATGACTTGCTTTTGCCAATTCTAACGCGCGCACGACTTCATTTGTTGTAATAACATGTGCTGGATTAGCGACTGGTGTGCGACCAGAGGCATAAAAACTTTGCAACTCGGTACTCGGAATCGATACCCATGCGCTATGAATGCGACATTCGGCCATATTTTCCGCTTCAGCAACAGCATTTTTAATCGCAGCGATGACTTTATCGAGGCTGACGATTTTTCCTTTATTCATGCCTCGATTGCGAGCAGTTGCCATACCGATAACTTGAATGTTATCCGGCGCATGAATTTTTCCAATCAAAACTGAAACTTTATGCGTCCCAATGTCAATCGCAACAACTGAGGGAACAGCTTCATTCATCACTCATACCATTTCTTTGTTGTTTAATACCAGGCAAATTGCCTATTTTAAAGCCACGTATTATGGCTTTGCTTTTGTTCCACCTGCAATGCTTGTGTCATCAATCGTTACAACAAACTGACCATTCACAATTTTAGGTGGTGTTGCGTTCTTCCATTGAATAGATAATCCATTACGATATCGCAAATCAATGGCTGAGATTTTCGACCACACCGGTTTTAAGTCAGATTGTGCCAGATGACTTAAACGTTGCAACTTATTCATTGTTTGATCTTGGTCAACGATAATTCGTAAACCTGTGTCAAACTGCATAAACCAAGTCATTCGCTCCGTCAGATATAACTCTTTTAGGCGCAAATTGGCGGGATGGAATAATTGATTGATTTCATTATAGCGTCGCATCATCATTTTCGACTGGCTTACCGGACCATGTAGTAACGGAAGCTCAGGATGAATTGTCTGCTCTGCCTCACTGAATACATCGCCTCCATCGCTTAACAAGCGACCTGTTCCCCAACGGGCAATGGCATGTCGAGGCATGACACGAACACGAATACCATTGGGCCAGGCACGAGATACAACAACTCGGTCTACCCACGAAATTTCTAATGTTTTATCACGAATCTGTTCTAAATCAGATGTGAAATAATTCGCTTTTATAATTGGAGCAACATGCTGCATCACTTGTTGTGTTTCAACTGAAGACGTCGACCCTACAACCTCTAGCTTTGCAACTTTTGCATCTGTAATAACTTTATATAGCCCATAAATTCCGACTGCCAGCACTACAAAAGCAATAACCAACAGCACCCATCCACCAGCATTCGCAAGCTTCTGCTTACGTGTAGGTGGTTTATCATGAATAGAGGTGATGGCCGCACGTTTACGGCGCATGGAAGCCGGAAGTTGTGCCATATTTAAGCCGTACCTTCCAATGTTTGCTCAAGAATGGCAACACACAATTCATCAAAACTATAGCCAACAGCTTGAGCAGCTTTTGGAACTAAAGAATGGCTGGTCATACCTGGCACAGTGTTGACTTCTAAAAGCCAGAAATTACCCTGCTCATCCTGCATCGCATCAATACGGCCCCAGCCTTCTGCACCAACTGCTTGAAAAGCACGTAAACATAACGCTTGTAGGCTTTTCTCTTCCGCTTCGCTTAGACCACAAGGAATGCCGTACTCAACATCATTACGTTCATATTTTGCTTCATAGTCGTAGAAAGCAACATCTGCTGGTGGTTGTAAACGAATAACCGGTAAAGGCTGTCCATTTAAGAATGAGATTGTGAATTCACGACCAGTAATCCACTTTTCTGCCATCACAACAGCATCGTGCTGAGTCGCCTTTTCAATTGCAGCAGCAAAATCTTCTGCTTTCTCAACCTTACTCATGCCCACACTTGAGCCTTCATGTACAGGTTTGATAATGACAGGTAGACCTAATTCCGCAATCACCAAATCTAAATCTGTCTCTTTAGTAATAATGCGATATGGCGCTGTAGGTAAATCGCTACCTTGCCAGATTTGCTTAGTTTTGACTTTATCCATGCCAATAGCAGAACCTTGCACGCCAGTTCCGGTATAAGGCAGATTTAACCATTCAAGCACACCTTGAATCTGGCCATCTTCACCACCACGGCCATGCAATACAATAAATGCACGATCATAATTTACAAGTTCAGTCACACTGCGGTCTTGCGGATCAAATGCTTCAGCCTGAACACCCGAACGTAACAAAGCATCCAGAACTGCCTGACCACTATCTAAAGACACAGCACGCTCAGCCGATTTCCCACCAAATAGCACGGCAACTTTGCCGAATTTTGTAGCATTTGACACGTTTAAATCCTTAACCCGATAATTCAATATTTTTGTTTATTTCACATACAAATGGTGTTGTGCAAGTTCTACTGAAATTGCCCCAACGTTACCCGCACCCTGCGTTAATAACAAGTCATTTGGTTGTAACACATTTTGCATGATGTTTTGCAAATTACCTTCAACCGGATCGACCAAAATCGGTTCCACCTGTCCACGTAAACGAATACTACGCGCCAAAGTACGGCTATCTGCACCGACAATAGGCTTTTCACCGGCAGGGTAAACTTCCAATAATAATAATTGATCGACTTGAGAGAGCACTTCAATGAAGTCATCAAAACAATCGCGGGTACGAGAGTAACGGTGTGGTTGGAATAACATAACCAAACGACGATCTGGATGGCTCTGGCGAGCAGCTTTAATGGTTGCTTCTACTTCTTTCGGATGGTGTCCGTAGTCATCAACCAACTTAACGTTACCATCGGCAAGTTCGAATTCGCCTTGTACTTGGAAGCGACGACCAACACCGCTAAAGCCTGCTAAAGCACGGCTAATTGCGTCATCAGAAACACCTTCATCAGTCGCAACACCAATAGCAGCCAAAGCATTCAAAATATTATGCATGCCTGGTTG
>Ga0207713_1002218_pt1 | contig 14401 bp, 16 predicted proteins | sample KBSS64metaG_FD_184404 | JGI IMG/M metagenome (GOLD analysis project Ga0207713, IMG submission 184404) | Switchgrass rhizosphere microbial communities from Kellogg Biological Station, Michigan, USA - KBS S6-4 metaG (SPAdes) (version 2) | ecosystem: Host-associated > Plants > Roots > Rhizosphere >...
TGGGACCGTGGTCCCAACCACTCAACTGGGACCGTGGTCCCAACCACTCAACTGGGACCGTGGTCCCAACCACTCAACTGGGACCGTGGTCCCAACCACTCAACTGGGACCGTGGTCCCAGCCACTCAACTGGGACCATGGTCCCAAATACTCGCTGGTTGGCGCATAAGATCAGGCGTCCGAGCTTCCATTAATGGCACAATTGCAACAGCAGAACAGACATTGAGGCGTATCTGCCCATTTTTCTACGTGTACCTTTTTTATATGTACGTACCATCTGCCGGGTGCTGATTACACTATAATATTCATGGCCGTACAGAGAGAGCAAAGCCATCCGCAAGAAATTGTCCGCTTACCCCCGACTCAATAGCAAGGGAAATCCAGACACACCTGAGCCGTGATTAGATGGGTTTTCGTATTCATATGGATGAGCCTAGTGAACAACGTGCTATTACTTATGAAGAAAACGTATGATGTCAAAAGCATCTTGAACTCTACAGGCAAGCCCTGAAGTCAGGGCTTGCACAGAATCAAATGGATTCGCGTCTACCTTCGGAAATTACTGCTAACATAATCGCCCGTTTTCTGTGGATGACTTTATCAGATTTAAGGCTGCTAACAGGCTCGAAGGCGAAGAAAGCATGTATGTATAAGTGAGGTAATCAACCATCTCAATATAAAGCCTGGTGCCATATGAGGGATGCGAAATGAATCTGCTCAAGTGAGTAATCTTCATTTGAAAAAAAACCGAGATCGACTCAACTCACAAGTTTAGAATCTATAGCCTTGCGATTGGCAAATCTGCCCATCGGGTTGTATATGCAGGGATAAGCATCGCTCGTTTCATCTGCCAGTCCGGGGCTATACCTCTGCCTGCAAACCATACTTTACTCATCCCAGAATGGTTAATACCGTCCACGACTTTCATTAGCTGATTGCTGTTTCTTCGGGGCTGAGTTTCATCGAACAGGTTAAGCTGTGAAACACCCGTAGGCGTGAAGTCATTTAACATACAGCCTGCCTTTGCATAGCGGTGTCCATTCATCCAGATCCGGTCCAGTGCCCTGACGGCTGCGGCAATAATGTCACGAGTATCCTGAGTGGGTGTCTCTAGCTTCTCACTGGCCACATTCCCGTAATACGGTTCATTCACAGCGAACGGTGACGTTTTCACAAACACGGCGATATGCCTGCAGAACTGCCTCTCACCCCGCAGCTTTTCAGCTGCACGCTCAGCGTACTGACAGACCGCCTGCCGCATAGCTTCATAAGTCATGACTCGCTCCCCAAAGGATCTGCTGCAGACAATCTGCTGTTTTGGAGGCGGTGCTTCTTCAAGCGAAATACAGCTTTCTCCGTTGAGTTCCCGGACGGTTCTCTCCAGAACAACACTGAAATTTTTCCTGATAAATACAAGGTTCGCGCGCGCCACCTGCAGTGCAGTTGTTATCCCCATTGTGCTCAGTTTCTTTGAGATCCTACGACCTACTCCCCAGATTTCTTCCACCGGCTGTAGTGAGAGCAGTTTCTCCGTTCGCTTTGGATTGCCTGAAGTCAGAGCAAGTACGCCACCAAACTGCCGCCATTCCTTAGATGCCCATTGTGCACTTTTAGCCAACGTTTTGGTCGGCCCCATCCCGACGCCGATTGTCAGCCCCGTACCGGAGCGCACGTGCTCGCGCAGCTGCCGGCCGAAGTCCTCATAATCGATGCAGCTGTCTATACCGCGGATATCCAGAAACATCTCGTCAATGCTGTACTGCTCCACGCGCGGCGCCAGCTGCTCGAGATGAGACATAACTCTGTTCGACAGCGATGCATAAAGCTCGTAATTGCTCGAGAACGTGATGACCGGCTCCGGGAATTGTACCGTCTTCAGCTGGAACCAGGGGACGCCCATTTTTATACCCAGCCGTTTCGCTTCGGCACTGCGCGCGATGACGCAACCATCGTTGTTACTGAGTACCACAACGGGTCTGTTACGCAGGTCAGGATGAAACACCTTTTCACAGCTCGCATAGAACGAATTCACATCAGCAAGCGCAAACATCAGTTAGTACCCCGTGTCTTATGTATGAATGCCATCACCACGCCGAATATCTGCAGTTCCTCCGGGTAGAGGGTGGGGTAGGCGGGATTCATCGACAGCAGGGCGATTTGGGGTTTAAGTTGCAGGCGTTTAACGGTGAACTCGCCATCTGTTTCCGCGATAACAATATCTTCCTGCATGGGTTTTTCGGCTTTTTCGACGACCATTAAATCACCGGAGTGCAGGCCCATGTCTTTCATTGAATCACCAATGGCCCGAACAAAGTAGGTCGCGCTGGGGCGACGAATACAGTAGGCATTCAGATCCAGTTCATCTTCGGTATAGTCCGCAGCCGATGACGGAAAACCAGCCGGACAGCGCTCCGTGAAAAAGGGGGGGAGAGTGCTGGCTCAGAAGCGGGAGTGACAAAAAGAATCATGGCATACCTCTTAAGATAACTGTGTTTATATACAGTATTATTTAAGATATTTCTCGTCCTGCAAGAAGAATTTTACCTGTATCTGCCAGATTGTTGTTCTGGCGGATAAAACAGGCTCGGGGTTATCCACAGAAACGGTGCATAACCCTGTGAGTGGACAACCAGATGTCCGAGTGCCCGCATCATCGACGTCAAAGCCCGGCTGCCAGCGGAGCACCGACTCTCCTTGAACAGGTGTCGCAGTTCGTTTCGTTGCTGCACTCGCTCACGGTTAATTGTGCGCTTACGAGCGAGATAGTTGTAAAAACAGGCGGTGGGTATGCCGAAAGCGCAGCAGAGCAGTGTGGTGGGGACTTGCTCCCTTGATCGTTCTATCAGCGCGTATGTTCGAGCTCGTACGCCATCAAGAGAGCAATGTCCTTTTCACGTTCGAGCCGATTGAAACGGGCTTCCCGCTCCTGAGTTTCTGCTGCTCTGCCGTCAGCACTTTGCTGATTGGGGTTGTGCCACTGCGTTCTGATTAAAGCTGCTGAACCCAGCGGCGAAGTACGGTTTCGCGGACATCTAGCGAACAGCTGGCTTCGGGGACTGAATAGCCCTGGTCAAGCACCAGGGATGCGGCTTTCAGCTTGAACTCGGCAGTGAATGAGCGACGTAATCTTGTCATTGAACACCTCTGGTCATGGTGGCGACTCTACCACCTAAAATGGTGCCCGGGATGATTAGACCATATATGGACGCCCGGGTGCTGCAAGTCCTGATTCGATACGGTTTGCGAGCATATATCCGGCGTCGTTAGTAGGTTCAATGACCTGCGCCATGATGTTATCCGAGCCCTGTTTCCTTATCACTACACCGGTATTTGATTACCCAGGTCAACTTCAGGCTGTTACAGGGACGGTAGCCGTTTGCTCATCAGTGACTGCAAACTCAGAGAGACATATTTTCTTCAACACTCCATTACGTTAACTCATAGCAAAAGCCTTATTAATATTAAAATCAACACTATCAGTCAGTACGCGCCAGATTATCATTGTCAGTTTATTCGCCAACGCTACGGTGGTTTTCAGAAACCCGCGACGGGCCTCAAGTTTTTTCAGCCAAAGGCCCAGACGGTCATCACGTTTCTTCATACATCGCATCACAGATCGTGCACCGTGGATGACCAGTGTTCTCAAGCTACGATTGCCATTTTTTGTCACAGAAGACAATCTTTGTTTTCCTCCTGAACTGTGCTGTCGGGGCACCAGACCACACCAGGCAGACAACTCTCTGCCGCTGGAGAACTGAACAGCATCCACTTCACTGATAAAAGCTGCCGCGATAAGCGGCCCAACACCCTGGATCGTTAATAAATGACGATAGGCTGCCTGTTGTGAAGACAATGCAGTGATTTCACTATTCAGACCAGAGATGCGTTCATTCAGGGCCTGCATGTCTTCCCGCAATGAAGAGATTAAACGTCGAAGCGTGAAAGTTAAGTCATTAGATGTATCTTCAATAAATTCAGACAGATGTTGCTGGAGACACTGGATGCCCACAGGGATAATGAGCCCATACTCAGCGAGCAGAGAACGAAGCTGGTTAGCCAGCGCCGTTCTCTGCTCAACCATAAGTTGGCGGGTATTACGCAACGCTTTTATATCCTGCTGCTCTGTGGTTTTGACCGGAACAAAGTGGATGCCCGGGCGGCATGCGGTCTCACAAATTGCCAGTGCATCGTTTGCATCGTTCTTCTGGCTTCTGACAAAGGCTTTGACGTATTGAGCAGGGATAAGCCTTATGCTGAATCCCATCGCACTGAAGGTCCTCCCCCAATAATGAGAGGTTGAACAAGCTTCCATCGCGATTAACGTACCTGGTTCAAACTGGTGAAGCGTATCCAGCAATTTCTGACGTGATATTTTTCTGTTCCAGGCAACGGAACCGTCAATCATCCAGACGCAGACCTGAAATACAGATTTGGCAATATCGATACCAACAACTCTGATTGTGTTCATGCGGTGTTACTCCCGGAATAATGCAGTCAGTAAAAGTATGGCACTGACAACCTTAGGGAGGGGCGTCCATCACATCACTACAGAGATTAACGGGGAGTCGGAAGCTAGGCCGTTCTGGTTGAGTTTCCTGCTGAGCTTCAAGGATCGTGGCTTTGATGGAGTGAAGTTGGTTATCAGCGACTCTCATAGCGGCTTGAAGGCCGCGATACAGCAGGTGTTCGTGCAGTCGGATGAGAAGAGCGTTCACACCACTTGGCAGGTGGTTGCACACCATTTAGAGAATCGCTTCCCGGCAGTCACGGAGAAGATGGATGAAGCCGAGGCCGATGTGTTGGCGTACTTCAGCTTCCCGAAGGCTCACCAGGCAAAGCTTCATTCGACGAACACGCTGGCGCGACTAAACTCTAAACAAGGAGGTCAAGCGTCGGGGGGATGTGGTGGGCATCTTCCCCAACGAAGAGAGTATCATGCAGCTGCCAGGAGCGGTACTGGTAGAGCAAAACGAGGAATGGCTCTTTCAGAATCGCTACCTGTTCCAGCAAAGCATGGCCGAGATAAATCGGGTTGATGATGTCATAGAAGCGCTGCCACTGAGCGCACAACAGGAAGATTACCGAGCCGAAGAGCTGCAACTGAATTTACACCACCTTGACGGACGTGATTTATCCTTGGCCGCCAAAGCTCCGATCAATATGGGACGACAGAGAAAATTAATGTGCGACTTTTCGGAGGTATGATCCTTACTCTCTTGCATATGTGAAGAAAAATAAGTGGCCTTGATATTCCACGGAATGTAATAACTACCATGGAAAGCACGGGCTAACAAAGTAGATTCCCTTCGGGTTCAATCCAGACATATAATTTCATCCTTGATGTCGACGTTTCAAGTTATTGGATGTGTATTTTTACACCATAAAAAAAGCCTGAAACACAACAAAGTAGTTTGAGAAAATCAGAACTAGTGCAAACATGATTCATGTCGAGGTGGTTTGAATCTCAATCCTCGACAACAATCCTATATTGGAGGTTATATGAGGTCACAACATAATCATGTTCGTATAGTTTTTTTCAGTTTATTGTTTTTTTTTACAGTAATTACATTCATCTTGCTGATGACAGCCAAAAGGGCTGAAGCTGAAGAACCTTACTATAGAATGTGCCTTCAGAAAATTTCTGCTGGTAGTATACATGTCAGTTGTGCTTGTTATCCGATGTCCCATCTTGATGCATTGAGAGCTCGCGGCACAGTGACTGTTGGTGAGTTATGTCATAAGGTTACGTCTCAGCGGTGACGTCTTGGGTATTGTATGTAAGGGGCTAATGATTAGAGGTGATATCTCCTGTTGATTGGTTGCAGCAAAAGTATCAATCAACAGGAGGTTATATGTCTCAGGCCATTCCACCCTCAACGCCTAACCATAACTAGATAATAAGTTAACATATCTACTTGCCTTGACCCTTTCTGTAACTAGAGCCTTAATTTGGTCTCTGGAATTATTCATGATAAATTCCTCCAAGGAATACGCACTATCAACCCCATATGCAGGACAGGACACTCAGATACAGCACAAAGCTCCTGACCAGCCCCCAGAATTAGATACAACTGTCAGTTAGTCATGTCGGTTTGTTTACCTTCACATTTTCCATTCCGCTATCGTGCTGCATACTCTGATGGCGTCTGATAATTCAGTGCTGAATGTGGACGACACTCGTTATAATCCTGCCGCCAGTTATTAATGATTTTCCTTGCATGAACGATATCGATGAACCAGTGCTCATTCAGACATTCATCGTGAAAGCGTCCGTTAAAGCTCTCAATAAATCCGTTCTGCGTTGGCTTGCCTGGCTGGATTAAGCGCAACTCAACACCATGCTCAAAAGCCCATTGATCCATTGCGCGGCAAGTGAACTCCGGCCCCTGATCAGTACTTATCGTCGCCGGATAGCCTCGAAACAGTGCAATGCTGTCCAGAATACGCGTGACCTGAACGCCTGAAATCCCGAATGCGATGGTAATTGTCAGACACTCCTTCGTGAAGTCGTCCACACAGGTCAGGCACTTGATCCTGCGACCGGTGGCCAGTGCGTCCATGACAAACTCCATCGACCATGTCAGGTTGGGCGCCGCCGGGCGGAGCAGTGGCAGACGTTCTGTTGCCAGCCCTTTACGACGTCGCCTGGGTTTTACGCCCAGACCGCTCAGATGTTAAAGTCGGTACACGCGCTTGTGGTTAGCATGAAGGCCTTAACGCCGCAGTAACTGCCAGATGCAGCGGTAGCCAAAACGCCTGCGCTTCAGTGCCAGCTCCAGTGATGCGCCCTGATAAATGCGCATCAGCAGCCGGACGTAGAGTTTCATAACGGCAGGTCGACATGGACAACCTGTAAGACTGCCGGCACGACGTTGCGACAGATCGGTCGCATCACACATAAACTCAACGGCTACCCGCTTTTGGTCTGTCGCCAGTACTATCGCCCAAGTGCCACTTGAAGTGCCTCCTTATCCAGCATGGCTTCGCCAGCAGAGCTTCCTGAGTCTGTCGTTCTCTTCCTCAAACGACTTCAGGCGCTTAACCTCCATACCTCCATAGTTCTTACGCCAGGTATAAAAGGTGGCGTCGGAAATGGCGTGCTTAGGGCAGAGCTCACGGGCAGAAACCCCGGCTTCAGCCCCACGGAGGATACTGATAATCTGTTCATCGGAAAAAAGCTTCTTCATGGGGATGTCCTCATGTGGCTTATGAAGACATTACTAACATCACGGTGTATTAATCAACGGGGAGCAGGTCAGGTAGCATCAATCTCCGCATTGACGATGAACTTAAGGCTCGTTCTTATGCTGCACTTAAAAAAATGGGGGTGACGCCTTCAGAAGCGCTTCGCCTCATGCTTGAATATATTGCCGAGATTGAACGTCTACCTTTTAAGCAAACGCTGCTCAGTGACGAAGATGCTGAACTCGTGGAGATAGTGAATGAACGGCTTCGCAACCCTAAGCCAGTACGTGTGACGCTGGATGAGCTCTGATGACGTATTTGCTGGATTTTGACGAGCTGGCACTAAAGGAATGGCGAAAGCTGGGTCCGAGGGTACGTGAACAGTTGAAGAAGAAGCTGGCAGCAGTGCTTGAGTCACCGCGAATTGAAGCGAACAAGCTACGCGGTATGCCTGTCTGTTACAAGATTAAGCTCCGGTCTTCAGGCTATCGTCTTGTATATCAGGTCATAGGCTAAAAAGTAGTAGTCTTCGTGATTTCCGTTGGGAAAAGAGAACACCCGGAAGTTTATAGCGAGTCGGTCAAACGCATTCTCTGAACAAAGCAGGATATCTCTGTCTCGCAGAGAAGGTGCCAATTCTGCTTTGCGTTGACACAGAAAATCTGAAGGGCTGGCATCAGGGAATGATCTAATTGCGGCAACAGAGTGACCGCCTGAATGGGCTGGATGAGCAGAAAGGGAAATACGTGATGGTCCTTAAACTGAAATCTGTAGTATTTTCCATCATGCAGTCATTTAATTAGGTCATACCCGCTGAAGAGCAGGCCTTGAGATAGACCCCTCAGCCATCAGCGAGCTTACAGGCTTTATCTCTGGGCTTTGCATTCTCGACCTGACGCGCATTTAAGGTCATTTTGGGCCTCGTTTTTTATTGATCAGGATAAGTCCCCACTAAGGCCCCAAACGTTTATTGATTCACGTTGAACGGAATGCCCGTGCAATCCCCCGTCATTCAGACGGGAGTCAAGCGGGTGCTAACTGCGTAACATGTTTTAGTTGACCTTACGCAAGGCCAGCGACTGTTTTACCGACTTTCAGGACGGCGGTACCTACTGCTGCTCGATATGCGCTTTCACGATATCAAGCGAAGCACCGCCGCAACTGACTACGCAGTAAGACGGACTCCAGAAATGGTTTCCCCATAGCTTATAGCGAACGCTTTCCCAGGAGTCACGGCGTAGAACATTGGGCGATTTCCCTTTCAGCTTAAGGATGTCGTAAACTCCGCCATTGTTGCCGCACCGGTAGCGCGGCAAGGTATCAACGCCGTAACTTCACGTTAGCCTGGCTGCGACAGATAAAAGGTATCGCTGTCGCTCTCTATCCTCACCCGTTCTCACCGTAAAGCGGTGCATTCAGCCCGCTTTACGGCTGCGCTGCGGCTTCCGGTTTCGCCCTTGTCTCTGACGCTGGCCGCCAGGCTGTTGTGTCGGCACGGCGCAACTGGCGTCGCATCAGAGCAGGGAGAACATCCATGAGCAACGCATATCGCTTTATCCATCGCCATACCCGCAACACCCTCGTCGCGCGCGGCTGGCCAGCAGAGATGGATATCCAGACCAACCTCAGTTACTCGCAGGGAGACGGCGTGGCGTTCTATGGGCGTCTTTCCGCAAACGAACTTGTCGTGCTGCTGCCCGAAATCGCCCTGCGTGGCCTGATGGAGGATAGTGCCATGCGGACGCTGCGTGATCTGATTGAGGGCAGTGACATGACCGTGACCCTGTACCGCAACTCTCTGGGCAATCACTACGCTCACAGCGGTACTATCTCGATGGAATACGATGACTGCCCTGAAGGGATGTATGAACGTCACGCCGTCAGCCTGCTGAAAGCCCTGCGTGCTGAAATCAACAATGTCTGCAGCTGTGTGGCCGCTGCAGGATATCGCGTGCTGGAAGCCTTCAGCCCGTCCGGACAGGAACCGCTTTTTTCGCGCAACACGAAGAACTTCAGGCTGACGGTGACTGCTGGGACAATGAAGCCCTTGACCGTCTGCTGGTTGCGATCCTCGATGAAAACACCACCTACCGGTCGCTGGAAGTCCGCCTTGAGAGCCGTGGAATAGTACTGGGGATTCTTCACGTCCCGTACGCGTGGAATCAGCCTGGATTGCCCGTTCGCCGCTGGTTTGAGCGCGAATGGCTGCGTGAGGTTGTCACAGAGGCCAGAAGCGAGATTGATGCCATCATGGTGGCCATGTCCGGTATCAGGTCTTCAGTGTAGACGTGGCGGGGCGTTTAGCCCCGTCGGTCTGGTATGCAAAAAGGGTGTCGCACGCTCCGCTATACCGGCGCGACCTTCACGGTGTTACGGCCACGCGATGAATAACGCTCGTGCGGCCTGCGGCTAACGCCGTGCCTCTACTTTAGCCCGACCGCTGCGACTGCAAGGGTTCGCTTCGCCGCCATCCTCGCCCGGTCGCAGTGATTTTCTTATGTACGTCGCCGTTCTTCCCGTCGTTCTCTCGCTCAGTATTCGCTCGATAACCGTCCAGTCCGTCTCGTCTGTTTTTCTGCGCTGCGGCCTCCGGTGGCGCCCGTTGCATTCTCCGCTTTTCGTCGGGCTGTCGTGTCGGCACGGCGTAAGCCGTAACTCAGACGACATCGACTATGGAGGATTTTCTGTGAGCTCTACCACCCCCGCTGTATACGTTGGCACATACCACAAATACAACTGCGGCAGCATCTTCGGCAAATGGTTTGATCTGACCGACTTCGACTCAAAAGAGGATTTTATTGAAGCCTGCCACGCGCTGCATGCAAACGAGCACGATCCGGAGCTGATGTTCCAGGACTGGGAGGGCATTCCTTCTCAGTTCGCCTCTGAATCCTCCGTGGACTGGGATTTTATTGCGGCTTACAGGCAGGCAAAGGAGGAGGGCAGGGACGCGGCATTTATCGCCTGGGCTGAATATACCGGCCTGAGCGATTACGCCTCCTTTGATGATGCCTACCTGGGGGAAGCGCAGAGCGAGGAGGACTACGCATACGAGTATGTGCTCGAACACGATTTACTGTCTTCCGTCCCTGAAGGGCTGCGCTGTTATTTTGACTACGAAGCCTATGCGCGCGACCTGTTCACCGGCGGTCTGGTGTTCGTCGATGGCTACGTGTTTAACAACTGATTTTGACGGGCAGGGGACCCCCTGCCGCTAAGGAGAGCAATATGAAACTCGATCCACAGACCCGTGACATCCTGCGTCAGTACAAAAAACTTATTAACGCGCGCCGCCGTGATTCCGGTCAGCGGGAACTGACGACAGCGCAGGTGGTCGATGAAATCTGCTACTACATGACCTGTCAGTGTTCCGTCTACATCGGCGGGCACTTCATCCTGCAGGGCGGTAAGCCGTTGTGATACTCCGGCAGGCGGTTATACCGCCTGTCTGCCCGCGCTAAAATCCTGGCAGGCATTCTGCCTGCCGGCAGTTTGATAATGCCGCCTGCGGCGCCATTACTTTCTGCTGTTAGTCCCTCGTCAACTTGACGGTGCTTAAACATGGGGTGATTCCCATAGTGCTGATGTTGGGCTATTTCCCATAGTCCAGAATGGTGGCTGTAGAGAGTTATACCGCACAGGATGAAGTTGGGGTGTCTCCCATACTTACGGCTCATTTGCTTTCCAGGAAAATTAAACGATCCTAACTAAATACTGGCTGGCTTGCTGACTGGTTTTGGCGTCCGGGCGGGCTTTCATGCTTCGTACAGAGCCAGCACGCTGTCTCTGCCCGGCCCCTCCGGGGCAGCGGGTGTCCATCCCATGACGCAACACATCATCGCTTGCAGCAGCCGTTCCGGCTGCGCCACTCTGTCGCGCCGTTTCCTGCGCTTCTCGCATGTCATCGATAACACCAACGGCATCGATGCCATGTAGGGGGCAACGCCGTTTCGCCGCGCGCGGCTTTCCGTCATTGCGGCGTGCCCCTGCCCATCTCTCGTCGTGTGTCTTTTCTCCGTTTACGTCCCTCCTGCCGGGAGCTGATAACACCACAGTCTTCCTGGCAATCCAGGGACGGCACGGCCTTTCGCAATAAATTTCCCCCGGCCATTGCGCTTCACTCCATTAGACCGGAATAAATTTCCCGCTCACCCCGGACAGCTGCGTCTGCCAGTGATGTTTACGCTCCTGCGGCGAAGGGTCTCAAACGGGTGAAGTGCATTCATCCGGGAAATACCAGCAGGTTCCCGCAAAACGTCAAAACCGCGGCTCCGGAAACTCAACGGATGATGTGGTTTTAAAGACCAAACCCCGTTCAGAAAGGAGGTGTGTAGTGAGTAAAACCCTGAGGGAATTTATTAACAAGCCAGAGGTGCAGCATGTAGCCACTGCGGAAGAGGTGGAACTGGCGGCAATCCTGAATGCTCAGGCTGAATGTACTGCTCTGGTGCAGCCAGAGGTTGAGGCGACCTGCAATGAAATAGTGACGCTGCCGGATGACACTTTCACCCGTGAACAGGCCGATGCAGTGGCTGCACGGTATGAAAACGTGGCCATCGAAGACGATCAGGGTTCGCACTTTCGCCTGGTGGTTCGTCGTAACGGTGAGATGGTCTGGCGGGCGTGGAATTTTGAAGCGAGCGCAGGGCAGTGGCTCAACCGTTACATCGAGCGATACGGCATCCGTAACGCGAAGTAAGTCGTAAGAAGGTGCCCTGCCGGAGCTGTCACTCCGCAGGGCCGGACAACCATCAATATCAGAGAGGTATTAACTATGTCAGTAACCGATGTTAAAGCAAAAGCACCTAAAAAGGCGAGTACTAAGAAACCCACCAAAGCCGAAATGGCGGCATTTCAGGCGGCGATTGATGCGGCGCAGACCGAAATCGTTCCGCTGTCCGATCTCGTTAAATCTCCGCTTAACGTCCGCACCATCCCGTATTCCGTGGAGAGCGTCCGCACACTGGCTGAAACCATCGCCTCAGCAGGGCTGCTGCAGAATCTGATTGTGCATGACATGGACGACGGTAAATCCGGCGTGGCGGCAGGTAGTCGCCGTCTGAGCGCCATGCAGTGGCTTGCGGAAGAAGGGCGCCTCCGCGCCGACCATCCGGTGACGGTCAAGCGCGTGTCCGCCGAACTGGCAAAGCTGGCCTCCTTTATCGAGAACGACCAGCGCGCCGCGATGCACCCCGCCGAGCAGATTGCCCACTTCGGGCGACTGGCTGCGGAAGGTAAAACTCCCGCGCAAATCGGTGACGGGCTGGGCTACGGCGCGCGCCACGTGCAGCGGATGCTCAAGCTCGCAAATCTGGCTCCGTCTCTGATGGAACTGCTGGCGACCGATAAGCTGAGCGTTGAGCAGTGTCAGGCGCTGTGCCTCGAAGATGACCAGACCCGTCAGGTTGAAATTTATGAAGGCGTGAAAGCCAGCTACAGCAGCGCGCCCGCCCATCTGCTGAAAAACGCCGTCACCGACACCGAAGTGCGTATCACCGCCCCGCAGTTTGTCTTTATCGGACGCGAAGCCTACGAGGCGGCAGGGGGCTATGTCCGTGAGGACCTGTTCAGCCAGGAAGAGGGCGAAGGTACGGCAGACCGTGTGCTGGTTGACCGTCTGGTGCAGGAGAAGCTGGAGAGTATCGCGCAGGAGATTCAACAGAATGAGGGCTGGAAATGGGCGCAGGGTCGGGCTGCCCGTATCTGGCACCACGGTGAAGACGCGCGCGTATACGTCATGCAGGATATGCCTGATCCTGTCTACAGCCGACATGAGCAGCAGCGCCTTAACGGGCTTCACGAGCAATACAACCAGTATGACTCTGTGTGCGACGAGTCCGATGTCATTGAAGACGAAATTGCGGCGCTGGAACTGACGGGCGAAATCAACTCATGGACGGTCGAGATGAAGACCGATGCTGGCGTGGTGGTGAGCCTGTATGAGGGCAGGGCGCTCGTTCAGCGTGGGATTCGCCTTGTTGCGGATATGCCGGAGGACGAGAAGCAAGCCAGTGAGCCGTCAGTGTATTCCTCCTGTACGCCAGATGCCGCAGAAGGGATCAGCGTACCGCTGCTCACCAAAATGACCTCCGAACGTACGCTGGCGGTTCAGGCTGACCTGATGCTGCAGCCTGAAAAAGCGGTGGCGCTGATGGTCTGGCGACTCTGTACCTGCGTGTTCTCCGGTTGCCTGACAACGACCCACCCGTTCCGTATCAGCCTGACGGTGTCTCACAGTACCCTGACTGAAAATGCCCCGTCCGGAAAAGAAGGTGCGGCATTCGACGTGCTGATGAAGGAGAAGGCCCGTTTACAGACGCTGTTACCCGCCGGATGGGAGAAGGATTTCACCACCTTCTTTGCCCTCGACGGCAATCTCCTGATGTCGCTGATGGCGTTTTGTACCGCCTGTTCCGTGGACGGTGTGCAGACCCGCGACAAGGGGCATACCTCCCGAAGCTCGCTCGATACGCTGGAAACGGCGCTGGGTTTCCACCTGCGCGACTGGTGGCATCCGACGAAAGACAATTTCTTCATGGGACTGAAACAGCCGCAGATTGTGGCCTCACTGAAAGAGGCTGGCCTGACGGGCGCGGCAGGGGATGCGGAGAAGATGAAAAAGGGGGATGCAGCCGGACATGCGGAGCACTTCATGAAGGACAACCGCTGGGTTCCGGCGTGGCTGAAAGGTCCTGCGCCTGTAGCGGATGCTCCTGCCGACGAAAGCACCACTGACACCGAAACCAGCACTGACAACGCCACCACGGCACACGCTGCCTGATACGGAGAGCCGCCCTGCGGGGCGGCAATATGGAGATACCCATGCACCCGATTGTAAAAACCAGCATCCGCACCGAACTGACCGAGATGTTCCCCTGTGAGTTCGAAGCGTGGCGCGAGCGTGGCGACGAAGATCGCCACGTTCTGTCCACCTCCGTGATGTCGTTCCTCGATACCCCGTCAGGCTGGCAGGTCAATGCCGAGTACTGCTGCGAGTTCGGCGGTCTGTTCCCTGTTCAGCTTCGCTATACCACGCCCGATGAACAGTTCCACCTGTGCCTGTGCAGTCCTGGTGAGGTCTGCGCGGAGTGGCTGGCTGTACTGGTGTCTGCAGATGGCAGTTTTGTCCGTGAAGTTATGCGGGTGGAGAAGTTCGCTCCCGAACGATTCAACATGCTGCTGACGGTGGCGGGCAGTATCTGCAAGATGGAGTATA
>Ga0207713_1002222_pt1 | contig 14385 bp, 10 predicted proteins | sample KBSS64metaG_FD_184404 | JGI IMG/M metagenome (GOLD analysis project Ga0207713, IMG submission 184404) | Switchgrass rhizosphere microbial communities from Kellogg Biological Station, Michigan, USA - KBS S6-4 metaG (SPAdes) (version 2) | ecosystem: Host-associated > Plants > Roots > Rhizosphere >...
GCAACCTCCCACTGCTACTCACCGTTCGGAAAGTGAGTTTCCGGACGCTTACTTAATACTCGCACACCTAAGTTTCTCCAATGTCCGCTATGGGTCGATAGCGGACACTCACCAAGGACAGATCATGTGTGTATATCAGAAAGTTCGAATCCCTACGCTTCCGCCACTAATTCTCATTAAAGCCCTGATTTTTCAGGGCTTTTTTGTGCCTGCACGTTTTTGGTCCCCCATCTGGTCCCCCGCTTTTAGTTTGGCTTCCTCTGGTCTTCTGCGGATTGTGATGGACTGGCTACGTTCATAAGGGCGGCTGGTTCAAGCAATCGAGGGGCGTTTCAATAGCAGTTCAATGTTGGAATATCGTTCACGCTTACGGCGACTCCATGGCCGCAAACGATGCCTGCTGACGCTGGCCAGCCCGAGTGAAGGCCTGCAGCTCACGCACACTGTGAACCCCGTTTCCGCCTCCCGATCACCCCACACGACCATTGGAGCTCTAGCCACGGAGCTTGTGCTGTAACAAGCACTGCATTGATGAATAGCAGCTTTGGATGATTCAGGTCGTCGCCTAATTTTTCTGCATCGCGTAGAGTCAGCCGCGTCGTCCGCGAGTGCTGCCCGTTCTGACGCGGCGTTGGAACAAAATAGTAGGTCATGGGAGTGACGGCTCGAGTGAGTCGATACTGCTAGGTCAACGATGGAATGTGAGGGGCGTGAATGCAAATCAGCCGAAAGCTCAACATCTATGAGATCGAGGATCTTTACCTGTCGCACGGTACCGATCCCAACCTCAGGCTTCCCATCAGCATGAGCCACGGTGGTGGTTTGGGCGTCGATGCAGCTTTGGCTCAGTTCATTGTCACTTGGGCACGTGCGTGCGAAAAAACGGTTCTTCACCTGTACGCAGCCGCTGGCGACGATGCCATGACGCAAATCACGCAACTGGCCCAGACTGCTGCAGGGTTTTCAGCGTTGATCATGTGCAGTGAAGTCCATGCGCAGGATCATCAGGTCATCGACCGACGCGCAGCGCTGATCGCTATAAGACCTCTGGTCGATGCGATGTTTGAAGGTGAGCTGCGCTATACCGCGGGCACCCGTGGTGCCAGGCCTACAGTGATCAACCTGTTCAGCGTCAATCACGCCAAGCGAGAGTTCATCAAGCCATTTTACTTTGAGCACGCCAAGCCCAAGGTACAACCAAAGTCCTGGTTCTCAACGCTGGTTGATCAGTCGTCGATGCTGATGAACGCACGGGGGGATCGGGGGGCGCTGCTCAAAGCAGGACTGCCTGCCCTGGGCAGTGTGCTCTGGGAACTGATTTCGAACGCCGACCAGCACGCGGTGACGGATGTCGACGGGGTCAAGTACAAGAAGGCGCTGCGCGGTACCTCCATTAAGCTCAACCGAATGAGTCGTCAGGATGCGCTTGAGTATTCAGACAACGAGCCCGAACTGGCCCGCTTCATCCTGAGGCACTACCTGAAAGCCGATGTGTTGGATTTTCTGGAAATCTCAGTGATCGACAGTGGCCCGGGGCTGGCACGTCGTTGGCTGACAGCCAAGGAGATGCGGCCTGTGGAAAGCCTAGAGGCACTGAGCCTAGAGGCTGAGCTTAAGGCCACGCTTGATTGTTTTAAGAAACACGTCACCTCCAAGCCACAGTCGCCGACCTCAGGTATGGGGCTGCATAACGCCGTCCAGGCACTCAACAAGCTCAAGGCTTTCGTGCGTGTCCGCACAGGGCGGCTTTCATTGCATCAGGCCTTTCAGGGAAGTGACGAGGTTATGGAGTTCAATCCGTCGATTCGATACGGTGGGCGGGAGTTGGCCGCTGTGGAAGGCACAGTCTTCACCATCTGCATTCCGGTGAACTGACATGTTCGATCTCATGGATTTCGAAGTTGAGTTGCGCCACGCCGGCAAGCCGATTCATGTCGTGGTGTTCTTCACTGGCCCTGATTTGCTTACCGACACACAAACAGCGCATGCATTGCAGCATCAGCTCTCTGGCTACGTCCTGCCTGACCTTGTGGTGTTCCTTATGCCGGGGTACGTCCTAGACGAATTCCGCACCCATCAGGCGGACGCCACATCGCCCTTGATGGCGGAGCTCAGTCGCAAAGGCTCTGGGTCGCCTCGCACCTACGCGTGTGCGTTTTACGACGTGAATGGCGTCATCGCCGAGTACGTCCACATTTCAGGCCCCAAGCAGCAGTTCGAGGCGCTCATCAAGGGGAACTCCGATGTTATTGCGAAGACTGGCCTGACGCATCTCGTCGAGCGCTCGAAAGTGTTGAAAAAGGCGCCGGCAGGCTTCTTCTACTCAAAGCCGTCCTCTCGGGCCTCGAACTACTTCATCCGTGCGGAAGACTTGCTGTCCGAGAGTCTGCACGCCCACTACCTGGCGTTTGTCTGCCTGCCCTTTGTTAAGAAGGCTACGGAAGACGGGATGGGGGTGTCCGATACCCTGTATCTGGACACGATTGCTTTGCTGCCCTTGGCAATGGCCATGCAGATGTACCTGCTGCGGTTTGGGCAGTCTGGCTTTGCCAACATCCGGTCTTTCCATTCACACGAAGGCCTTATTAAGGACGGGCCTTTGCCCAAGGCGGTTTCGGCTCTGTGCCTCATCTCCGCGTCGACCCAGTGCGGCCTCGCGCAGCAATGGATCAAGGTGAATAGCGCTTCGCCCTCGCGCGTGGCGACCATCCTGTCTTTTGAGCGCTCATCGAAGTCCTGCTCGGTTTTGCATACGCTGAAGCAGCCCGAAGACTTCGAGATGCTAGGGGAGGGCGAAGCAGGTGGGATTCGTCTGATTCGGATTCATGGCGAGCGGTTCGTCGCCGAGCACAGCGAGACCAAGCTGCTGAACATCGGCACTGATCATGCGCCAGCCCTGCTGCAGTCCAAGTTCTACTCGTTCATGGGCGCCAACCTGTTCAGCTGCTTCGCCCATGACCGACCAGGACTGAGGCCTCGGACGGTATGCGTCGATAAAGATAATTTGGTGGCTGCCAGCGACTTTGGCGTATGGTTCGACAGGGTACTGTTGGAGGAGGCTGTCGCGTCCACCCGCTGCATCATCCACGATGACGACGCGGCCAGTGAAGCGCTGGCCGATCGGGCGATCGCTTATCTTGCGACCTGTGGGGTCACAGTCGCGAACAAGGTGTCTTTCGATAAATTCAACCCCAACGTAGCTTTCGAAGGTTCAGTCATCGTCATTGCCGCTGCTGCCGAGCGCGGATCGCGTCTGCAGAGTGTAAGTCGCCGTCTGCGTACTGCACAGCAATTGGGCACCCGGCTGTACATCACCGGTGCACTCTTCGGTCGCAGCTATGTGCTGATGAAAGATTTGCAGAGCAACCTGACGCAGCCGGCCAAGGATCATAGCCGGTACGTTTTCAAGACCTTCATGGAAATCCCGGCAGCCGAGCTTGCCTGCACTAGCCATTGGGTCGAGGAGCAACGACTGCTAGGTTCTCTGTACTCGTTCGCGGACACCTTTTCGCCGGCCATCACCCAGCGCATGGAAGTATTTGATAACGCCGCCAAGTGTGGGCTCGGTCAGCACCCATTCTGGCCAAGCAGCCACACTGGTGATCCGATGACCCTGAGCCGCGGCTTTGCGTTTGTCGACGGCAAGAAAGATGTACGAGGATCGACGTCGACGGACATCTACCTCACCATCCTATGGATTCTGCAGAACGCCCGGTACAGCGATAAGGTGCAGAACGCCAAGCGACTGGAGTCCGGGGAGCTGCAGCAAGTATTGCTCTCGCCGGATGTGTTCTCGCGCTTTGACGATGGCGTAATCCAGGCTGCATTCTTACGCGCTGCCGTGCCTGCGGAGCTGGACTACAGGGCGCACGAGACGCACAGCCTTTCGATGGCGGACATTATCCAGCGCGTAGCCGCAGGGTATGGCCAAGAACGCGGTGAGGCCGCCATGGAGTTCGTGATGGCATTGGCGATCGCGAAGATCCGCCTGCACAAGGACGTCGATAGCCGCCTGCGTGCTAGCCTGATCGAGACCCTGTCGCCGTACGTGCCGGAGATCCCTTATCTGCTGGATCCAGAGTGCGACTCTCCCTTGTGATCAATAAATGCGTAAATCGTTGGCTCTTGGCCGCCCGTTACCAGCAGGCTTAGATTTGCCAGTCACAGCCTAGCCCTGATAGTGGCTGGGCTGCTGGCTGCTGGTCTTTCGAGAAGTCGAGTTACAGGGCTCCTAGATTGATGCGCCGGGAAGCTCTGCGACGTTGAGCAGGCGCGTCACTATACTGCTGGCTCACGCAGCATGTATCAAAATGCCACCAATGATCTGGACGGAGGAGCGGGATTGCCATAAATTCCATGGCCAAAGCTGCCATGGACGTCGAGATGGAACCTAATGATGCCGGCGGAGTCGCTGCCAAGCACGGCTTCATCTTCCAGGATTGTGTTGCCGCCTACTACGTCACCCAGATGTTGCGGGACAAGACCATACAACGCGTTCGGTGCGAAGTCACCGATGACATCGATATCGTTTGCGATGATTTCGTTGAGTTCGTGCAGGTTAAAACCACTGCGAAGGCCCACTGGGCAAGAAGCGATCTCGTCGTCCTCGGTACAGGTGCTGGCAACAAAAAGATCGCCTGCAGCTCGATCCTACATAAGTCCATGGACTGTGAGCCCAAGCTCGCAGTGCCGAGGAAATTCAGGATCGTCACGGAGCATCCTGTCAACGTCACCCTCGACTATCTACTCATCAACCGTGAGGAGCGTGACGGAAAACCCGGGCGCGATGAGCTGGTCGGCTACCTGAACACCAGAACCTCAAATTATGTCGCTGCCAGCGGGGTGGACGTGGCGACGTGGGTTGACGCTGCGCGCTGGGAAGTCTTCCGAACCATGCGCGAGATTGAGCTGCTGGGCATCCGGAACATCCGGCTGGCTTCGTATGACCTTCACGGCGTCATCTTGAGTACTGAAGCCGCAGCGGAGGACATTTGGCGTGGCATACTGGATACAGTCACTCGTAAGGGGGCTATGTCTCGAAGAGTCCACTCAGTTGACAATAAATCCTACCTTCGCTCCGATTTGAACGCCTGGTTCCTGGGGCATGTGGAGGAAGATCAGAAGCGCGCGGGTCGCAAGGTCTACGTTAAACGGCCTCTTCCTCATATCCTGGTTCCATTCCGCAACCCACTGGCCACTCCGTGCGCCAAGCGCAATGGTCGCGTCCTGCACCAGCAATACAGCCTGAAGCGTTACCGCTATAAGCACATCGTCGACAACGTATGCAAATGGCTGGATGAGGTTTTCCTCCGTCCCAACGAACTGGCAGACATCCACAAGCTGTCGATTGTCGAGCAGGGGCAGCGTCTTAAGAAAATGGTGTTCGCCTCCATTACAGACGTCCGCTCCTTCCTTGGGCGGGTGCTTCTTCATGCCACGATCCGACAGATGCATGCCAGCCAGCCAATCCCATGCTTGCTTTATCTCCAAGGCAAGGATGAAGAAAAGATCCTTGAAAACGTCCATATCGTTCGGCGAGACCCAGAAGGTGATCAACTCTGGGTCGGTTTCAGTGAGCTTGTGACGGCAGCAAACATCACCACGCGGCTACCTGAGATCCGTGAACAGCTCTACGAGGAGATCGGCAAGTGTTTCGGCGAGGCTCGGGGCAAAATCCTCGACATCAAGGATGACGACTACCTACTGTCCCACGACATTGATGTCATCCTGGACGAGAGCCACCCCTTCGACGCCCACTTGGATCGATTCCGGTTTGTACTGTTCATTGGGTACGACTCGACGCTGCTCACTGATCCCGAAACACCGGGGCATGAGGATCATCTGGAGCAAGAAACGGCAGCTCTCTTCGAAGCTTTTGTCGATGACCTGGAACACGACCCAACGTTCGCAGAGCTCACAATCGACGTGTTCATCTACCCAGCTCCGAGTTTGGAGACGTTGACCCAGTTGGTCGACAAGAAGGTCAGGGAGGCCGTGTGACCGAAGTTTACGATGCAGCAAAACTGAGCTTGGGCAGTGATGAGTTCTCAGCGTTCCGCTACCTGTCAGCGGTCAACTCCCTCTTGTCCAACCCAATCTCCACCTCCTTGGGTAGAGACCTGACAATACGGGCCCTCGATGCCCGAGAGAAATTCACCGACCACGCTGTCATTCTGCGCAACATGGTCAGGAAGGCTGGATTGTTCCCTTACCTTAAGAAAGAGTTTTCTGAGCTGTCCCAAGGTGACCGGATTGCTCTGGACGTTTACCGAACGCCGTTCTCGGAAGAATTCGTCTTCCATTCGATGCAGTTTCGGATCTTCGACCTGCTCAAGGCTGGCCGCAACGTAGTGCTCAGTGCCCCCACCAGCATGGGCAAGAGTGCCATCGTCGACTCGCTCCTTGGGCTAGGTCGCTTCAATCGGGTAGTCCTGGTGGTACCCACGGTCGCTCTGGCTGACGAGACGCGCAGACGTCTTCAGGAGCGCTTCGGTGAGGTCTATCAGATTATCCACCACAGCTCCCAAGAGTGCCGCAGCGAGAGGGTTGTGTACGTACTGACCCAGGAGCGGGTCAACGAGCGGCATGACATCAAGGCCATCGACCTTTTCGTTATCGACGAATTCTACAAACTGGCCTTCCAGCAGCTTAAAAACGGCACCACCGACTACAAAGACGAGCGGGTCATTGAGCTGAACATCGCGCTTAGCAAGTTGCTGAAGGTGTCCAAGCAGTTCTACCTCACAGGGCCCTTCATCAACAGCATTCGGGGTCTGACGGAGCTGGGGTACGACCACACGTTCATCTCCGCCGATTTCAACACCGTGGCGGTTGATGTGCAGACGTTCGGTGTGGATGCCAATGATGACGAAGGCAAACTGGCGATGTTGGCAACTATTGCACCCCAGTGCGAAGGCGCCACGATCATCTACTGCAAGTCGTCCAGCGTTGCTGGCAAGGTAGCCCGCGAACTTGTCCGGCTTGGCTATGGTCAGCCGTTCCAGAGTGAGCATATTGACTGGGTTGCCGAGGAGTTTGACCCGGAGTGGGACTACACCTATGCCCTCAGGAACGGCATTGGCCTGCATTTTGGCGGTCTCCCCAGGGCGCTGCAGCAGTACACCGCCGACCGCTTCAATGCCGGTGACCTTCGGTTTTTGCTGTGCACCGCCACCATCATTGAGGGGGTGAACACGGTTGCGAAGAACGTTGTCATTTACGACAACCGTAACGGCAGCCGGGGGATCGACAAATTCACACATGGCAACATCAAGGGCCGTGCGGGCCGGATGGGCATCCATTTCGTTGGCAAGGTCTTCTGCCTGGAAGATGTTCCGGAAGACAACCTGAATCAGGAGGTCGATGTGCCCCTGGGGATTCAGGACGCGGACACGCCCCTCAATCTGCTTGCCAGCGCACAGCCTGATCATTTGTTCGAATACTCCCAGGACAGGTTTGAAGCTGCATTCGCGCAGGATCGTTTTTCCATCGACCTGCTCAAGAAGCACTCTTACTTCAGGATGGAACAGTTCGAGCAGCTCTACAGCATGGTAGAGATGCTCAGCGAGTACGACTTCGAGTCCCTCGTGTTCCATTGGTCGCCAGCGCCAGGCTTTCTGACCACCTTGGCAACGATTTGCAGCAAGCTCGTGCCTAGGGCGTTTTCCACGAATGGGCTGCAGACCAAAACCCCCGACAACATCTTGGCCAAGCTGACGAACTATCAGAAAGCAGAGAGTTACTCGGACTACCTGAAAGGCCAAATCGAATACACCAAACAGCGGATCAAGGATGATGAAAAGCGGGTGAGGAAGGGGCAAAAACGGAATAAAGCTGATGAGAAGCTGACCCTTTCTAGCGGGCTCAACAACGACCTGAAGCTAGTGAGCAACACCTTCGGCTACACCATTCCCAAGGTGCTGGGACTGCTGGAAGACGTGGTTCGCTTGCACGCGACCAAGAAGGGCATCCGCAGCACGATTGACTACAGCTACGTCAGGATGGGCTTTGAGAACCTCCATCTGCCGCCAGGTGTGAATGCCCTAGAAGAGATTGGGATCCCCATCCAAACGCTGCACCGCATGTCTGAGTTGCTGCAGTTCCCAGAAGGTGCCGGTGTGGATGAGCTGGGTGACTATCTCCGGCAGAACGAGCAGGCTTGGGAGTTTATGGGGTTCGTCGACCAGAGCTTCGTCAGGCGTGCGCTGAACAATGCTTGAGAGAAAAAGTCAGTGTGATTTCTAGGCTGGGTACCATTGAGTGTGTAAAGCTGCATCCTGGGAATCTTAAATTATGCGGGTGTAATCCTAATATCGGTCGGTTTCATATCTTGTTAAGGGTTGATCGGTCCAACGATAGGAATGGATTATCAGCTGTAGGGATGTCGACCGCGCTGTTGACTTCACGTAGTAGGTAACCGTTGAGCGAACTGGTTTTGCGTGGGCCTTGTACTTTGCAGGCCCATATGTTCAGGCCATTGGGTGTTTTCTGATGTATGTCTAACTTCTCAAATTCACGTTGAACACGCCGCCACATATCGGTGCTGTTACCCGCTCTTGCGTTTCCTGTTTGCTCCGTAACGTAGCGCTGGAAAATGCCTGGAGTGACCAGGAATAAGGTGCCTTTCACGGTGTGAATCTTGGCCTTGCTGTCGTTGATCAATAATCGGTGACTGTGGATTCCTTTGTACAACCACTCAATGAAATTCTCTCCCACGGTAGCGCTGGAGGGAGCAATTGCTGATTCCAGTCCTCCAATTGTCTGTTCATTCTCGACTTTCGACTCTTCCAGTATGTCCATCAATTCGTCCAGGTAGTCAAACCCCTGATATGACGAAATGGTGTCGAGTTGTCGTTCTTCAGAAGCTGTTTTCGCCGAATCTGGGGTAGATTCGCTGGTTTCAGGGGGCGGCTGGGGATGATCCTCCAAAGGCTCAATGTTGCCATTGAAGCAGTCTGGCCGGGGCCCATCGGCCCAAATCAGGCCCGGCCGCAGGCGAAGAAAGGTAAAACGATGCTGCCAGTCCCCGTCTGTGACGGCGGCGCTCCACACCGCTTTCCCTTCACCTGTCGCGTCCACCAATCCATGTGATTGCAGCTCATCGAACAGGGCGATGTTGGAGGAGGGGATACCATCCACGGATTGAGTCAGCAGGTAGGCACGCAGTTTGTCTGTCGCAGTTTTGCTGACCAACCACAGGTGCTCCTCTGTGAGCCAGCCGGCCGCGCCGGGCTGGTTCAGCTTGAATTCGTTCTTGATCAGATGGCGCAGCCCCGTCAACAGGTGATGCTGCAGCGAGTGTTTGGGAGCCTGCAAGGCTTTAGCAGGATTGGCCCCGATGTTCTGGGCCGTGGACACCCGGTCGGCTTGCAGTACCAGCTCCCCGAGGGTGCCGGCGAGCTCGTAGTGGTCGGCCAGCAAGAACAGCAATTGCCCCCACAAGGCAGGGTAACTGCTGAGCCAGTCGAGTTGGGCGGGGGTCAGGATCTGCGTATACAACAGCCCTGCTGCGGCGCCGTGGAGATGGTAATCCCGGTCGGGGTGGTAGCGGAAACGGTAAGGCTGGTTCAGGGGGCCGTGCCAGGGGTGCCAGGGTTCACCGTTCTGGTATTCCACCTGGAGATCGACGGCAATTTTACCAACGTCATGGAGCAGGGCCCCGTAGGCAATGGCGGCGCTCCAGGCATCAGCCTGCGCCGCGTGGTCTTCTGGTGCGGCACCACTCGGGAGCAGGTAGGACTGGCGTAACTTCAGGCTGCACGCCACCAGCTCCAAGCCGTGGTCGAGCATGCCACCTGGATAGGCATGGTGATGGCTCTCACTGGCCGGTAGTTGCTGTACATAGGTGGCGTAGCGACGTATCGGTTCGAGGTAGAGTTGTTCGAACTGTAGCGGGGAGAGGGCCGTGTATTGCCAGATGCGCTCGAGCAGCCTTTTCCGGTGGCTGACAGCGAGCAGTGATTCCGCTGACCGTGGTTGATGAAAGCCCACGGCGGCGGGGGAGGTCTCTTCGGGAAGGCCTTTTTGCGGTTTGAACCACCAGCGTCTCATCGCAGTACCTGCCTTGCGTTCAAAAGGTCCTTTTGCCTTTTCGGATAAGCCTCTTACCCTTGCGCCCCCTTCCATTGACGCCATTACCCTTTATCGCTTTGGCCTTTTTCGCGAGTGCGATAATCCGAAGTTTGGCGCATCGGATTAGCCGGCCGATCGGCATAGCCGACCCTTTCGAGTGGGGGTAGACTGCCCGGCATCATGTTTCTGAGCTGGGGCGCTGATGACTCTGAGTGATGCTGTATTGATCGTGCTGCTGGCGGATCGAATTCATGGCACTGATGCTGCTATTCGGTCTGCCGCCAAGCGCTGTGCGAAAAAGTTGCCGCGCAGCCAGCGCGACATCTTGTTCAAGATTGGCAGCAGCGCGGCGCCTCGCGAAGTGGTGGCGCATCTGTGTCAGAACTTGGCTGACTGATCTGTCACAGAGTTTTGCAGTTAATGAGCATCAGATGACTCTTAGATTGGGAATTAATACTCGGATAATGAGTGTGTCTCAGTTAGTATTCCTACACGTGTCTCATACCTAGGAAAGATTTCTCATGTCCAAACTTGCCGAATTCAAAGCACTGGAAGCGCAGCTGGCCGCGCAACTTCAACAGCTGGATGCGATGAAAAACGATTCCGGCCTGAAGCAGGAGATCGAGTTTGAACAGAAGCTGAAAGCCTTGCTGGAAGAGTACGGCATGAGCCTGCGTCAGGTGATCACCATTCTGGATCCGTCCAAAGGCGCGAGCGTGAGTACCGCTAGCGCGTCGAGCGGCGCTCAGCGCAAACCGCGTGAACTCAAGCGCTACAAGAACCCGCACAGCGGCGAGGTCGTGGAAACCAAGGGTGGCAATCACAAGATCCTCAAGCAGTGGAAGCAGGAACACGGCTCGGATACCGTCGAGAGCTGGCTGGAGTAATCGACTCCGCATTAGCGGTCGATACCGGCCCTGCAGAAAAAACAAAGGCCCCATTCGGGGCCTTTTTGCTGGTTGAGGGAAATCACGCCGTGAGTCGCTCCGGTGCTTCTGTGGTGCGATCGGTCTGCAGTGCCAGCAAGAACTCCGAGGCCTCACGGGCCTGGCCACTGGCGCGGAAGATCGCGCGCTTGTCTTCCTTGAGGATCTTCAGCCAGGAGGCCAGGTACTCCTCGTGGCGCAACTCTCCCTGTGTGGCGGTCAGCGCGCAGAGAAACGCTGCACCCATTTCCGCGACCAGTTCCTCGAAGGCATAGGCTGCGGAACCGAACGCGTGCCCGCCGGTGATGCCGTCGCGATTCAGGCGCGATCGATGACCCGACCAATGAGTCAGCTCATGCAAGGCCGTCGCATAGTAACTGCCGACGTCTTCGAACTGGGCCTTGGTGGGCAGCTGGATGCGATCGCGTAGCGGCTGATAGAACGCGCTATCGCCATAGCAATGCTCGATCTGCGCGCCGCTGGCTAGCAGCAGCTGCTCGGCCGGGGCGTGGTCGATGAAGGCGGGCGGCTCGGTGAGCTCAGCGGGAGCTGGCTCCTCGTCAGGCATGCCTTCGGTCTGCTCGATGTTGAACAGGCAGTGCGTGCGCAAGAGGGCGAACTGCACCATCTTGATGTTGCCCTGGTCATCGCGAACGACCTGGCCGTCCTCGTCGTGCGCCTCCTTGCTCATCGGTTTGTACAGCACCGCGAGGGTGGATTGCTCGCCCTTGCGTACATGGCCACCAGCTTTGCGTGCCTGGTTGAAGGTCAGCCAGCGATCCTGGGTGAAACCTCGTAGGCGCGCCTCGGCCCACAGCAGTGGAATGTTGATGCCGGCGTAGGGGCGTCTGGTGATGGCGTTGATGGGAAAAGGGGAGTCAGCACTTGAACCGGTGGTGGTCCAGGGTTTGATCCAGGGGATCACACCTTGGCTCAAAGCGCTGACGATCTTGTTGGTGACATTCAGGTAGATATCGGACATGGCGTTCTCCGGGCATGTAGGGGAACGCTGCCCAGCCGGGAAGAGTTCCCGGTGGGGTAGTGAGGCAGTAGCTGTGCTGACAGGGTCAGAGGGCGGCGATATCGACAACGATCTCCCCGAGCAGTCGGATGAGCAGAAAGGCCGGGCCGCTGCGTGGGGTGATCCGAGTCAGTTGGAGCTGCAGCAGGTGAGCAGATACTGAAGTGCCGTCGCGCTTCGAACGGTCGAGTTGCAGCTCGATATGGCAGTGTGAGGTACGCGAAGCCGAAGCCTGCACGCTGTTTAGCAGGTCTGCCAAACGCATGGCTGATTTTCCAATCGGTTCCTCGCCTGTGGCAGGTTCAATGAACTGCTGCCAAACGCCTGGGCTCAGCACCACCGCATTGGAAAAGCGCTTCATCCTGGACATTGGGACCTCCGCGTAGCTGATCCCGCGACACCTCATGTGAGGTTCGTGCGTGGACCTGCTCAATCTGAACAAGGCATTGAGCAGGGTGCGTCCATGTATTAAACCGCGCTTGGACGTGAGGTCAATCTCCGATCCCTACCTCCAATGGAGGGCTCTATCCAGGGAGGTCCAGCGAAGACTACAGGCCTTGGATTCCTGACAAATGGCGATCTTCAAGCGACTGAAGAATAATGCGAGATGCGTCCAGAGCGGCCCGGTTAAGGTGCCGCTCTGGGTGCGCGTGGAGCTCGCTTCTGCGTTCAAGATTTACCTGCCGGATCAACTTCGGCGGCCAGGTACAGGTGGGTGGAGGTGGCCTCTACCACCAACGATCCTGCAGTGCCGCGAAGGCTGGCGAGGACAGGATCATCGATGTCGAAGTACTCGGCAAAATCATCGCCGCCGAATTCTTCGCGGGCGCGATTCCACCAGGTATCGAAGTCGTCGACGTTGGGGTTGCAGCCAGTGGCATAGGCCACGCGTTTGCGGCCGCCACCGTCCGGTTTGCTTTCGCCGATCTCTGACATGAGGTAAACACCGTGGTCCTTGACCAGTATCAGTCTGCAACCATTGATACCGGCCTCGGCCAACACGGCGTGAAGTTCAGTGCCTGTGAAACGCAGCATGATGAGATCCTCCAGAGGGTGCGGAGGAACGCCATCCCGTGTGGGAGAGTTCCCAGCACTGGAATGGTTGTGAGTAGGGTGCAACGAAGATGCAGGTTCAGTGAACCCGGGAGATTAGAAAGCGTTCATCACCGGGGAGCGGTGACCATGCGAGCTGCCGAACGCGAATCGCATTTCGGGGTAACCATCACATGCGTGACGTAGCCTCAAAGGTTATGGCCACCTGGGGTGCTGGATAACCAGCGATTGCAAAATTGGTTTACCAAGCGAACCGATGTAGCGTCAATGGCGCTTTTCGGTGGAGGTAATGTTCGCGATCCAATGAGCGCCACCGGCGATAATCCGGGTTGTCCAAGTGATCAACGGTCATGGAATTCAGCGACAGAGGAGTAAACTAAAGCTTGGATCCAAATTGGCGGTAGCGGCTTGGCCGCGATCGCAGTGACGGGTATCGGAGGCAATCAAATGTCGACTCCAGCATCTTCGACTTCTGGCCGGACCGGCATCGGCAGGCATCTCATCAGTGCTGCGGTTGGTGCTGGTCGGATGGTGCGCCGCCTCGAATTGTCAGTGTTGCACTCCAACATATTGGCTTCAGTGCCGTTCAAGTATCGGCAAATCGCATTGCAGCTTTTCAAGCTGCTCCTATTGCTCGCTGTTGCGTCATTTGCGTTGGTCATAGCAATCGGAATGGTTGCTTTGTGGACCATAGCGGCACTGCCTATTTCAGCACCCGACAATGAGCCCGATGTCTTTGAGGTAAGCCACCCTCGTCATCGTTTCAAGTATCCTGAAATGTACGATGATCACGGATCACTTCGTTAGTTGTCATTACTTGAGCTTTTGGGCGCCTCCAACGATTTGGGACGATCCTTTTCCTGCTTGGAGTTTGGCGCTTTCTGCGCCTTGAGTTAGCAAGCTTTGAACGTTGCTGCCAACGTTGTAACCCGCCCAGCTCATCGCGCCGAGAAAAAACATCGGTAGTATCAAAAATATAGCGCCCATGACGTATTCGATCACCTGCGCGGTAACTGTCCCGTCCATGAAGCCTGCTGTCGGCAACGACAATAGTACCTGGTCTGTAGCCGATACCTGGTTGTACAGCGTATCGAGCATGCTCGAGTCGATCCAGCGCGCAAGTTCCCACCAGAACGTCAGCATGTGCAGCGTGAACAGCGCGAATGTGATCGTCATGAGCGCCTTGAGCTGGTAGGTGCTGATCAGCAGCACCAGGGGCAAGCTGATGATGGTGCCCATGATCAGGAAGGCCTGAACCATGGGTAAGGCGGCACGCAAGGCATTCATCGCTGGGAAGTTGCTGAAAGAACCCAG
>Ga0207713_1002227_pt1 | contig 14371 bp, 13 predicted proteins | sample KBSS64metaG_FD_184404 | JGI IMG/M metagenome (GOLD analysis project Ga0207713, IMG submission 184404) | Switchgrass rhizosphere microbial communities from Kellogg Biological Station, Michigan, USA - KBS S6-4 metaG (SPAdes) (version 2) | ecosystem: Host-associated > Plants > Roots > Rhizosphere >...
GCGGTATGCATCTTCTTTATCTGTCGTGGCGCGGAAATTCAGCGATTTATTGCTGAGATAGTCCTGGATTTCTTTATCCACAATCGGCGATTTTTTCTGATTGAGCATATCCACTTTGGCCTGCACGATATCCAGCGCAACCACTTCATGATTCTGGGCAATCAGAATGCCGTTAGAAAGACCGACATACCCTGTTCCGGAGATTGTTATTTTCATTCGCTAATGACTTCTGTGAGTTAACTGTACTGATGGCCGCCAGACCATCGCGATAAACATAACTGTTGGGCTTTGTACCTCCTGGCAAACTGAACTGTCAAGGCAAACCAGGAGTAATCACTACGAGCGGGGCGAGATTCAGACTACTTCGAATAACAGGCGACACTTTTTGCATAAAAAAACCCGGAGACAAGCTCCGGGTTTTGATTACAGCGAGTGAGTTAACTTATTCCATCCATTCGGTATGGAACACGCCTTCTTTATCGGTACGTTTGTAAGTATGCGCACCGAAGTAGTCACGCTGTGCCTGAATCAGGTTAGCTGGCAGCACAGCAGCACGGTAGCTGTCGTAGTAGGCTACTGCAGCAGAGAAGGTCGGAACCGGGATACCGTTCTGGACAGCGTAGGCAACCACGTCACGCAGCGCCTGCTGATATTCATCCGCAATTTTCTTGAAGTACGGTGCCAGCAGCAGGTTGGCGATACCGGCGTTTTCAGCATAGGCATCGGTGATTTTCTGCAGGAACTGCGCACGAATGATGCAACCCGCGCGGAAGATCTTCGCGATCTCACCGTAGTTCAGATCCCAGTTGTTCTCGTCTGACGCCGCACGCAGCTGAGAGAAGCCCTGGGCGTAAGAAACGATTTTACCCAGGTACAGTGCACGACGCACTTTTTCAACGAATTCGGCTTTATCACCCGCTGGTTTCGCCTGCGGACCAGACAGCACTTTAGATGCCGCGACGCGCTGCTCTTTCAGGGAAGAGATGTAACGCGCGAAGACGGATTCGGTGATCAGAGACAGCGGTTCGCCCAAATCCAGAGAGCTCTGGCTGGTCCATTTACCGGTACCTTTGTTCGCAGCTTCATCCAGAATCACATCAACCAGGTATTTACCCTCTTCATCTTTTTTCGTGAAGATATCTTTGGTGATGTCGATCAGATAACTGTTCAGCTCGCCTTTGTTCCACTCGGTGAAAGTTTCCGCGAGTTCTTCATTGGAAAGGTTCAGACCGCCTTTCAGCAGGGAATAAGCCTCAGCAATCAGCTGCATGTCGCCGTATTCGATGCCGTTGTGCACCATTTTGACATAGTGACCAGCACCGTCCGGACCGATATAAGTCACACACGGCTCGCCATCTTCGGCAACGGCAGCGATTTTAGTCAGAATAGGAGCAACCAGTTCGTATGCTTCTTTCTGGCCACCAGGCATGATGGATGGGCCCTTCAGTGCGCCCTCTTCACCACCAGATACACCGGTACCGATGAAGTTAAAGCCTTCAGCAGAGAGCTCACGGTTACGACGAATGGTGTCCTGGAAGAAGGTGTTACCGCCATCAATGATGATGTCACCTTTTTCAAGGTAAGGCTTCAGGGAGTCGATAGCTGCATCGGTACCTGCGCCCGCTTTTACCATTAACAGGATACGACGAGGCGTTTCCAGAGACTCAACGAACTCTTTCACCGTATAGAAAGGAACCAGTTTCTTGCCTGGGTTCTCGGCAATGACTTCTTCGGTCTTATCACGAGAGCGGTTGAAAACGGAGACGGTATAACCACGGCTTTCGATGTTGAGCGCCAGGTTGCGCCCCATCACTGCCATACCGACAACGCCGATCTGTTGCTTGGACATTACATACTCCTGTCAGGTGTGGTCGCCACGGCTTATGCGCGGCTTCAATGTGGTGTTGATGTTAACTCAATATTGTTTAGCTTGGTAGCGTCGTCATTTAAGATAACGAATAAACACAGCTAAACAGCAAGTTTCGTTCATATACCAAGATGTACTTTTTATGAATAATAACCGAAATGTTTAATTCTTAGCCCTTGAAATATTATAAAGCATTGAGAGCATTCTTTTGGGGAGTAGGCGAGGGACAGAACGCATAAAGAAAACGCATATCCCGGAGAAGAAAGACTGAAATCCAAGTTTTTTCTTAAGCATAAAAAGCTCCCACTCGCTTTTAATATAGTTAATCCCCTTTCTTCTACCCACCATCCCATTGCCAACGCGAGCTTTAACAAGTGAGCTATCGATATTCCCTACTTTATATCCTTTAGCAATAACTCTAAGCCAAAGATTATAATCTTCCATGAGGAAATGGTGTAGATAACCACCAAGCGATAAAATTTCTTTTTTCCTAAAAACCACAGTCATATGATTGAATGGATTTTTTATTTTACAATACTCACGAATTTCAGCCTGTGATAATGGAACTTTCCTGACTGATTTAATTGTATTCTCGCATACTTCAAACTCATCAATTCCAGATCCTAGCAATATGAGATCTTTATCATTAAAGAAAAGGGGTATTTGTTTTTGAAAGCGTTCTGGAAGGCAAATATCGTCTGAATCCATTCGGGCAACAATATCAAATGAGCAATGTGCAAGACCTTTATTGAGAGCATTACCTAACCCAACATTTACCGGTAACCTGACTATATTGATATTCAATTTTTCAGACCACTTTAATACAACAGCCTCTAATTCCGCATTAAGTGGACCATCAAAAACACAAACAATCTCTGTCGGAAATAATAATTGATTGGCAAGACTTGCAAAACATGAGTCAAGAAAGACTGGCTTTTCTTTGTAGTATAAAGACATTAATACACTAAATGATCTTGAGCTATCATTCATTAAGATTTACCTGCGCAGATAAGAATCTAAAGGTCATATAGTAAAATGCATAGCACGAAAAAATATAAAATACAAAATCACCAGAAATGTGATAACAAAAAAGCCCTGAGACAAGCAAAATGAAATAGTAGATGTATCGCCCACTCTTTTTATTAGTCAGAAAGAACCCCCTGAAAAATTTTAAGTTAAATCTTTTTTCGGAACATCTCTCCAGAGTATTTATTAGCGGGAATAGAAAAATTAAGAGAACAATCACATAAGCTTTATCCAGTCCTGTGAACAGCAGTATAGGTGAAGAATACCTTAATGTGACTAATATGAAATGCAATGGTATATTTAATCTACTTCTAACCGAATTATATAATACATAAACTGGAATTATCGACCAACTAGCCAATAAAAAAAACAATGTTCCTTCATATAAAGATAGTACAAACGTTATTAGTGCCGCTATAAAAAAACGAGAGCAATAAATATTCTTCTTATTATTTTCATAGAATTGCAACTGTTGATAATCAAGCCTCAGCGTTGGCGAAGTTTCATTTTTTATAGTTTCGGCATCATTATATATATATCCAATTTCATATAGATTATAGACAAGAAAAATCCCCAAGAAAGATTTAAATAAATAAGTATAATCAAATCCAAGATGCACTAACAAAAAAGACAGAGAAACAGGGATTAAATAAATAATAACCCAAGAAAAAAATCTTGGGATTGTTCGAAATCTCGTTTGTTTTGAGTACCAAAATGGCAAATAAAAGATATTATACTCTTTCACAATAACTCGCTTTTATAATCAGATTGATAAGTTCATCATAATTGATAAGTTTAATATTATTATCAACAAACGCTTTTTTATTCTTTAAATTAGGCACTCCAAAACCATGACTGCAGGATTTTAAAAGCATAATATCTTGGATATTATCACTTATAAAACAGTAATCATTATTATTTTTTTCTACTTCTTCAAAAATTCTGTTCTTGTTAAAGAGAAGGTCCTGGGTAATACGTCCCTGACATATACCGTTTTTATATTCAAGTTTGCTGCTGAAGCAATCTATGTCATAATGGGACGCAACGACCTCAACAATGAAATCCAAGGATGCAGATATAATCGTCACTGGAATATGCTTAGTTTTTGCATATCGCATTACGCCAACAAGTTCTTTATTCTCTATAAAAAACCCACTGATTAACATCTTTCTTACATGCTCTTTAAGAAAATCAATGTCATATCCATTTAAAAAACGAACCGCAATTTTTCGGTTCAAATCTATTTTAAGAAAAAATAATAACTTAAAAAAAACCTTCATCAGAAAGGTAGTACTGACCTTTCTATAAAACCAATAGCTATTATTTTTCTGATGGCTAAAGAAGGAGTCCAGGAACATGAACGTTGTGTTGCCTTTGATTAAGGTATCACATAAATCAACGTATACATGCTTAAACATTACTTTCTCCAATCGAAAAACAGTCTGGTCAGACCGATATATAAATATTTAGATTTAATACTAAGTATAACTTTGGGAAGAAGTTTTAAAGCATCTTTCTTGGACGACGAGCCAAAATTAGAGAAATGTTCAAGATAGATAAAGTGAAGTGCTTTTGCATAAAAAGATTCATTTTTATAGTCATTTAAGATTTTTATTTTCTCCAACATCATCATTTTGTAACGAGTGTGCGTATTATTATCATGTACTCGATACATTGTCAGAAGATATGGAATGGTAATAAACTTATAACCAGAACTGAGGAGTTTAAAATAGAGCCAAATATCTTCTATTTTAATCTCTTTTGGGAAACTTATCGACTCTTTCTTAAAAACCTCTGTTCTAAATAATTGTGTTGGCGAGTATAAGCATATCCTATCGGTAAGTATATCGTTGAGTGTCCACCATTTAAAATTAACCATTGGCAGCAAGCCACGTTTGTTAATTGAGCCATCACTATTGATTCTAAGCATATTACCGAAACAAGCAATCGCTTCAGGTTCATGTTTTAATGCATTAACTTGTAATTCAATCCGATTTGAAATCATAATGTCATCACTAGCGAAGAAACTAACAAATTCTCCGCTAGCATGTTTTAAACCTTCATTAATTCCCCCTGTCACACCTCGATTTTCTTCGAGATATATTACCTTCACATTATTAGTGTTTTTGTATTTTTCAAGTATCTCAGGAGTAGAATCAGAAGAATTATTATCGACGATAATTAATTCAATGTTGGCATAGGTCTGACAAAGTATACTTGTGATTGCACTTTCAATAAATTTTTCGTGATTATATGATATTACAATGACAGAAACCCGATCACTCTGATAATACATACCTTCTTCTCCCGTCGATAAATGAAAATAGCAAATAGATAATAAAAACTAAAATCAACTGTGTATTGAACAACATAGAATTAAAGCTACTTAGGGTTGTTGTTACGGATACAATGTAAAAACTAAAAAAACTCATTGTTAGCAAGCTTTTCTCTCTGGATCTGAAATAGATGCATAACAAACTATTTACTACTCCGCCATACACACTTCCAAGAACAATACCTACATAACCGAAGTTAGAAAAAGTTTCATGTGCAAAAAAACCATTTACATTCCAGCCACCATTCACCACCATGCTTGGTAGATATTGGTTCATGAATATTTCTGACGCTCTAGCAGCAGGAGTGATATTCAGTATCTTGTTGAAAATTGTATCCATACTGGAAAAACCGAGCGTACTATGAGAAGAAAAATAATCAGCCGCGTAAAATACAGCCGCCTCTTGCGCAATAAACAATCTCTCAACCAGAATATAAATAAGATAGTTCGGATTATCAAACTGGAAAAGAATAATATACATAACTAGCATCAGTGAGAAAATTAACAATGCAGAAAATACATAAACCTTTTTACTTATTTTCCTCACCGATGAATATGATACTAAAAGTCCCAAGAAATAAAAAACCAGAGGAGCCTTTTCACCATTTATAGTCAATGCTAATATAGAGATAAAAGTAATAAAGATGAAAAAAATAAAATGTTTTTTAAATCTTAAAAACGAAATAAAAAAATAATACGACAAGATTATAGGTAAAATACTTGCTAACGTTTTGAAATATCCAATTCCCGAATAATTTTTTGTAACATCTAGCCGGCGTACAGCAATTTGATCCGCAGAAGCTCCCTGGAAAGCCATAAACAATGGGGCTGGATAAATTGATATTATATAATAAACAACCAACCCACCAGATAGAACACTAAGGGTTAATGCGATTTTGTTGCTACTCATTACAATAGGACGTGAATAATATCTATCCCAATTCACTATTCCGGCACGATGCGCAAAACATAATGAACATATAACTTCCATAATAAATGCTGAAAGAAAGAATATAAAAAAAGAAAAAGTACTTATAAATAAACCAAGGCTCTTTGCTTCAAAGTTATTTGCAATTGGCTCTACAAAAAAAGAACCATCCATTGCACCAGAATATATTATAAAAGCCCCTACGATACAAAATAGCAACATTGACCAATAAAGCACACAATAATAATTGAGTCTTTTAAACCTAAACACCCCTAGATAATACCCTGGAATAAAGCTCAATACTATTATAAGTAAATTTAGAGTAAACTCCATCTAAAATGCCTTCTTATATATGGACTGATAGAAGAAAACTGAGGTGAGCAACAGATATATAAAATACGTTACAGCATACGCCAAAGAAAGATAATGCCATGACATCGAATGAACAATTATGATAGTTGACATGATAAGGACAATCGCTGATAAAATCTCACAAACTATAAAGGCTTTCCATTTTTCTTTCGTCAATAGTGCAAATGAAAACATCCAACTCAAAACTTTAAAAAAATCCCCAACCATTTGCCAACCAAAAAGTGGTGACATATTAATAAATGAAGGTGTAAAAAGTATATTGACAATATAGTCTTTCAAATAAAAAACACAAAAACATCCAACAGCAGTAACCGGCACTAACAATTTTGATATACTGATTAACTCGTGTTTATATCCCCTTTTCTCATTCGTTTCTGAAAGTTTTGGTAAGTAATAAAGGGTCAATGTAGTCGTTGCCAGCATAATATTTATTGTGCTTATTCGATTGATGGCTTCCCAATAACCGGATACATCCCACGAGATATTAGCACCTATATAGCTTCTAAGAAACATCTGTGTAAATGGGACGGCTAAGGATGAGAATAAAGCCATAAAAGCAAATCGACCAAGTCCTTTTACAATAGCTTTATTTAGATTCCCCACCAAAAATCTAACTTTGAACCATTTTTGTTTTATAAAATATGAAAAGGTTATTATGAAATTTAATGATTGATTTAATGTTAATGCTATTAAAGCACCTTTCAGACCCATGGTAAATGCAAAAAAACCAGTCACCACCAAGACCAACAGACTGCTGGATATGTTAAGAAACACATAAGCTTTTATTGCTTTCATTCCATTTAAAATAGCCATCAGATAGCTATTCAGCATCATAAAAACAAATGAACCAGCAAGCCAAAAAGAAAGATTATTATCTATTTTACCATGAAAGAAAACAGCATTAATATCTTTAAAAAAGATTAAAATAATAATTGAAACAAACAAACTTGAAACAATACTGACAGTTCCAGCTGTTTTCCATACAACTATTAATTCTTTTTCCTCATTTGCATTTTGAGCTGTATATTTCGTAATTCCATTTGCAATTGAGCCGGCAGAAAATGTAGCGAGAGTTTGAACAAAACTCTGAAACTGCCCTATTATAGCGTAACCACCTGGACCGACATAAACAGCTAGGACTTTGTTAAGTCCTAGCATAGTCAGCATCTTAATTATGACAGAAACCCCATTATAAAAACTGACTTTAATTAAATTCATGATTAACTGTTAAATTTATTCAATACTTCGATAACATAACTTACCTGGTCTTGCGTAAGAGTAGGATCCATAGGGATAGAAATGACTTCTCTGTGTAACTCTTCACTAAGTGGGAAACTCAAATCCTTGAGCTCTTTATAAGCCAGTTGTCGATGAGGTGGTGTAGGATAATGAATGACTGTCTGAATATCATGTTTTGTCAGATAGTGCTGTAGTGCATCCCTGTCCTTTACCCTGATGACAAAAAGATGCCATACATGGTTCTCTTCGCTGGAAAAAGTTGGAAGAACGATTAAATTATTTTTTATTTCATTTAAATAACGATTTGCTATATTACGCCTAATACGAATGTCTTCATCTAAATAATTCAGTTTTACGTTGAGGAAAGCAGCCTGAATTTCATCCAGTCGACTATTCACACCTTTGTATTCATGCTTGTATTTTATTTTTGAACCATAATTCCTCAAATAACTTACCGCATCTGCTAAGTCGGCATCATTGGTCGTTATGGCTCCCGCATCACCTAGTGCACCAAGGTTTTTGCCAGGATAAAAACTAAATCCGGCTGCATCACCCCAACTTCCTGCTTTTTTACCATTAATTGAAGCACCATGTGATTGAGCGCTGTCTTCCAATACTAATAGATTGTTTTCTCTTGCGAAACTCATGATTTCATCCATTGGAGAAATCAAACCATAAAGATGAACAGGGAGTATAACTCGCGTATTGTCAGTAATTTTGGCCTTAATGTTATCAACCGACAAATTATAGCTGTACTCATTTGGTTCAACTAAAACTGGCTTTAAACCAGCCTCACTGATGGCCAGAATTGAAGCTATATAGGTATTCGCTGGCACAAGCACTTCATCATTTCGCTTTAATTTCCCCAGTTCTTGCCATGCTTTTAGAGTCAACGTCAAAGCATCAAGTCCATTAGCAACACCTATAGCATGCTTAACGTTACAATATCTCGCGAAATTTTCCTCAAACGCATTCAATTCTGCTCCTGATATATACCAACCACTTTCAATAACTTTTACTGCAGCCTTAATTAACTCATCATTATAACGTGCATTAGATTTCTGTAAATTAAGAAAATCAATCATTTTGCCTCCAAAAATTTCATAACTCTATATTGGATTACCCAAAAACATACCTTTGTCTGCCACATCTTTCGTCATAACAGAGCCTCACCTAATCAGGTATTTAAGCTAAGACTTTATCCTCAGTAGAATGGCCGAGATAGCGCTTATCGCTGGTTTTTTCACCAATAATTATTTCATTGGGCTGTCGATCATAATTGTTTGAACTATGATATTTATCATTTTTAAGGCACAAAAAGTGCCGATTAATGTATAACCATTTATTCTTACGCCATCCAAAATATAAAAAATCCAATATAATTACGTAATTTCCAATGGCGACGTGATTCTCAAGGGAACAATAAACACAAACACTGAGTTCCTTTTATTCATTTTTCACCGAAAAAAAAATGGTTGAAATTATTAGTGACCTCTCCGACATATGTTAACTGGACGAAATTTAGCTTAAGCACAAACATCATTTCGCTGCCAATTTAAACGCATCATAATCCCTGATGTAATCAGATTCGTCATATTCATTGCTTGCTAAAACCATTAAGACACAATCTTCGGAAAAATCTGACATCTCCCGCCAAATTAAAGAATTAACAAGCAATCCTTGAGCAGGGTTATCTAAAAACACACTTACTCTTTCGTTTCCATCATCTAAAGTAAAACGACACGATCCTTTAACAGGCACAACTAATTGTTTCAAATTTTTGTGCGCATGATAGCCTCTGACGACCCCTTTTTTTGTGTCATAAATGTAATAAACTCGTCTAATTTCGAAGTCTATATTCTTATCTCTTTCTAAAGAAACAAGAGCCCCTCTATCATCACCATGAATCTGTAATGGGATAAGTTGAATATTCATACATCACCCTACTAATTTCATTAAATACTTTCCATAATCATTTTTACTGAGTTGTTGGCCTCTGTCGAATAAATTTTCTTTTGTGAGCCAACCATTTCTCCAAGCAATTTCTTCTAAACAAGCAACCATCATTCCTTGCCTCTTCTGCACTGTCTCAACGAAACTACCCGCTTCAATCAAACTATCATGCGTCCCTGTGTCGAGCCAAGCAAAACCACGGCCAAGCAATTCCACATTCAAAGCATTATTTTTTAAATACACTTCATTTACAGTGGTGATTTCCAGTTCACCTCGAGTAGAAGGTTTAATATTTTTTGCTATTTCTATTACATCATTGTCATAAAAATATAAACCGGTAACCGCCCAATTTGACTTTGGTTTTATTGGTTTTTCTTCGATGCTTAATGCTTTATAGTGGCTGTCAAACTCAACAACGCCAAACCTTTCAGGATCCATTACCTGATATCCAAATACAGTCGCCCCTTGGGTACGCTCACAGGCAAGTTTAAGTTTTGGAGTGAATCCTTGACCAAAGAAGATATTATCGCCTAGTACAAGGCAAACGGAATCAGTGCCAATAAAACTTTCGCCAATAATAAATGCCTGCGCTAATCCATCCGGGCTCGCTTGAGTTGCATATTTGATTTCTATACCAAATTGGCTACCATCACCGAGTAAACGGATAAACCCTGCCTGATCTTCTGGAGTGGTAATTACTAGAATATCTTTGATGCCTGCCAGCATCAGTACTGAGAGGGGATAATAAACCATCGGTTTATCATAAATCGGAAGTAACTGCTTTGAAACGCCCATTGTAATTGGATATAACCTGGTACCTGAGCCACCAGCTAAAATAATACCTTTCATTATTTACGTTCCTTGTAATTCTGCTCAATCCAAGACTGATAATTACCGGCTTTCACGTTTTCTACCCACTGCATATTTTCCAGATACCACTCTACAGTTTTGCGAATCCCACTTTCGAAGGTTTCTTGGGGTTTCCAGCTCAATTCCAGACTAATTTTTTCAGCATTAATTGCATAACGGCGGTCGTGGCCTGGTCGGTCAGCAACATAGGTGATCAAGTCACGATAAGACCCCACCTTCGGCACAATCTCATCCAGCAGGTCGCAAATAGTATGCACCACCTCCAGGTTCTGCTTCTCGTTATGACCGCCAATATTGTACGTTTCACCCGGTTTCCCTTGAGTGACAACCGTGTATAGTGCACGCGCATGATCTTCAACATACAACCAGTCACGGATCTGATCGCCTTTACCGTAAATTGGCAGAGCTTTACCTTCCAGCGCATTCAAAATAACGAGCGGGATCAACTTTTCCGGGAAATGGTACGGGCCATAGTTATTCGAACAGTTGGTGACGATAGTCGGGAAACCGTAGGTACGCAGCCAGGCACGAACGAGATGGTCGCTCGAGGCTTTCGACGCTGAATACGGGCTGCTAGGCGCATAAGCCGTGGTTTCAGTGAAGAGTGGCAGCTCAGCTGATGCCGGATGCTCATCAGGATGCGGCAAATCACCATACACTTCGTCGGTAGAGATGTGATGGAAACGGAAGGCTTTCTTCGCCTGCTCATCCAACGTTGACCAGTACGCACGAGCGGCTTCCAGAAGTACATAAGTGCCGACGATATTGGTTTCGATAAACGCAGCCGGACCGGTAATAGAACGATCGACGTGACTTTCAGCAGCCAGGTGCATAACCGCATCAGGCTTATGTTCTGCGAAGATACGATCCATTGCATTTTTGTCACAAATATCCGCATGCTCAAAAACATATCGATCGCTGTCACTGACTTCACTAAGCGACTCAAGGTTGCCGGCATAGGTCAGCTTATCCACATTGACGACGTCGTCCTGGGTATTTTTAATAATATGTCGTACAACCGCTGAGCCGATAAAGCCGGCTCCGCCCGTCACAAGAATTTTCACGTTATCTGTTCCGTCTGTTGGAAATGTCTGGATATTTACGCTCTGAATCCGATCGGTTTTGACGGTTTCAGAAATTGAGCACGCTACCGCCCCTGGCTTAACAGCTACCAGTGCACTGAGCGATGTCTGATTAAATGATTTTTCTTGTCTGGATCCAGACAAAAAACTGGCGTTAATTGTCGTCCTAAACGACCTCAGAAACAAGCACAAATCGCTACAAAGCGATCCCGATTTAAACCCTGTAACTCTATGTAATCATAGGATTAATAATAAAAAACGGCAGTCATCATTTTGGCTATATTTCAATACACCAAAATAATGACTGCCGCTTGTTCAAGACGTTGCAGCAATATCAGTCGTTTGCGAGCAACTTCTCAATACGGGTTCTGAACTTCGCCCCTTCCTTCAGGTTACGCAGCCCATAGTTCACGAACGCCTGCATATACCCCATTTTCTTACCGCAGTCGTAGCTGTCGCCGGTCATCAGCATCGCGTCAACAGACTGCTTCTTCGCCAGTTCGGCAATCGCGTCGGTCAGTTGAATACGATCCCAGGCGCCTGGCTCGGTTTTCTCCAGTTCCGCCCAGATATCGGCGTTCAGAACGTAACGACCTACCGCCATCAGGTCCGAATCCAGCGTCTGTGGCTGATCCGGTTTTTCGATGAACTCAACGATGCGGCTCACCTGCCCTTCCGTCTCCAGCGCTTCTTTGGTCTGAATTACGGAGTACTCAGAAAGATCGCCCTTCATGCGTTTTGCGAGCACCTGGCTACGACCGGTTTCATTGAAACGCGCCACCATTGCCGCCAGGTTATAACGCAGCGGATCGGCAGAAGCGGTATCGATGATAATGTCCGGAAGAACAACAATGAATGGGTTATCACCCACAACCGGACGGGCACACAGGATAGAATGCCCCAGACCCAGCGGCTGCGCCTGACGGACGTTCATGATGGTCACACCCGGCGGACAAATAGACTGCACTTCCGCCAGCAGTTGGCGTTTGACGCGCTGCTCAAGCAGCGCTTCAAGTTCGTAAGAGGTGTCGAAGTGGTTTTCTACAGCATTCTTGGACGAGTGCGTAACCAGGACGATTTCTTTGATCCCTGCAGCAACAATCTCATCGACAATGTACTGAATCATTGGCTTGTCGACGATCGGCAGCATCTCTTTAGGAATGGCTTTTGTGGCTGGCAGCATATGCATGCCCAGGCCTGCTACCGGAATGACTGCTTTCAAATTGATCATTATCTCTTCCACCTTAATATGGTTGACGAAGTATAAACTGTGTCAGGAAAAATGCCTGAAGAAGAAAGTCTACTCCGTCGAATGCAAATCACGTTTGGCTCAGAACTCTGATTACTTAAGCTCATTACGCTATAAGTGTGACCCAGAATCGTCGGAAACCCTACCAATAAAGAAGAGGAAAAACATGTTTCCGACAAATCCCAGATCGTCAGTTGTTACTCAGAAACAAACGTGATGTCATCTTTCTTCTCATGCACGAACTCGTACTTCAACGTACGGTCCAGTCCTTGAGATAGGGTATAAGGTGCTTTAAAACCAGAGGTGTGCACTTTAGTGGCATCAAACTGAGTGGTGGCACAGAATTTTTTTACACGTACGGAACTAATCGCATACTTCTTGCCGGTAACTTTGCTAAGGATATCAAAGCAAAAACCGCCTAGCATTCCTAAAGGATAAGGGAGGTGAACTGAAGGGATTTTTTTGCTGAGGCTCTTTTCAACCTCAGCAACTAATTGATTCATATTCAGATCGGGTTTGTCGACATAGTTATAGACGTCGTAGCCAGGGTTGGCATTGCTCAATCTGAATTTGATAAACTCAACAATATTACCCACATAAGCCATAGACTTAAAGTTGGTTCCGGCGCCCACCATTGCGAATTTTCCACCCGCGATTTGCTTCAGAAGATTGTAGACATTGCCACGATTGCGTTCACCAAAAATGACCGTTGGACGAATAATGGTCAGAGATCGTTCTTCAGGCGCTTTGTTGAACCATTCTCTCAGAACCTCTTCCGCCTGCCACTTACTTTTACCGTAGTGGTTGAAAGGATCGTGCGGGTGAGATTCGTCAGGATTGACTTTATTGAGACCATAAACAGCAACTGAACTGGTAAAAATAATATTCTTAACATTATTTTTTTCCATAGCTGCCAGTACATTGCGTGTACCCTGAACGTTTACATCATAGTAGAGCGACGTTGGGCTGACATCATCGCGATGCTCAGCGGCGAGTAATACCACTGTGTCGAAACCTGCAAGAGCGTGATCGAGTTGCTCCTGATTGCGCACATCTCCGGAAACAGTAATGTCAGGGTAGAAATGACTTTGCTGCTTGTCGAAGTTGGTTACATTAAACTCAGCCTTAGAAATCTCGATCAAACGAGTCCCAACAAAACCGGACGCGCCAATAAACAAAACTTTATCGTTCATAAACCACTCAGTGCGTTATGTGTGTTTGGCAAACCTCCGGTAATCTCTGTATTCCCTGAGGTATCGCTAATGATAAGACAGAACTGACGAAAAGATGGCACGGATTATAAACCCTAAAATCGCTGAGTTCAGTAACAAATTTTAGGGATTACCGCGCACTCAATGAGATGTGACCCCACGACTTACTTTCTGGCGGAAGGAAGCGCAAAGTTAAGCCTTTCCACATTCACCACCTGCTGGTCGACCCGGTCAATATC
>Ga0207713_1002232_pt1 | contig 14352 bp, 14 predicted proteins | sample KBSS64metaG_FD_184404 | JGI IMG/M metagenome (GOLD analysis project Ga0207713, IMG submission 184404) | Switchgrass rhizosphere microbial communities from Kellogg Biological Station, Michigan, USA - KBS S6-4 metaG (SPAdes) (version 2) | ecosystem: Host-associated > Plants > Roots > Rhizosphere >...
TTTGAGGCCGCCCTCCTTTTAAAAGTCGTCTCACGTCGTTAAAAGGAAAAATGGGACGAACGCTAAGCACCGGGCGGATTCGGCGCGAACTTGGTCGCCAGTCGCCGGAGCCACGCGTTCGCGCTGCTGCATCGGCAGGGTTTTATTCCGGCGTCGTCTTCTTGGTGCTTGCAACGTCGGCTGCGCCATTTCGCGACCCGGGTGTGCGCTCGACTTCTACTTGCGTGCCGCGGACGGTGTCCGTGACCGTCTCCGTGCGATTGGATACTTCTTTGCCGACCACCACTTCCTCGACCACGCGGGCGGTCTTGGCGACGACAGCTTCCTCCGCTGTTTCCTTGATCTCAACGAAGCCCTCGCGCAGATCGGCGGCCGTCGCAGGGCGGTCTACGGGGCGACGCTCGATGTTCGCGTGTTCTTCGCGCAGGTTGACCGACTCACTAACTGGTGTCTCGGTCAGACGGGAGTAGACTCGCACGCCACCTGTCTGCACGGATCGTTTGCCAACTTCCAGCGATTCCTGTACGACCGGAAACGCCTTTCGCTCCTCTGCAATTTGATCCGCCGTATAGGCGGGCGCGCTGCGGTCGTACCCGGTGTACCCGGTGTTGCGCCATTGGGCGACGCGCGAATCGATGTCGATCGCCCCGGCCGCGTACAGCGCATCGCGTACGCGGTCGGTTTCAGCCTCATTCGCCACGTCGACCGACAAGAGCGCGCCGCCGCGCCGAACGGCTTCCTGATAATGACCGACCTCCGCCGGTCGATCGCTGTCGCCAAACAGATTTTTGAAGAAATGCTCGATCCGAGCCATCGCTCCTTCATGGAACTCACCGGCGGGACGGCCGGCCGCTGCACCGTCAACAGTTGAATCAGTGGACAGGGTTGAACGTTCGTCATTCGAATGCACGCGCATGTCTGTGCGTGCGATGCCGTCTGCTTCGAGTCGCGTCTGGGCAAACTCGGCATCCTGGAAGGTATCGAACACACCAATAATCGTCTGAGTCATTGCCGCATCTCCGAAAGAAAGGCCTCGCGCAAGCCGGAAGTGAAGCGCGTGACAGCGCTGGCGCAACGTCCGTTCCAGCGCGGCTCAGCGCGACGGCGTATCCGGCTTCCACTCTCCATCGGGGCCTTCGCGCCGCTCAACGACGAGTTCTTCGCCATGCGTAAGAACTTGATGCACGACGTCGCGTTCGGTCTCTGTCGTCTCGATATGCACCTCTTCTTTCAATGTCAGTTGCATGGTGACCACAGGCACGTACTCGTAAACGGGAATGATCAGCGTATTGCCCTCTCGCCGCGGCGCCGCCCGCTCTTCCACCGGACGGTTGACCGGTATGTGCGTGATCTCGACATGCTGCTCGCGCAGGCGGATCGACAGCGGCTCCGTCGCTTCATGGACGACCTTGCGTACGCGCACCGATCCGGTTTCCGTCGTTCTGACGCCTACCGTCAGTTCCTCCTGCACGGCAGAGAGGCGAACTTCATCTTGCGGGCCGCCTGACGGCGCGGCATTTGGCGAGGCATTGTCTGAGCTCATCGGTTTCTCCAGGGCGCAAGCGCGGTGTTCCGCCACGCCGCTCAAAGCCGGCCACCGCGCGCGCCGGTACGGTTGCGGGCGAGTGCTGGATCGCGTTCCACCGCGGCGCCGCCGCTTTCCTCGAAAGGCGGTTGATGGCGAAAGCCAGCGCCGCCCGACACAATTGCAATAATCGCCCCGACGACCAGCGCAGCGAACGAAAACCAGCTCGCCCGTGCGACGCCGCGCGCAGCCGTATCCGCCGCTTGGCGTGCGTTCTGCTCCGCCTCGGGGCCGGATGCCACGGAGGCCGCCGATGCCACTGCGGCTTGCACCTGCTGCTTCGCCGAGTCCATCAATTGGTTTCCGCTGCCAGGCTGGTTTGCCGCGGTCGCGCCAACCTGCGCACCCGTCGCGGCGATGCTGCCGGCGGTGCTCACAGCACCGGTGATCAGCGATGTCATCCCATAGACGATCAGGAGTGTCATAACGGCCCATGACAAAAGGCCGTGGAGCCAACCAAGAACAGGCGCGCAGCGTCCCGCGAAGTACGAGCCGACGAACACCGCGAGCACGGTCGTCACAATGACCCAGACGCCCGAGCCGAAGCCGAAGCCGTGCAACGGGTCTGGTTTCGACAACGGCGCCAGCAGTGATGCACCGATGGCTGTGCCGAGCGCACTCATGATCAGATAGACAATCATCGAAAGGATCACTCCAGCGATGATGGAACCCCACGACAGCCGCGGCAGGCCGTCTTTTGTCGTAAGCAGTCGCATGATGTGTTCTCCGTCAGATCGTTTCGGGCGATGGTGACGTTGCGCAATACGCATGCCGGTTTCCTTGAGGTCGGAAAAACTCATCCCTCGGTCAGGCGCAAAGGGTTGAACCCGCCACGTCTGCGGCTCGGGTCTGCAGTTTCTTCCGGGGCGAAGCGCTAGGGCGCGACTTCCTGCGGCGCGAATTCAACTCTGCGTCTTTTTGGGAAACCCGGCCGCCCGAGCCTATCGGTGGGCTTCTTTTCTGTCTCGGTTCAGTCAACGCGGCCGGCTTCGCATTTCAAGGAATACGGCTATTGGTATCAGTGCTGCTACCTCGCCGCTTGGCGGAAGCCGGCGGCGCAATGACGGTTCGCCTCAGTCAACGGTTGCCGAAGGGCTGGGAAGTCGCGCTGCATATCAGGTGCAGAGCGCAACGGTCAGGGCAACTTCGCGCAGACCGGACCATTGTTTAACTCGCGTAGCCCGGTGCCGTCGAACGCCGCCCTTCAGCGAACGGACGCCAGCAGTTCCGCTGACGTCATCACTGCAGCGTATTTCTGCCGCATGTCGAAGAGATTGGCCTCGTGCGGCTCAAGCGCGCGATCTCCCACACAGTCCGACAGCACCACAGGACGGAATCCGTACTGCATCGCGTCGACGACGCTTGCGCGTACACAGCCGCTGGTCACGCATCCCGCGACGACGAGCGTGGACACGCCCCGCATCGCAAGCCACGCCGCCAGCGATGTCCCGAAGAACGCTGAGGGCACGTTCTTGCGCACGACGAGTTCGCTGCGTGCAGGCGCAAGCTGCGGCACGATCGCGCTTGCCGGGGTGTCTTCCTTGAGCGTCAGCATGCCCGGCACCTTGAGCGAGAACACGTTGGCATCGGAATCATCGTCCGCGTAGACGATGCGGCTATGCGCCACCGGCCATTTCATTTCGCGCGCCGCCTTCAGCAGCGGCACGGTGTTCTCGATCGCTTCGGGAATGTTGCCGCCGCCGAACACCGCCGGATCGGCGAAACCGTTCACGAAGTCGATGATCAACAGCCCGATCGGGCCTGTGATTTCCAGCGTTTGCCCGAAGCCCTGACGTGCATAGACGGCGTCATTCATTGTTCATCCTCCACGGTTTTACCGTCGCGCACGACGTCCACGCCATCGAGCGAGACGGTGCAGCGTCGCAACGGAATGTCGATATGGCAGGCGGTCGTGCGCTTGCCGCCGCCTTCGTTGTTCGGCCCGAGGGAGAACAGAAAATTGCCGTCGAACGCGCGGGCGTCCATGCCCAGTGTCGCTTCACGGTCGTACAGGCCGAGCGTGGACCAATGTGCGCGCTTCTGCAGGCCCCAGCCGATGTGCGAGATCGCGTAGGCCTCGGGGTCATCGAAGGTTTCCATGTATTCGCGCAGCAGGTCGGCGTCGACGCCGCCTTCGATCTCGCGCGCATAACCGGCTTCGACCGTCAGCACGATCGGCTCGGCGCAATAGGTTTTCTGGGGCAAGAGAATGTCGCCGCGATCGATCACGATGCGCCCGTTCGCGCCGCCTTCGTTCGGGAAAGTCAGCGCGAATCCGCTTGGCCAGTGATCCCAGCGGCCGGGTTCATCGACGAAACCGTATTCGGCGATCGCCGGAAACTCGCCCATCGGACAAGTCAGATCCGTACCGGCTTTCGACGTCACGCGCATTTCGCGCGACGCTTCGATCCGCTTCGCCGCAGCGAGAACCCGCGTGCGGTCATTGGGCGTCGGCGTCATGCGGACCAGCACTTCCGGCGGCTCGACAGCGAGCAGAATCTTCGTGCCCGACGCGAGGATGTCGTGCTGTTCGGGCGAGAAAAGCAACGTCATCAGATCGAGCACGAGGTCACTCGCCTTGAGCGCCGCGATCGCCGCGCGGTTGCCGGTGAGCGGCGTTTCGCCGAGATAGGCGAGGGCGTCGCGGCTCAGCGCCTTCTCGCCGTTGACGGGCGGCAAGTCGAGCCGGTTGACGACCGCGCCCATCGACTGCGTCGCGATCAACGCGCACGCGAGCGTTTGCGGATGCGTCGCCGCGCCGGTCAAAATGGTCACGGTCTGCCGCGGTTCGAGCCGCGAGAGCGTGAGCACCTGCTTCCAGGCTTCGACAAGTTGGTAGTCGCTAATTGGCATGATGATGTGCGATGGTTATTCGAGCGCTGCGCCGAAGAACGAACCGAAGGCGCGATAGAAGCCTTCCTCGTCGTCCCACGGAATCATGTGGCCGGCCTCCGGCACCTTGACGACTTCGACGTGCGGCAGCAAACCGCGAATCTCGTCGATGTCCTCGGTGCGGATCACGTCTCCACGGCCCGCCGCCATCAGCAGCGCGGGCTGCTTCACGTGCCGCATGTCGGCGTGAACGTCGTCGGTATGGAAGCCTTCGAAGCTCGTGCGGATGGCGCGTTCGTCGCAGGTATGCAGCCATTCGGCGCGCAGGCGCAGTTGCTCTTCCGTCCACGTCGGGCAAAAGCGGCGCATGCCTTCGACATCGAGCCCATTGCGTGCAAGCGCGATCGAATCCACATACCACGGCAACGCCGACGGATACGCCCGTCGTCCCGGACCCGACACGGGCGGATCGACGAGCGCCAGCCGCGCGAGCGTGCCGCGTTGCGAGCGTGCCGCCGCGCGCAAGGCGATGCGCGCGCCCATCGAGTGCCCGAGCACGCTCGCGCGCCCGAGCCCGATTGCGTCGATGAAAGCGAGCAGGTCGCCGGCTTGCGCGTCGAGGCTGTAATCCAGTTCCGGCGATGCGCTCGACAAGCCGCGGCCCCGCACATCCAGCACATACGTGTCGAAGTGCCTGCCGAGCCGCTCGCCGACGAAACCCCATGTGACCGCGGGACTCGTGATGCCCGGCACGATCACGACCGCATCGCATTCCATGCGCGGGCCGCTCGCCCCGCCATAGCGCAGATAATGCTGGCGTATGCCGTTCGCGTTGACATTCGCGCCGTACAAAAACGTCGATTGCATCGCTGCGCCCTCGCTCAATAAGCGCCGGAAAGGAGCGCCCCGGCGCCCGGCACGATGGGCCGCAAGTCGAGCTGCCGCAACATCGCATATGTGGTGGCGATGGCGGCGGTCACGACGGGCTTGCCGGTCATCGCTTCGACCATCGGGACGACGGACAGGGACGGCATCTGCACGCAGGCGGACAGGACGATGGCATCCGCGTCGTGGTACTTCAGCGTCTTCACGATGTCCGGCAGATTGCGCGGATCATGGCGCGCGACTTCCAGGTTGTCGGCAATTTCGAGCGCGCGATAGTCGATCACTTCGAAGCCTTCATGCCGGATGTAATCGACCACCAGCTCGGTGAGCGGCTTCATGTACGGCGCGACGACGACCACGCGCTTCGCTTTCATCACCTCGAGCGCATCGACGAGCGCGCCCGCGCTGGTAACGACAGGCGCATCGGCGCCATTCGCGGCGGTGTGCGCCTGCAAGCGTTGCTGCGACGCGCGGTGATAGCCGCGTCCCATCGCCATGATCGCGACGAGGCACGCGTAACCGAGCACGTCGACGCGCGCATCCGACAGTTCGACGGCGCAGCGGTCGGATTCCGCGTCCATCTGCGCGAGTTCTTCCTTGACGACCTTCTTCATCCGCATGCGGCTCGAATGAAACGTGAAGCGCTCCGGCTGGATGCTTTGGCGCGCCGTCAGCATGGCGGGAATTTCGGTTTCCATCGTCGTGTTCGAACTCGGGACGATCTGGCCGATGCGATAAGTCTTTGCGGGCATGTCGAATAACCTCGTGATGTGATCAGGCGGCGGTGAGCGCGCGGGGTGCGAAGCCGGTCGCGTTATACGCATAGACCCAGTTCGCCTGAATGCCCGATGCCTGCGGATTCAGATACGACTTGAACTTGTAGATGAGATCGCGCTTGCGTTGCGCGAACGCGCTCGGCAGGTGATACGTGCGGCCCCGTTCACGCGACTCGAGTTGCACGCGGCTCGTGCGCGGCAGGCGTTCGGCCTCGTAGTCGCGCAATGCATTCGCGATATCGCTACCGTGCGCTTTCAACGAACGCGCCAGCACGTAGCCGTCTTCGATCGCCATCGCCGCGCCTTGCGAGAGAAACGGCAGCATCGGATGCGCGGCATCGCCGAGCAGCGTGACGTTGCCACGCGACCAGGTTTGCATCGGATCGCGATCGAAAAGGCCCCATTTGAAGACCGAATCGGCGCGCTCGAAAAGGCGGATCAGGTTCGGATGCCAGCCTTCGAACGTCGTGAGCAACTCTTCGCGGCTGCTCGCGGCATTCCATGATTCCTCGACCCACTTTTCCGTCTCCGCGACCGCGACGATGTTGACCGCCTTGCCGCGACGCACGAAGTACGTCACGACGTGCGCGTTCGGCCCGAGCCAGAACGAAGAATCGGGGCTCACGAAGTCGGGCATCTCGTCGAACGGCACGACCGCGCGAAAGCACATGTTGCCGGTGAAGCGCGGCGCCTCCTCGCCGAAGAGCTTGCTGCGGACGATCGACCGCACGCCGTCGGCCCCGACGATCAGATCGGCTTCGAATTCGCTGCCGTCGTCGAACACGGCGACCGCGCCGTCCTTGCCTTGACGGATGTCGACGCAACCGGTCGAAAGACGCGCAGCATCGGCAGGAAGGAGCGAAGTCAGAATGCGATGCAGGTCCGCGCGATGCACGTGATAGAACGGCGCGCCATAGAGAGCAGGGCAGACGGCGGCCAGCGGCGTGCGAAAGTTCTCGCGCGCCGTCTCCCAGTTACGGCCGACGATCGCTTGCGGCACGAACGCCACGTCGCGCAGCGCGTCGCCGAGGCCGAGCGCCTGCAGCACCTTCACCGCGTTGGGCGTCATCTGAATGCCCGCGCCGACCTCGCCGAATGCGCTCGCGCGCTCGAAAAGCCGCACTTCGATGCCTTGCTGCGCGAGCGCGCCCGTGAGGGCGATGCCGCCGATTCCGCCGCCGATCACGCCGACGCGAAGTGTTCTGCTCATGGTCTCGTCCTTCCTGAAAAGTGAATCCGTGTAGATGCGCGATCAATATTATATGGTCGTATAAATAAATGCAACGGCGGACGTGTGGCGATGTGACTGCTGAAGGAAATTAGGGATAGGCGTTTGAACGACCGTAAAATATGCGGCGACCGCAGCCGCATGCATCGAGCGGCCTTCCATTCAACGCAAGACGGCCCCGCATGACGAAAGACCAGACTACCCACGCTCGCGCACACGGAGATTCGGCCGGACGCAAACGGCTCGGCCGCCCGGCGGGCAACGTGAACCAGCGCGAGAACATCCTCGATGCCGCCGAAGTCGATTTCTCGCAGCGCGGCTACGCGGGCACGTCGCTCAAGGAAGTGGCGGCGTCGTGCGGCGTCACGCAGGCGCTGATCACGTACTACTTCGGCACCAAGCAGCAGCTGTTCGAGCAGGTCTTTTTGCGCCGCGCCACGCTGGTGTCGGAAGAGCGGGTCAATCTTCTGCGCGCACTGGGCGATGGCGGCGCGAAGCCGGACGTGCGTGACATCGTGCGAGCGTTCTTGCAGCCGCTGGTCGCGCTGCGCCAGTCCGATGGCGGCCGCGCATTCATCCGCCTTCAGGCGCGTTTGCATACTGAACCGCCCGAGATCTCCTACAGCCTGCGCAGCACGGCCTATGGCGATTCCACCGATGCCTACGTCGAAGCCCTGCGCACTGCGTTGCCCGGCCTGCCTGAAAAAGACCTCTACTGGCGCGTGACCGCGATGATCGGCGCCTATCTGTACGCTTTCTCGGATACGCACCGGCTCGATATGCTGGCCAAGGGCGCATGCGATCCGTGGGATGCGAACGAGACGCTGGAGCAGTTGACGAGCTTTATCGTCGGCGGCCTGGAGGCGCAGGCGAGCGTGGCGACGAAGCCTGCAAAGACGAGCCGCGCGAAGAAAACGGCGGGCGCCCCCGCGAAGAAAGCGGTGAAAGCAGCGAAGACCGCCCGGGCCCCGCGGGCGGCCTGAAACACGGGCGATCAGCGGCGCAGGCCGATTTCCATCGATTCGATCACGTGCGTGAGCGTTGCGTGCATCGACGTGAGCGCGGCCTGCGGCAAGTCCGCGCTTGCGGTTTCGCCGATCATGTCGCGCAGCGTCTCCTGAACATCGACGGATGCGCTCTGCGGCAGCGCGGCGGCGATCACGCTGATCGCGGCAGTGAGTCCATGCAATTTGCCCGTCAAGACTTCGAGTTCCTGGCTCATCTCTTACTTCCTGTCGTTGCGTTGATTGAAGCGTGGAAAGCGGACCGCTCGCGATAAGGACGGTCCGCGATAGTCACATTTGCCCGGTTGCCGGATGCGCCTTCAGCTTGACGAAGAGCGCGAGGCCGGCGATCACCGAAGGCACCGCGAGCAGCGCGAACACCGCCGGCAAGCCGAGCTTCCATTGCGCGAACAGCCCGCCGAGCGCGACGCCCGCAATGCCGCCGAAGCGCCCGACGCCGTACATCCACGAGACGCCGGTCGCGCGGCTTTGTGTCGGGTAGAACATGGCGGCGAGGGAGGGCATCGACGATTGCGCGCCGTTCATGGTCGTGCCGGCGAGAAAGATCAGCGCGCTGACGAGGCCGACGCTGCCGATCGCCTGCCCGACCACGAAGATGAACGCCGCAGTCAGCAGGTAACCGAGCATCACGATGACATTCGCGTTCCAGCGATCCATCAGCCAGCCGGACACCACCGTCCCGATGCCGCCGCCGAGCGGGAAGAGCGCGGTCAGCAGCGCGGCGCGTTCGGGCGTGAAGCCCGCTTCGTTCATCAGGAGCGGCATCCAGCTCATCAGCAGATAGAAGATGACGAGGCCCATGAAGTACGTGAGCCACAGCATGATCGTGCCGGTGAGAAAGTCCCTGGAGAGAATCGCGCCGACGGACGTCTTCGCGTGCGTTTGCATGCGTTCGGACAGGCGGAACGACTGGACGCCCGACAGATCGAGCGGCGCGATTTTCGCGAGCGGCGCACCGATTTTTTCCTTGGACGCGCCCTGCTTCACGAGAAAGCGTACGGATTCCGGCACCCAGAACACGACGCCGAGCACGAGGATCAACGGCAGCACGCCACCGACCACGAACAGGCTATGCCAGCCGTACGCCGGAATCAGCCACGACGACATGAAGCCGCCGAGCGCTGCGCCTACCGTGAAGCCGCAATACGTCGTATTGACGATGATCGCGCGCCTGCGCTGCGGCGCGTATTCGGAGACCAGGGTGATGCTGTTCGGAATCGCCGCGCCAAGGCCGATGCCGGTGAGAAAGCGCAGCGTCACGAGCGACTCGATGGAGCCCGCGAACGCGGTGGCGAGACTCATCGCACCGAAGAAGGCCGTCGCGGCGATGAGCACGCTCTTGCGCCCGAAGCGGTCGGCGGCAGGGCCGGAGATGACCGCGCCCGCAGCGAGACCGAAGAGCGCGGCGCTCAGCACGGGCGCGAGCGCAGCCTTCGAGATGCCCCAGCCCTTGACGAGCGCAGGCGCGATATAACCGATGGCCGCGGTGTCCATGCCATCGATCAGTACGATCAGGAAGCACACGCCCATCAAGACCCACTGGAAGCGCGAGAAGCGATGTGCGTCGATGAACGCTTCGACGGGCACGTCCCCGCTCCACGCATCGCCGCGATCGGAAACCGATGGATGCTCCGCCCGCGGCGGAAAGGCCGGGCCGGATTGAAGCTCTGCTTGCGACATGAACAACTCCTCGTTGTCGACGGCTCACACCGTCCATGAATGCCACCAGGCCGGCCAGATGCCGGAACTGCGCGAAGCGGGGGCCCACCGGTTTCGACGCAGTTTATTATATGGATATACAATTAATAAACGCAATCGGGAAAAAAATAAGAGACGGGCGTAAGGTCACGCCACGCCCATCGAAGGCGATCAGGCGCTGGTTGGAGATGGCGACGCGGTGCGTCTGGTGTGAGAGGTGCCCGAGCACCGCTTTGGGTCCGGCGAACGGGCGCTTGGCGTAGACCACCGATTCGCAGGTACGTAGCGGCGCCACCACCGGGCAAAGGTGGCGGGTCTAGCGAGACCGGTACTCGCCGAAGAACTGCAGCTCGCCGTGCCGCTGGGCCACTTCGAGCGCTTCGAGGAAGCGCCGGCTGAGTACGACGGGCAATCCGCGGGGCACGTGCACGGGTGCATACTGACCATCAACTCGGGCCGGTCGAGCGTGACTGTGAAGAAGAACTTCAGGCCGGTGATCGCGTGGTCAGCGACACGGCCGATGTGCCGTGGCCGACCAGATAAAGTCGGTAGCGCCGCAGGTCCTCGACAGTGGCCATGTCAGGTGAGCGCACCTCTACCGCGCGAGCGGTTTCGTTCAGCGGCGACGAAGAGGCGAAGCAGCAGTGCTCAAGTACGCTTCTTCTGGGCCTTCGGCGGTGCGCCCGATGACGCTCTCACGATTAATTCGGCCTCCAATTCAACGCTTCGGGCGGTACCTGGTTCTGAAAGCTCGGAAAGAATCATCTTTGCAGCATTTGTTCCGATTGCGGCGCTCGGGACACGGACGGTAGTAATCGGTATCGGTAGCTCGGACATAAGCTCAAAATCGTCGAATCCGGCGAGGCTCAGGTCGCCGGGGATCTTGTAGCCTTGATGCATCGCTTCCAGCATTGCGCCCATTGCAAACGAACCGTTGCCGCAAATCACCACGGTCGGCGGCTGCGGCGTGTTCATCACTTTCGAAAAGAGTTGTCGCCCGACGCGCGCGCCCCACACGCCGTCGACCATGTGAGCGGCGGATATTCCCAATCCGTGCTCTGCAAGCGCATCGCGCACCCCTTCACGTCGGGCCTGCGCGCGATCGTTGGTATCGGTGTGCTGCGATAGCATCGCAAAACGGCGATGCCCCAGACCAACAAGATAAGTCGTGAAGTCGAAGAATGCGCGGTGGTTATCTACACCCACGCAAAGCGCGTCGCTGTTTTCTCGATAAACGAATGTGTTGACGAACGGAATCTGACGCTGCGATAGAAGGGGCTGCAGATCTCGATGATGAGCTTCGCCCACCAGTACGACGGCATCGACTCCGCGTTCGAGCATGGTTCTGACTTGTCGATATTCCCGATCGAGGTCGTACTCCGAGCAACCGAGCAGAAGCGTGTATCCAGCCTGTTCGAGTGACTCCTGGAGTGCCTGTATGGCTGAAGCGAAATGCTCATTGGCCAACGTTGGGAAGACTGCCCCGATTGTTCCGGTCCGTTGAGTTGCAAGTGCTCGCGCTGCGGCGTGCGGCACCCAGCCGAGATGATCGATCGCGACCATGATTCGCGAGCGCAACTCGTCCGAGACGACCGTTGGATTGTTCATCACTCTGGAAACGGTCGCCGACGACACGCCGGCAAAGCGAGCGACGTCCCGCAAGGTCACCCCCGAGGTGCGCGAGCGCTTTGCGGCCGCGTGGGGTTCGGCCGCTTCCGCTGATATTAGTTTGCTCTTCGCCATGCGTGGGGATGGTCGGATTCGCGCGAGATCATCGATTATATCAACGCCTTTCCTCGTTACTCCGCCATTAAGCGAAGACTTTGCCCGCCTCGATTCATTGCCTCGGCGATGTTTTCTGACGATGAGCGGCCCTCGCACCGAATGGGCAGTGCACCTTCAATGCAAAGAATTGCTTCTGTCGATTATGTACGTAGTAGACCTATTGATATTGGGGACCCTCGATATGAAGAGACCATGACTCTTGAGATCCGTGAAACATCTGATCGGCCCCTCGCGACAAACAGAACAGAAATAACAGAGTGTCGCTAAGCGGTTTGCTCGCCGCTGCTGGGATCCATTCTCGCGACGTCGCGCGGTGACCGCGTCGGGCCCAAAGTAGGTTCAAAGGATCCAGCCGTATTCGACATCCGGGTATACCTGTAGGAAGGACATCGGTCCAATGCTCGCGCGGGTTACACCACGATGCGGGAAACTCCCTACATAGCTTTCATTCAAGATTGAATAGAGTTCAATCAACGAACGTCGTAGTATCTTGGTGTCTTACAGGCACCAGACGCTGATCGGATCGGGCGCACGAGAATGCTTGAACTATCGCTGCACTTCACTCGCGGAAGGAGACACAGATGTCAATGAAGTTATCGTCGCGGCAGGTCGATGGCCTGCAAGGCGGAAACGGAGGGCAACCCGGAGCGGCCGAACGTCCCAAAGCACGTCCGTCCGCCGGAATGCGCAAAGTCAAGCGGCTCGGCTGGAATCTGCTTCCACCGTTGACCTTCGTGGCCATCATCGCAATCTGGGCGGCGGCGGTGCGCCTCTTCGACATCCCCGCGTACGTCATGCCTGGTCCCGGGCTGGTTTTTTCACGACTCGTCGAGGAATATCCGCAGCTCTGGAGCAATTCGATCGTCACGGTGACGGAAATTGTCTGGGGCTTCGGATTGACGATAGTGACTGCAATCCCGGTAGGGCTCGTCATCGCGCTGTCGCCGCTTGCGAAACAGGTGGTTTATCCGCCGCTCATGTTTCTCCAGCTCGTGCCGAAGATCGCAGTGGCGCCGCTGTTCCTGGTCTGGCTCGGCTTCGGCATCGAGTCGAAGGTGCTGCTCACCGTCCTCATGACCTTCTTCCCTTTGCTGTTGGCCAGCGTCAGCGGCTTTCAGATTCTGGACAATCGTCTGCTCTATCTGACGCAATCCATGGGCGCGAGCTCGTGGCAAACCTTTCGCTATCTGCGCCTTCCCTCAGCGCTGCCTGTCATCTTCTCCGGCATCAAGACGTCCGCCACCATCGCCGCAACGGCTGCGATCGTCGCCGAGTTCGTCGGAGCGAACAAGGGTTTGGGCTATGTGCTGCTCCGAGGGACCAGCACGATGGACATCGGACTGACCTTCGCCGTGATTGCCGTGCTGACCTTTATCGGCATTGCTATCAACTACATCGTCGAATTCGCCGAATGGGCGATGACACCCTGGCAGCGCGATAAAAACTGACCTCGAGAACGAAAGAGCGATTGGCCCGATATCGCCGTGGCCAACACCAACACCTTTGGAGACTAACAAGATGCTTCGTTTTATCAGCCGCACGCTGGCCGCAAGCGCTGTGTCGTCAGCGTTGGTTTTTGGAGTGAGTGCCACCGCCGTCGCAGCGACGCCTGTCACATTCCAGCTGAATTGGGTCGCAGGGGGCTCGAACGCGGGGTTTGCCGCGGCGCTGACCGAGGGTTACTACAAGGAAGCGGGCCTTGACGTCACGTTGATCGAAGGCAATGGATCGGGCAATACAGCTCAACTCGTGGCCGCGAATCGCGTGCAGTTGGCCTACGCCGATGCCGTCGCGGTGAGTCAGCTCATCGCGAAGGGCGCGCCGATGAAGGTCATCTCGACAGTCTATCAATCCAACCCTAACGAAGTCTCGGCGCTGAAGAAGACGAATATCAACTCGATCAAGGACCTCAAAGGCAAGAAGGTGGGCGTTCCGTCCGGTTCGTCTCAAACGACGATGCTTCCGCTTTTCCTGAAGGCGAACGGGCTGAAGGAATCGGAGGTGAACCTGATCAACATGCCGTTGACGTCCATGGTTCCGACCTTGTTGCAAGGGCAAGTCGACGCGATCCTCGGATCGATCGATTCGTATCAGATTCAGCTGGAAGCGCAAGGCGCGCAGTTGACCAACTTTCGCTTCGCGGACTACGGCGTGCCGACCGTCAGCACGTCGATCTTCGCGAACGAAACCTATCTCAAGGAGAACAGCGAGGTGGTCAAGAAGTTCGTTGCTGCGAGCCTGAAAGGCTGGAGCTTCGCGCTCGATAACCCGGCCAAGGCAATCAAGGATCTGAAGGCGGTCTTCCCGAATCTGTCGGAGAAGACGGCGACAGCAGAGCTTGCGGCCATCACGCCGCTCTTTTGCAGCGGCGGCGCGAAGTACGTAGGTAAAGCGGAAGACGCGCAGTGGGTGAAGACGCAGGATCTCTTGTCGCAGGTCGGTCTGTTGCCCGCGGGTCGCGACCCGAAGTCGTATTACACGAACGACTTCCTTCCGCCGACGTCGGCCATGCGTGCGTGCAAGTGACTAAAGAAGTAG
>Ga0207713_1002234_pt1 | contig 14348 bp, 18 predicted proteins | sample KBSS64metaG_FD_184404 | JGI IMG/M metagenome (GOLD analysis project Ga0207713, IMG submission 184404) | Switchgrass rhizosphere microbial communities from Kellogg Biological Station, Michigan, USA - KBS S6-4 metaG (SPAdes) (version 2) | ecosystem: Host-associated > Plants > Roots > Rhizosphere >...
TTGATAACGTGGCGTTTCGCCTGATTAAGAACAACACGCCGGGCAACTACACCTTCATCCTGAAGGGCACGAAGGAAGTACCGCGTCGTCTGCTGCAGGAGAAACGCAAAACCATCGGCATGCGCGTGCCGTCGAACCCGATTGCGCAGGCGCTGCTGGAAACCCTCGGCGAACCGATGCTTTCTACCTCGCTGATGCTGCCCGGAAGTGAGTTTACCGAGTCCGATCCGGAAGAGATCAAAGATCGTCTGGAGAAGTTGGTCGAGCTGATTATTCACGGCGGCTATCTCGGCCAGCAGCCGACCACCGTGGTCGACTTAACCGAAGATGCACCGGAAGTGATTCGTGAAGGCGTGGGTGACGTAAAGCCTTTCTTGTAAAGGTATAAGCAGATATACTACGCGGCCATCAAAGCAGGGCTCAGCCCTCTTTTGACCTGATTCGACGCCTGTGAAGGCGCACAAGATAAACATTAAATCATTTATAATCAATGATTTAATGTTTTTCGGTTAATGGTTGTTACCAGCTTGTGTGACAGCCATTAGCCACATCGCGACACTCATCATGTATGTACACCTTTCCCTGCTGTTAATGTCTTCCTTGGTACATGTCTTTACTGGATATCAATACCGAGGGTTTATGACTTCTCATTTCCAAAATCTGTTAGTTGCGCATTATATGTACCCTGGTTAACCTAAGATTAATCCTAATGAATCAAGGGTGAGCATGGCGATCGGCAACAGACAGATTCAAAAGGAATCACCCAAAGAAGAGTTAGATCGCTTGCTGGATGAGCTTGCATTCACGCAGGAGCAGCGGGAGTTTATAGAATCCATGCGGCAAGATAACGGGGATAAAAACAACCAGGAGTAGTGTCTATGGCGTGGATCTGTGAAGTGGGCAGCCGTAGTGCTGCCGATATTGCTGTTTGTGTGGTCGGTTCAAGATCAGTAGCCGATCTGTTGGTTTGTAGAGTTGAGTCTCGAAGTGTGTCTCAAGGTATGGATGGGTTATGGTGTGAGGTAACGTCTCGAAGTGTTGCTTCATCGAAAGTTAAGTTTGTCACTTCGCGCTCTTCCGCTGATTTACTTATTTGTTATGTGACATCACGTAGTGTTGCTGGATGGACGAGAGAACATCCACTGAAAGGTAAACTTTGACTAAAGGGAAGTTAGAAATGGGAACTCCGTACAAAGCTCCAACGTACCGTGAAGAAGCTTTCAATTGCCCTCACTGTGATGCGTATGCTAAGCAGGAATGGTATAGCCTCATCTTTGTGAGGTATGGCCATCAAATCAAGGGTGATATGGAGCTGAGCATATGTTCATGTTGTGAGAAATATAGCCATTGGCATGATGAGAAACTGATTGTTCCACGGAGTTCAACGATTGAAATGCCCAATCCTGATATGCCCGAAAACTGCAAAGTGGACTATATGGAAGCCAGGGACATTGTTAGTTTATCCCCTAAAGGGGCTGCCGCTCTTCTGCGTCTTTGTCTTCAAAAGTTAATGATTCATTTAGGTGAACCAGGAAAAAATATCAATGAAGACATCAAATCACTTGTTGCCAAAGGGTTGCCGCCTTTAGTGCAAAAAGCTGCTGACATTTGTCGAATAGTAGGCAATCAGGCGGTTCACCCTGGGGAAATAAGCTTGGATGATGATCCACAACTGGCGCAAAGCTTATTTAGGTTGCTCAATATCATCGTGTCAGAGCAGATAACTCGTCATAAAGAAATCGATGCTATGTTCCAAAATCTACCTGCAAATGCCCTTAAAGGGATTGAAGGTAGAGATAAAGCTAAGGCATAAAGGGGCATTGCGCCCATAGTAATGGGGAACTTGATCACCAGGAAATCGAGTTTAAAGAATAACTAAGCATCTCTTCCACTGGTTTAAGTTGTAAACTACATAAACTGATATATTGTTTACGAGTTAAGTGGGATTTTCTTTGTTAGTCGTTTGTTTCGTCTAAGGGTAAGGTTATAATCTGCTCACTTTGATTTTTTAGTAAGGGACTTTTCAATGGCTGATCCGGCTTCTATTGCTGCTATCTCAGGCACTCTTGAACTTGTTAACAAATCCGTTGACTTAGTGCGTAATCTTCGTAAGAAAGGGGATGACGAACTTAATGCCGCAGAAATGCGTAATACGTTGATTGATTTGCTTGAAGATTTGGTAGAAGTAAAAAGTGAGTTCGTCAGCCTCAAAGCTGTTTTGCTGAGTAAAGAAGAAGAGATACAATCTCTCAAAGCCCAACTTGATGGGAAAAATAAGCTTCAGTTTGACGGCAAACTATATTGGCTGGAAGGGGATAAAACCCCATATTGCACAAAATGCTACGAGAAAGACTCATTGGTATTCCATTTAAACTTTATTCATGCTAACCGTAACTGGAATAGTAGTGAGCACTGGCATTGCAGAAACTGTCAGGCAAACTATTATCTAAGATAGTGGCTATAACTTAAATCATATTTCCCTTTGTTCATTACTAACATAGCAAAAGAGGTTATTATGGAAGTTAAAAAGGTTTCAGTAGAAGACTATAGAGCAGATATGGGGTTGATGCGGGGGTATAGTGTTGATTCTCAAGAGATCCAAGATGTAAAAAGCTTTTATTATCAGGAGGCTGTAAAACAGTTAAGTAATCTTAACTGTGGCATAGAAATAATAAGAGAAGACGAAAATAAAAATGTCCTTGTGTTCAAAGTAAATGAGGATCTTAAGTTTCAACTGACTCTTTTGAATAACATTAAATACTTAAGTGTTGATCTTCATGCTTATCAGAAAAATAATCGATATGAAGATGTACTAAGCGAGCAGTATCACTATCATTGCAAGGGCGATAGTGATTATAAGTTCTCAGATGTTGAAGAGCATTTAGAATATGATAGGGTAGGCCAGCATTTCCGCCATATGCTGGTTTGTTTGATTAAAGAGATTGCCAAAATCGAAGATTAAAAAAATAGGGAGGTTAGCCTCCCTATTTTTATGATGGAATATCTTCATCTCAGCGTTACTCTTTTAATACCTGTTGAATACTTCGTTCGTAGTGCGTCCACTTTCGCCTGAGTTATGCCCAGGTAGGCGCGGGTGTGTTCGGTGGAGCGATGCCCCAACATCTTACTAATCACCTCCAGATCCTCGCCGTGAGCGTGAGCAATAGCAGCTACGGTCTTGCGTGCGCTGTGCATTGCGATCACTGCGTCCTGTGGAAGCAAGCCCCGCATTTTGAGCTTTTCCACTGCATACTGAATCTCTGCATGGATTTTAGAACGGCTGATCGGCTTACCCTTGCTCCGGTTGCTGTCATTCTGGAATACATACACGTTATCCCCGCGCTCGTTATAACGAGCCTTGAGTACCTCCCTTGCTGTCTCCGTGAGTTCCACCTCTACCGCTTCTTTTGTCTTGTCTTGGGTGATACGTAGCACCTTGCTACCAATATCCAGCTCATCCCAACGCCAGGAACGCATATCTACGCCACGAAGCTGTGTCTCTACTCCAATAAGGAAGAGATCCGCCACTGTCTGGCTCTTCTTCGCGATTTCTTCTACTACCAGAGCCACCTGATCGGCGCTCTCAAGTCCGTCTGTGCGTTTTGCACCCTTACTGATTGCCATTTCTCTACCTCCTTAATCTGTCTCGATGGTATGAATATTGATCAAAAACATATAGATAGCAAGATCAATTTTGCATATTGACAAAAATGTCTTATTAGCAGGATTTCAAGGGTATTAAGCGGCATTTAGCGCGATTAAACCCGATTTAGGGGGGCGCGGTTGCGAGAGGTGCTGAACGGCTTCCAGGGCAGCCCCCCGATCTGATGATTTCTTGATTTTCAAATATATAATTGATTTATAAGGTTTTTATTTTTTTAGTATGTGTTTCGTGGAAACTTGATCTTGTCAACATATTTATTTTTCCACGCTGATTTTTCCCCTGGGATAGCCGAAAATAGGCCAATAAATCGAGCTAAAACATAAGTGATTGTTTCTATTGTATGATTAATAGGACAGATAGCCTGAATGTCCTATCAGAGTGAGATATTGCACCTTAGATGATATTTATTCTCATTTGGTTTATTTCTCAATGAAATGATTAGAATGCTAACTAATTGGCGGGTTTTGGCATGCAAAATCAGCGGAGTGATCTTTCGAGAATACTCGTTCAACACATTGCACCTATCATGAAAGTGCACATTGTCCACAATGAACGCTGTAAGCCTTGCGTGGTGCGGTTTCCGCATAAGGGATGAAAGGTACTATGAAAGTGAGAAAGGCGCTCATAGAGCATTACAGGCGGGTTTTTTAGCTATCATTATTGATAGATTTAGTCGTTATTAAGGTATGGTTTTAATAGGCTTATTTGCATATAGCCAAAAGGAGATTCAGCTTAATCAATAAGTGTCAAAATGGCACTCTATGGAAAGATTCGCTTTGCCGGCGTGTATCGCCTGGCAAGGTTCACCAGCCGGATCGGCATCACTGATACCCGTATCAAAACCGATACCCCTATCAACTCTGACAGGAGTACCCCTATCAACTTTGATACCTCTACCCCTATCAAGTCTGATACCCGATAATAATAAGTTAATAATAATAACCTAATAAAAATGATCTTTATGTTTTGCGCTTGTCGCAAGGATTATTTGCTGGCGGCTCTTCGCCGTCACTCAAGGGGAAATCTCACCTACGCTACCCTGGTGGGGGCTTACGGTTCGACCCACGTTCCGCTCAGGAACCAGCGCCAGCGTTACCTCTTGTATTGTGCAATGGCTTTGCCACCGTTTCACGGTTGCACAAGCGATATTACGCCACGGCGTAAATCACCTTTTCGCTGTGCGGGGTATGTAACCATGTACCCAACCATCTGACGATGATTGACCACATGCTAACTCTACCTAACTCCTATTACCCTTCCTACATCCTTTCGTCTGTAGTTATGCTAATCCTCGAAGGTAGAGCAATATGGCTAAAGCTCACTTACACTCGTAACTCGTGCAAGTTCACTAAGCCTCAACCCAAGACCACTAACTACTATCTTGATAGCTAACGTTATCCCTCAGTAGTTGTGCTATTGGTTTCGGGAGTAAGTGCCAGAGGGCGGCAGCAATGCAAAAAGAGCGCCTCAGATACGCTGTAAACGATTTTAAGAGGGTAGGGAGAAAAGCGTTACTGATGTAACAAAAGCTCTCAGAACGCGATATAGGATGTTTAAGCGGTGTCTCTGATATTAATCATGAGCGTTGACTTCAAACAGCGGTGTGTGATATTGTATTTGATGGGAGAAAGTATTAAAAATATCTTGACAAATATCGCCTTATAGTGTAATATGAGTTATATAGGGTAAAGAAAACATTCCCACCTACAATCCAAATCACAACGCACTTCGAAACCGTCAGGTTTGCGAGGTGTTTTATTTTATATTTGAAAAGGACATTAATGAAATACTTCGATATTGATACTACTGTGCTGTCCCTCATTAAAGGGGAAGTGACACGCCACCAGATTAAATCATTACGTAACTCTAATCGTAAGCAGGGCTATTCAGAACGCGCCGAGTTTTTCACGGAAGTGCTACGCCGCTTCGATTTAATCAGAAACGCGACAAAAGAAACCAACGAATAAAGAATAAGGAGAAAATCACATGAGCGACATTATAAACGCGAAGAAACAACCACGCACTTGCCTACACATTCCCGATGAAACTTTCCAAGCCTTATTTAAAGAGGCAAGAAGCAGGAGAATGACTGTTACAGACTATATCCTTGACGTTCTGAATAAAGAGGCAACCAATCTTAACAAGGGCAAGTGATCCCATTATCACCATAGTAGCGCCGTGAGCGCGATTACATAGAAGGATATTTAATGACAAAACAGATTACGCCATTTCTGATGGTAGATTATGAACTACTTGAAATCACAACCGTAGAAGTTAACGGCGAAACAAAAGAAGTAAAACTCCACCACAAGATTGTATATTCCTATCTCAAGAGCCTATCCGGTACGTTCAAACAGGTGACACCTTCTTTAACTGGTATAGGTAAGCGATTGGGACTCGGTACAGATCAAACTGTGCGCCGTCATATTAAAGACCTTGTTTCTTTTGGATGGCTACATGTGAAAGAGCGTCCAGGGTGTACAAGTATCTTCACCGTTCTACCGTATGCACCAGAAACGAAGCCAGAAGCCTTAGAAGAAGTGCCACTGCCGACAATGACCAAAGTTATAGAGGAAGCTATTATCATGCCTGAGAGCGTCCCTGAAAGCGTTACAGCGGATAAAGCGTCGCCTCGCATCCGTACTTCTGACGCAGTGAAACACCTGTTTGAAAATCTGCAACAACGACGAGAGGACGAGAGTTTTTATTCTTGGTCATCAAGAGTGCTTCAACGAATCGGAATAGATCATTCAATGGGAATAGAACAACTATTTCAGGAAACTCACGCGTATGAATACCACCAGATTGAACAATCAACGATACCATTTTAACCAGGAGACACATTGAACAAGCTATACCTACTGAACGAATCTACACATCATCAAATCGAATGTAACACCATTTGCCAACGTCTTTATCAACACCTTGCATCTCTAATACGTGAACACGGAAAGATCCGTTCCACGGTGAAACATATTGCTGATGGTGTAGGAATAAGTGAGAGCGGGGCGCGGTATTGATTATTAATAATGAAAGATGCAGCGGTTATTACAATGGAGCGCCACGGCAAGTATTACGACATTACCGTAAACGAAGCGGTGAGCTTCATTACGACAACCAACTAAGAAACAATACAGGAAACTTTTATGATCATCGCTATCTATTGGCTGTTTGCTTTTTACGCAGTATGGACATTAACGAGAAAATACGGAAGTTTCCCTCTACGAGGATAAATGAGTACAAGACAAAGAAACAACTTAGTGCGTATTGAGAAAGCAGCACGAGCCAGCAAACGTAAATACAGCCGTCAGTTGAAAGAACATGCAACTGAATCCATCCCAGGGGAGTGGATCACCGAAATAATAGAATACCCTGCAACGGTGCCAACCGGATCAGAGTTTGAACTATTGCAGGATGTTTTAGCCTCTTCGGATAACGTCTTCTATAAACCACGCCGCCGCCGTGAATACCGTGTTGATTCATCGAACCTTAAGAAGTGGCAGTTATACGCAGAAAACTATATTGACTGGCGGGAATATATCCGCACTAACGGGCTATCCCACCACACACAAGACTTTGACATTCTCTTTGACGATAAGGAAATCACACATGACTAATACATACAGCACCATTGAAACTATGATTCTGAATTTTGAAGATGATTGGCATTTGCCAACATTGTCTTTAGTGAATCAGGCGCATGTATCAGGAACGCCCTCCGCGCTCCTGGAAGCGGTGCAACACACTGAACAGGCAATCACCGCCCTTGAACATCTGCAAACGTCTGTAGCTCGTTTGGTGCAGCGTGACGGCAGTACGATCACACCAGAAGAAGCCTGGCGTGTAGCTAATGACCTTGAAGAGCTGGCTTGCAGCCTCCAGTGGATCACCGCTGAACTGGGAGAGCTTAGCCTCGACATTGCCAAGGTTTATGGCATGACTCATTATGAATAAATATTCACTAATGGAGCATAAAGTGCTTGACATGTGCATAACTTTTATGTTACTATGTAAGTATAGGGTTAGTATTCGAATCACTTCCCCCTCGTTTGAAAATGCGACTTGCAAACATTATCCCATAGTGTGAACACTCCGAGAGCATCATTCCCATAGATGGTGCTTTCTTCTCTATTAGCTCTTTAGAGCTTCCCCTGAAAACTTCTGGTTGTTTTCTTCTTTGTTTAGTTCCGAAGGAATGCGCGGGATATAATGCCTTGTTGTGTTGGCATTATATGCACTCACCCGCGCATCTCCATTTAATATGGAATAGACGTTTTCAGAGGGAGCTTTTTAAGCTTCCAGCTATCTATTAGAACATAGGTAGTGTCAGACTGAACATATTTAAAGAGATTCTTTGGATGGTTTAGCTGGTATTCTATTAATGCACCCACGAACGTGCAACTAAATAGATAATGTAATGAATATCTGTTACGGCCAGCGTGAAGGGCTTCACGTGTAGCAGATGCAAAGTACCCCCGATCTTTTTAAATCTCCTAAGATAATAAAACGGGGGTTCTTTTTATTAGATAGTATTTTTAACTTCATTATCCATTCTAATAAAATGAAGTTACAAATGCTTTTTAATAAGGGCATACTCTCCAGGGGCTTAATGGCCCCTTTTCTGTTACGCCTTAAGTGTAACAAATAAGTTAATGCAACGCGAGGAAACGATAATGTTTCTATTAAATAACAAATCGCGTGTACTCAAATATAAAAATGATGTTCTCACTGTCAATCATCAAATGATTGAGATGGTGGCTCAGTATGCAGGTTGTTCGGTTGATGAAGTGATCAAAGCGATGGATATGTATTTTCCTGATGAATCACAAAAACAAGAAACAACTATTCAGGATTTGATTGCACGTAAAGTACAGGAAAGGAAATCAACCAAACAATGATTATTGAACTTGATACGCTGTTCCCACAGCGAAAATCTCTAACAGATCTGGTTAGTTATTCAACTGACCATTTTGCCTCTGTGGAAAGCAAGGTATTTGCCACTCTTCCTACTGATGTTGAATGCGGGGATGTTATTACATCCTCCGGTGCTCTTTATCAATCTGGTGCTGATGCTTTTATCGTGGTGTCTGAATATGTCACTGCTGGCTCTAATAAAGCTGTAAACGTCCTACGCTCTCCGGCGCGTGGCTCTCTTGTCTGTATCAAATCAGACAACCTCAAAGCTGCTGATGGCGCACATGCTGCCGCTATAGCTGCTCTGGCGGCTCAAGGCTTCCAGATGCGTGAGTTTTTCACCAGTTAATCAAGGAAGGAAAATAATAACATGGCTATTTTAGGTCAAAACTTCGTGGATCTGAGTCCACTATTCAATCTGAATCCAACACGTAACTCTCTGCTGGCTTCGCTGGGGCTGTTCGATGGTGTGGGCGTTTCTTCTCATAAAGTGGCGGTTAGCCGTCTGGTGGAAGATAACCATTCTCTATACAACGAACCTACTGCAAGGTTCTCCAGCGAGCATAACGTGACAGCACGTCAGAACGGGAAAGAATATCTTATCGAGCTTCCATATTTTCTACGTGAAGATCAGATCACTCCGGCAGATATTCAGGGCAGGCGTAAACCTGGAACAGACGTACAAGAAACCCTTACTGATGTATATGCTGCATTTACTCAGAAGCACAGTGTAGCGTTTATGCGTACTCGTGAAAGTTACCTCGCTCGTTGTCTATTCTCCGGTACTGTTCACACTCCGAAAACTGATGATGTGCTGATCGACTTTGGTGCTCTTTTCGGTGTAACTCCAATGAACACCACACTTAATCTGACTGCTACAGATAGCAGCACCTTACGTGCTATAGACGACATGGTGAGCCAAATCACTGAGGCGGCTCAAGGTATGGCTGCACAGGTAGAGCGAATCATTGTATTTGCTAAAGGTGATTTCTACAGCAATCTTCGCTTCTCGCCAGCGATGGAAGCGGCTTTCCGCTATGTTAGCCCACTTGATGAAAGCAACGTTGTATATCAGCGCCGTGATCTCCTGCCAGGTATTAGCACTTTCAGCATTCCAGGTTCTAACGTCGATGTGGTGAAAGTCACTGATCCGCTTCTACTCGCACAGATGGGAGATGCTGATGCTATCGCTATTCCACAGTTTGCTACTGGTTCGATGGTTTATCAGAACATCTATGGTGCACCATCAAGTTCATTTGAGCTTCTGGATGCAGCGGCAGCAGAAACGTATAGCTGGAGTTACGAGAGCGAACGCGGCGATGTGGTTAATGTGATTTCAGAGAACAGTTCTCTGCCTGTTAACCATGGGCTGGGCTTCTCTGTACATATCACAGCAGCTTAATGAGTGAAGCGGGAGCCTGACCCGCTGGAATAATCAGGCTTTTGAATAGGGCGTGTGAACGTTGGGAACATCTCCCCAGTGTTCCCGCCCTTTTTTATTTCCAGAATAATGAGGAAAGATAATGCAAGTGATTTTAAAAAGCGCGGGGCTTCACCTCGCCGTAAATGCTGAAACAGCAGAAGAGTTATTGAACTTGGCGGGGGTGTGTCGTGTGCTTAAAATAGATCACGGTCATCTGCGTCAGTTATTACACCGTGGGCGTAGTGTATCTGAGGCACTCAACTACCTGGTGAGTAAGAAAGGCGGTGAATAATGCTTGATCTGAATGTTAGCACCCTAAAAAATACAGTCACCTTCGTTGTGGACAAGCAAAGTATTGCAGAGGCCAAGGCCGCTGCGGATAACCTTCAAAAGCACTTCCAGAAAATAGCCGATCCCAAGATTCGCTTCCAGGCTCAGAAGCAGCGCAGACAGAAAGCCCGTCAACAAGCCGATGATGCACGTTTTAATGATAAACCTCGTGATACGAAGGAAATAAAAGCCCAGCGAGCAGCAGAGAAGCAGAAAGCGAGAGATGAAAGGGCCAATCTGAGAGCGCAGCAGCAGCTTCAGAAACGGCAAGAAACCGCTGAGCTTAAACTTCGTCATGCAGGGCTGCAAATCTCTGGGATTAAAGGTAAATACGGGCTTGATGCTAAGCAACAGTATGAGGCCTTGCATTTCATCCAGAAGCAAACAGAAGCTTTTGCTCAAGGTAACATCACAAGCCAGCGAATGAACGCCTCTATTCGTGAGCGTGTAACCCTATTACGCAGAGAAGCCGCACAACAAGCGAAGGTGACACAGGCACAGCGTACACAGTATGCAGCGACAGCGGAGAAGCTCAGATCTCCTAAAGCAACCCATTCTCCAATGATGGGTGGCATGTTAGGGAGTGCAGTATTAGCCGCTGGTTCGATGGGGGTTGGTCAACGCATTATTGATAAAGGTAATGAAAACCTCGAACTGGTGAGAATGAGTGAACGTGTTAGAACCAATCCGAATGTAATCAAAGCTATGGTGGCATGGGGGCAACAAAACGGTGTTGACTCTGCTAACGTGGATAAGGCCACAGACAATATGAAGGATGTGCGTGAACGTTTAGCTAATACTGTTACAAACGCATCTTTAGATCCTAAAAGTGGTAAATGGAAAGGCGGTGATGGTGGTGTTAACACTATTATGAATCAGTTTGGATGGAATAAAGCTGACATTAGCAAATACCAGGATAACCCTGTTGATTTTATTCAGTCTACTATTAACGAGGGGCAGCGTAGAGGGATGAGCCAGGCGCAGATCGGTAATCTGATCGAGAGTTTAGGTGATGACCTGATGCACTACACCGATATGTTCATGAATAACGGCGAACAGTTTACAAGCACTCTTAAGAAACTTGTCGAAAGTGGTCAAACTCTTAACGATGAGCAAATAAGGCAAACTCTTGCATATGGTGACCTGAGTGTAGCGATGGGTAATCTCATTAATGGAGTGGACAATCATTTATTTACAGGCTTTATGAAAGGCTTCGCTGATAGTGGTGATGAGCTTGTGAAAAATACACAGGCAATCAATCAGAGTGCAGGGCTATTAGGTGAGGGATTAGGTAATCTGGCATCTCAGATGACAGGATTTGTTTCTCAAATATCCGGTGTAGTGTCTGATCTTAACAGTGCTCTCCGCCAGCGCTATCCTGAATGGTTTAGCGATACTAAGAAACCTGCTGTTCAAAATCTTTATGATGGTGCTGTGGGTGGCTCTGCGAATGCTACAGCGGATTGGATTCAGGATAAAACGGGGTTTGATACTCGCTCTGTGGCTCCGGCTATTAAATCCTGGTTAGGCATTGGTGATCAGCAAGCAGGAACTGCGGCAAGCGGTTATGGAATGAATGGTGAGGTATTACGCAATAGTGCAATGTCGCTAAATAGTGCCAATGTGCCAGCTTACAATCTGAGTCCAATATTCAATCTAACAGTTGAGCCTACCGTACCTCTAACTATTCAAAGTGACACCTCACGCCTTGCTGATTATGTAGATTTCCAAGCGAGAGCCTCACAAGCCAGCTTCACACAGTCGCTAACGCTGCAAATGTCATCCGGTCAATCATCAACAGGCGGGTGATAGAGGGTATTATTCCGCTATATGTTGTATGGTATTTTGTGATCTATGTGCATATATTGTGTTTTTGCTTTGACACCGCTTCGCTTATTACCTACTCTTAAAAAGGTTAAGTAGTTCTATCCTTCATTTAAGATGAGGTGTTTTCATGCCTAAACAAAAGGTAGTTCGTGATGCGGGTACTGGTCAGTTTGTTAAGCCGGAAGAGGCTAAGAAACGTCCAGGGACAACTGTTACGGAAACTGTAAAAATCCCCCCTAAAAAAGGGAAAAAATAAAAACATCTCGAAACATTACATCGATATTGAAAGAAAGGGGCTTAAGCCCCTTTCTCATTTCTGAAAGTCAACGACACATAACAGGTCTTTAAGCGGTGGGCGGTGGGTGTAAATGGACGTTACACCTAAACTTTGAGTTCGAGAGTGTCCGACTACAAACTGCATCAAAGGTAAAGAGACGCCACCAGATGCAAGGCAATGACTTACGAAGGTGTGACGAAGACTATGTATGCGCCTTTTTAGCCCAAACTCATCATAATCAGGGACACCTGTTTCATTCATCAACTTAGCCCATTCGGCTGTTGCTGTGGTGTAGTTAGGTAAGTCACTGAAAATCAGATCACCATCGTGAAGAGTATCGGCAAGGCTGAGTAAACCTGACTCTAAAACCTTATTGAGTGGTATCTGGCGTTGGGCATGTTCGGTTTTCCCATCTTCTATATAAATGTACCAGCGTGAAGTTTCTTCATCTAAACGGATGTCCCGCTTTCTGATAGAGGCAATCTCGCCACGTCGAGCACCAGTATAAATGAGGGTGAGGAAGTACCATTTGCGCCAATCGTTATCTTCCAGTGAGAACAGCTTGGTTTTAAGCTTACTCAACTCAGCGTTGCTGAAATGGCCTCTCCGGTTTGGCTTCACCTCATATGTGATTCCGTCTGTAGGGGATTTCTCTAACAGGTCTTTGGTGTCAACGAGGTAAGTTTTAAAAAGTGAGCGCCAGATCTTGAGATGTTTTTCAACATGCTGACTACTGATCAGATCTTCCTCTGGTACGTCATAATCAATGCATTCAGGCAAAGATAGGCGCTTGTATGGCAGCTTAGTACGAGTAGGTAAGTTTTCGGTCACTTTCAGCGCTTCACGAATATCTTGCTTAGTAACCCGATCAATCGGTTTATCACCAATAACGTAAATCAGCACATCAAAGAAACGCTGGTTCTCGTTAGCGATGCTTGCACGCCATTTTTGACCTTTTTCTGCAACATACTGCGTCCATGCTTCGGAAAGTTTGATTGCCTGACTTGGGGCTTCTTTAACTTCCGTTGAAAATGCCTGGCTTGTTTCAACAATACTTTGTGGTGAAGATTTCAGTTTCTGCTCTTCTAACTGATCTTGCAGTGTTGCAATGAGTTGGCGATATCGCAGCAGATCATTCGAATAGAATGCTTTATAGGCTTGCGCGACGGTCGCGCGGCTCATATCAAGTGCAGCACCTACTTGATTCGCAAGGGGCAAATCACCCTTGGAAAGTTCAAGTTTCTTCATGTGAAGACTTGCAAGCACTTCGTTTGCTGTCTGATCGCTACCATTTACCATGCGTTGGAAGTGAGCTTCCGAATAGCCTTGTGCGGCTTCAACCGTATCAGAAGCAGATAATGGAGAATCAGGATTTATGTTTCTGTGCCACTGTCCTAACTCCGGCAGACGCTCCACCTCGGCAACATCCCTCTCAAGTGCATGTAGAAGATAGTTGTCAAAGTCCTGCTTAGTGGCGGCTCGGTAGCCTTGCATTTTGCGTTTGAACTCTTCGATGCTCATCGTTCCATTCTGCACAAGGGGAATGAAAGGGCGGATCTGATTCATAATCACTTCTGCTTGCTTTCGGCTATCAGTCCCGAGACTTAAGCGCACAAAACTTGTTGAATCATTTAGTCTAAAGTTAGTGTAGTATGTGCGCCCACGAATCATTGTGTGTGACAGCTTGTGTGACACGTTGTTTGCCATGCTGTGTACCATGAAAGAGTTACAGATCAGTGAGTTAAGTTGATTTTTTAGCTAACTCGTTGTTTTAGAAAGTATACCAGACGCCTGTGAAGGCGACACCTGAGGAAGCTCAATGAGCGAGAAGTTACAGAAAGTGCTGGCGCGTGCCGGCCACGGTTCACGCCGTGAAATCGAAGCCATTATTGAAGCGGGCCGCGTGAGTGTGG
>Ga0207713_1002235_pt1 | contig 14342 bp, 13 predicted proteins | sample KBSS64metaG_FD_184404 | JGI IMG/M metagenome (GOLD analysis project Ga0207713, IMG submission 184404) | Switchgrass rhizosphere microbial communities from Kellogg Biological Station, Michigan, USA - KBS S6-4 metaG (SPAdes) (version 2) | ecosystem: Host-associated > Plants > Roots > Rhizosphere >...
ACAACATCTACCAGTGCGAAGGCGTCGAGGCGTACCGCCTGCACCAGGAAGAAAACCTCGATGTGCCCTTCCCCAAGGGCGTGGCCTTCCCGTTCATCCGCCGCTTCCTGAGCATCAACAAGGCCTTCCCCGAGCAATTGCCGGTCGAAGTCGTGCTGCTCTCGCGCAATTCGCCGGAGACCGGCCTGCGGGTGTTTCGCTCGATCAACCATTACAACCTGGACATCACCCGCGCAGCATTCATGTCCGGCCGCTCGCCGTACGAATACATCCCCGCGTTCAACGCCTCGCTGTTCCTCAGTGCCCATGAAGGCGATGTGCAGCGTGCCATCGATGCCGATTACCCGGCCGGCCTGGTGCTGCCTAGCAAGATCTACGATGACGAGATCGACACCGAGCTGCGGGTGGCCTTCGACTTCGATGGCGTGATTGCCGATGACGAGGCGGAGAGTGTGTACAAGCAGCGCCTGGACCTGGACGAGTTCCAGGCCCATGAGCGCGACCGCAAGGCGATCCCGCATCAACCCGGACCCTTGGCGGACCTGTACAAGAAGCTCTCCCTGATCCGCCAGCTCGAAGACCGCAAGCTGGCGCTGGACCCCGAGTACAAGCGCATCCTGCGCATCGCCATCGTCACCGCGCGCAATGCACCGGCCCATGAGCGGGTGGTGACGACCTTGAAGAACTGGGGCGTTTCGCCGGATGAGTCGTTCTTCCTCGGTGGGATGGAGAAAGAGCGGGTGCTGCAGATTCTCAAGCCGCATATGTTCTTCGATGACCAGCGCAGTCATCTGTACTCGGCGGCGGGGAATCTGCCGATGGTGCATGTGCCGTTTGGCGTGGCGAACAACGGCACACACAAGCGCCCGTTGCCCCCTGCCGTCGACGCGGCGGCACCGAGCCTGGCAGGGACGGAAGATTGCAGAACGGCCACTGGGGCAAGTGGATCCATAAACCACGAATTAAACGATGTTCGATAATCGAACCAAATTATTCACTTAAAATTTCCAGCAAATTATTGATTTGATTATAAATTTCAACAGGAAAACAAAAATCCCGCTCTGAAACTGTAAGCCAGCCAAGCAGGCCTATTGATGTATGGATCCACAAAGGCTTTGATTCGCACCTGACGTGCCGGCACTCGAGCCGGTACCGATAACAAGAACAAAGGTGCTTCCATGTCCGAACCCTACCAAGCCGCCGCCTTGCGGCTGCATCCGCCTTCCTGCCTTGCTGCCCCTGCCGCCGAGGTGCAGCCATGAGCCAGTGCCTTAAAGAGGTGATCAACGAACACCCGATGCGCCCGTTCCAATACCTGGCCATCGGCGTCTGCATCGTGCTCAACATGATCGATGGTTTCGACGTGCTGGTGATGGCATTCACCGCCTCGTCGGTCGCCAGCGAATGGAACCTCAATGGCGCCCAGATCGGCCTGCTGCTGAGCGCGGGGTTGTTCGGCATGGCGGCAGGCTCGCTGTTCATCGCCCCCTGGGCAGACCGCTACGGCCGCCGCCCGCTGATCCTGTGCTGCCTGGCCCTGTCCGGCGTCGGCATGCTGCTGTCAGCTCACACCCAGACACCCATGCAGCTGGCGCTGCTGCGCGGGCTGACCGGGCTGGGGATCGGCGGCATCCTGGCCAGCAGCAACGTCATTGCCGGCGAGTACGCCAACAAACGCTGGCGCGGCCTGGCGGTTAGCCTGCAGTCAACCGGCTACGCGCTGGGCGCAACGTTCGGCGGGTTGTTGTCGGTGTGGCTGCTGACCCACTACGGCTGGCGTTCGGTGTTCACTGCCGGCGGCTGGGCTACCCTGGCGACGCTACCGGTGGTCATGCTGTGCCTGCCCGAGTCGTTGGACTTTCTGCTGGCCAGACGCCCGGCCAAGGGTGTCGCGAAGCTCGACCGCCTGGCCATCCAGCTCGGCCAGCCTGCCCCTGGGGCCTTTCCTGCCGCCACAGCGGCCCCGCAGGCAGCACAGCGCAGCGCTCTGCTGCAGTTGCTCAGCGCAGAGTCGCGGCGCACCACCTTGCTGCTGTGGGGATTGTTTTTCCTGGTGATGGCCGGCTTCTACTTTGTCATGAGCTGGACGCCGAAACTGCTGGCGTCCGCCGGGCTATCCGCGCAACAGGGCGTCAGCGGCGGCGTGCTGCTCAGTGTCGGCGGCATCGTCGGCGCCGCGCTGATCGGCCTGCTGGCATCGCGTTGGCGATTGGCGACGGTACTCTCGCTGTTCATGCTGGTCACGGCCGGGCTACTGGTGCTGTTTGCTTGCACGGCCACGTCGGTGACATTCGCCCTGGCCTTGGGCCTGCTGATCGGCCTGGCCGCCAATGGTTGCGTTGCAGGGCTATATGCGCTGTCGCCGATGCTCTACGGCGCGTCGGTGCGCGCCACCGGCGTGGGCTGGGGGATCGGCATTGGCCGCATCGGCGCAATCCTCTCGCCCAGCGTTGCCGGGCTGCTGCTTGACGATGGCTGGCAACCCTTGCACCTGTATGGCGTATTCGCCGTGGTGTTCGTGATCGCGGCAGCGGCGTTGCTGCTGTTCCTCCCACGGCCCGCGGCGCGGCAACCCGGCGCACTGTCCAACGCCTGAACCTGGCGGCCCTGGCGCGGCATGCCCCGCCGTTGACCGACCTGCACAGCCTTGATTCGTTGCGCTACCATGGCGGCCTCTTTCCTGAGGTCGCCTGCAATGAGCAAACACGGCCAGACCATCCTGGTCGCCCTGCGCAAGATGATCGCTTCCGGTGAACTGGCCGGCGGCGAGCGCTTGATGGAGGTCCCTACCGCGGAGCGCTTCGGCGTCTCGCGCATGCCGGTGCGCATGGCGTTTCGCACCCTCGAGCAGGAAGGCCTGCTCGTGCGCCACGGTGGCAAGGGCTTTCAAGTCAGGGCCCTGAGCGTCGAGGACATCACCGGGGCCGTGGAGGTCCGCGGTGTGCTGGAGGGCCTGGCAGCGCGGCAGTGCGCCGAGCGCGGCCTGACACCCGAAGCCCTGACCACGCTCCAGCAATGCCTGGACCAAGGTGACGTGCTGTTCGACAAGGGCTACATCACCGAGCAGGACCTGGAGACCTTCCACGACCTCAACCTGCGCTTCCACCAGGTGATCGTCGAGGGCAGCGGCAACCCGGCCATTGCCGAGGCCCTGGCGCGCAATGACCATCGCCCTTTCGCTTCGGTGTCGGCGCTGGCCTTCGATCGCGACGACATGGCGCGCGAGTACCGCCGCTTCAACTTCGCCCACATGCAGCACCACTCGCTGCTCGATGCCCTGCGCAGCCGCCAGGGTGCGCGCGCCGAAGGCATCATGCGCGAACACGCCAACGCCACGCTGCGCTACGCCGAAGTGTTCGGCGCGGCCAGCGCGGCGGGTGGCGTACAGGTCATTTCCAGGGGCGACTAGCCCTTTGGCTTACAGGTCCAGCACCAGCTCGGCAGACCTGGCGCGGGAGCAGCAGGGCGTGAACTGGTCGTTGGCCGCCTGCTCGTCTTCGGTCAGGTACAGGTCGCGGTGCTCCGGCACCCCGTCCAGTACCCGTGTCAGGCAGGTGCCGCACACCCCTTGCTCGCAGGAAACGGCAATCGACACACCGTGGCTTTCCAGCACCTGGACCACCGTCTTGTCCGGCGGAATTTGGAACACCTGCCCAGTGCTGCCGAGCCTGACCGAAAAGGCGCCATCGCTGCTGGTGTCGACCGGGGTGGCGGCAAAATACTCCCGGTGCAGCTGCGCTTGCGCCCAGCCCTGGTCGCGAGCCACGTCCAGCACATGCTGCATGAACCCGGCCGGGCCACAGACATACAGGTGCTCATCAGCCCCCGGCCGCGCCAGCACCTGCGCCGCATCGAGACGTGACTCGGGGTTTTCGTCGAAGTGCAGGTGCACCCGGCTGGCGAATGGCGCGCCGGCCAGGCGCTGGAGAAACGCCGCCCGCTCGCTTGAACGTGCGCAGTAGTGCAGCTCGAACGCGTCGCCCTGCAGCCACAGCTGCTCGGCCATGCAGAGTATCGGCGTAATGCCGATACCCCCGGCGAACAGCAGGCTGCGCGTGGCCCCGGGCACCAGCTCGAAGAGGTTGCGTGGCGCGCTGATGTGCAGTCGCTGCCCGGCCTGAACCTGCTCGTGCAGGCAGCGCGACCCCCCTCGTGAAGCGGCGTCATTGAGCACGCCGATCAGGTAGCGGTGGCGTTCCTGGGAAGGGTTGCACAGGGAGTACTGGCGCACCAGCCCGCCGGGCAGGTGCACGTCGATATGCGCCCCGGCGCTGAACGCGGGCAAGGGGTTGCCCTGGGCGCAGGTCAATTCGTAGCTGCAGATACCTTCGGCTTCGTTGTTTCGGGATTTCACGACAACTTCAATCATGGTGCACCTTCCGTTGACGGCCACCACAGTGGCCGTGCACGACATCGACTGGGAGAGTTACTGGGCGGTGGCGATCAATGGCGCTGCCACCTGCGCCCGTTCCTCGGCGAGCAGGCGCTCCAGGACCTTGCGCGACTGCACGCCGCCGGCGTCGATGTTGAGCTTGAGCAGATTGCGCTGCGGGTTGGCCAGCAGGTTCGCCTGTTGCTGCTCGAGCATGTCGAGGTCTTCGCTGAAGATCTTCCCCTGCCCTTCGCGGATGCTGGCAGTCAAGGCCTGATCCTGCGGGTTGAAGCTGCGCGCCATGCCCCAGAAGTAGTGGATTGAGGTCTCAGTCTCGGGGGTGATGAAGTCGACCACGATGCTCGATGCCTTGTGCTCGGGTGCTGCGTCGTAGCCGCCCTTGCCCGCCAGCGCCACACCCACTTCGATCAGTACATGGCTCGGCGGGGTAAAACGGCAGATCTGCCAGCGGTCGACGGGCTGGTCGTCGGGCAGGTTATTGCCACGCAAGGCCATGCGCCAGAACGGCGGGGCCATGATGTTCTGCATGTGCCGGGCAGTGACGACCTCATCGCCATGGACGCTGGTCAGCGGAGGGGCTTCGTCGATCTCCTTCTGGCCGATGCTGGAAGCGTGGACATAGGTTTCGTGGGTCAGGTCCATGAGGTTGTCGATCATCAGGCGATAGTCGCACTGGATGTGGAACAACCCGCCGCCGTAGGCCCACTGCTCGTTCTCGGCCCATTCCAGGTGGCAGATGGTGGCGGGGTCGGCCTTGCCCTGCTCGCCCGGCCAGACCCAGATGAAGCCATGCCGCTCGACGGCGGCGTAGGTCTTGTTGCAAGGGAAGCCTCGCACGCGCTGGCCGGGCATCGACACGGTCTTGCCGTCGCCGCCCATCACCAGGCCGTGATAGCCACAGACCAGCTGGCCATTCTCGACATAGCCCAGGGACAGCGGCGCGCCACGGTGCGGGCAGAAGTCCTCGACGGCGTGCACCTGATTTTCCAGGCCACGGTAGAGCACCATTTTTTCCCCACAGATCTGCCGGCCCAAGGGCTTGTCGGCGATTTCGTCAGGGGTGCAGGCGACATACCAGGCGTTTTTCGGGTACATGAAACTCTCCAGGATTTTGTTTTTGTGGATCCATTGAATGGCATAAAACGACTTTAAGTCAATTTTTATCGTTTCAAAAATCATTTTATGGATCCACAAAAATCTCACCCAGGGATCAGTTACTCAACGCCCGTCGAAACCCAGGCGAGTGATAAACTCTCGGGTTTGCTTGCGACAGGAAGTCCCCATGCAACGAATCGTCATCCTCGGCAACGGCGGCAGCGGCAAGTCCACCCTCGCCCGCTTGCTCGGCGAACGCCTGAATCTGCCCATGGTCCATCTGGACAGGCTGTTCTGGGAGCCCGGCTGGGCCGAGCCGGACGCCGAGCAGTTCCGCGAACGCGTACGTGAGGCAGTGGCCGGCGACGCCTGGGTGTGCGAGGGCAACTATGCACGCCGCACGTTCGACCTGCGCCTGCCGCGTGCTGACTTGGTCATCTGGCTCGACACACCGCGGCTGACCTGTTTCATGCGGGTACTGCTGCGCCTGCTGCGCAACCAGCCGCGGCCTGATCGCGCTGAGGGCTGTGACGAAAAGCTCGACCTCGAGTTTCTCAAGTTCGTATGGACCTTCGACCGCGGTTACCGGCAAGGCATCGAAGCCGTGCGCCTGAAGGTCGGGCCGCAGGTGCCTGTGCTGCACTTGCGTGGGAAACGGGAAGTCAGGGCATTTCCCGAAGGCTTACCCACCGCCAAAGGCGACTCGGTATCGATGCTGAAAGGTGTCTGAACATCGAGGCCATTGGGGCTGCTTTGCAGCCCCAGAAACCCGGCTGCTGCCTCAGGGCGACTGCCGAGGCATGCACTTCTCGACCAGCGTATCCCGGTCGGCATTGCTGGGCAGGGTCTTCAACCGATCGGGCTGGCAATGCTCATCGGACACCGCATAGTGGGAGGAGTCGTCGCCACAGGCCGCCAAAAGGGCAGCCGTGACAATGAGAAGAAGGGTTTTGCGAATCATCTGCTCACTCCATTGCCGGGCGCAGGGTTGGCAAAAGGAAAGATGCTTGCCCAAAGCGTAGCGCGTCACGGGGCGAGTTCAATGCCAGACTGGTACTGATTCTGCCCACTTGCGCACATGAGGTACTGCATGAGCCTGATACCCCACCTGAATGGCCAGGCCAATGTGCTGATTGCTGGCGCCAGCCGGGGCATCGGCCTGGCGCTGTGTACGGCATTGCTGGCCCGTGATGAGGTGGCCAGGCTCTGGGCCGTCTCACGCAACGCCAACGGCAATGACGCGCTTGCACGACTCGCCAGGCAACACGGCGAGCGCCTGGTGCTGATGGATTGCGATGCGCGTGACGAACAAGCACTCGCAGCGCTGGCCACTGCGCTCGGGCCTACCTGCACTCACCTTCACCTGGTCATCAGCACCTTGGGCACTCTCCACCAGGACGGCACCAAGGCAGAAAAATCCCTGGCGCAACTGGATCTCGCCGGCCTGCAGGCAAGCTTCGCGAGCAATGCCTTCGCCCCGATATTGCTGCTCAAGCATCTGCTGCCCTGGTTGCGCAAGGAGCCCGCCACTTTTGCGGCGTTGTCAGCCAGGGTCGGTTCGATCGGCGATAACCGCCTGGGCGGTTGGTACAGCTACAGGGCAAGCAAGGCGGCGCTCAATCAGTTGCTGCACACGGCAAGTATCGAACTGAGGCGCCTGAACCCGTCAGCCACGGTGCTGGCGCTGCACCCCGGGACCACTGACACGCAGCTGTCGCGGCCGTTTCAAGCAAATGTGCCGGCGGGGAAGCTGTTTGACCCTGGGTTTGCGGCGCAATGTGTCATCGAGCAGGTGGGAAGGCTCGGGCCTTCGGACAGCGGAGGGTTCTGGGCGTGGGACGGACGACCGATCGAATGGTGAACGCATCGCCCAACCCACTAGCTGCCAGCTCCATGCTTGAAGCGGGCGAATGGCTCAACTCAGCGGCACTGCCCAGCGGCGCTCAGTAGCGCATTGCAGTTGCTGTTGCCGGACGTGGCGCCAGCATTGGCGCTGCTCACCGAGTTCGCACCCGAGCAGATGGCGCTGGAGCTCACGGCGCCCATCACCGTGGTGATGTAGCACTGGTGCTTGCGGCCATGGGTGGCGGCGACGAAATTGATGGCGCCGGACACTTCACCGGAGCGATTGGAAATGGTGACCTGGTCGGCAGTGGTGTCCAGGGCGAAGGCTGCCTTGGTGGCAAGTTCCTGGTCCGAAACGATGTTGTTACCGATGGTGCCGCACCCGGCGAGGGTGGCGATCAGGCCTGCGAACAGCATTTTCTTGGCGTGCATTGAATTCTCTTTTTGAAACGTCCATTGGTAAAAGGACCACACGTGATGGCCGCTTCCATGTAGTTGCGCTTGAGTCATACGATTGACTCAACCCGTTCAGGGGGCGCAAGTTATAACACGCACAAAGCGTTGCGGGCCAACGCGAGGCTCTACCCCCTAGCTCGCCCTGACCTCATCCATGAAATCTGCAACAAATGCCTCAAGCCGTGCATGCCGCTCGGCAGCCAACCGGGCCCCTTCGTCGGTTGTGAAACCTGAGGCAAGTTTCAGCAGTTTGGTTTGAAAGTGCTCGATCGCATACGCCGTATCCCGATACGCCCTGCCCTGTGCAGCCGGGTTCTCGAAGTCGTATAGCGCCGACCCCATTCGCCCAGCCGTGTAAAAACAACGGGCAATGCCCACCGCACCCAAAGCGTCCAGCCGATCACTGTCCTGGAGGATCCTGGCCTCAAGTGTCAGCGGCTCGAAACCGGCCGAGTAACTGTGGGTCTTGACGGCATGTGCCACCTGCTCGATGCGCGGCGAGGGCCAGCCCAGGCCGGCCAGGATGGACGCCGCCTTGTCTGCTGACAGCGTCGACGCCTGGCCGCGCAGTGGCGAGTTCTTTTCTACCGCAACACAGTCATGCAGCACCGTCGCGGCGAGCAGCACTTGCAGATCGCCCCCTTCTACCCGCTGAATGCGCTGCGCGTTGACCCACACGCGATGGATATGGGACAGATCATGGGAGCCATCCTGCTGGCCAGCCGGCAAGCATTTCAGCAACTCGGCAGCGAGGTGCTGAAACGGGGCGAACGCTTCGTTATTCATCTGCTAGGGCCTCAGCTTCTCTCCAGCTCGTCTACTTCCAACTGCAGACCTTCCCACATGCTCCAGACCTCGGAGGTGACACAACGTGAGCGGTTCCCCTGCCCACGGGGCTGAGAGAAGAATGAAATGCCTTGTTTGAGACTGATCAGCTCTCGCTCATTACCAGACTTACCATTACTGCCCACAGGGAAGCGAGGGCTGAAACATTCAATACCCAGCGCCAGTTGCTCACTGATGTCGCTGCGATCCTGAAAATCCGACTCTTCAGCGTTAATCAACTGGCGGATGATGGACAGGTCGATGATGGTACTTTCATGCCAGAACGCGGAGCAGTTGTAGGCAGCCACCCAGGCGATGTTCGATTCCTGGACCAGATAATTGATGGTGTCGGACTGCGAGCGTTTAGCGGTACCAGCAGAGAAACACGAGCCCAACACGACCCCGGTGATGTTGGCTGCCACTGACTTGAGACTGCACTCAATCATGATGTCGACGATCTTGGCGCCGCCGACACGCTGACCGTCACCGTGGCCCGCGACGTAGACGATGGCATTTTTGTACTTGTGCTTGCTCAGCGCAGCGAAGGCCAGCCTGAAGCTGCTGACATCGTAGAAGCGTGAGTGCAGAATTTCGACATCGTTGGATTGTTTGGCCAGCCCCTGAAAAAAAGGCTCGACCGAGCTGCGGTTGATATCCCCTTCATAGATGTTCCAAGGGGCCTCAAGAATCAGTACTGCTTTTTTATCGTGCATGGTGTCAACTTTTGCAAATGGGTTTTGGGGCGACGCCTTCCATAGCGATAGTCATGAACAACCCTCACAGCCCTAGCGTAGGGTCAGCACGCACCGGTGGCGCCAAGATCATTACTGCCGAAATATTCCACGTAGCATGTGATTGCTCGCCAACCAGACAGAATCCCCTGTGAGATGCCTGTTCTCCATGACGTACTTCTTCAGCTTCAGCTTCTGACTCTCATCAAGGCACAGCCCTGGATTCTCGGAAAGCGAGCGCTTGACTGAATAACAGGAGTCGTTGGCCAACACCCGCTGAGCCTCCTTGGTCAACACCGGGTTGCTGGCCAGTTTTTCTCTCACATCCTGATTGGAATCATTGGCAAGACTCATTTGTGCCGTTGCAGACAATCTCGGATGTTTGCTTAGCGTGGCCTTCAAGGAGGAGTGCGCATTCTTCAGCAATAGAAGCTGCTCAGCCTCCGTCAACGCTGCTTGCTTGGCGAAAGCCTGCTTGATGCTACTTTTACCCTCTTCAAGGAGCTTCGACCTTATGCCGGGCAACAATGCGGGGTTGGAGATCAAGCCAGCGGCAACCGAAGCCAAGCGGTCAGCAGCCAACGTCGACTGAAGTGCCTCGCCCTTGGCGCAAACCGCTAACGAAGCACGCAACTCATCATCAAGGACATCATCATCGATCATGCGCATCAGCAGATCCTGCGGCGCATTCCCATTCAAGCAAGCCAACTTGAACAGGTCGAGGTCGTACTGCGCATGGCCCGCAGGAATATTCAGCCGAATCGACAGTACGTGCTCAGGGCAGCGCGGATTCGCGTAGACCGCCCTGGCCACGCCACGCTGCGGATCCATGGCGAGCTTCTCCAACTGATCGGTTGGGCAGTCCGGGTTTTTCGCCACTTCCTCACGCTTCACATGATTAGGGTCGGCAGCCATCTTGATCATCTGTGCAACGCTCAGCCCCTGATACTCGGATGCGGGCCGCAGCTTGAGCTTTTCAAACAGCTCCTCGTACTTGGCGACCTGATCACGCAAGGTTTCGCGAAGAGGAATAGTGGACTGGATGGCGTCCGCCAGGTGTTGTTGCGTCAACGCCTCTGCGTTGATGAAGGCGTTGGCAACAGCTTCATTGATCGAGTTCTCGATATCGGCACCGCAGTAGTCCCGACAGAGATTCACCAGTTCATCCATCCTCAGGCCCGCGACCCTCTGGCCCGACTTGCCCAGATGGATACTCAGGATTTTTTCTCGCTCTACGGGGTTGGGAAAGCCGACATAGAAAATCTCGTCGAAGCGCCCCTTGCGCAGCAATTCAGGTGGCAAGGCGCTGATGTCGTTGGCTGTGGCGATAACAAATACGGCACCCGTCTTTTCCTGCATCCAGGTCAGGAAATAACCCAGCAGACGCGCAGTAACCTCAGAGGCATTACTGCCCCCCATGCCTACAAACGCCTTCTCCAACTCATCAACCCAGAGAATGCAGGGGCTGACCGTTTCGGCCATGCTGAGCGCACGGCGCATGTTGTGCTCGCTCTCGCCTACGTACTTGCCAAGTAGCGACCCGATATCCAGACGCAGCAGCGGCAACTGGAACAAGCTCGCCGCCACCTTGGCCGTCAGCGACTTGCCACAGCCTGGCATCCCCGCGATGAGCACGCCTCTGGGTGTCTTGACACCGTGCCTGGTCGCTTCGTCCAGGCGGCGGATGATGGTGGAACGCTGCTCAAGCCACTGTTTGAGGTTCTCCAGGCCGCCGATATCGCTGACGCTGACATCGACACGGACCATCTCCAGCACGCCACTCTTGACGATGATCTGCTCTTTTTCGTGGAGGATCGTATTCAACGATTTCTCATCGAGCGTGCGGGTCTGGCGCCCGACCATCCTCAGTAACTGTGCCATTTCGCTGGAGGTCAGCCCGCTCAGGCCAGACACTGCCAGTTCGGTGAGGTGTTCCGGGACGGCCAATTGCCCGTCGGCCTGAACGTGAGCCAGCAAGTCTTTGATCTCGACGCGACTCGGTAGCGGCAGCGGTAGCAAAGTGACCTGGGCTTCGATTGGCGCGGGGATACACACCGCCTCCGACACCAGAATGACCGAGCACTCACCCGCATAGTGGCGCTCGATCTGGTTCAGCAGTTGCTTGAGCCGGGCGATGGCCAGTGAGTTGTGTTCCAGGGCGAGCCGGGCACCCTTGATGACAATCAGCGACTGTTCCAGGTCCAGGTGCCGCACACCCGGCAACGCGTGCTCCAACTCCGTATTGAGGGACTCGAGACTGCTGAGTGGCTGCTTGCTCTCAAAGTCCACCCAGCCATACCCGAGGTTCCATTCATGGATACGCTTTAGCTGGTTTTTTTCCTTCAGCCGCATCAACAGCTGGTCGACCCGCGCCTCTTCGGCTGACTGGATATAGATGGCAGGAGCGCCAGCCAGAAAGTGCTCTTCCAACTGGACTTCAAAATCCTTTTTCTCGCTCATCAGGCAGCCTCAACCGAAAATCGAACTGAACACGTTTTTGATACCGTCGACGACAGCTGCCCCCACTTCTTTGACGCCGTTCACTACTTTGCGAACGACCTGGCTGGCAACCTCGACGACCTTGCGACCGCCGTTCTCGATAAGCACGCCCACTGCTTTGCCTGCAACACGACCGGCGAAGCCCCCCACTACACCACCGATTGCCGTGCCACCCGGGCCAAAGGCGCTGCCCAGCGCGGCACCCCACTGGGCACCGAGTTGCGTGGCCTTGTTTTCAACGGCTTGAGCAAGCGAGCGCGCAGCGACCATGGTTGTCTGCTCGATGGCGTTGATGGCGGTGTCCGCAAGAATCTCACCTTGCCCGAGCTTGTACAGAACCTTGGCGCGCTCAAGCCCCATGTAGGTTGTGGTCGCGACTGCTTCAGCTGGCGTATCGCGCAAGCCACTCAACCAGCCGCTTTTGGCCGCGACCATCACGCCACCCGACACCGCGACCTGTGCGCCGACATGCGTGGCCGACTTCAGTGAGCTGTCGAAAAACGCCTGCAGCGCCTCACTTGCCGGCGCATTTTCATGACCGCGCAGCCAATTCCAGGTGCGCTGCCCAAGAATGCGTGCGCCATGGCAGGACGCGTTGAGCGCCGCATTGAGCAATGCCTGGCTGTTGATATCCTTAGCGATCTCCAGGCGAGAGGTTTCGTCCCAGGCAACAGGTGGGGTGTCGATAAGCACAGACGACGGCCGATGCATGACATCGACTGGACGTGTGGCCTGGACGCCCCCCGGTTCAAGGGTACGCGCCAGCATGACGTTTGCCGAAGCAAGCATATCCCGCACCTGGCCCGCGTACTCGCTCAGGTCAAGCTCGGGATTGTCCTGGGCATCCTGCTCCAGCTCCTTGGCCAGCCAGTTAGCCGGGCTCTTGCCCTTCTCGAGGTGCCGTAGCAACGACGCTTTATGCTGATTGGTACTCGAGATCGAAGCGATCAACGCATGCGCGACACTCTCGACTTCCGTGCTGTTTGCCCAGAGGTGTGAATAGTTGTTGAGCTCCTGGATGAGCCACTGATCCAGCGGCATCGCGTTGCAATGCTGATCGTAGGATCGGATGAAGCGCCAGATAACGTCGATTGCCTTGGGCGCACTGCTGGTATCGGCAAACACCATCTGGCCAAGCAGGTCTGCCTGGCGCTCTTGCTCATGTTGTTCGAGAAGCCGTTGAGTGGTTGCATCGAGGGTGGTGCTAACGTTCGACGAGCTCACGGTGGACTGTCCTTGACCTGTTCAATATAGGGAGCGATTTCAGCTGCCAGACGCCTCTAAACTGGATTTGTCGAAGCCCTGCTCGAGGATGAACACCGGTATCGGCTTGAACGGGAATTTCTTGATGACATAACCAGGCGTCCATGCAGGCTCATTGCATGTATCCAAGCCACAGAGGCCTTATCCAGCCGTCATCCCTGAGCCTGATAGAAGGACTGCTCTGCGCAATAGCCCCGCTAGTCGACCAGCTCGACGTAACTGGACTCGCCCCCACCCTCTGCACCGGACAACCAGCCCCAGACGAAGTGCAGCGTTGTGCGCCCGAGCGTGTCCCTGTCCACCTCGCCGCGCGACCAGCCAGCGAGCAGCTCACCCTCGGTGGTGACGCACTGAAACAGCAGTTCGAAGGTGTTGCTGCCCGTCACCCGACCGACCTGGTTGCCCACGCGAATGCGGCCGCCCTGGTAGGTGCTGGTGATGGCCTCGCCGTCGACAAAGTAACGGAATACCGTGCCAGTACCCGATAGCCCTTGGCTGTTGCTGGCGACGGTGAAACGACGGTTGTGCAAACGCTCGTACATATCAGAAAAGTTATCCATGACCCTCGTGCCTTCACGTGACATTCCATTTCAGACAGCCGAACCTTAGCCGAACCGCGTGGGCACGACCATCTGCAGGTCCGTTTTCGGCACATTGAACTGTCAGCGAACTGAACCATACTGGCTCACGTGCTGGCATCCACCCTTTCCACCCCTGACGATCGAGACCTGCCCATGGCCCGCCTGTTCAATCCATCGCCAGGCCTGCGTGACGCCGCGCCCAATCGCTGGGACTGGATCCTCTTGCCCCTGGTGCTGGTGTTGCTGGTGCTCGCTGCCTATGGCGCCATGCAGATGAGCCGGCCGTTCGTGGTCGGCGAGGCGCTGCCGATTTCCCTCGACCCGGCCAACCTGCCCTACTACCTGATGCGCACCATCCTGCGGATGTTCATCGCGCTGGGCTTCTCGCTGCTGTTCGCCTTTATCTTCGCCGCGCTGGCAGCCAAGTACCGCGCCGCCGAGAAGGCCATGATCCCGCTGCTGGACGTACTCCAGTCGGTGCCCATCCTGGGCTTTCAGGCCATCGCCATCGCACCCTTCATCGCGCTGTTCCCGGGCAACCTGCTGGGCGTGGAATGCGCAGCGATCTTCGCCATCTTCACCTCCCAGGCGTGGAACATGGCGCTGAGCCTGTACCAGTCGTTCCGCACCGTGCCGCCGGAGCTGAACGAGGCC
>Ga0207713_1002237_pt1 | contig 14326 bp, 14 predicted proteins | sample KBSS64metaG_FD_184404 | JGI IMG/M metagenome (GOLD analysis project Ga0207713, IMG submission 184404) | Switchgrass rhizosphere microbial communities from Kellogg Biological Station, Michigan, USA - KBS S6-4 metaG (SPAdes) (version 2) | ecosystem: Host-associated > Plants > Roots > Rhizosphere >...
CTTCGTCACCCAGATAGGCGATGGAAACCTTATCCAGCGCCAGTACCGGCGGCCGTGCCGCTTGCGTGCTCATCGCGCTTTTCCTCCCAGCGAACGGCTGATGCGGTTAGCCGCCAGCACCACCGCCACCACCACAATGCCCGGGAAGGTGGTCAGCCACCAGGCGGTGGAAATGTAGTTGCGCCCTTCGGCGATCAGCAAGCCCCATTCCGGGGTCGGCGGCGGGGTGCCGTAGCCGAGGAAACTCAGGGTGGCGATCGCCAGAATGGCGCTGCCGAACTGCAGCGCCGAGAAGGCGATCGCCGAATTCAGCGAGTTCGGCAGGATGTGCCGCCACAGCACCGCCCAAAAGGTGCCGCCGCTGCCGTAGGCCGCTTCGACGTAATCGCTGTGGCGCACTCGCACCACTTCCGCCCGCGCCAGGCGAGCAAAGTTGGCCACCGAGGTGATGCCCACGGCGATGGCGGCGTTGACCGTACCGAAACCGAGCAGGATGATGATGCTCAGCGACAGCAGCAGGCCGGGGATCGACAGCAGCACGTCGACGACGCGCATCACGGCGTCGTCGGCCACCCCGCCCAGCGCGCCGGCGATCAGGCCAAGCGCGGTGCCAAACACCAACCCCAACGCCACCGCCACTACGGCGCCGGCCAGGGTTTGCGAAGCGCCGTACACCATGCGCGCATACAGGTCGCGCCCCAGTTGATCGGTGCCCAGCCAATGCGCACCGCCGGGCGCCAGCCGCTGCGCGCCGGCAATGCCTTCGGTGCCGCTGTAGGCGGTGAACAGCTGCGGCGCCAACGCCCACAACGCCACCAGCGCAATGACCGCCCAGGCCAGCAGCAGCGTCAGGGGAACGCGGCGGCGGCGGCTCGGGCGGCTGGCGGGCAGCGCGCCTTCACTTTCGGCGCCGGACAGATCGCGCTCCGGCACCGTGGCTTTCTCAAAGGAGATACTGCTCATAGGGATGCTCCTGCCTGGGTTTTCAGCCGCGGATCCAGCAGCGGGAACAGCAGATCCACCAGCAAGTTGATGGTGACGAAAGCGGCGGCCGAGATCAGCACTATCGCCTGCAGCACCGCCACGTCCTGATTGACCACCGCTTGCTGGGTCAACTGCCCCAGGCCGCTGCGGCCAAACACGGTTTCGGTGATCAGCGCCCCGGCGATCAGTTCGCCGAACAGCATGCCGGCGATGGTCAACGCCGGCAGCATGGCGTTGCGCGCCACGTGCCGCCACAGCACCCCGCTGCGGCTGGCGCCCTTGGCCCGCGCCACCGCGACGAACGGCTGGGTTTGCACCGCATCGATGCTGCGGATCAGAATTTGCGCCAGCGGCGCGGAGATCGGCAGCGCCAGCGTCACGATCGGCAGAATCAACCCCTGCCACTCGCCGGGGTTAATGATCGGTATCAGCTTCAGGCGGAACGAAAAGATCTGGATCAGCACAATGCCCAGCCAGAAGGTGGGCACCGAAACGAACAGCGACGGCAGCGTCTGCAGCGCAGAGCGCAGCCAGCCGAACCCCGTCAGGTTGGAAGCAAAAGCGATAAGCAGCGCCAGCAGCAACGCCACCGCAAAGCCCAGCACCGCCAGCTGCAGCGTGGCGGGCAGATTCGCCGCCAGCAGCGCGGTAACCGGCACCCCGGCCTGCATCGAGTAGCCCAGATCGCCATGCAGCACGCTGCCCAGGGTATGCAGATACTGCCGCCACAGGGGGACGTCCGCACCATAGGCCGCCCGCATGTCGGCAATCTGCGCCGGGCTCAGCCCCATGTCCGGGTTCTGGAATTTAATCAGGATCGCATCCCCCGGCAGCACCTGCAGCAGGATGAACGACAGGGTAAAGGCCGCCCACAGCACCAGTGCCGCCTGTCCGATGCGCCCCGCCAGATATCGGTTCATTGCGCCCCCTTAATGTTTCTCTAACCAGGCGCCGTAGAAGCTCGGGCGGCCGACCGCCTCGAAGCTCACCCCTTTCAGATAAGGCGCGCCGGCGAACACCTGCGGCTCCTCGAAAAACGGGATCACGTAGGCCTGGTCAATCAGGTAGTTCTGCGCCTCGCCGGCTGTCTGCAGGCGTTTTTGCGCGTCAACCTCGGAGGCGATGCCGAGCAGCAGGGCGTTCAGCCTGTCGTCGCTAAAATTGCTGTTGCTGCTGGTGCCGCCCTTCTGCAACAGCCCGTCGCGGTTGGTCGGGTAAAACTGGCTTTTGATCACGTCCGGATCGGCGCGCCCCACCTCTACCACCGTCGCCGGGGTTTTCTGTGGGTCGAGGTTATCCGCCACCCGGCTGCCGGCGTCGCCCGCCAGAATGTTCAGCCGCGCGCCCACCTTGCCCCACTGCTGCGAAACCAGCTGCAGCACCGCCTTGTTCTGCGGCTGCGGCAAGGATTCATATACCGTCAGCAACAGCTTCTTGCCGTCTTTTTCCCGCAGCCCATCGCCGCCCTTTTTCCAACCCGCTTCGTCCAACAGCCGGTTGGCCAGCTGCGGATCGAATTTCAGCTTGTCGGACAGATCGACAAAGCCGGCGGCCGAGGAGGCAATCACCGATTTGGCCTGCGGGTAGTTGGCGGAGAACAGCGTATCGACGATTTGTTTGCTGTCGGTGGCGTGCAGCAAAGCCCGACGTACCCGCAGATCGGCCACCAGCGGGTTGCCCGGCCGGAAGGCGACGCTGTCGTTGACGCCGCGCGTCGGTGCGGCATAAATGATAAAACCCTGATCCTGCGTCTGCTTTTCGTCATAAGCCTGGATCTGGCGGATAAAATCCGCCTGCCCGGCCTGCAGCGCGCCGATGCGCACGCTGTCTTCCCCGGTGACGATCACTTTAACGCCGTCCAGATTGGCGCGGCCTTGCTGCGCCAGGCGCGCCGGCCCCCAGCTATAGTCCTTGCGCACGCTGAGATCGACCTCGCGCCCCAGCGTTTCGCCGCTGACCACAAAGGGGCCGGAGCCGATGATATGGCGCGCGTCGCCCAGTTCGTCGTAGCTGCGGTTCAGCGTGCTGAGCGATACCAGCCCGGAGCCGATGGTGGCGGTGCCCTGCAGGAAGCCCGGTGACGATCGCGTGAAGAAGAATTTCACCGTTAGCGGATCCACCACTTCGCTGCGCTGGTAGTTATTGATCACCTCGGAAACCGGCAGGCGTTTCTCCTTGTTGCCCAGCCCGTAGGTGTCGAAGTTCTTCGCCACCGCGTTGGCGTCCAGCGGCGTGCCGTCGGAGAAGGTCACGCCGGGGCGCAGCTTGAAGGTGTATTCGGTTTTGTCGGCGTTGCTGCTCCAGGACTCGGCGATCCAGGGTTCAATCTCCAGCGTCTTGGGGTTCTGATAGGTCAGCTTGTCGGTTATCTGGTTGAGAATGCCGCCGTTGGGATAAAAGCCGCCGGAAGGCGGATAAAGATTGGTGTGCGCCTGCTGCTCAAGGTAGACCAGCGTGCCGCCCTGCACCGCTGCCAGCGCCGGTTGCATCCCCGCCGCCAGACCTAACGCCACCGCGATCCCGCTGGTTAATGCATTGAAAGAACAATTAAACATGCCACCGTACCCTTATTATTTCTGATAAGTTCTGGGTTGTACCCTATAGCTTTCAAGTTGCAGCATTGTTGGCTGCAACTTGAAAGATGACGGGTATATAACAAGCCAAATCGGCAGGGAGTAGAACGAACTATTTTCGCTAACCTATGGCGCAAATCGCACAAGGCGATGCGGCTTGGCAGAAAAGATGTTTTGTTATAACGTATCGAAAAAATCGAGGGGGAATGAAAAGATGAAGATTCAGCTATCGCTGCTGTTCCTTGGCCTGGCGGCCGGGCAGGCAGCGGCGTTTCAGTCCAAAGTGCCGGAGCCGCAGCCCGAACAGGCGCGTGCTGCAGAAGATAATATCGAAAGCCTGTTCTACGGTTTTCACGCGCTGGACGCCCAGGCGCTCAATCCCGGCACCTGTGCGGCGGTGCCGGTGACGGGTTGCCAATGCGCATTCTGCACCCTGCTGCGCCAGGCCGGCGCGGCGCAATAAACCCGCCGCAGATCACCCCATTTCATACTGCACGATCAGTTGCCCTTTTTTCATCTTCACCGCGGTGATGTTGACCTCGCCCAGCTCGCTCAGCGAGGCCACGTGGGTACCGCCGCAGCCATAGGCCGGCAGTTCGCCGAAACCAACCTGACGCTTACCCTCCACTTCCTGCTGGCGGCGTGGCAAATCGGCGGCGATCAGCTGCGCCAGCTCCGCCTGCAGATAACCCTGCTCCAGCGTTTGTGCGCCGGCGCCCGGCGTGAAGGTGATGCGCCCCTCACCGGGCCAATGGTGCGCCTTCACCGGCTGCCAGCCGCGCGTCTCGCCCAGCCAGCCGATCAGGTGCCCGGCGGAATGCCAGCGGGTGTGCAGGCGGCGTTGTTCGCCATCCACCCGGGCGATCACTGGCCCCAGCGGCAGCGGTTCGGCGGTGAAGTGCAACACCTTATCGCCCTGCTGCGTGACCCGCAGCACCGCCACGTCGCCCAGCGTGCCGCCGTCTGCGGGCTGCCCGCCGCCCTGCGGGTGGAACGGCGTGGCGTCCAGCTCAATCGCAAAGGCACCGTCTTCCGCCGGAGTGCAGGCCAGCACCCGTGCCTCGGCCTGTAAATCATCGCTGTAGTAATAATGTCGTTCGGTCATCATTTTCTCCTGGTTAGGGGAGCTATTATATTCGTGCCATAATCGCGGGATAATCCGTCATCATCACAATGGACCTTTGCGCCATGAGCACAAATCTTTCGCATTCGCTGCTGGCCGAAATGGCCGTTTTCGTTGAGGTGGTGGAAAGCGGCAGCTTCTCCGCCGCCGCACGCCGCCTGGGCGCCTCGCCCTCCGCCGTGAGCCGCAGCCTGGCCAGGCTGGAACAGGCGCTGGCGCTGCGCTTGCTGCACCGCACTACCCGCAAGCTGCGCTTGAGCGAAGCGGGGGAAGAGGTGTTGCTGCACTGCCGCAACATGCTGGCGGCGGCGGAGGCGGTGATGGCCGTCAACGGCCAGGGCGCCGCAGAGCCGGAAGGCGCGATCAGCGTCAGCGTGCCGAAGGCGGTGGGCAGATCCGTGCTGCACCCGCACATGCCGGAATTCCTGCGCCGTTACCCGAAGGTAGACGTGCGGCTGCGGCTGGAAGACCGTTATATGGATCTGATTGACGATCGGGTCGATTTGGCGCTGCGCATCACCGATCGCCCTTCTCCCGGGTTGATCGGCCGTCAGTTAATGAGGATAGATCATCTGCTGTGCGCCACCCCGCACTATCTGGCGCAGCACGGCGCGCCCCGGCAACCGCAAGATCTCACGGCGCACAGCTGCATTTATCTCGGTGAAACCCCCAACGACGCGCGCTGGAAATTTCGCCGCAGCGGCAAAACGGTCACGGTGGCAGTGCGCGGCCGCTACGCCGCCAACCATACCGGGGTGCGGCTGGACGCGGTGAAGCAGCATATCGGCATCGGCAGCTTGCCGTATTTTACCGCGCGCCAGGCGCTGGACAGCGGTGAGCTGGTGCAGGTGCTGCCGGAATGGGATTTCCTCAGCAGCTATCACGGCGGCCTGTGGCTGCTGTACGCGCCCAACCAGCATCTGCCGCCCAAGCTGCGGGTGTTTATCGATTACCTCGTCGCCCGCCTGGCCAAAGAACCGCAGCTAAAGCGCCTTGCGTAGGGTGATGTTGATGCGGTGCGGCCCCACCAGAGAATGGTAGCCTTCCTTGACTGGCATGATGCCGTGAAAGCACAGCCGCGACGGGCCGCCCCACACCACCACGTCGCCGTGCGCCAACGGGATGCGCTGCGCCCGATCGCTGCGCTGCAGGCCGCCGAACTGAAACACCGCCGGCAGGCCGAGCGACACCGAAACGATCGGCGAACCGAAATCATGCTCGTCCTTATCCTGATGCAACGACAGCTTGCTGCCGGGATCGTAGCGGTTCATCAGGCAGGAATCCGGCACAAAGGGCGCGAACCCGGCCTGCTGCGCGGCTTCGTCCGCCAGCGCCAGCAGAATATCCGGGATCGGCGGCCAGCGCTTGCCGCTGCGGGAATCGCGCTCCGAGTAGCGATAGCCGCGGCTGTCGCTGCTCCAGCCATTGCCGCACCAGCTCATCGCCACCGACATCACGTGGCCGCCCGGCGTGGTCATGTGCCGCCACGGCACCTGCGCTACCACGCCCCGCACCGCCGCCAGCAGTTCCGGCCCATGATCGCGCACGAAGCCATGCATCACCACCGCCCCCGGCGCAATCTGCTCGCGCCACGGCGGCGGCAACGAATCTTCAAAGAGATCGATAGTCATCGCCAAAAAACCTGTATGAATACACAGTATTCATTTTAAACGCCGCGCGCCGAATGTCCAGCGCCCGGCGGCGTCATTGTTGTTTATGGCAAACTTATCTACAGTAGCCGCAATAAAATCAGTCACTCTCAAGGAATGCGCGTGATTAAGGGCATCGGTCTTTCGGTTATCGCCTCGGTATTATTTGGCGTGATGTATTACTACACCTCGACGCTGGCGCCGCTCGACGGCGAGCAGGTCTTCGGTTGGCGCACCCTGCTGACGGTGCCGTTTCTGACGCTGTTTATGCTGTTTTCCGCCGACTGGCGCAAGGTGGGCGAGACGCTGGCCTGGGCTTGCCAACGGCCGCGTCGGTTACTGTTTCTGCCGCTGACCTCGGCGCTGCTGGGCGTTCAGCTGTGGCTGTTTCTGTGGGCGCCGCTGCACGGCAAGGCGCTGGAGGTGTCGCTCGGCTATTTCCTGCTGCCGTTGACCATGGTGCTGGCGGGCCGGGTGATATTCGGCGATCGGCTTTCGCTACTGCAAAAACTGGCGGTGGCCTGCGCCCTGCTCGGCGTGGGCAATGCGCTGTATCAGGTGGGCGGCATTTCCTGGAGCACCCTGGTGGTGGCCCTGGGTTATCCGGTTTACTTTATTCTGCGCCGGCGCTTCGGCACCGACAACCTCGGCGGGCTGTGGTGCGAACTGACGCTGATGCTGCCGGTGGCGGCCTGGTTCGCCTTCGGCGACGGCGGCGCATCGGCGGCGCTGCGCGTCAGCCCGGCGCTCTATTGGCAAATCCCGCTGTTGGGGGTGATTAGCGCCGCGGCGCTGGTGTGCTACATCCTGGCCAGCCGCCTGCTGCCGTTCAGCCTGTTTGGCCTGCTGAGCTACGTGGAGCCGGTGCTGCTGGTGATCGTCGCTTTGCTGCTCGGCGAGAGCATCAGCCGCAGCGAGTGGCTGACCTATCTGCCGATTTGGCTGGCGGTGCTGCTGTTGGTGGCGGAAGGCACCCGCCACCTGCTGCGCCGCCGGCGCATTTAACTCAGGAAGCCAGGGTGGCGCCGCCGTCGATCACGATGTCCTGCATGGTGATGTGGCTGGCCAGATCCGAAGCCAGGAACAGCACCGCGTTGGCGATTTCGTCCGGGCGGGCTATCTTGCCTAGCGGGATGCCCAGCTTGAACATCTCGGGGAAGCCGGCGATGGTGCGCCGTTCGGCATCCGGAGTTTGCCACATGCCGCGCTGCATCGGGGTGTCGGTCGAGCCCGGCGACACCAGGTTACAGCGCACGCCGAACGGCGCCAGCTCCAGCCCCACGCAGTGATTCAGGCTGGTCAACGCCGCCTTGGAGGCGCAGTAGGCCGCCATCTGCACCCGCGGCACGTGCGCGGCGTTGGAGCCGACGCTGACGATCGCGCCACGGCGCTGCGCCTTGAAGTGCGGCAGCAGCGCGCGGAACAGGTAGAACGCGCCCGAGGCGTTGACGTTGATGCACTGGTGCCAGTCCTCCACGCTCAGCTCTTCGGTATTGCCCATGCGCAAAATGCCGGCGGCGTTGACCAGCACGTCCAGCCGGGGATTCTCCGCCAGCTGCCGGCGGCACACCTCGGCGACCTGTTCCGGCCGGCTGATATCCAGCGTCACGCAGGGGTAAGGCAGATCCTGCCGAGCGAACTCGCGGTCAAACCCCACCACCTCGGCGCCCTGCGCCATAAAATGCCGGGCGATCTGCTCGCCGATGCCGCGCGCCGCACCGGTCACCCACACGCGCTTGCCGCTGAAATCCATCTGTACGCTCATGGGCGCACCGCCATCAACGCGTTCGCGCCGGCGTCGTTCATTGTCATTATCGGTTTCTCCTGCAAAAAGGGTAGAAAGCCGGCCTTACAGCGCACCGCTGTTCAGGCCAAAAGCGTTAAGCATGGTGCCCAGCTTGGCGGCGGTTTCCGCCCATTCGGACTGCGGCGTCGAGGCTTCGACGATGCCCGCGCCGGCAAACAGCCGCACCCGGTTGCCGCGCAGAATGCCGCTGCGGATGACGATCGCCCACTCGCCGTCGCCGTTGGCGTCGCACCAGCCGACGATGCCGCTGAACAGGCCGCGATCGTACTGCTCCAGTTCGGCGATCAGCTGGCGTGCGGTTTCGGTCGGGAAGCCGCACAGCGCAGGCGTCGGGTGCAACAGGCAGGCGAGCTGCATCACGTTAAGCTGCGGGTCCCGCAGCTCGCCGCGAATGCGGGTGGACAGATGCCACATGGTGCCGGTACTCATCAGCGAAGGCCCGGAAGGCACGCTGAGCGTGGCGCACAGCGGTGCCAGCCGCTGGCGAATGTCGTCGATCACCAGCTTGTGTTCATATTTGTCTTTGGTTGAACGCATCAGGCGTTCGCTGCCGATGCGGTCCTGCTGCGCATCCGCCTGGCGGCGCGCCGAGCCCGCCAGCGGATTGGAGTGGATCTCGCCGCCCTGCTTGCGGATCAGCAGTTCCGGGCTGGCGCCGATCAGCACGCCGCCGTCGGCCAGCGGCAGGGAAAAGTGGTAACCGTTCGGGTTCTGCACCATCAGGTTATTGAGGATCTGATGGCCCGCCACCGGCTGCTCCAGCTCGATCTCCAGAATGCGCGACAGCACCGCCTTGCTCAGCTTGCCTTGTTTAAAACGGCTGACCGCTTCCGCCACCGCATGCTTGAAGCGCGGCTCGTCCGGAATGCTGGTGCAGGCGGTCAACCGGTGCCGCTGCTGCAGCATCGGCCGCGCATCGCGGGTGTAATGATCGTTGGCAACGAACCGGCTCTGTTGCGGTACGTACAGGCAGGAGGGCTGGCGGGTATCGAAAGGAATGGCGCCCACCACCACCGGCGCATCCTGGCCGGCCTGTTTGGCGCGCTGCAGCGCCTGGCTGATGTTCTGCGCCAGCGCGCTGTCGGCCTGCTCACCGCCGAAGGCCGGCGTCTCGATCCGTTCGAATACGCCATCCGCGCTCAGCGAGCGGAACTCCGACTGGTATAAAAAGGTAGATTGCTCTGAGTAAACAAAACCGGGAAAGGTTTCGTTTTCCGTTGTCAATGTAGCCACAAGACCACTCCTTTGCGTTGCCCGCACTAATGATAATAGTTATGCGAATGATTATCATTAGTTATAAAGATCGGTAAATTACACCGCCGCCCGGCGCGGGTCAATCACCGTTAGCGTAATAATTAATGAATAAAACGCTCAGGCATGGCAAATGCACGTTACAGTGCAACGCAGATTAATATACTGATTTAACAGTAAATAAACGTCGTTACATCGTCACAATCATGCCAGTAGCGGCCCAAAAATCGGCGGCCTGCACGGCACTGCGGGGTGAGTGTCTTAAGCAGTTCTAATTCAAAGGTCTGGGTTTGCGCATCAATTGCCACCATGCGCGCATCCAAAAAATCAAAGTAGCGGCGCACCTGCGGGTACAACGCTTTGAACAGGCTCTCCTTGGCGGAGAACGTCAACGTCAGCATCCGATTGAACGCCTGCGGCCCGCGGCGCAGCGCGGCGCACTCATCCGCACTGACGATGGCGCCCCACAGCTCTTCCGCGCGCGCCTGCGGCATCAGCGTCTCCACGTCCAGCCCGACGCCGCCCAGGCCCTTTTCAGGGTGCACCGCGCACAGCGCGGTATCCGCATTGTGGCTCAGCGCGCCGGCGACGCCCGCCGGCCACTGCGGGGCGCGATCTTCGCCTGGCAGCAGGATAAAACCGCTGAAGCCCAACGGCGCCAGCAGCCGCTGCGCCAGACAGCGCCCGGCCAAATACTCCGCCCGGCGCTTGGGCACCGCGCGCGCCAGGTGCGCCGGCAGATCGAGGCCCGCCTCGCGAAAGCGCTCGTCACGATAGTCCGCCAGTGAAAAACGGCAACGCGCCACCTGCCCAGGGTAATCAGCCAGGTTAAAAAGTTCGATATCGCGGATAAAAGCGGGCAACGAGAGGTTCCTTGAACAATGCGCAGAGCGATGATTTTAGCCCCGGCGCTCCCCGGCAACAACGACTATTCCTCTCCCCCGCCGCCGGGGGAGAGGAACGCAGCTTACAGAATGCCCTTCATGGTTTTTTCAAAATCGCTCCAGGCGCAGAAACCGTCCTTGTCGATTGGGCAGCCTTTCAGCGCCAGAGTCACGCGCTGCGGCGGGTTTTGCAGCGTCAGCGGCGTGGCTTTGCGCAGTTGATCGGTAGACTGATAAACGTATTCAATCTTCAGCAGCTCGCGGTCATTCTGCTTGTCATGCCAGCGCTGGAACACCAGCTTGCCGCCGATCGGCGTTTTCTCGTACTGCTGCGGCAGTTGATACGGCTGGAACTGCATCGCCGACAGCAGCGAAGCGATATTCGAATCGTGGCCGACCAGCACCGTCAGCTTGGGCGCATCCGGTTTGCGTTCGCCGAGCAGCGCGCCGTTGATGTAGGTCAGCAGCGGTTTGGCGACGTTCTGCGCCACCACCGGCGAGGTGAACAGCGAGTCCTGATAGCCGTCCTTCAGCTGCGCCAGCTGCTTCCACTGGTGCGGGGTGACAATTTTGCCCCAGGCCACGTCCTTGAGCGGGAAACCTTCGTAATACTGCAGCATAAAGGCGTCCACCAGCGAGTTGCCCACCCGCAGCGGCCCGGCCACGCCCGGCTCCTTGCCCGGCACCGCGCTTAGGATGCTGGCCTCTTTGGTCAGATCGCAGTGCCGGTCGGTTTTGCAGGCGCTGGAATCTTTATAATCGACGATTTTCGCCAGCTGCCGGTAAGACGCGTCCAGCTTCAGCGAGGCCAGTTTGGCGTTCATCGCCGCCAGCGCCTGTTGATTGAAGGCTGCGCTGCCGTCGGTGATGACCGGGTTGAAGGTCGGGTCCATCTCGCCCATTTTTTCCTGATGGTGCACGCTGACGTCGCAACCGGGGAAAGCGCCGTTGCTGAAGAACTGCGCGGTGGCCACCGTGCGCTGCAGGCTGTTGGCGTATACGTACAGGCTGCCGGCGGCCGGGCAGCCTTCCTGCGGCATCAGGCCGGTCTGCTTCAGCCAGGCGTTGAAGTAGTGCCCCATATACACTTCCAGCACCCCGCCCTTGGTGGTCAGCAGCCCGCCCGGCGTTTCCCATGCCGGCCAGGCCCGCGGCGTGGACTGCGCCAGCACGCTGCCGTTATTGGCCAACGGCGCGCGCAGGTTGTGGCGGCTCATCACCAGCACCTGCTCCAGCTGATAGCCGTCGGTTGCCCCCCATACGGTCCCGGTGAACAACAAAGGCAGGCACAGCAATAACGTTTTTTTTCTCATCCGCAGAGGCTCCCGAAAAGTGATTATTTTTAATGTGTTAGCTTTCGCCCGGCTATGATGGCGGGGTTGGTCGCCCAAGTGTGTGATGGGGTTCACGGGAAAAGATCGTACCAGCGGCCATCTTCCGATGGCCGCCGCAGGTGAGTTTAGAACCACAGGCGCATGATCGGCCAGCCGATCAGCAACAGCGCGGCGATGTACACCACGCCGAGAATGCCGCCCAGCCGCCAGTAATCTTTCGATTTCACGTAGCCGCAGCCGTAGATGATCACCCCCGGGCCGGTGGCGTACGGCGTCAGCACGCCCATGATGCCGATCGACAACACCAGCAGCATCGACAGCTGTTCCATCGGCACCCCCGGCAACCCTTTCCCCACCGCCAGGATCACCGGCAACAGGGTGGCGGTATGCGCCGACAGGCTGGCGAACAGGTAGTGGGCGAAATAGAACACCAGCACCAGTGCCACCACCGTCATGTTGGGCGAGAAGCCGCCCAGGTGGGTGCTCATGGTCTGGGCGAACCAGTCGATAAAGCCGGAGCGGGTCAGGCCGTTGGCCATCACCACCAGCGTCGCCAGATTGACCAGGGTGTTCCAGGCGCTGGAATATCGGGTGATGTCCTTCCACGAGACCACGTGCAGCGCCAGCATCAATGACACCGCCAGCAGGCAGACCGCGGTGGCGTCCAGCACCTTGCCGCCGAACACCCACAGGCACAGGCTGAGCAGCACCAGGCCGATCAGGGTGTATTCCTTGCGGGTCAGCTTGCCCATTTCGCCCAGCGCGGTGTTGGCCCAGGCCGCCACTTCGCTGCTGTGGGTCACCCCCGGCTTGTACAGACAGTAAGAAATCAGCGGCGCGACGATCAGCAGCAGCAGGCCGACCGGCAGGAACGCCAGGAACCACTGCATCCAGCTGATGTGCACCCCGGCGATTTTGCCGACGAACTCGATGCCCAGCACGTTGGGCGCCGCGCCGGTCACGAACATCGAGGAGCTGATGCTGGTGCCCACCACCATCATCCACATCAGGTAGCCGCCGATGCGTCGTGAAGAGGGATCGTTGGGGAAGGAATCGAACAGCGGCGGCAGGTTTTTCACCACCGGGAACACCGTGCCGCCAGTGCGGGCGGTATTGGACGGGGTGAACGGCGCCAGCAGGATGTCGATGATCACCACCGCATAGCCCAGCGTCAGGGTGCGCTTGCCCATAAACTTCACCAGGAACAGCGCGATGCGCCGCCCCAGCCCGGTGGCCTCGTAGCCCAGCGCGAAGATAAAGGCGCCGAACACCAGCCAGACGGTGGTGCTGGAGAAGCCCGCCAGCCCCCATTTTAGCGCTTCCTTGCCCGCTTTGAAGCCAGGCTCGGCCAGTTCCTGCGCGCCGAACAGCACCCAGTTGGCGCTCAGCACGCTGGCGGTCACGGCGATAAAGCTGATGGCGGTGGCGGGGATCGGCTCCAGAATCATGCCGACGATCATCGCCACGAAAATGGCGAAGTAACGCCAGGCCTGCGGCGGCATGCCGCCGGGCACCGGTATCAACAGCAGGATCGCGAGCACCGCCAGCGGCGCTATCGCTTTCCAGATTTTTTCCTGGGTTTGGGACATGGGGATTTCTCCTGAAGGTTATGATTCCTGGTCACCCGGCTGCGGCAGTTGCGCCAGCAGCCAGGTCACGATCAACAGGTCGGCGCTGCCGCCGGGGCTGAGATTGCGGGCGATGCACTCGGCGTCGAAACGCTGCATGTCCTGCGCGCCGTTCTGCGCCAGCAGCGCGGCGGCGCGCCGCTGCAGCCAGCGCAAGCCGCCGATGCCGCCGCGCGAGGCGACGTTGGTGTCGTCGTTGTGGGCCATCAGCCACAGCAGGCTGTCCGTCAACGCCCGTTGTTCGCCCTGTCCCGCCGCCATGCGCCGCCGATACAGCGGCAGCGCGCCGGCGATCACCAACCGGAAACCGGACTCCGCCTCACCGCGCGCCCCGCTCAGGCCGTAGGCGGCGAACAGCCGCTGGCCGGCGGTTTGCCCGGCGTTGTTGCGCCGCAGTTCGTTCGCCACCAGCCCCTGGCACATCGCCGCAGTTTCGGCGCACAGCGTTTCGGCGCTTATCGCACGGCGCTGCTGGTGCAGGCGGCCGAAGGCGGCGCACAGCAGGCCGAGCGAAAACACGCTGCCTTTATGGGTGTTGACGCCGCCGGTCGCGCGGAACATGTGGTTTTCACAGGCCATGCCGAGCGGCCGCAGCCGCGCCAGCTGGTGTTCCACCGGCAGCGTGGCGTCTTCGCGGCCCTGGCGGATAAAGCGCGGCAGCCACGGGCCGATGGCGCGGGCGCTGCGGTAGAAATGGCCGAGATCCATATCGCGGTGCGCGCCGGTGTTGTGGCGATCCACCAGCCCCGGCTTGGGCGTGAGGTTGACCTCCACCAGCAGCGCGCGGTAGGCGGCGCGGGCGAAGTCGCAGACCGGCTGCGGCGCGGGCGAAGGCGAATTAACCGGCTGAGAGCGCATCATCGAGCCTCCTTTCCATTTCACTCAGCAGCTCATCGCTGCCGTGACGCCGCTGACGGGCGCAGATCCTGGCCGGCTGGCCGCACAGCAGGCAGCGGCGCGCCGGTAGGCCAACGTCGCGCCGCGACAGAATGCGCCCCTGCGGATTGATCACATCGATGTCCCACAGCCGGCCTATCGGCTGGCGCGCTTCCAGCTGCATGGCGCAGTTCTTCACCCGCAGAGCGTCGACCGG
>Ga0207713_1002244_pt1 | contig 14297 bp, 9 predicted proteins | sample KBSS64metaG_FD_184404 | JGI IMG/M metagenome (GOLD analysis project Ga0207713, IMG submission 184404) | Switchgrass rhizosphere microbial communities from Kellogg Biological Station, Michigan, USA - KBS S6-4 metaG (SPAdes) (version 2) | ecosystem: Host-associated > Plants > Roots > Rhizosphere >...
ACGCAACTGAGCGGCCTGGTCCTGCTGCAAAACGCCTCGCGGCCCCAGGGCTGGCATGACTGGTTCGCCAGCCAGGGTTACCAGACCGAACACAGCTACCATGGGCCGCGCTTTGACACCTTCTATATGTGCATTCGGGCGGCGCAGGTGGGCTGCGGCGTGGCCTTGCTGCCGCGCTTCCTGGTGGAAGAGGAACTGGCCGACGGCAAGCTGGTGATCCCCTGGCAGCATGCGATGCCGAGCCAGGACGCGTATTACCTGGCCTACCCGGAGCATTCAGCGGAGGTGCCCAAGGTGCGTGATTTTGTGAAGTGGATGATGGAACAGGTCATTTAGTGCCTGGAATACCGCCATCGGGGGCAAGCCCCCGATGAGGTCAGTGGTCCCACTGAAAAAATCACTGGCAAAACCCCACAGGTCTATGCGCCACTAGCCCCCTTCCTTAATTGTGCGTAAAGGTCGGCGCCCATCGCCGTCCCGTCTGGAGATTCCCGTTATGAGCGAGAGTGTGTTTGCCGATCGCATCGTGCAGAACTTGCTCGACACCGACTTCTACAAGCTGACCATGATGCAGGCGGTGCTGCACAACTACCCCAACGTGGAAGTTGAATGGGAGTTCCGTTGCCGTAACAGCGAAGACCTGCGCCCGTACCTGGCCGAGATCCGCTACCAGATCGAACGTCTTGCCGAGCTGAGCCTGAGCCCCGACCAACTGGGTTTCCTGGAGCGCATCAGCTTCATGAAGCCGGATTTTTTGCGCTTTCTCGGGCTGTTCCGCTTCAACCTGCGCTACGTGCAGACCGGCATCGAGAACGGTGAGCTGTTCATCCGTCTGCGCGGGCCGTGGCTGCATGTGATTCTGTTTGAAGTGCCGATGCTGGCCATCGTCAGCGAAGTGCGTAACCGCTACCGCTACCAGACGGTGATCCTCGAACAGGCCCGCGAGCAGTTGTACCGCAAGTTCGACTGGCTGACCGCCAACGCCAGCAGCGACGAGCTGTCCGAGCTGCAGGTGGCCGACTTCGGCACGCGCCGGCGCTTCTCGTACCGGGTGCAGGAAGAAGTGGTCAGTGTGCTCAAGCATGACTTCCCCGGGCGCTTTGTCGGCACCAGCAACGTGCACCTGGCCCGCGAATTCGACATGAAGCCGCTGGGCACCATGGCCCACGAATGGATCATGGCCCACCAGCAACTCGGCCCACGCCTGATCGACAGCCAGATCGCCGCGCTGGACTGCTGGGTCCGCGAATACCGTGGCCTGCTGGGCATCGCCCTGACCGACTGCATCACCACCGACGCGTTCCTCGGCGACTTCGACTTGTACTTCGCCAAGCTGTTCGACGGCCTGCGCCACGACTCCGGCGACCCGGTGCAGTGGGCGGAAAAAGCCATCGCCCACTACCACAAGCTCGGCATCGAGCCGATGAGCAAGACCCTGGTGTTCTCCGACAGTCTGTCGCTGCCCAAGGCCCTGGAAATATTCCGCGCACTGCGTGGTCGGATCAATGTGAGCTTTGGCATCGGCACCAACCTGACCTGCGACATCCCGGGTGTCGAGCCGATGAGCATCGTGCTTAAAATGACCGCCTGCAATGGCCAGCCCGTCGCGAAGATCTCCGATGAAGCGGGCAAGACCCACTGCACCGACCCGAATTTCGTCGCCTATTTGCGTCACGTTTTCAAAGTACCTGCCCTATCCAGCAAGGAGTGAATCATGCAAGCCGTACAGCGTGAGATTGCGCAGCAGCTCAAGGTCCAAGCGCCGTTCAACGACCAGGCCGCACTTGAGGCCGAGGTTGCCCGTCGCGTGGGGTTTATCCAGGATTGCCTGCGCAATGCCGGGCTCAAGGCGCTGGTGCTGGGCATCAGCGGTGGTGTCGACTCCCTGACCGCCGGCCTGTTGGCCCAACGCGCGGTGAAAGAGCTGCGTGAAAATACCGGTGATGAGGCCTACCGCTTTATCGCGGTGCGCCTGCCCTACGAAACCCAGTTCGACGAAATCGACGCCACGGCCTCGGTGGACTTTATCGAGCCGGACGAGCGCCACACTGTGAACATCGGCCCGGCGGTCAAAGCCCTGGCCAATGAAGTGGCGGCGTTCGAAGGCAAGGCGGCGGTGTCCCGCGATTTCGTGCTGGGCAACACCAAGGCGCGCATGCGCATGGTGGCGCAGTACACCATCGCGGGCGCGACCGGTGGCTTGGTGATCGGTACCGACCATGCGGCGGAAGCGGTGATGGGCTTTTTCACCAAGTTCGGTGATGGGGCCTGCGATTTGGCACCGTTGAGCGGGCTGGTGAAGAACCAGGTGCGTGCGATTGCGCGGTACTTCGGGGCGCCGGAGTCGTTGGTGGAAAAAGTACCGACTGCGGACCTGGAAGACCTGTCGCCGGGCAAGCCAGACGAAGCGTCACATGGCGTGACCTACGCGGAGATCGATGCGTTCCTGCACGGCGAGCCGGTGCGTGAGGAAGCGTTCAGGATTATCTGCGAGACGTATCGCAAGACGGAGCACAAGCGGGTCATGCCGTTTGCGCCGTGAGGTAGGGCGCCATCGGGGGCAAGCCCCCTCCCACACTTTGATTTGTGAACACATCCAAATGTGGGAGGGGGCTTGCCCCCGATGAACGATGATGCGGTGTTACTTGACGGTCACAGTGCCTTTCATCATCGAGATGTGGCCTGGGAACGAGCAGAAGAACGCGTAGTCAGTCCCGGCGGCCAGCTTCGACACATCGAAGGTCACCGAGTCTTTCTCGCCAGCACCGATGATCTTGGTGTGGGCGATGATGCGCGTGTCGCCGTCTTTCAGGTAGTTCTTGTCGATACCGGCGGCCATGCCGTCAGTGGCAACCGGCTGCATGTCGGCGGCGCTGGTCAGCACCCAGTTGTGGCCCATGACGTTTTTCGGCAGGTTGCCGGAGTGCGTCAGCTCGACGGTGAATGTCTTGCAGCTCTTATCGATTTCGATGGCTTTGGTGTTGAAGGACATTTGGTCGGTGGAGTCGACAGTGACCTTGCACTCTGCAGCAAGCAACTGGCCACTTGCCAGAGTCAGCAGGGAAACAGCAACGAGTTTGGCAAACATGTGAATCTCCAAGGCAGGGTTTAAAAAACGCGTAATGCGACAAGGGTGCCTGAAGCAGGCAGAAATTCTTATGACCTGAATCAACAGATTGTATACAACTTTAGGCTATCAGACTTATCGACACAATCAACCAGCCAAAGTGCCGCACGCTGATTATGATCGGCCCATCACCCACTGGAGTCCGAGCCATGCACCTCAATCAACTGTTCAACGGCCTGCTGGCCGCCTACGCCTGCGGTAAGTGAAGGCCAAGCGCACCTTGAAGCTGCTACCATGTCGTCCCAAGGCAGCTGCGCGCCGCCACCCTCACCTTCGACCTTAGAGGATCGCCCATGGCCAAACCTAATTACTCCTTCGCCAAACGTCAGAGAGACTTGGCCAAGGAACAGAAGAAAGAGGAAAAACTGCAACGCAAGAAAGCCGCTGCAGACGAAGAAGCTGGCGCACTGAACCCGGACGCCGATGCTGAAGTAACGAGCGACGAGAGCGAAACACCAAAAGATCCGGCTGAATAATTTTCTTTGTGCTGAGCCGGCTGTTCCGGCTCGGCACAATCAACCATCATTCCAGCGGCATCACCGTCACCCGCACCTCCGGGTCATGGCTCCCTCCCCCCAGAATCACCCCCCGCAACGGCGACACATCGGAAAAGTCCCGGCCCCAGGCCAGGGTGATGTGCTCCAGTGCCGGCTGCACATTGTTCGTCGGATCAAAATCCACCCAGCCTGAAACCGGGCAATACACCGAGACCCACGCATGGGACGCATCGGCGCCGATCAGCCGTGGCTGGCCGGGCGGTGGCTGGGTGAGCAGATAGCCACTGATGTAACGCGCCGCCAGGCCTCGGGAGCGCAGGCAGGCGAGCATCAGGTGGGCGAAGTCCTGGCACACGCCGCGACGGCGCTCCAGCACTTCCACCAGCGGCGTGGCCACCTGGGTGGCTTCGGCATCGAAGGTGAATTCGCTGAAGATCTTCTCCATCAATGCCCGCACGCCCAGCAGCAACGGCTTGCCAGGCGGGAAACAGCTTTCGGAGAACTCGACGAAGGTTTTCTTCAAGTGCACGTAGGGCGATTCGAAACGATAGCGGCAGGCTTCGATCAGCTCACCGGACATCGGCTGGCTGCTGTAGGTCAGGCGGTCGCGGGTCTGGTCCCAGGCCGGCGATTGCTGGAAATCCAGCACCGGCCGCGCCAGCACTTCCACGGTCAGCCCGGCATTCACCAGCAGTTCGTCATGGGGCCGCTCGAACGCCAGGCGGGTGATGGGGTTGCCGAACACGTCCAGCTCATCGCGGCGCGACGACGGCTGCGGGCTGATATCCAGTTGCTGCGAGCTGCAACGCTGCCAGGCGCACGGCCGTGGCCACAGGTGCGCCAGCTGCTGGGCCAGGGACACCGGGCTGTCGTAGTGGTAATGGGTATCGTGGAATATCTGGTAGCGCGCACTCATCACACCGACACCGTTTGCTGGCTGACATCATCCACATGGGCAAAATGGCGCAAGGCCAGGCGATCCGACACTTGCCCACTCTCATCGGCCACTGCTTGCAGCAGGTCGGCCAGGCCGTCCAGTGCGGCACGCACGCTGGACTCGCCGAACAATGGGTTCTCCAGGCAGCCCAGGTCGAAGCGCGCCAGGCGCTCCACCAACGGGCCGAGGCCGGTTTCACGCGGCACGCCAAAGTCATCGTTGAGACGGCGCAGGGTGCGGCTCACCAGTTTGAGCTGGAACAGCACCGCATGGGGGTTCTGTTCATCCAGCAGCAACAGATCGAGCACCGGGATCAACTGCGGCACCGCCAGGTAGCGCGAGCGATAGGTGATGCTGCTGTTGCCCAATTCCAACAACCACTCCAAGCCAGCCTGGTCAAACACCGCCACGCCGCGCAGGAATGCCGCCAGGCTGCTGCTCAGGAATTGCAGGCGCTCGATGCGCCGGCCCATCATCAAAAAGCGCCAGCCTTCGTCGCGGGTCATGTCGTCCAGGGCGAACCCGGACAGCGCCGCCAGGGACATCACCAGGCGGTTGAGAAAGTCCAGCAATTCGCCAAAATCCGGGGTCTCGCTTTCCAGCTCCAGGGCTTCGCGTTGCAGCTCCACCAGGGCCTGCCAGTTCTCCCGGGACAGCTTGCCGCGCACCTGGGACGCCGCCCACTGCAAGCGTTGCAGGTTGGCGCGCAGGCTCGATGGCCAGTCATCGCCCAATAGTGCGGCCTGCAAGCGCTCCGGTAACTCGCCCTCTTCCGGCAACAGGCGCAGGTTTTCGCCCAGCTCGACGGCGGCCTGCAAGGCCAGTGGATCGTCGCCGTCCACATAACGCGCCAGCACGATGCGCAGCCAGCGCGCACTGTCGTCACAGCGTTCGCAGTAACGGCCGAACCAGAACAGGTTTTCCACTACGCGGGACGGCAGATAAGGGTCGCGGCGTACCAGGTCATGGGCGCCGATTGCGCGTTGCGCGCGCCAATGTTCACCACCGGATGCGCGCTCACCGAGCACCCAGGTGTCCTTGCTGGCGCCGCCGCGTTGCATCGACACCACTTCGGCATCGGCTTCAGCGGCGACCCGTGTCAGGCCGCCGGGCAACACGCGATAACCGTCATCGCTGGCCACGGCGTACACGCGCATGCCGATGGCGCGGTGTTGCAAATGATCATCCTCGGTGTGCCATACCGGCGCCTGGGACAGCTGCGCCAACTCCTGGGCGACGTACGCGTAGGGCCGCGCACGCATGCGCTCGGCCAGGGCTTCGCGCTGTTCTTCATTCAGGTCACGGCCAAATACCGGGGTGAAACTCTGCGACGGAAACGCAGGCTTGATCAGCAGCTCCGGCAGTTTTTCCAGAGCCTCGGCCAGTACCGGCGCTTCACCGCACCACCAGGTGGCGATGGACGGCAGGATCAGTTCTTCGCCAAACAGGAATTCGTTGATCTTCGGCAGGAAACCCAGCAAACCGGGGGACTCCAGCACACCGCTGCCCAAGGCATTGGCCACCAGCACGTTGCCTTGGCGCACCGCATCAAGCAGGCCGGGTACGCCGAGGGCGGAGTCGGTGCGCAGTTCCAGCGGGTCGCAGAAGTCATCATCCAGGCGACGCATGATTGCGTGCACCCGGCGCAGGCCGCTGAGGGTTTTCAGGAACACCGTGCTGTCACGCACGGTGAGATCGCCGCCTTCCACCAGCGGGTAGCCGAGCTGGCGGGCGAGGTAAAGGTGCTCGAAGTAGCTTTCGTTGAACCGGCCCGGCGTGAGCAGCACGATCAACGGCGGCTGGTCATCGCCGGGCGCCTGGCGGGCCAGGGTTTCCTGCAAAGTGCGGAAGAAACCGGTGAGGTGCTGCACCTGCAAGTCGCGGTAAAGATCCGGAAAGGCGCGGGACACGATGGTGCGGTTTTCCAACGCGTAACCGGCGCCAGACGGCGCCTGGGTCCGGTCGGCGGTGACCCACCAGCGGCCATCCGGCGTGCGCGCAAGGTCCACGGCGTACAGGTGCAAAAAGGCACCGTCCGGCGGCTGGATACCCTGGCACGGCCACAGGAAGTTGTTATGCCCGAACACCAGCTCGGCCGGCAGCAAGCCTTGCTTGATCAAGCGTTGCGGACCATACAGGTCGGCAAGCACGGCATTGAGCAAGCGTGCACGCTGGGCGATACCGGCGCACAGGTGCTGCCATTCATTGGCGGCCAGCACATGGGGCAGCAGGTCCAATTCCCAGGGGCGGTCGGCGCCCTTGGGGTCGGCGTAGACATTGTAGGTCACGCCGTTTTCCTGGATCTGCCGGGTCAGCAGCGCCTGGCGCTGGGCCAATTGCGCAGGCGTGCTGCGTTGCAGGTGGGCGAGCAGGCGCTGCCAATGGGCACGCACTGCGCCGCTGTCGTCCAGCAGTTCGTGATAAGTGCCCGCGGTCAGCGGGTAACGGTCGAGCAAGTCGGACATGGAACGCTCGGCAGGGACAAGGGGGCTCAGATTAACTCAAATTCACTGCAATCCACTGTGGGAGGGGGCTTGCCCTCTCCCACACTTAAACAGTGTTCAGTCATTTTTATTGGGGAAACGCCGCATATCCAGGGTCATCGGTAATTCATCGTTGACGGTTACCGTCGGTACGGGAAGCTTGCCGGGGCTATGCCCAAGCCGGAAAAACCGCGCCATCCGCCGGCTCTCCGCCTCATTGGCATTTACCGGCAAGCTGTCGTAATTGCGTCCACCCGGATGGGCAACGTGGTACTGGCAGCCGCCCAACGAGCGCTGCATCCAGGTATCCAGCAGATCGAACACCAAGGGCGCATGCACCGGGATGGTCGGTTGCAGGCAGTTGGCCGGTTGCCAGGCGCGATAACGCACGCCGGCGACAAACTCACCGACGCGCCCGGTCGCCTGCAGCGGCACCGGGATGCCGTTGCAGGTCAGCAGGTAGCGTTGCGGTGGCAGCCCGGTCAACTTGACTTGCAGGCGCTCCAGCGACGAATCCACATAGCGCACCGTACCGCCCACCGCGCCCTCTTCGCCCAGTACATGCCAGGGCTCCAGGGCCTGGCGCAGTTCCAGCTCGATACCGCTGACGGCGTAGTCGCCCACCTTGGGAAAACGGAACTCCAAGTGCGCGGCAAACCACTCGGCGCGCAGCGGGTAGCCGGCTGCGTTGAGCTCGACGATCACATCGGCAAAATCCTGCTCGATAAAGTGCGGCAACAGGAAACGGTCGTGCAACTCGGTGCCCCAGCGCGCCAGCTTCGACGGTGCATAGGGCTCGCGCCAGAAGCGCGCGACCAACGCACGCAGCAGCAGTTGTTGGGTCAGGCTCATGCGTGCATGGGGCGGCATCTCGAATGCACGCAGTTCCAGCAGGCCCAGGCGGCCGGTAGCGCCATCCGGTGAGTAGAGTTTGTCGATGCAGAATTCGGCGCGGTGAGTGTTGCCGGTCACGTCGATCAGCAGGTTGCGCAGCAGGCGGTCGACCAGCCAGGGCGGGCATTCTTCGCCGGGAGCAGGCATTTGCGCGAAGGCGATTTCCAGCTCATACAGCGCATCGTTGCGCGCCTCGTCCACCCGAGGCGCCTGGGAGGTCGGGCCGATGAACAGGCCGGAAAACAGGTAGGACAACGAAGGATGGTTGTGCCAGTAGCTGATCAAGCTGCGCAGCAGATCGGGGCGACGCAGGAACGGCGAATCCTTGGGCGTGGCACCACCGAGCACGAAATGGTTACCGCCACCGGTGCCGGTGTGGCGCCCGTCGATCATGAATTTCTCGGTGGTCAGGCGGGTTTGCCGCGCCTCTTCGTAGAGGAACTCGGTGCGCTCCACCAACTCGTCCCAGGAGGCGGACGGCTGCACGTTGACCTCGATCACACCCGGGTCCGGCGTGACGCGAAAGTTGCTCAGGCGCGAATCGGCCGGTGGCTCGTAGCCTTCGAGCAAGACCGGGCAGTGCAGTTCTTCAGCGGTGGCTTCGATGGCCGCCACAAGTTCCAGATAGTCCTCGACGCGCTCCAGCGGCGGCATGAACAGATAGAGCCGCCCTTCCCGCGCTTCGGCGCACAGTGCGGTGCGGGTCAGCCAGTTGGCGGACTCGTCCACCTTGGGCACGCGCTCATCACTCGGCGCAGGTTCGCCATGGCTTTGCAGTTGGGCGGTGGACGGCAGCTCGGGCTGATCCTGGTTAGGGTCCGTCGGGTGCACAAACGGATACTCCGCCGCCGTCACCCACGGCTGCGAAGCCAACGGCAGGCGATAGCCCAGGGGAGAATCTCCCGGCACCAAACGGCAGTGGTTATCGCGCAGGTACCAGCGGCCACTCTGCCAACGATCATTGGCAGGCGTACGCGCCAGCGGCAGTACTTGCCCGATGATTTTATCCAGGCCCTGGGCGAACACCTTGCGCAGGCGTTCGCGCTCCAGCTCATCGCCCAGGCGCGGGTCCTGGGCAGTGACGTTCTGCGGCAGCGCACCTTCGCGCCACAGGTAGTAGAAATTGTCTTCGAAGGCCGGGAACACAAAGCGTGCCGGCAGCTTAAGGCGCTCGGCGACGCTGGCCAGGAACCGCCCGGCCATCACGCCGTCCGCACCGTAATCCTCTTGCTCATCGGCGATCAACGCGCTGTTGTGCCAGATCGGCACGCCGTCACGGCGCCAGTAGCAGTTGAGCGACCAGCGCGGCAGTTGCTCGCCGGGGTACCACTTGCCCTGGCCGAAGTGCACCAGCCCTTTGGGCGCGTAGTGCTTGCGCATGCGCTGGAACAGCTCGGCGGACAGGCGGCGTTTGTCCGGGCCGAGGGCGGCGGTGTTCCATTCGGCGCCGTCGGGATCGTCGATGGAGACAAAGGTCGGCTCGCCGCCCATGGTCAGGCGGACATCGTCCTTGAGCAGGTCGCCATCGATCTGCCGTCCCAGTGCCTGGATCGCCAGCCACTGTTCCTCGGTGTAGGGCTTGGTGACCCGTGGGGCCTCCCAAATCCTCTCTACAGACATTTCGTGGGTGAATTCACACTCGCAGGGTTCCACCAGCCCACTGATCGGCGCGGCAGACGAGGGATCGGGACTACAGGCCAACGGGATATGCCCTTCACCGGCGAACAGCCCGGAGGTGGCATCCAGGCCGATCCAACCGGCGCCGGGCAAATACACTTCGCACCAGGCGTGCAGGTCGGTGAAGTCCACTTCGGTGCCGGACGGGCCGTCGAGGGCTTTGACATCGGCGGTCAACTGGATCAGATAGCCAGACACAAACCGCGCCGCCAAGCCCAGGTTGCGCAGCAATTGCACCAGCAGCCAGGCCGAATCACGGCAGGAGCCGGAGGCGTTTTCCAGGGTGAATTCCGGTGTCTGCACGCCCGGTTCCATGCGGATCAGGTAGCCGATGTCGGCCGCCAGGCGCTGGTTGAGGCCCACCAGGAAATCCACGGCCGGCAACGGCGTACGGTCGATGCCCGCAAGGTACGCGGCGAACTTCGGCGTCAGCGGCAGGGTTTCCAGGTACGGCGCCAGCTCGCGTTGTTCATCGGCGGCATAGCTAAAGGGGATTTTTTCGGCGTAGGGTTCAAGGAAAAAGTCGAACGGGTTGAACACCGCCATCTCGGCAACCAGATCGACCTCGATGCGCAGCTCATCGGTCTTTTCCGGGAACACCAACCGCGCCAGGTAATTGCCCTGGGGGTCTTGCTGCCAATTGATGAAATGCTGCTCGGGCAGCACTTTCAGCGCGTAGGACAGAATCCGCGTGCGGCTATGGGCGGCCGGACGCAACCGTACAATCTGCGGGCCGAGTTCGACAGCACGGTCGTAGCGGTAATGCGTAACGTGGTGCAACGCGACATGAATCGACACGGCGGCCTCCTGCGAGCCAGGGCATGGACACAAAGCGCGCAAGACTTATGCCAGAGCGGCGGTCATTGCGCTTTATCGTGGGACCCGGTGCAGTACAGCACCAAAACGGCGCCAACGGCGATGCTCTGGTGCAAGTGACGCACATATTTGTGGCGCAGGTGTGAAGGTGGGTGGGGAATCTACCCAATCAGCCGGTTTTGCGCTTGGCGATCACGGCTTGGCGCAGGTGGCGTATTTCAAGCAGCTTCTGGCGCATCTCTCGTTGAACCTTGCTGTTAAGTGTCAATAATCCGAGCAATGGGAATAACAGCGCCAACCCATAAAGAATTTTGTGAGGCTGGAATTGAATCATCGGAACTACAAACAGCAGACAGGCGACGTAGATGCCGACCATCACCCACACCCAGGAGGGGCGGCCCCGCAAAATCATAAAGTTGCTATGGACCGTCAACAGAATGAGCAGCGCCCCGGCAGACATGATCTTGAGCCCCACTTGAGCAATGGGCGCATCACGAAAATAGGTGATGAACGCCAACGCCACAGCCAACGCCAAAGAAAAACACGCAGCAAATACGCCGCCCATAAACGTCAGAAAGTATTGCCTGAAAAAGTCGCGTAGCGTCATTAACTCGTTCATTCGTTTATTTCCTCGTACAACCCAATCGCGATGGTATTGACGTTTCCGGAGTACGCACTCCCGCCAAATCCTATGGTTGCGCCGAGGACGTCTTTGATCTGGGTCGTGGTGCTGTGCTTGAGCTGCGTAGGGGTGAAGCGCTTGGTGAGTTCGCCCGACGCCTGCCGCAATTTGAGCATCTTCGCGGTCAAGCTGGGATGGTTGATGCTCAGCAGCTCTTTCGTCAGCTTGGCTCTTTCCTGGCGATTCAAACCGCGAAGCACATCACGCAGGCTCTTGCCCGTCGATGCTTTGGCAGCCCTGACCAGCTTGACCGTCGTCAGGGCCGAACCGCCTACGCCAGCCAGTGAAACGGCGTCCAGCACAACGGATGCATTCTGGTACCAGCCCTCACTGTCGAGCCAATCGTTTACCTCCGGTTTGGCGACCTCAAGCGCTGTTCGAGCAATGCCGTTAAAGCACTGAAGCGTACTCGCGCCGGCAGCCGCATACCCCACTACAACGATGACGGAACTGGCGCCAGCGCTGAAAGGCACCAGAATGGTTCCACTGGCGATCGCAGCCCAACTGATGACCGCCCCCAAGCAGGAGATTCCGGTATTCACGGCTTCGCCAATCAGTCGCGACTCTCGAGGATTGCTCACGACATGTTGAGCAAACTGTGTTGGCGCAATGTACTTCTGCGCTTCACGCAAAATGATGCGCTTGGGCTTGATGCTGCAGATGGGCTTGAATTCGCGCAGGGTAATGACGTTGAAGTCGGCGTCGATATACACCACCCCCGCGCCGACGATGCTGGGGTCGGCGTCGATGGCCGCGAACAGGCGCGGAAGGTTGATCTGGCTTTCGATGCGCTGGCGCGCCATGAACTGCGAGCGGTTGGAGTCCATGCCGATGGAGGCCAGGGGGTTAGCCATAAGTGTTCTTCCTTGAGAATGATGGTGACCAGGCGGGCCCCATCGCGGGCAAGCCCACTCCCACATTTGGAATGCATTCGCCTGTGGGAGTCGGGCTTGCCCGCGATGGCTTTCTAATGGGCGCCACCTTAGCAAACAGGTTACCCAACAGCTAGAAAGCAAAACGCCAGCACGAGGCTGGCGTCTGGCATGTTCAGGCTGCGATCAACGCGGCACGACCGGCTTGCGCGCAGGCTTGCCGCCCTTGCCCTTGGCCGCATCGGCACGCTCCTTGGCGGCCTGCTTGTTGCGCGCCTGGGCCGCGGCCTTGGCTTGTTCACGCTTGTCCCACGGGTTGCCGCCGTCACTGCCACGGGGCGGCAGGCCGGTATGCTGGGTGAGGATCCTGGTGGTGGTTTCCTTGGCGACCTTGTGGCTGCCGGCCGGCGTCGAGTTCTTGCGACGGGCGCTCTGGTAGCTGTCGGTGCTCGGCTGGTGCAACGGGATCAGTTGGTCCTTGCCCGGCCCGATCAGGTCGGCGCGGCCCATGCGGGTCAGTGCCTCACGCAGCATCGGCCAGCCTTTCGGGTCGTGGTAGCGCAGGAACGCCTTGTGCAGGCGGCGCTGCTCTTCGCTCTTGACGATGGTTACCGCGTCGCTCTTGTAGGTGACCTTGCGCAGCGGGTTCTTGCCCGAGTGATACATGGCCGTGGCGGTGGCCATCGGCGACGGGTAGAACGCCTGTACCTGGTCGGCGCGGAAGCCGTTGCCCTTGAGCCACAGGGCCAGGTTCATCATGTCTTCATCGGTGGTACCCGGGTGGGCGGCGATGAAGTACGGAATCAGGTACTGCTCCTTGCCCGCTTCCTTGGTGTACTTCTCGAACATGCGCTTGAACTTGTCATAGCTGCCAATGCCCGGCTTCATCATCTGGTTGAGCGGACCTTCCTCGGTGTGTTCCGGGGCGATCTTGAGGTAGCCGCCGACGTGGTGGGTGACCAGCTCTTTCACGTATTCCGGCGACTCGACGGCCAGGTCATAGCGCAGGCCGGAGGCGATCAGGATCTTCTTCACACCCGGCAACGCACGGGCGCTGCGGTACAGTTGGATCAACGACGAGTGGTCAGTGTTCAGGTTCGGGCAGATACCGGGGAACACGCAAGACGGCTTGCGGCACGCGGATTCGATTTCCGGGCTCTTGCAGGCGATGCGGTACATGTTTGCGGTCGGACCGCCGAGGTCGGAGATCACGCCGGTAAAGCCGGGGACCTTGTCGCGGATCTCTTCGATCTCGCGAATGATCGACTCTTCGGAACGGTTCTGGATGATGCGGCCTTCGTGCTCGGTGATGGAGCAGAAAGTGCAGCCGCCGAAGCAGCCACGCATGATGTTCACCGAGAAGCGGATCATGTCGTAGGCCGGGATTTTTTCCTTGCCGTACGCGGGGTGCGGGACGCGGGCGTACGGCATGCCGAACACGTAGTCCATTTCTTCGGTGGTCATCGGAATGGGTGGCGGGTTGAACCACACGTCCACTTCGCCGTGCTTCTGCACCAGGGCGCGAGCGTTGCCTGGGTTGGTTTCCAGGTGCAGCACGCGGTTGGCGTGGGCGTAGAGCACCGCATCGCCACGGACTTTCTCCACCGATGGCAGGCGGATCACGGTCTTGTCGCGGGTCATCTTGGGGCTGGCCAGGATCTGCACGACCTTGGCTTCTTCCGGATCATCCTGCGGCCCTTTTTCCTGCTCGATGGCGCAGGCCTGGGTGTCCTGGGTGTTGACGTACGGGTTGATGATCTTGTCGATCTTGCCCGGACGGTCGATACGCGTGGAGTCCACTTCGTACCAGCCGGCCGGCGTGTCGCGACGGATGAACGCGGTACCGCGCACATCGGTGATGTCTTCGATCTTGTGGCCCCACGACAGGCGCTGGGCGACTTCGACGATGGCGCGCTCGGCGTTGCCGTACAGCAGGATATCGGCGGTGGCGTCGATCAGGATCGAATTGCGCACCCGGTCCTGCCAGTAGTCGTAGTGGGCGATGCGACGCAGGGAGGCTTCGATGCCGCCGAGTACGATCGGCACGTTCTTGTAGGCTTCCTTGCACCGCTGGCTGTACACCAGGCTGGCGCGATCCGGGCGTTTGCCGGCCATGCCGCCTGGGGTGTAGGCGTCGTCGGAGCGGATTTTCTTGTCGGCGGTATAGCGGTTGATCATGGAGTCCATGTTGCCGGCCGCGACGCCGAAGAACAGGTTCGGCTCGCCGAGCTTCATGAAGTCGTCTTTGGACTGCCAGTTCGGCTGGGCAATGATCCCGACGCGGAAGCCCTGGGACTCCAGCAGCCGGCCGA
>Ga0207713_1002246_pt1 | contig 14285 bp, 14 predicted proteins | sample KBSS64metaG_FD_184404 | JGI IMG/M metagenome (GOLD analysis project Ga0207713, IMG submission 184404) | Switchgrass rhizosphere microbial communities from Kellogg Biological Station, Michigan, USA - KBS S6-4 metaG (SPAdes) (version 2) | ecosystem: Host-associated > Plants > Roots > Rhizosphere >...
TCGCACCGATTACTGCCGAAATGAGACAAAAGAACCCAAATATTCATTTCTTTGAGCAAATGAATCCAACATGGAGTGCGGGTACGGAATTACCGTGTATTGGTCGATTAGGCTGGAAAGATCTTGCGCGTTTCCCAGTAAAGCTCATCACCAAACCCACGAGTAAGGGAAAATTTGAAGCCTGTGTAACACATAAAACAAAACGTAGAGAGGCCATCCAATGAAATCTAATGAATGGCTGACCACGGGTTCACATCTTATTTTAAAAAAATGGTGTGATGCATCCGATCGTAATTTCCAAAAACGGTTTAATGCGTTAGAAGCAACACAACGTCAAATCCTGCATTCGATTTTACAGACCTCTACGTTTGCTAAAGATAAAAAAGTTCAAAACTATGAGCAGTTTGTAAAATCATTTCCTGCGACACGTTACGGCGCGTGGCGAGAAGACATTCAGCGCTATCGCGATCAGAAACTTTCACTGTCTAGTAGTAAGCTGGTTCGCTTTCAACCAACCAGTGGCTCGAGTGAACAGATTAAGTTTATTCCATATACCAAACTGTTTTTAGATGAGCTTGACCATGCAATAGCACCTTGGATGGCGAGTCTATACCGTAAATGTCCGCAGCTTCGTTCGGGAACGCATTATTGGTCGGTGTCATGGCTACCTGAAAGTCAGCGTGAAGTTTTAAAAGATAAAAACCTAAATGATGATAGTGCGCTACTGGGTGTGGGTAAGCGAATTTTATCTAAGTTTACCCAAGCGGTTCCAAGTAATGTTGCATTTGCAGCCAATGCCGACGATGCACTCTTTGCAACCATTTGCTATTTGGTGGCAAACCGTAACTTAGCCATGATTTCTGTATGGAGCCCAACGTTTGCATTGCAATTGCTTGAACGTTTAGAGTCGATGCAACAGGAAGTTATTGAGGTTTTAGAGACTGGTTTATGGGGACATCGCCAAAGCTCATTAAGAGAAGTAAATGTACCGCATAGTGCTGAAAGTGCTCAAGCCTTAATTGACAGTTCAAACGGCGAACAGATTGACTTCAAACAGCTATGGCCAAAGTTAAGCCTAGTGTCGAGTTGGGACACAGCAGGTTCAAAAGCTTGGGCAGAAAAATTACAAGAGAAATTACCCAGTGTTCAGTTTGAAGGCAAAGGGCTATGGGCGACCGAAGGTGTCGTCACGATTCCCTATAACGACCAATACCCGCTGGCGTATCAAAGTCACTTCTATGAATTTGAATATTTAGAAGGTGATAAACAGGGTCAAGTCATCCCGTCGTGGGAACTGAAACAAGGCGATGTGGTGAGTCCACTCATTACCTCGGGCAATGGCTTGCTTCGTTACTGTATGGATGACTGTTTACGGGTAACTGGCTTTATAGAGCAAATTCCGTGTTTTGAGTTCCAAGGCCGCCGTTTTGGTGTAGATCTGGTCGGTGAAAAACTCGCACCTGAAACCGCTCAACAGTTGTTGTCGCAGTTAAATGAAACCGAATCGAAAGCAATTTCTTTACTGGCGATTGATACCGAGCAACACGTTAAGCCGTTTTATTGCGTGCTTTTTGAAGGCGAAATTCATCACAGCATTAACAACGAATATATCGACAGTATCTTGCGTCAAAACTTCCATTATGAACTTGCACGAAACTTGGGACAGCTTGATCAACCTCAGATTCGTCAAGCCAATAATGGTTGGAATGCCTACAAAAAACTGGTGATGTTTGACGGCATTATCGAAGGCAATATCAAGCCTGAACCACTCAAAAAAGTCACCCTGAATAGTTTGGAACAACTATGAAAGGGATGAAGCAATTTAATACTCGGTATTTAACACTGCGGCACGCCTTGTATCTTGGCGTGTTGGTTGTGTCGAATACACATGCCATGACCTTAGATGAGGCTTTGTCTGCCAGCTTAAGACATGAAAGTCAGCTTGAGGTCAGCCGGTTAAGCGTGAACCAGTCAACGGCAATGCTTGAGCAGGCTAAGCAACGCGATGGACTCAAAGTCAATTTAGTCGGGCAACTTGACTATGAAAGAATAGATACGCCTTCACAAGTCCTATTTCCAACAGAAGGAAACCGTAAAGGACGAAGTTTGCAATTGCAGGCGGATTATCCGATTTATACCTCTGGACGACACCGTTTAGGAATTGATGTTGCCGAAAGTCAGCTGTCTGCACAAAACCAAGGTTTGTCAGATCAAAGATCGGAAACTATCTTAAATACCGTCATGGTCTATACCGATGTATTAAAGAAGAAAGCGATTTTAGAACTCAGACAAAAGACTATGGCGAATCTGCAACGGTCTTTATATGAATCTAAACGCCGTTTTGATGTTGGTATGATTACCCGTGCGGACTTGGCTCAGGTTTTGGCACAGGTCGCACAAGGACAAGCCGATATTACACAGGCTCAATCTAACTTAACCGTAAGTGAAGCACAGTTTTATCAAGTGACAGGTGTAACACCTGACAACCTTGTTGCCATTAAACAACTGCCAGTTATTCCGGCTAACTTAGATGAAATTTTGGCTCAAACCAAAAATCATCCAGCTTTAATGCGTAGTAAATACGAAAAACAGGCCGCAGAGAAACAATATGCTTTAACTAAACGGGAACTCTGGCCAACGGTCATGCTTACTAGCCGTGCTGGGAAGCAAGATGAAGCAAGCTATATTGGTTCTGAAAGTAATAACTATATGGTAGGCGTACAGCTCAATGTACCGCTCTATGACGATGGACTAAATCGAGCCAATGTCAAAAAAGCGCAAGCCGATATAGATTTGGCTAATCAAAAAACGAGAAGTCTTGAACTGGATTTGAATAAGCGTACCCGTACCAGCTATGCGCAGCTTCAAACCATCCGACAAAATAAAGAAGCACTGGCAAATGCCATAGAGGCAGCGTCTATTGCCTTTGTCTACACACGTAAAGAGTTTGATGTCGGCACGAAAACGACATTTGATTTACTGAATACTGAGCAGAAGCTACTTGATGTACAAACCCAAAAAACAGTGAATGACCAAGACGAAGTCGTGTTTGTCTATCAGCTACTCGATCAAATGGGGCGTTTAAATAACTTGGTTCCTACACAGACCGCACAACAGGTGAATAATGAATAAAACAAATCCACCACTTGCTGATAATACCCTGATTACCCGAGAAGCAACTCTGGCCGATGATCAGGCTTTAAGAGACTTGATCGCCGTACCCATGACCACTAAAGGCATTCAAATTAGCTTTCAGCGTGAACCCAGTTATTTTCAAGCTTCCGACATTGTGTATCGACATAAATTGCATGTCGTGATTGAAGACACAGAGAGTCAGAAGCATGTTGCTTGTTATAGCAATGGTTACCGCCCGTGTTATGTCGATCGGAACGTTCAAAACTTACGATACGCGGGTGATTTACGGGTAGACCACAACTATCGGGGGAAATCACTGGTTAAGGTTTTAGCAAAGCATGTAAAACAAACCATGCATGAACCGAATTATAGCCAAATGATTATTTTTGACGATAACCACGCGGCGCGCGCTGCCATTCAAACCGGCAAAACGGGAATGCCTGATTATTATGATGAAGGACTCATCGAGACATTAAGCCTGACCGACACTGGTGCAAAAAGAAAAATCACGGCTTTTTTAAAGCAGGCTAATCAGAGTGATCTTCAAAATATGCATACATGTGTAGCTGAAGCTGAACATATAGCAGCCATGAATCAGTTTATTGCCGACATGGCGGAGTTTTATAATTTTATTCCAGCTTATAACTTTGAAGAACTGGCGCAAGAGCATCAATATTTTTCAGGAATAAAACTCTCAGACTTTTCACTTTATTTTAAGGGTGAAAAACTGGTGGGCATGTTTGGCTTGTGGGATCAACATAGTATTAAGCAAACCAAAATCTTGCATTACAGTTCCGTCATTGGAATTTTTAGGCCCGTTTATAACTTATTGACTCCGCTGACCAAAGGTATGCGTTTGCCTAAACTCGGTGACTCTATTAAGTACCATGTGCTACATACGCTTATGTGTCATCCACAAGATTTAGCTTTGCATCATAAAATGCTCGAAGATGCCTATAACAAGTCAAAACAGCAGGGCGTTGGTGTGGTGAGCTTTACGCTTTCACATAAAGACCCGCGTTATCAGTTAAACCAGTTTTATAAAGGTGAGCGCTTAACAGGCATGCATGGTTTTATTAGTTATGAAGGCGACCCACGACCACATTTTGATAAAAACCTGATTCCATATTTAGAAGTCGGGCGTATTTAACCTTGAGATAGGTTTGCCGTAGATCATAAATGAGCAAAAAATTGCTCAATTCTTAGGTAAGTTAAATAGGATTGAGCAAATATATGCGCAAAATGGTGAATGTTAGCTAGGGCAAGAGTCCTTTTTCATGGTGATTTTGATTTAGTTACAAAATCAAGTTAATCGTTTTGTATTTACTAAGGCTAGCTAATTCGACCTTATCATTCCAACCTATCTTGCGCCGTTGAAACAATTAACATGGTTTGAAGATAATAATCTACACGCGGGTGATTATTGTCCTTATGTGAGTTATGCGCATTAAAAGCTGCATCATGAAGTTTTACGACTCGAGCGATCGGATTCGAACTACAACGAATTAAATATTCTTCGCGTGTTTCAGTTTCCCGTTTAGTTAATGCATCAACAGCATCACGGACTTCTTTTCCAAATAAACTTTCGATTTTGTCTAGCGTAAGAGGTGTGTCCTCAACGGTATCGTGTAGAAGGGCTGTAATAATATAGACTTCTGAAAATCGATGCTTAATTAATGAATTGACCACACCTTTAATATGGTAATCAAAGTAATCATGAGAACCATACTTTTGACCTTGATGCGATTCTTTTGACAGTTTCTCTGCTAATTCAACTTCATTTTGAGTCATTTTTTGCTCTTATCACTTTAAGTATATTACACGACCTAATTTTTGAGATTAATCGCTTAAATATAAGTTTATACTGAATAGCCACTCATAAAAACACTTCTTAATAAGAGTAATCACTCATTTTTATTTATTCATTCTTCGTTGATATGAGCCAATCTAGACCTTAAGTTTTTGAAATTTTAAACTTTAACTTAATGATATAAAAGTAAATTGTAAACAATACTTAAGAGTTTCCTTAATTATCTAATTAAATGAAAAATAATAACTATTTAAATAATTTCTAGCCAATATCACATTGACACCTTAAATATTGAAGATTACCATTTGCGGGCTGGCCTACATTGCCAGTCGGTTGTCGCAGACCGTTTTAAGACCACATCAGGATTATTTCTTCTGAGGAATAGTTTTGTGTGAGCATCTCCTCGTTCCCTCCCGTTGCGGTAGGACGGGAGAGGGACACCCTCGGGTGTGCTGGAGTCTTAACCAGTCTGCGAACCCTCTTCCGTTCTGCCACCATAATTCTAATGTTTTGGCAGAACTCCATATATAAGGAGTTGGCTTTGCACATCCATTATTTCTTGGCAGCCATTGCCAAAAGCTATAACGACACAGCTTAAAACATTGAACGCAGCTTGATCGCCGTAAGGCTTTTCAGGCTTTAGCTCGTTATTACTTAAAACTTAGACAATTAAAACTTGAGATGTGCTGGGCACAGTCTTTACGGCTTTGCTATGCCTTTTTTTCTCCCCAAAGGCAGCAGTTTTTATATCTCATTTATATACAACAATAATTTTTTATAACGGTAAAAATATGCCACATATAGATCTTCCTTTTCGTGCTTTAAGCGTACTTCATTCAGCAAGATATTTATTTAACAAATACGGTTTTCACAATGTCGGCGTAGACCGAATTATTGAGGCGGCAAAAATCCCCAAAGCCACATTTTATAACTACTTTCACTCAAAAGAACGCTTTATTGAAATTTGCTTGATTGTGCAAAAAGAACGGTTAAAAGAAAAAGTGGTCTCAGTGGTTGAATACGACCACGGCACAACCGCAATCGATAAACTCAAAAAGCTCTATCTTTTACATGCAGACCTAGACGGGCTGTACTATTTGTTATTTAAAGCCATTTTTGAAATAAAACTGACCCATCCAAAAGCCTACCAAACCGCCGTGCGTTATAGAACATGGCTTACCAACGAAATTTATAGCCAGCTTAGAGCACTTAACGCCGATGTTTCCTTTACCGATGCCAAACTATTTTTATATCTTATCGAAGGCGCAATCATTCAGCGTTTAAGTTTGGGTGAAGTTGATGAGAGAGTGGTTGAGGTGTTTTTGAGGGGGATGTCGATAATTAAGATTTAAAGTACTAAAAAACAACTATATAGTTTCATAATCTATATAGTTGTTTTTAGATCTATTGGATGATGCTAATCAATTCAATGTAATGGATTTATGGTTTGGACTTAAAAATATATCCTATACCAAACCTTATCCATCAGAAAATTTTTAAAATAAATTGTACTTTTAGATAGCATTACTCTAGTAGCTTCAACTTTTTAAGTCTTGCCCGGATGGCTCCAGAGCTCCTTTCTAGTATTTTAGAGATTTCTTGAACACTTTTTCCTTCTTCCATAAAAGAGTCAATTAATCTCACTTCTTCATCTTCCGTCCAAGCTTGGTATGCATTTGTACCGATAGGGGTTTCCGCTTCTTTATTTTTTTGATAATAATTTCAGTTACAGGTTTAAGACTATTAATAATCTCTGTTATTTCACTAAAATAGCCTGCATTTTTATGAGAAATCATATACAGATTTTCTCTAGCCCTAGTCATAGCCACATAAGTTAATTTGCGTTCAGTATCCTCATCTCTAACAAGCTTTGCTGTAATTCTTGGCATATTTTCTAAGCCAATCAAAAACACGTGATCAAATTCTAAGCCTTTTGAAGATTCAAAATTTAAAATTTAAAAGTTTATAACTAAATTAAGAAGCACTTTAAGGTGCTTCTTTTATATTAGAAATTATTAGTTTAATTTCATCATTAAAAATTTTTAGATTATTAGGTGTGATATCAGATTCTAAGGTAACTTTTAAGTACTTATTTTCTAAATCTTTATCAAAATTACATTCAGAAACATTTTTCATTTTTCTTATATAATCTATCGTTTTTAAAATTTCTTGGAAATTAGTATTGTTTGGTAGTTGAAATAATAGTGTGGAAAGAGGCTTTTCCTTTGATAAATATTGGTTGTTCAGTGCAATTGGGATTTTATTAAATCTTTCTTCTAAATTATTGATAGATTTTAAAATAGACTCTAATGCAATTTTTTCACTTACTTCATTAACTTCTAAAGTTGTGACCTTTATTGGAGCATAATGGCTTAAAAAACTTTTATAACCATCAACTTTACTTGCTTCGACTGTTTCCATAATAATATTTGCCAAATCATCTATAAATTTCTCAATAACTTGAAAACGTAAATCACTAGGATACTCTAAGTGCTTGATATGTGATGTATCAAAACTAAAAGGTGTTTTATCATCTTTGATAATAACTACAGGCTTATCAAATGCAATCCGCATACCTAGTTCAAACATGACATTGGCATTTCTATTACTAACGTCACATACCACTATTTCATTTTGATATAAATTTAAAAAGATAGAGGAGTGTATGGTTGTTGAACCCTTAGAATCACTTACTGTGAGGGGCGTATATCCAGCTTTTTGGATTGCTCTTTCCATTATATCTTTCACACTGTTCCAGTGCTCAAAAGTATAAAAATCATTCATCTTTGCAATTGGTCGAATGATTCCACAGATCTTTTCATTATTTTCTAATTGATCAGTCATTTATAGATGGCCCCTAAATTTCTCCCCAAACAATACAACACCTTATATCGAAATTCCACCCCCACAATTGACCTAAGTTGGGGTATATTTAAGTAATAACTTATAGGTTGGAGACTATTTTTTGAGAAAATTAATAAAAAGTACGGATGATTTGCCAAAAATATTTGACATAAATAAATACCCAGATATGGACAAGCTGTCTGCTTTTGAGTGGTTTTTTTTAATACAGACAAGATTTCTACTGCATAATATTTTAGATACTGGTCTCGCTAATTGGATTGGAACAGATAAGCTAACAGATATTGAAGAGCAGGAAGCAATGTCTTTAATAATTTTATCTCATTTAGATAATCCTATGAGTTTAGATTTATTTTTGAAATATAAAAAACATAATAATGATATTATAGATTTAGAAATTTCGAGTTCTGATCATTACTACTTTATGTATAAGCATTTGCCTGTAAATGAGTTATATGAGGATGAGTTTGAAAGTATTCAAAGAATAGTTGAGAATAGTGGAATAAAATTAAAAGGGCTGGGGGATGATAAACCATTTTATCCAGTTATGGATATATTGAAATCCCATTTTAATTTTAATATAAAACAATATGATTATCCAATTACTATAAATCCTTATTATCCTGATCATGTTATATTCGAAGAATTTAAAAAAATATTGGCACAAATCAGAGAAAAGCTTGGATTTAATGAAAAAAATAAATCTTTATCTAAAAAAGATTTGCTAAATTGGGCATCTTACAAACTATTGCCTTATATGGATTTAAAAATTCTTGAATTAGCCGAAAATATTAAAATAACAAATGCTGTAATTTGTTCTGTTTTATACCACAAAGGTGAATATGGAGAGGATACATTGAGAAAAAGTGTAGAACCGATAAGAAAAAGAATATTAGACCAAATGGTATTTGATGGCGCAGATGATGTTACTGAGCTTAGCTATATAGATGCTCTAAGTTATTTAGCCTACGAAGATATAAAAAATATGGAAAAATTTTGAATTAAAGCTTTCCGGAAAATTTTAAATATTTACTTTATCGGAATTTATGAAATTATTTACTATCCTTTAAAGCTCTAAAAAACAATCGCATACTAGCCTCATCCCCACGATGAGGCTTTTTCATGAGTATTACAGTAGATGGTATTCAGATTCGTATCGATGCTCAAGGTCGCTTTTCTTTAAATGACTTACATAAGGCTTCTGGTAATGAGCGTAAAAATGAACCTAATTTATTTTTATCTAATAAGCAAACTCAAGAGCTTGTACAAGAGTTAATCACTACAGGAAATCCTGTAGTGCAAAAAAGTCATCCTATTAGTGTGATAAATGGTGGAAATGATCGAGGTACATACGTTGTAAAAGAGCTGGTCTACTCATACGCTATGTGGATTAGTGCTACATTCAATCTAAAAGTCATCCGTACTTTTGACGCGGTAGCAACAGGACAAATTCAACCGACCGATCCAATGCAATTACTAGCAGATCCAAATATTTTACGTAATGCTTTACTGACCTATTCAGAAAAAGTGATTGAACTAGAATATAAAGTTGAAGTTATGCAACCTACAGTGGAAGCGTTTGCCCGTATTGCTACAGCAGAGGGTAGTATGTGCCTAACTGATGCTGCTAAAGCTCTACAACAAGAACCACATAAATTTAATAAGTGGCTTCACATGAATGACTGGATTTACAAACGTAATGGCAGCAAACATTGGGTTGCTTATCAAGAGAAAATTAAAGCGGGATATTTAGAACATAAAGTAAAGGATATCCAGCTGCCCGATGGGACGATCAAAATCACGGAGCAGGTGAGAGTAACACCAAAGGGATTAACCAAGCTTTCAAAGCTTCTAGGAAACAACAATGCATAATTTAGGCAATAAAAAAGCCCTCTCAGTTCTTGGCGGAATCAAAGGGCCTTTGGATTGCTAACACAAGGAGCATTAACAGTGAACAGTATGGTACAAGGGTTTGGGAAAAATCAAGTCTACGATGCCAGTGATGTTGCTGAAGGTTATGGTTTACTAACGAAATATATAGCTAGCTTAGAGTGCCTAAGTCAGATGCTTCTATTTAAGTTAAAGCAATTTAAAAAGCCCTGAATATTCGGGGCTTTTCACTTAAGTTTTACTTTAATGATTCTGGTACATAATTTGGTGAATCAGTACCATAAAATGACTCAATATCTGCATCATACAAAGACTTATATCTATCTTTTGATGCGACATCCTTAGTTTCATCAATAAATTTCTGTATTTTAGCTTTATAGTCAGTATGACCAGCTTTATACATTTCAGTTAAATATACAAACTCTGCATCTCTGTACTGGGGATCATTTTTGCTAGTTGATTTACTCAATTCGGTTTGTATGAGTTGCGCTGAAGCTTCGTGACACTGTTGAATTTTTACTTTGGCCTCATTTAATTTTTCAAGCAATGTACATCTAAACATTATCCGTTGAGGCAAGGGTTTCTCTTTGATCTGTTGCTCATTTAGCTCATAAGCTTCTTTGTACATTCCTGACAAAATATAAATATTCATTAATGCCATTTCTCTTTGTTTCTTAGCAGTAACTTTCTTTATTTCAGGAATTAAAGGCTCTAAAGTTTGCTTTATCTTTTCGTCTTCACCTGAGGTCACAACTTCATTGGTGATAGAGTCATATCTATCTAAAATTGCTTTATCACTTGCTGATAGTTCAGTTTTTATGTTTTTAGAACTGTTTTTCTCAGTAGTATCTACCTGCGTTTGTTCATTTGATGCCTTGCTACAAGCAGTAACTCCAAATACAGAAATAAGAACAATAGTACTGATTAATTTTCTATTCATGATTTACGTCTTGATGCTGAATTTAAGGTAAAAGAAAATCTAGTGTGAGGTGGGTTTGGCCGAACAGTACCGCCATCAAATTTTGCGGTGTAACCCATAGTTAAAGTTGCTTCTATGGTTGATAAGTCAGGTTTTGGTAGAGTTACCTTACACTGACCTACAGGCTCCTTAGAGTTTTCAGTTGACCAAACGCCTTTTCCCTTTTCCAAACGTGTTTTTCCTAAACTCTGGTTGTTATGCACAAGATCGAGTGTTGCGTATGGAAAGATTGTAGCATCACCGCTTAATGTTGGAGGAAGCATAGACACTGTCACAAAAAGTTCTTGCCCTTTTAGAATGTAAGTGACTACGAAGGTACATACACCTGATATAGCTTGGCTAATTGCGCCCAAAAGATTCTTCTTATCTTCATCGTAGGGGAAAATGGCATTTGTAAATTTCACATATTTCGTTGTGTTTTGTTCTATATAGTAATTCTCATATTCATCTTTAACAAAACTGTCTGTAGCTGGTTGTTTCTGTGAAATTGGAGCTGATGAAGATTTTGCAGCCGATGATGCAGCGCCAGCGCCATTATCTTGAACAACTAAGTTTTGTTGAGGCAGTAATTTGCAACCACAAGAGAGTGAATCATTTACACGAGCAGCAGCTTTCCCAAAGATTTGCATGCACGGATCACCAGATACAATAGTTGCAACGACTTTATGAGTTGGGCATGTAGCTTTATCACCGACACAGGCAACTGCAATACCGTCAATAAGGAACATACTGTTCCCTGAGATTACTTGACCACCGCCAGTAGTAGGGCAGCCTATTGTTATATATGGTGTCGCCAAAACTATTCCGTCTTATTTTCGTGAAGTGACGGAATGATAGCAAAGAGGGGTAGACAGTGCTGTATAGTTTTATTTATCAGGACGTAAAGCTCATACGTTCAATAATAATGTGAGTTAAGAGATAGGCATGAGGGTTCTTTTGAAGAAATTTTTATGTCATTCTCCGTAGAAATTAAATGTTTATTTGAGCAACTTCATCAGGATAGTTGGCAAAATGAGATCATTCTTTATCTACAATTCCTTGGTAAAAAGATATATTTTATTAACTGTAGGACTAATTGTTATTGCCTTGATGATAGCTATCTTTTTTAAAGGGGTACTTGAAATTGATTTTGCGATTGGAGCTATTTGCGGCTATTTAAATATTTTTCTATTGCTAAAGAATTATAGATTTCCACTTATTCATGAGATTAAAGAAGATAGTGACGATCTTGTTATGTACGCAAGAGTTAGTCTTCTTATTTTTTTTTGTTTTGATAGAATTAGGTTTTTTAATTGTCGCATTGTTTTAAATTTTTAAGGACGTTTTACTAAGAATAAATTAAAGGTGCTTAAGAAATGCATACCATTAAAAAAATATTGAAATGGTTTATTGTCATCCTTTAATGATCCTAGAAATAAGTAATAGGTTGAACAAAGATTGTTAGTAGACAGACCTGTGAAAATATTCAATTAATATCCAAGAGAAAGCTTTATTTAACTTTGAGAAGAAATATGAAAGATATTGAAATTTTAGAAATAAAAGAAATTGGCGATTATGAAAAAGGCTTATCGCTATTGTTAGAAGATTCTATCAATAGTGGAGCTTCAATAGGCTTCTTAGCTCCTCTAGAAAAGAATGAGGTTTTAAATTATTGGCGTGAGGTCAACCATAAATTAGCACATGGTAATAGCCGTCTATGGATTGCCATTCAACAAGGAAAAGTTGTAGGTAGTGTTCAATTGTCCTTGGTGAGTAAAAAGAACGGAGTTCATAGAGCAGAAGTTGAAAAACTCATGGTTCTGACATCTGCAAGAAAACAAGGAATAGCAACGTTACTACTGAATGAATTAGAAAATTTTTCAAGAAAAAATGGCTTGCGCTTACTTGTATTAGATACGCGTGAAGGCGATGTTTCCGAGCTTTTATATAGCAAAATTGGATTTGTTCGTGTGGGTGTCATCCCAAGCTTCGCATTAAGTTCAAATGGGAACTACGATGGCACAGTGATCTATTACAAAAAGCTTGTTTGAAACTAAAAATAACCTTATTTGTATTTTAGATTGCAAATTTACACTTACATTTCTATAGGTAGAATAAAAATCTAAATAACCCTTCAACTCTAAAAAATAAAAAAATAGAGTTATGGTTAATTTTTTATTTTTCAATGAGTTATGTTTTTTAATAAAAATAGTTGTCTGTACCATATTGACATAAATCTTTAATTAACTCATTTTTAAAGGATATCTAATAATCTATTAAATTAGAGTCGTGGGGTTATTTATGAAAAATTATACTGTGACGGTTCGTGTAACAGAAACTAAATCATTGTTTAAAAAACAAGTTTTCGAAGCAACTTTTTTTGAAGACCCATGTATTAGTGCTACTGGCTCAAGCTATGATGAGGCAATTAATAAGATAAATAAAAAAATACTAGAATATTTTGATCAATTGTCTGATCGCGGTGAAGATATACCACAGCCAGCGGAAATGTCGACACTAATGTTCAAAAACAGGGACAAGGACGTGTTCTTTCATGTGATAACAATTGATACGTCTCTATATACAGACAAGACAGAAAAAATTAATGTCACAATGCCAATTTTGTTGATCAGACAAATTGATGATTTTTTGAAAGACAAAGTACACAATTCTAATCTTTTTTCTTCGCGATCTGACTACATCACGAAATCATGTAAGCAATATCTATCTTACGCCAATCATCTTGCTGCAATTTACAATAATGAATCTAGATTCACAGCTGTGCGTTATAAACAGAGTAATACAACTGATAACTGCTGTAATCTGATCGAATATTTGAAGCAGTCATTTTGTGAAGAAGTCATTCTTTTCGCAACTCATCGAAATACAAGCAACGGTTATAGCAATGATGATGGCCCAGATTCTAATCTTCCTCTTTTAGGGGCAATTGTTAAGCTCACGTTACCTGCGTTGCGAGAGACCTATGTTTTATTCGATGGCTTGTTTCTAACTGCTCAAAGGAAGCCACGCTACAACGAAGTAAAGTCGGTATTAGATGAGGCACTTCTAACTAATAAAACATCATTTATTCAGTTAGCAGTACCATTTACATCACAACTTGATCCAACTGAGGCAGTCAAATTACTTAGTAATTTCCCTCGTCAAAAACTTACTACAGAATCTCGACCATCATTTTTTGATCTTTTAAGTAATCTAAGTGAGGCAGAATACTCAAAGTATTAAACCTTTTTGATTGAAAATCTTATCATTTCATTTTTTCTGATACTCAAAAATAACCTCAAATCAGTGAGGTTATTTTTATGAGCAGTCTAAATCTTGACGTTACTACAGTTGTCCCTCAAAAATTATTTAAAGGTGCTTTTGAAAGAACGGAATAATTTTTTCTAAAGCTTGAGTAACAGGTTCAGGTTGGTCGTATAAATCATAATGGCTCGCATCTTTCACCACAAAAAGGTTTTTATCTTTAGAAGCAGCTTTGCTATATAGCTCATAACCGTCGCGATAAGAACCAAACCCGCCTGGAATTTCACCAATCACAATTTGTAAGGGTTGAGTGAGTAGGTGTTCTGCCAAATGAAACGCATCAAACCCAACAGCAGCGGCTAAACC
>Ga0207713_1002257_pt1 | contig 14245 bp, 8 predicted proteins | sample KBSS64metaG_FD_184404 | JGI IMG/M metagenome (GOLD analysis project Ga0207713, IMG submission 184404) | Switchgrass rhizosphere microbial communities from Kellogg Biological Station, Michigan, USA - KBS S6-4 metaG (SPAdes) (version 2) | ecosystem: Host-associated > Plants > Roots > Rhizosphere >...
CCGATCCCGAAGCGCATGCGCTGGGGTGCCCGCAAGGAAGAGTTCGTGCGTCCAACCCAATGGCTGGTGATGCTGCTCGGTGACCAAGTCATCGATTGCACCCTCCTCGCCCAGAAGGCCGGTCGTGATTCCCGTGGTCACCGCTTCCACCATCCTGAAGCCGTACGCATCACCTCGCCGGCCAACTACGCCGCTGACCTGCGTGCCGCCTACGTGCTGGCCGATGCCGATGAGCGTCGCGAGCTGATCAGCAAGCGCACCGAAGAGCTGGCCCGCCAGCAGGAAGGCACCGCCATCGTGCCGCCAAGCCTGCTGGACGAAGTGACCGCTTTGGTTGAATGGCCAGTGCCGCTGGTGTGCTCGTTCGAGGAACGTTTCCTCGACGTGCCGCAGGAAGCACTGATCACCACCATGCAGGACAACCAGAAGTACTTCTGCCTGCTGGACGTCGACGGCAAGTTGCTGCCTCGGTTCATCACCGTGGCCAACATCGAAAGCAAGGACCCGCAGCAGATCATCGCCGGTAACGAGAAAGTCGTTCGCCCGCGCCTGACTGACGCCGAGTTCTTCTTCAAGCAAGACAAAAAGCAGAAGCTGGAAGACTTCAACCTGCGCCTGCAAAACGTGGTGTTCCAGGAAAAACTCGGCAGTGTCTACGACAAGGCCGTGCGGGTTTCCAAGCTGGCGGCCTACATCGCCCCTCGCATTGGTGGCGATGCTGCCTGGGCTGCGCGTGCCGGCCTGCTGTCCAAGTGCGACCTGGCCACCGAGATGGTCGGCGAGTTCCCGGAGATGCAAGGTGTCGCCGGTTACTACTACGCCCTCAATGATGGCGAGCCGGAAGACGTCGCCCTGGCGCTGAACGAGCAGTACATGCCGCGCGGTGCTGGCGCCGAGCTGCCGACCACCCTCACCGGTGCGGCCGTGGCCATCGCGGACAAGCTGGATACCCTCGTCGGTATCTTCGGTATCGGCATGTTGCCTACCGGCAGCAAAGACCCGTATGCCCTGCGCCGTGCGGCCCTGGGTGTGCTGCGGATCCTGATCGACAAGAAGCTCGACCTCGACCTGACCCAGGCCGTGGTGTTCGCTGTCGGCCAGTTCGGTGCCAAGGTCAAGCAAGCGGGCCTGGCCGAGCAAGTACTGGAGTTCGTGTTCGACCGTCTGCGTGCACGTTACGAAGACGAAGGCGTGGATGTTTCGGTGTACCTGTCGGTACGTGCCCTGCAACCGGGTTCGGCGCTGGACTTCGACCAACGCGTACAAGCCGTTCAGGCCTTCCGCAAGCTGCCGGAAGCCGGTGCCCTGGCCGCCGTGAACAAGCGTGTATCGAACCTGCTGAGCAAGGCCGACAACCTCGGCAATGCCGAAGTCGACCCAGGCCTGTTTGCCGATGCCAAGGAGTTCTCGCTGAACTCGGCCATCGCCAAGGCAGAAAACGCAGTGAAGCCGCTGATCGCCGAACGTAACTACGCCGAAGCACTGGCACGCCTGGCCACCTTGCGTGAGCCGGTGGATGCGTTCTTCGAAGCGGTGATGATCAATGCCGAAGATGCGGGCGTGCGGAAAAACCGCTACGCCATGCTGGCGCGTCTGCGTGGCTTGTTCATCAATATCGCTGACATTTCCGTACTGAGCTGACCATGTTGAAACTGCTGATTCTCGATCGGGACGGAGTGATCAATTACGACTCCGACGCTTACATCAAATCGGTGGCGGAATGGATTCCACTGCCCGGCTCGATCGAGGCCATCGCGCAGTTGAGCAAAGCGGGCTGGACGGTGGCCATCGCCACCAACCAGTCCGGCATCGCCCGCGGCTACTACGACATCGCCACCCTCGACGCCATGCACGCGCGCCTGCGCACGCTGGTGGCCGAGCAGGGCGGTGAAGTAGGGCTGGTGGTGTATTGCCCACATGGCCCGGATGAAGGTTGCGATTGCCGCAAGCCCAAACCCGGTATGCTTAAAACTATTGCTGAACATTACAACGTGCCATTGGCTGGGCTATGGTTTGTCGGGGACAGCCTCGGTGACCTGGAGGCTGCCAAAGCCGTCGACTCTCAGCCAGTTTTGGTAAAAACCGGAAAAGGCGAAAAGACCCAGGCTAAAACCCTGCCGGTAGGCACCTTGATTTTTGACGATCTGGCGGCGGTTGCCGCAGAACTTATCAACAACTAGCAGCCCTTCTGACTTCCTGACCAAGGACTGTTCGGGAGCGCGCTTTTAACAGGCGGGCCTTGTCCCGCAACGGTAAATGCCGCCATGTCGATTTTGCAGGCCATCAGAACCTTCTTCTTTTACCTGCTGCTGGGCACCAGTTCTTTCCTCTGGTGCACCCTGAGCTTTTTTATCGCGCCTTTTCTGCCATTCAAGGCGCGCTATCGTTTCATCAACGTCTTTTGGTGCAACTGCGCGTTGTGGTTGACCAAGGTGTTCCTGAACATTCGTTTCGAGATCAAAGGCGCCGAAAACGTCCCGGACCAGCCTTGCGTGATTCTGTCGAACCACCAGAGCACCTGGGAAACCTTCTTCCTGTCTGCCTACTTCTCGCCCCTGAGCCAAGTGCTCAAGCGGGAGCTGCTGTACGTGCCGTTCTTCGGCTGGGCCATGGCCATGCTGCGCCCGATCGCCATCGACCGTGACAACCCCAAGGCAGCGCTCAAGCATGTGGCGAAGAAGGGCGACGAGCTGCTCAAGGACGGCGTTTGGGTGCTGATCTTCCCCGAAGGTACGCGGGTGCCCTACGGCACTGTGGGCAAGTTCTCACGTGGCGGTACGGCTTTGGCGGTAAACGCAGGCCTGCCGGTGCTGCCAATTGCCCACAACGCAGGCAAGTTTTGGCCAAAGACCGGCTGGGCCAAGCGTGAAGGCACCATCACGGTGATCATTGGCGAACCGATGTATGCCGAGGGTGAAGGCCCGCGCGCTATTGCTGCGCTGAACGACCGTGCCCAGGCATGGAATGAAGCGCAACAAAGAGCCATGGGTTCGCTGCCGCCGGAGCCGGTCGTCGTCGACACTCCGGTGATTTGAGTTTCTGTGGATAACCTGTGTACGGTTTGTTGGCGAATTGGGCTTTTTTGATTATAGGCTGCTGATTTACTTACATATTTCCCAAGCTCATAAAACAGCGGAAAAGGTGCATAAGTTTTTTCCGCATTAAAAAACCGGTCGTTGAGACCGGTTTTTTATGCACAGGTAAAAAGCAGCCGTTCACTCTCTCCACAATGGCAGCTGAAGGATGAAGGTCGTGCCTTTACCCAGCACGCTTTCGCAGCCAATCCGCCCGCCGTGGCGGTCCACTACCGCCTTGACCATGGTCAGGCCCAACCCCAATCCCTCACTGCCTTGAGCAGAGGTGAAGCGCCGGTATTGAGCGAAGAGCTCTGGCAAATCCTGCGCGGCGATTCCTCGACCCTGGTCGCTGATGCGGCATTCCAAACGATCTTCGCTGCTGGTCAGGCTTAACGTCACGGTGGTCCCCGAGGGACTGTATTTGACTGCGTTCTCCAGCAGGTTGAACAAGGCACGGGTCAGCAGCGATTGATCTGCCCAGACCATTTCCTCGCCGTCTTCATCCAGATCGTGGACCAGATGGATGCCTTTCAACTGGGCGTACACCGCGACTTGATCAAATGCGTCGAGCACCAGCATGGCGAGCAGGCTGGGCTGGAATTGGTAGCCGTCAGATTCGGCTTTCGCCAGTTGCACGAATGATTCGGTCAAGTTCAGGGCGCGACGGACTTGTTGTTCGATCAGGCCAAATATTGGCGCTGCAGTGTCCTGGACATCCAACAGGGCGAGGATCGCCGAATGCGGAGCACGCAGGTCGTGGGATAGAAAGCGCAGCAAGGTTTCCCGCTGCTGCTGGGCGTCGCGCTCGATGCTCAAGTCTGTGAGGCTGAGTAGCCAGCCCAATGCCACGTCACCGTCCGCGGGCAGCAGCGGGGCCAGGTCGAGGCGCAGGCTACGGTTATGGGTGTCGCGGAATTCGACGATTTCCAGCGCCGACAGGGCAGGGCGAATGCCGTCCTGCAGCGGTGGATAACCCAATGCAGCGAGCTGCTCCAGCAGGTTTTCAGCCACCAATTCATTGCCGAATACCTCACGAGCAATCCGGTTGGCCAGCAGGACATTGCCCTTGGGATCGGTAATCAAGGTCGCTACGGGCAAGCATTCCAGGCCATCGGCCATAAAGCGGCGCGTGTCCCGGGTACGGCTGACCGCTTGTTCCAGGGCGAAGATCCGTCCCTGCAGAACATCACCCTGGCTGGCGGGCGCTCTACGCCGCTCCGGGAGCACTTTGGGTTCGTTGTCCAGGCGTGCCAGTTCCCAACCGAAGTAGGCCAGGATCACACTCAGGCGCCGCCAGTTCCAGATCAGGTAGCTGAGCAGCATGCCGATCAGGCACGCCGCCGGTGACCACCAATGACCCAGGCGCAACAGGCACCAAGAACCGAGAAGCGCGGCACTCATGCAACCGACGGTCAACCACAGCGCATAACGGGGGCGAAATAACAGCAAGCCCAATAGCAGCGCGACCATGGCAGTGGCCAGCAGCGTTGCCGTCCAGGCAGGCAGGTTAACGATGCTGCGTCCTTGCAGCAAGCCATTGAGGATGTTGGCCTGAATCTCCACACCAGGTGTCGTGCCGACGCTGGCTGACAGTGGCGTGACGTAACGGTCGCCCATACCCGGCGCAGTGGCGCCGACCAGGATCAAGCGGCCTCTCAGCAGCTCAGGCGGCACCTCACCGCGTAAAACGCTGATATACGGCACGCTGGGAAAGCCGGCATGGCTGGCGATGAACGGAATTCGAATGGAGTTTTGCCGCTGCCAATGGTTGCTGTCCGCCGGACCAAGCGCGCCCGGCATAACAGCCTGCTGGCCGCTCAGCTCAAACGCCAACCAGGCCAATTGAGGCGTCATGTCCCCTGGTGGGCCTTCACGCAAATACAGACTTCGAACGATACCGTCGCTGTCCGCTTCAACATTGATATGGCCGACGCCCCTGGCACAATCGCGCAAGGGCAACACTGGCAGGATTTGCGCAACAGCTTGCTCGTAGCGGGGCGAGCCTTCACGAATCAAGGGCAACAGAACAGTGCCGGCGTTGCACATAGCCTCAGCCAGGCGCAGGTCATTGGCCGGCTCCCGGGCGGGCTCACTGAAGATCACATCAAACAGAACACCTGCGGGTTTGGCAACGCTCAGTCGATCCAGCAGGTCGGCGTGTACGCGTCGGGACCAAGGCCATTGGCCGAGTTCCTTCAGGCTGCGGTCATCAATGGTCACCAGCAAGATGCGTGGATCCACCGGCAACGGGGCCAAGCGGCGAAGGCTGTCATACAGCAAGTTGTTGAGGGAAAAGCCCGGGCTCAGGGACAGGAATGCCGTGATGGGTAACAGCAACAGGCTGACCCAGAGCCATTCGCGCACCAAGCCATTGAACAGTCGCTGAGCCTGGGTCGGTTGGCGCTTTTCAGCCTTGCGCCAAAGCCTCACCGGTTAGCGTCCAGAGCGTTATTGCACGCGGTTCGCGGGCGGGTAATAGAAGATGTCATAGACCCCGGTTTCTCCCTCAAGCCCTTGTTCATCATAGGCCGACAAACGAACGTGATAGAACGATGCTTTGAGCCCAGTGAAGCGCATTTGCGGCTTGTCGGAGAAATTTTCCTGCTTGATGTTCAGAAACGCCTTATCGGTCGCGACCTGGGCCCGGTAACGCTGGGCACCGGCTAACGGACGCAGGAACAGCGTCCATACCGGCGCATCGCCTTTTTGCCCGTCCTGGCCCACCAGACGTGGCGCATCCAGCAGTTCCACGGGCTTGAGTTCACCTTGTTTCTTGAATGCCAGCCCCTGCCTCGCACCGACCTTCACTTCACCCGAAACCGGACCGGTAATGGGCTTCTTCTTGATCGGTCGTAGGGTCGCTGGAGCATCATCCCGATTGACCGCGACTTGCCCATTGAGCACTTCCACCAGGGATTGTTCGCCGTCGTTACGCACACGGAAATGCGTGCCGCGCACACCGAGCACACCCACCGGGGTCACGATCTGAAAACGGTCATAGTCACTGGCACGCTTGATGACATAAGCCTCAACCTGACCTTCTTCAAGTATCACCTGAGGGATCGATTGCTCCTCGACCAGGTGCAGTCGAACCTGGGAGCTGGACGGCAAGACAATCCGCGAACCGTCTCCCAGCAGAAGGCTGACAAATGCGTCTGGTGAGGTTTTTACACGCTCTTGTTCATCAATGACCATGCCTTCTTGCAAGGCAGTGGACACGCCCTTGGCATCCAGCTTCCAGGCCTCGCCTGTCAGGTGCTGAACCACCGCCGGTAGAGGCTGCGCGCGGCACATCTGGTTGTCGTCAATGTAGGGCGCGCGGGGAGGGGCGGAACGTGCCAAGGCCGGCAGGCTCACTACGCCTAGCGTAACAATCAAGCCTGAGCCCAACAGCGTAGAAATGGCAAAGCGGAATCGGCAGGGGGAAAAGGTCATGGCGCTCATCAAGATTCTAGTTCTAATGGATCATCAGAAAGCACGTTCAGGAAGCGTCTCGCGGGGAAGACCTTGAATACCGCCTACGATACTCGATGAGGTATCCAGTCGATAGCCGAAATGTCTGGGGCGTGGGGATCTATGGCAGAAGATGACACATCCCTGTGCCGGAGCAATTCCCTCGCTCCAATCCGTGTGTCATACAGCGACAACGAATTTACCTACAAGAGAGGTTCATCGGACCAATTCGCAACATTTGTTCAGATTTGGCGCCGATTAAAACACCCAGCGTTGGTTCTGCTGTGGTTCGCTGAGCGGCTCAAAGGGTGAGCTGGCGAAGCCCATGCCGTTACCGGGGTCACTCAGGGTTTGACGCTCATCGAACGATGCAGGCACTACCGGCTTCGATGCCCCCACCGTTTCGGTCCCCAAAGTTGCCGCCATTACCACCAATACCAATCGCCCCCACACATTAATCTTTTCCAGAACAATCACACGTCTCGAAACAGCATAAAACCAGATTGCCATTGATCCTTTTCCTGAAGGTCTCGAGCCGGTATCTTCCCAGCTTGGGTATTGACGATTTCCAATGGCTACGGCCATTTGATATCAGCTTACCGAGAGATTCAGAGGGCCTGAGAATCTGGCCATAATTGTTCAGATTCATGCCCGCATTCTTCAATCAGAAAGGACCCTGCCATGCGTGTCGCAATACTGGATGACGAACCTGCTGAACTGCGGCGGGTGGAACAGACACTGCGACAAATCCCCAGCGCTGCGGATCAGCCATGGACGCTGCACTGCTTCGAGCGTGGAGAAGACCTGCTGCGCCAACTGCGCCGGGAAACCTTTGACCTGCTGATCCTTGACTGGCAACTGCCCGACCTCAGCGGCTTGGCATTGCTGCGCTGGACCCGCGAGCACATGGAAGCGCCACCCGCCGCCATCATGCTCACCAGCCGCGATGCCGAGAGCGATATCGTCCAGGCGCTGAACAGTGGCGCCGACGATTACGTCAGCAAGCCATTTCGCCCTAACGAGCTTAAGGCACGGGTCAATGCCGTTCTGCGGCGCCACGGCCTGCAAAAGTCCGCGGCCAGCGAAGTGCTGACCTTCAACGACCTGACGTTTGATGATGCTGAACTCACAGTGAGCAGGGCAGGGAAACCCATCAACCTGACGGAACGCGAATATCGCCTGGCTCGGTGCTTGTTTGAGAATTTGGCGCGACCACTTTCTCGGGAATATTTGTATGAGCGGTTTTGGACCCATGAAGAAATGGTGTCGTCACGGCCGCTGGACACGCATATTTATCGGCTACGGAATAAGCTCGGACTGACGGCGGAACGGGGGTGGCAGTTGCTGACGATCTATGGGTATGGGTATCGGTTGGAGAGTGTGACATCTGCTGCCGAAGATTGAGATGTTCCACGTGGAGCATTTATAAAATGCCCAAATCCCAGCCAATAAAAAAGGCCAACGCTTAGCGTTGGCCTTTTTTGTTTGCGCTGCAACCTGATCAGAAGTCCAGGTTGGACACCGCCAAGGCGTTGCTCTCGATGAAGTCACGACGAGGCTCGACCGCATCACCCATGAGGGTGTTGAAGATCTGATCCGCGCCAATGGCGTCTTCGATGGTCACACGCAGCATGCGACGCTGAGCGGGGTCCATGGTGGTTTCCCACAGCTGATCCGGGTTCATTTCGCCCAGACCTTTGTATCGCTGAATGGTGTGACGCTTGGTGCTCTCAGCCATCAACCAGTCCAGGGCTTCCTTGAACTCTTTAACCGCTTTCTTACGCTCGCCACGCTGAATGTAAGCACCGTCGTCCAGCAGGGTGCTCAATTGCGCGCCGAGTGTAACTACGGTCTTGTAGTCATTGCTGCCGAAGAAATCGCGGTTGAAGGTAACGTAGTTCGACAGGCCGTGGGAGATCAGTTCGACCTCTGGCAGCCAGACGTTACGTTCACGGTCTTCACGCAGGCTGGCTTTGTAAACCAGGCCGGATTTTTCGACGGTACGCAGACGGACTTCGTACTGGGCCAGCCAATTTTGCATGTGAGCGTGGTCGCCCAACTGCTCGAGGCTGACGGCAGGCAGGTAGATGAAGTGCTCGGTCAGCTCCTGAGGGTACAGGCGCGACAAACGCTTGAGGGTCTTCATCACCATGCGGAAATCGTTTACCAGACGCTCCAACGCTTCACCGGAGATGCCCGGGGCTTCGTCGTTCAAGTGCAGGCTCGCATCTTCCAGGGCCGACTGCGTCATGTACTCTTCCATGGCGTCGTCGTCTTTGATGTATTGCTCTTGCTTGCCCTTTTTCACTTTGTACAGCGGCGGCTGGGCGATGTAGATGTAGCCACGCTCGATCAGCTCCGGCAACTGACGGAAGAAGAACGTCAGCAGCAGGGTGCGGATGTGCGAACCGTCGACGTCAGCATCGGTCATGATGATGATGTTGTGGTAGCGCAGCTTGTCGATGTTGTACTCGTCGCGGCCGATGCCACAGCCCAAGGCGGTGATCAAGGTGCCGACTTCCTGCGAGGAAATCATCTTGTCGAAGCGCGCCTTCTCGACGTTGAGGATCTTACCCTTCAACGGCAGGATGGCCTGGGTGCGACGGTTACGGCCCTGCTTGGCGGAACCGCCAGCAGAGTCACCTTCCACCAGGTACAGTTCGGAGAGGGCAGGGTCTTTCTCCTGGCAGTCAGCCAGTTTTCCGGGCAGGCCAGCGATATCCAGCGCGCCTTTACGACGGGTCATCTCACGGGCTTTACGCGCCGCTTCACGAGCTCGCGCCGCGTCGATCATCTTGCCGACAACCAGTTTGGCTTCGTTCGGGTTTTCCAGCAGGAAGTCGGAGAAGTACTTGCCCATTTCCTGTTCAACGGCGGTCTTCACTTCGGAAGACACCAGCTTGTCTTTGGTCTGGGAGCTGAACTTCGGATCCGGAACCTTGACCGAAATAATCGCGGTCAGGCCCTCACGGGCATCGTCACCGGTGGTGGCGACTTTGTGCTTCTTCGCCAGGCCTTCTGCTTCGATATAGGTGTTCAGGTTACGCGTCAGCGCAGAACGGAAACCCACCAGGTGAGTACCGCCATCGCGCTGAGGAATGTTATTGGTAAAGCACAACAGGTTCTCGTTGAAGCTGTCGTTCCACTGCAGGGCGATTTCAACGCCGATGCCGTCTTCACGCTGGATGTTGAAGTGGAACACCTGGTTGACCGCAGTCTTGTTGGTGTTCAGGTATTCAACGAACGCCCGCAGGCCACCTTCGTATTTGAACAGCTCTTCCTTGCCGCTGCGCTCGTCTTTGAGGACGATACCCACACCGGAGTTGAGGAAGGACAATTCACGAATCCGCTTGGCCAGGATGTCCCAGCTGAAGTGGATGTTCTTGAAGGTTTCGTCGGAAGGACGGAAATGAATCTGGGTACCGGTGGTTTCGCTTTCGCCAACGATTTTCATCGGCTCTTGCGGAACGCCGTGAACGTAGGTCTGCTCCCAGATCTTGCCGCTGCGACGCACGGTCAGCACCAGCAGTTCGGAGAGGGCGTTCACCACGGAAACACCTACACCGTGCAAACCGCCAGATACTTTGTAGGAGTTGTCATCGAACTTACCGCCGGCGTGGAGCACGGTCATGATGACCTCTGCCGCCGAAACGCCTTCTTCTTTATGCACATCTACCGGGATGCCGCGACCGTTGTCGCGCACGGTGATGGATTCGTCCGGATGGATGATGATGCTGATGTCGTCGCAGTGACCGGCCAAAGCTTCGTCGATCGAGTTATCGACCACCTCGAACACCATGTGGTGCAGACCGCTGCCATCATCGGTATCACCGATGTACATACCGGGACGTTTGCGTACGGCATCCAAACCTTTAAGCACTTTAATGCTGGTCGAGTCGTACGTATTCGTATTTTCTTCGCTCATGCCTTCACTCCCGATGGTCGTGGGTCTGGGTGATACGGCCTTGTTCCACGTGGAACAAAGCGACTGGCGTTTCCGTCTGCCAGCCTTCCCTCAATAATTCGTGGTCTACACAGGTGATAAACACCTGGCAGCGTAAGTCTTCCAACAAGCGGCATAGCGCGCGGCGGTGCTGCTCGTCCAGTTCGGACGGCAAGTCATCCACCAGATAAATACATTGCCCGCGCCGGGCCTGGCTAACCAGATGCCCTTGGGCGATACGCAGGGCACAGACCACCAACTTCTGCTGACCACGGGACAAGATGTCCGCAGCATTATGTGCGCCCAATCTAAGGCGCAAATCAGCTCGTTGTGGTCCGGCCTGGGTGTGACCAATTTGCTGATCCCGCTGTAAGGACGTCGCGAGCACTGCACTCAGTTCCCGGTCTTTGTCCCAACCACGGTAGTAGCTCAACGTCAGTCCCTCGAGTTCAAGCAACTCGCTCAAGGTCTGCTCAAAGACTGGTTTCAAGGCTTTGATATAGGCGCGGCGGTATTCATCTATTTCAGCGCTGGCCAGGCACAGTTCCCGGTCCCAAGCAGCTTGCGAAGCGGCGTCAAGTGTACCATGCCGCAGCCATGAGTTCCGCTGCCGCAGGGCCTTCTGCAGGCGCTGCCAAGTGGCCATGAAACGCGGTTCCACGTGGAACACTCCCCAATCGAGGAATTGCCTACGGATTTTTGGCGCACCCTCCAGCAAGCGGAAGCTGTCTGGGTTGATCAGTTGCAGTGGCAGGATTTCCGCCAGCTGCGCGGCACTGCGAGCATTCTGCCCGTCGATGCGTATTTGAAACTCCCCCTGACGATCACGAGAAATCCCCAGGCTGCTATGACCGCCTTCCGCTAATTCGACTTGGCCAAATACCGTGCACGCCAGTTGCTCATACTGAATCACCGGTAACAAGCGGGCACTGCGAAAGGAGCGGGCAAGCCCCAGCAAGTGAATGGCTTCCAGCACGCTGGTTTTGCCACTGCCGTTGGCGCCGTGGAGGATATTGATGCGGGGGGAAGGGGAGAAGGTCACCGGGTGCAAATTGCGCACCGCGGTGACCGAGACGCGACTGAGGGACATCTAGCTTCTGCTGAACATGATTACAGGCGCATCGGCATGACAACGTAAGCCGAGTCATCGTTGTCGGATTCTTGCACCAGGGCGCTGCTGTTGGAGTCAGACAGAATCAGGCGAACCTGTTCGGTGGTCATCACGCCCAGCACGTCCAGCAGGTAGCTGACGTTGAAGCCGATTTCCAGGTTGCCGCCGTTGTAGTCGACGCCCACTTCTTCTTCCGCTTCTTCCTGCTCAGGGTTATTCGCCTGAATTTTCAGCTGGCCGTTGGCCAATTGCAGGCGAATACCGCGGTACTTCTCGTTGGAAAGAATGGCGGTACGGCTGAATGCTTCACGCAGGGCCTGACGATCACCGATCACCAGCTTGTCGCCGCCTTTAGGCAGAACACGCTCGTAATCCGGGAACTTGCCGTCAACCAGCTTGGACGTGAAGGTGAACTCGCCGGTAGTCGCACGGATGTGGTGCTGGCCCAGGACGATGCTGACATTGCCATCCGGCTCGGTCAGCAGGCGCGCGAGTTCCAGAATACCTTTACGCGGCACGATCACCTGGTGGCGATCCGGCTGACCGATATCGGCTTTCATCGAGCACATGGCCAGACGGTGACCATCAGTGGCAACAGCGCGGATGATGCCTTCGGAGACTTCCAGCAGCATGCCGTTCAGGTAGTAACGCACGTCCTGCTGGGCCATGGCGAAGCTGGTGCGCTCGATCAAACGGCGCAGTCGGCTTTGTTCCAGGCTGCAGGTCAGCGAGCCAGGACCTTCTTCCACAGTCGGGAAGTCGTTGGCCGGCAAGGTCGACAGGGTGAAGCGGCTGCGACCGGCTTTGACCACCAGCTTCTGTTCATCAACCTTGATGTCGATCAGCGCGTCGTTGGGCAGGCTTTTGCAGATGTCCATCAGCTTGCGCGCCGGCACGGTGATCTCGCCAGGTTCGGCGGGTTCTTCGAGCTGGACACGACCAACCAGTTCGACTTCGAGGTCGGTACCGGTCAAGGACAATTGCTGGCCTTCGACAACCAGCAATACGTTGGAAAGCACCGGCAAGGTCTGTCGGCGCTCGACGACGCCTGCGACCAGTTGCAGGGGTTTCAACAGGGCTTCGCGTTGAATGGTGAAATGCATGGTCTAGTCCCTTGCCTTAATAAGCTGCGCTGGTGTTCATCAAGTAGTCAGTGTACGCAGCAGGTTCTTGTAGTCCTCGCGAATATCCGCGTCGGATTCCTTAAGTTCGTTGATCTTGCGGCACGCGTGCAAGACCGTGGTGTGGTCGCGACCGCCAAACACATCACCAATTTCCGGCAGGCTGTGGTTGGTCAGCTCTTTGGAGAGCGCCATCGCTACCTGACGGGGACGTGCTACCGAGCGCGAACGACGCTTGGACAGCAGGTCGGAAATCTTGATCTTGTAGTACTCGGCCACAGTGCGCTGGATGTTATCCACACTCACCAGCTTGTCTTGCAACGCCAACAGGTCTTTCAGGGACTCGCGAATCAACTCGATGGTGATGTCGCGGCCCATGAAGTGCGAGTGAGCGATGACACGCTTGAGGGCGCCTTCCAGCTCACGCACGTTGGAACGAATGCGTTGGGCAATGAAGAACGCGGCGTCGTGAGGCAGGTCGACTTTAGCCTGGTCGGCCTTTTTCATCAGGATCGCGACGCGGGTTTCCAGTTCCGGCGGCTCTACCGCAACGGTCAGGCCCCAGCCGAAGCGCGACTTCAGGCGCTCTTCCAGGCCTTCGATTTCCTTTGGATAACGGTCACTGGTCAGGATGACCTGCTGGCCACCTTCAAGCAACGCGTTGAACGTGTGGAAAAATTCTTCCTGAGAACGTTCCTTGCGGGCGAAGAATTGAATGTCATCGATCAGCAAGGCATCAACGGAACGGTAGAACCGTTTGAACTCGTTGATTGCATTGAGCTGCAGCGCCTTGACCATGTCGGCCACGAAGCGCTCCGAGTGCAGGTACACGACCTTGGCATTCGGGTTCTTCTTTAATAGGTGGTTACCCACGGCGTGCATCAAGTGAGTTTTACCCAAGCCAACGCCACCATAAAGGAAGAGCGGGTTGTAACCGTGCTTGGGATTGTCGGCGACCTGCCAGGCAGCCGCGCGGGCCAGCTGGTTGGATTTACCTTCGACAAAGTTCTCGAAGGTGAACGTGCGGTTCAGATAGCTGGTGTGCTTGAGCGCACCTTCTACCTGGACAGTGCGCTGTTCGGCACGAACCGGGGCCTGCTGGGAGCTGGCACCAGCCATTGGGTCAAAGCTGTCGCGGGACGGCTCTTCATTTATAGGCGCGTTTTTCTGCGACGAGGATTTCGAAGGCGTCTGGGCAACCGGGGCTGGCGAGTTATTAACAGGTGCCACAGCGGCCTGAGCCTGCGAGGCACTGGCTGCCAACGGTGCATTCGGCGCAGCACGAGGTGCCGAGCTACGTTTGCTGCCTATTAATAAGGAGAGCACCGGAGCAAGCCCGTTGCCATGTTCATCGAGCAATTCGAGAACGCGGCTCAGGTATTTCTCGTTGACCCAGTCGAGAACAAAACGATTAGGTGCGTAGACACGCAACTCGTCGCCTTCGGCTTCGACCTGTAGCGGACGGATCCAGGTGTTGAATTGCTGGGCAGGCAGCTCATCGCGCAAAAGCTCCACGCACTGCTGCCAAAGTTCCACTGAC
>Ga0207713_1002260_pt1 | contig 14235 bp, 9 predicted proteins | sample KBSS64metaG_FD_184404 | JGI IMG/M metagenome (GOLD analysis project Ga0207713, IMG submission 184404) | Switchgrass rhizosphere microbial communities from Kellogg Biological Station, Michigan, USA - KBS S6-4 metaG (SPAdes) (version 2) | ecosystem: Host-associated > Plants > Roots > Rhizosphere >...
TCAATACGTAAAACTAATTCACACTCAAAATGACAACTGCCCCAAGCTGGATTCCATGAAATACCGTCATTTAAACCAATCAAGCTACTAGGTGGTTTAATAAATAATATAGGTCTGTCAGGCATAGCATTATTTAATTCTTTGACATGATCGGCATAACTTCTGCCTACGCAAACGATTTTTGAAGGACGTGTATTCATGAGGCTTCCTTTGTTATTGCGGCTGATAATTCCAATAATTTATTTCTTAAATGTATTTTCAAATATAGTTTGATCTGAAACCTGTGCAAATGCTCGCTTTGGCACAATAATTACAGTTTTATTTTTTAGCTCAAGCATGTAAGTCAGCTTACCTTTAGCAAAGGTTTGTACATCTGAATATTGCATCACTTGTTTACGACCGCTGGCATAAAGCTCAAAATAATCTTGATAGAGGTCGATTCCCTGCTCGCTCTTTCCAAACTGGTAACGAACAAATTGACGTTTAAATAACATCGGTAAAAGCCAATAACGCATCAGCCCTTGCATCACCAGAAAAAAAATACCTAGCCCAACATAATATCGACCAACCCCAGAGAAACCTAAATAAAGTCCCCAAATAATAATTGCGATACTAATCGCAGGTGTTAGAAAACGGGTAAATTGTTTTTTCCCAAATGTCACTAATGAAAATCCATCTTGTGACTCTTCTAAATTCAAATAGTAACGTAAAGATAAAGCTGTTTTTTGCTCAGTCATTGCACTGCATCGATACTCAATAAATCGGAACTATTAGAGCATATTCATTTCAGCTTTAAAATGAATCAAAGGCTATTTTTTGTTTTGCTCAAAAGTAGCCTTAGTAGCGAGATTAAAAATATTTTTCGTTGCATATATGGAACGTAGATTCATATTTATTGGGCTTATTTCACTTTTTAAAATTTCTACAATAAAAGCATCACCTTCTTAGTGGAATGTCTCATGTCTTTTTTTGCAAAATTATTTGGCTTAAATCAAAAAGCAGCTGTCTCAAAAGATGTGGTTACGCAAACCACTCAAGAGACGAACCTTTCCAATGAACCAAGCTTTTTAGAATTAATTAAAAAACGCCGTTCTATTTATTCAATTGGAAAAAACTTAAAACACTCTCCTACTGAAATTGAAAAACTAATTCAAGAAGCTGTAAAACATAGCCCATCTGCTTTTAACTCCCAATCTTCTCGCGTTGTGGTTTTATTTGATCAATCACACCAAAATTTCTGGAATATAGTTTTAGATGTATTAAAAACGATTATTCCGGCAGAAGCCCTAACTGGAACTGAACAGAAAATTCAAAGTTTTGCATCAGGTGCAGGTACAGTTTTATTTTTTGAAGACCAAGATGTGATTAAAGGTTTACAAGAGCAATTCGAGCTATATGCCGATAACTTTCCAATCTGGTCTGAGCATTCAACAGCAATTGCACAATTTTCAGTATGGAACGTCCTCGCCGAACAAGGCATTGGCGCTTCATTGCAACACTATAATCCAATCATTGATGAGAAAATTAATGCAGCTTTTAATGTTCCTACTCACTGGAAATTAAGAGCTCAATTAGTATTTGGTTCAATCGAAGGCGAAGCAGGTGAAAAAGCTTTTATTGAAGATGAAAGCCGTTTTAAAACATTTGGTTAATCTTTTCCAGCTTTAATTCTTTTCAAAGCTGGTTTCTATGAACACCGGCTTTTAATAAAGATGATAAAAATCAGACACAAAAAAACCGCTATATAATAGCGGTTAATTCTTCAAGTGGTGCGCTCAGAGAGATTCGAACTCCCGACCCCTTAGTTCGTAGCCAAGTGCTCTATCCAGCTGAGCTATGAGCGCGTACTTGATGTTGCGCATTATACGCATTTTTCAAAGCTTAGGAAGTCTTTTTTCATCTTTCTGTCATCAACCGTCTAGTTCTTAGCCAGCCCCTATTTTATATAAAATAGGAACTAAAATTATTGATGTTTTTCTCACCTAAAATGTATTTGAAATATTTTTTTTCAAATAAGTTTTATAGGCTTTTTGAAGCATTTGGCCATCTACCTACAAGATAAAGGCTACTGTTTTAGTCAACATTATAGAAATAATATATTTCTAGTTGAACTTTAACATTATACGCACCAGTAAAATTTATCTAATATAATGCTTCAAATGAGTGAAAATATGATTAAAAAATAATTCATCAAAAAAATATTATATAAAAACTATTATTATTTTTACGTCTAAATTAAATAAATTATTATTTCATTAAATATCATTTAATATCAAAAAATGTGACTAAAAATACACATTGACAGCTTTTGATATCTAACCAATACTAAATTTTAATTATTGAGATATACATCTCACTAATTATGTAGCGCAATAAATAATACTTACTTAAAAATACATAATTATATAGGAAATAGACCAACATGTTTTTACTAAAAAATCTCGTATCTTCGATATCAAAAGTTACTCAAGACTTGGGTAATGTTGTATCGGTAAGTACCACTGTAAACACGGGTTCCTCTGTTGATGCGAATGTTTCAACATCAGGCTTACTTTCAAATGTTATTTCAACAGTAACTAATACTGTTACCCACACAACAACAGGCTTGGTTTCTGATGTGGTTGGTACAGTAACAGGTACTGTCGGTTCTACAAATCCCTTAGAAACTGTAACCAATGTGGTGGGTGGCGTAACTGGCGGTTTGATTGGTGGAGTGTCTGGTGGCAATCCTCTTGAAGTTGTCACTGGTATTATCGGCGGCGTAACTGGTGGAACTTCACCAATTTCCCCAGTCATTGATGTGGTTCAAGGCGGTATCGATATTCTTCAGGGTGTAGAAAGTCTAAAAACTGAAATTATCAACACTGGCATTGAAACTGTTGCAGGGACAGTAATTGGAGTACTTCCTCAAACTGAGCACCCAGTTTCTGAAATTGCAGATCTTGGTACATTAACTTTTGAAACTTCTCGCGACACAGTAAATGGTGCTCTCGAAACTGTTTCTGACTTAGTCGGTGGCGACATTCAAGGTGCAACTGAATCAGCAACTGGTATTCTGGGTACGCTTATCAATAATGGTACAACTGCTGCTGGTATTATCACTGGTGTTGTTGGAAGTGTTACAGATGTAGTCGGTGGTGTAACTGGTGGTGTGGGCGGCAACCCTCTTGAAGTCGTGACTGACATTATCGGTGGCGTAACGGGCGGTATTGGCGGTGGCACATCTCCAATTTCTCCAGTCATTGATGTAGTTCAAGGCGGTATTGATATTCTTCAGGGTGTAGAAAGCTTAAAAACTGAAATTATTAATACAGGTATCGACACTGTTGCTGACACAATTATTAGCATCCTTCCACAAACCGAACATCCTGTTTCTGAAATTGCAGACCTTGGTACATTAACTTTCGAAACTTCTCGTGACACTGTAAATGGTGCTCTCGAAACTGTTTCTGACTTAGTCGGTGGCGACATTCAAGGTGCAACTGAATCAGCAACTGGTATTCTGGGTACGCTTATCAATAATGGTACAACTGCTGCTGGTATTATCACTGGTGTTGTTGGAAGTGTTACAGATGTAGTCGGTGGTGTAACTGGTGGTGTGGGCGGCAACCCTCTTGAAGTCGTGACTGACATTATCGGTGGCGTAACGGGCGGTATTGGCGGTGGCACATCTCCAATTTCTCCAGTCATTGATGTAGTTCAAGGCGGTATTGATATTCTTCAGGGTGTAGAAAGCTTAAAAACTGAAATTATTAATACAGGTATCGACACTGTTGCTGACACAATTATTAGCATCCTTCCACAAACCGAACATCCTGTTTCTGAAATTGCAGACCTTGGTACATTAACTTTCGAAACTTCTCGTGACACTGTAAATGGTGCTCTCGAAACTGTTTCTGACTTAGTCGGTGGCGACATTCAAGGTGCAACTGAATCAGCAACTGGTATTCTGGGTACGCTTATCAATAATGGTACAACTGCTGCTGGTATTATTACTGGTGTTGTAGGAAGTGTTACAGATGTGGTTGGTGGAGTAACAGGTGGTGTTGGCGGCAATCCTCTTGAAGTTGTGACCGACATTATTGGCGGTGTAACTGGTGGTGTTAGCGGCAACCCTCTTGAAATTGTTACTGACATTATCGGCGGTGTAACTGGTGGTGTTAGCGGCAACCCTCTTGAAGTCGTGACTGACATTATTGGCGGTGTAACTGGTGGCGTTGGTGGTAACCCTCTTGAAGTGGTGACTGATATTATCGGCGGTGTAACGGGCGGTATTGATGGTGGGACATCTCCAATCTCTCCAGTGATTGACGTAGTTCAAGGCGGTATTGATATTCTTCAGGGTGTAGAAAGCTTAAAAACTGAAATCATCAACACTGGTATTGATACAGTAGCTGACACAATTATCGGTATTCTTCCACAAGTAGAGCATCCTGTTTCTGAAATTGCAGACCTTGGTACATTAACTTTCGAAACTTCTCGTGACACGGTAAATGGTGCTCTTGAAGTGGTTTCTGATTTAGTTGGCGGTGATATTCAAGGTGCGACTGAATCAGCGACTGGCATTCTGGGTACACTTATTACTAATGGCTCTACTGCAACGGGCTTATTAACAGAAATCCTTGGCGGAGTGACAGGAACTATTGGTGGCGCAACTGGTAGCGTTGGTGGTGATAGCCCTCTTGGCGTAGTAACTGATCTTCTCGGTGGTTTAACTGGAGGAGTTACTGGCGGCGACAGTCCTCTTGGTGTAGTAACTGACCTTGTAGGTGGCTTAACTGGTGGGATTACTGGTGGTGTGGGTGGTGACAATCCAATTGGTATCGTAACAGATATCGTAGGTAGCTTAACTGGCGGTGTTACGGGTGGAAGTGGTTTAGATGTTATTTCTAATTTACTTGGTGGATTAACGAGTGGCGGATTACTCGGTGGAGTAACTTCTACAGTATCTAGCGTAACAAATACAACGCATACTATCGTACCTCAGTCATTACTTACTGATAACTTCTTAGATAATTCTTTCCATACTGTTTAATATTATTAAAAGAAAGCCACTTTTATAAGTGGCTTTCTGCCTTAATATAGTTTTAAATGTTAATTAATACTAATTAATCTCTTGCCATCTATAATATTTTTTATGTGCTAACTCTAACATTGCATAATCATTAGGCGTATCACCATAGGCATAAATTGTAGAATATTGGCTTAAATCATATTTATTTTTTATTCTATTTACTTTTTCTAAATAACCACAATCACCATCAATAAAATGACCTGTTAAAATACCATTATGTATTTCAAGTTGATTGCATATAACATCTAAACCTAAAGAATGGCACCAACTTTCTAAATAAACACCTAATGATGCAGATACAACAACAATCTGATCACCTTGCTATTTATGCCAGAGAATACGCTCCAAAGCATTTTCACGAACACATTTAGGAAGTACTTTTTTTGCAAACTCTTGGCCCATATATTTTAGGGAATTCGCATCATAGCCTACATACCCTATCTGACAGAGCTTAGTCCGAATAGTTTTATCCGTTACCCAACCAAGTTTATAACCTGCTATATACGGCGCAAGTCGGATACCACCGACGATTTGAGTTTTTCTATTCAATGAAAACTTAAGAAATAAGCTAAATGTGTCGTTGTGAGTGATCGTGCCATCAAAATCAAATAAAGCTAGATTCATTTATGATTATCTCTAATATAATTAAAAAGTTATAAATTTAGATTTTTTTAAAATTATTAAAAAACAAGCACAAAAAAACCGCTATAAAAGCGGTTAATTCTTCAAGTTGGTGCGCTCAGAGAGATTCGAACTCCCGACCCCTTAGTTCGTAGCCAAGTGCTCTATCCAGCTGAGCTATGAGCGCGTAACTTGTGTGCCTTTCAGCGATTCGTTCTATTTTACTTGGTGCGCTCAGAGAGATTCGAACTCCCGACCCCTTAGTTCGTAGCCAAGTGCTCTATCCAGCTGAGCTATGAGCGCATTAAGTAATGGCGGTGAGAGAGGGATTCGAACCCTCGATACCAGTAATAGGTATGCTTCCTTAGCAGGGAAGTGATTTCAGCCACTCATCCACCTCACCGGAACGAGCCGCCATAATACAAACTAAAACCACATTGATCAAGTCATCATACTGAAATTTTCTTGTTTTTTAGTTCAATGAATTACTTTTTAAGCAATTTACTCATTATTTTCGTCTTTTTCGATCAAACGCTTGTTAAGATAGATATTATTTCTTCATCAAAATACTGTAGTGCATAACACATTATTGCAAACCTAAACGTGCAGTTCGGGTCTGCATGGCTTATGCTAAACTTATCTGCCAAGCGTGAAACCAAACGACATGACAAAAAACTGGGCTGACCCTGAAGCGAAAGCTGAAGCTGAACGTTATGACAATCCTATTCCAAGCCGTACTCTTATTTTAGATACATTGGAGCAGGTGCAAACACCACAATCTCATGCAGAGCTTGTCGATCATTTTAATATTCATGACCAAAAAAGTATCGAAGCGTTAAGTCATCGTTTAAGTGCTATGGTTCGTGATGGTCAAATCATGAAAGACGGTTTTAAATTTCAGTTGGTGGCAGATCAACCAACATATGAAGCAACTGTTTATATTAATAGTAAAGGTTTAGGTACAGCACATATTGATGGTCAAACTGACCTTCTACTTCCTGAACGTGAATTACGTTTAGTATTTAATGGCGACCGAGTTAGAGTCCGCCAGACTTCAGTAGACCGTAAAGGTAAACCTTGGGGTTTTATTACAGAAGTTTTACAACATCGCGTCAAACAAATGATCGGTAAATTGTCAGTTCATGATGGCGAATATTTTATTCAACCCAACAGTCCTAATCAGCACCAACCTATTCCTTTAGAAAAAGAACTCGTAAAACACGCTGAAGCAAATGTTGGCGATATGCTACGTGTTGCAATTGATAGCTATCCAACCCGCGAAGAGTTTTCAACGGCGCATATTATTCAGTCTATGGCCGATAAAGCTGATACAGAAATTATCATTCCACAAACCATTCTTGAATTTGGTTTGCCATATGAATTTCCAGATCAGGTATTAAAAGAAGCAGAAAGTTTTAAAGAGCCATCTGCTCAAGATCGTGAAGGGCGCATTGATTTAAGAGATTTAGCATTAGTTACGATTGATGGTGAAGATGCACGCGATTTTGACGATGCTGTTTATGCAGAAAAACGTCCGGGTGGTGGTTACCGTGTTGTGGTGGCAATTGCTGACGTAAGTCATTATGTACGCTTAGACTCAGCCCTCAATGAAGAAGCTGAGGAACGAGGTACTTCTGTATACTTCCCACACTTTGTATTACCAATGCTACCAGAGGCATTGTCAAATGGTCTGTGCTCTCTGAATCCGCATGTAGACCGTTTATGTATGGTCTGTGACCTTAAACTATCGCGCACTGGACGTGTGACTGGATTTGAGTTTTATCCATCAGTTATGCACTCAAAAGCACGTTTGACCTATACTCAAGTAGCACAGTATTTTGAAGGGGCAACAGACGCGATTCCAAAAGATCGCGATGTTCATAAATCCTTAAATACGCTTTTCCAGCTTTATCAAATTTTGAAAAACTTACGTGCCGACCGTCATGCAATGGAATTTGAAACCATTGAAACGTACATGACTTTTGATGAGCTAGGCGGGATTAAAGAAATTTTGCCACGTACGCGTAATGAAGCTCATAAGCTCATTGAAGAATGTATGTTGCTTGCTAACGTAGCTGCTGCTGAATATGCATTAGAAAATGATATCCCAATGTTGTATCGCGTACATGAAGCTCCTGAGTTTTCACGTATTCAGAAAGTAAAAGACTTTGTTAAATTACTTGGTCTACCTTTCCCTGACCAGCCAACTCAAGCAGACTATCAAAGAGTTATTGAAGCAACCAAAGACCGTATTGATGCACCAAGCATTCATGCCGTTTTATTACGTTCAATGATGCAAGCTTATTATGGCGCAAAAAATGCGGGGCACTATGGTTTGGCTTATGAAGCATATACGCATTTCACTTCGCCAATCCGTCGTTACCCAGATCTATTGTTACACCGTGCCATTAAAGCTCATCTAAAACAAAAACCTTCTCCACTTTCTGGCGCTGCACTAGATGATGCTGGTGAACATTTCTCTAAAACTGAACGCCGTGCAGATGAAGCATCTCGTAGTGTAACGACTTGGTTGAAATGTCACTATATGCAACAGCATTTAGGTGAGGAATTCATTGGTATTGTGAGTGCCGTAACTGAATTTGGTTTGTTCGTGACACTGAAAGACTTATATGTCGATGGTATGATTCATATTAGCCAACTCGGTGATGACTTCTTTATTTATGACCAAGCGAGTCAAAATCTTGTAGGCCAAAATAGAGGTCAAGTTTTTGGTTTAGGTGATGAAGTTAAAATTCAGGTTGCTGGCGTAAATCTTGAAGAACGTAAAATTGACTTCCAACTTCTTCAACAAGTCACACATGCAGGACGAGTAGTTCGTAGCCGAGCTCCACGCACAACCAAAACATCTTCACAGGCAACTGAAGAAGTTTTTAGCAAACCAACAAGTAGTGATGGCGAAAAGCCTGTTCACAAAAAGAAAGAAAAAGCCAAGCCTAGTTCTTATACTAAAAAACCTGGTAAAAAAACTTCTGCGAAAGCCGAAAGTAAACCAGAAAAAGTAAAGAAAAAGTCTAAGCCTAAAAAGAAAAAGGCCAATGCAAAATCAAAGGCTGAATAATTAAACAATAGATGTTACCAATTTAGAAATAAGCTCCGAATCGGAGCTTATTTCTTTTTAAAAAGCTTATTTTGCACATTAAACTTGATTTCTGGCTTGAGAGGACCTACATCTAATAACATGTTTAAAAAATAATGTGGCTAACAGCAATGACTTTACAGCAAGCGACCTTACCAACTCCGCGTTTTGATCAAATTGAATTAGAAAATTTAAAAGAAGACATCCAACAAGCGATTCAAGTAGGTCAAGAATTTTTAAATACGCTTACAGTTGTACCTAGCGATACCGCTCAACAACTTGCAGTACTTGAACAAGTCGATACACTTGAAAACAACCTCAGTGAATCATGGGGTGTTTTATCGCATTTAAACGCGGTGATGAACAATGCTGAAACCAGAGAAGTCTATCAATCGTTATTACCAGCGTTGAGTGAATATTATACTCAGCTTGGTCAACACACGGCGCTCTATCAAACGTATCAACATATCCATGATGGTCAGGGCTATACGTCTCTTAGTCCAGCCCAACAAAGTGCTATTCGCCTTGCCTTACGTGATTTTAAACTTTCAGGTGTGGCTTTAGAGGGTGAAGAGAAAAAACGTTATGCAGAGATTTCTGCACGCTTGTCACAAATTTCTTCTGATTTTTCTAATCATGTACTTGATGCAACACAAGCTTATTTTAAACCCCTTACAGAAGCTGAGCTAAAAGGCCTTCCAGAAAGTAATGTTGAGTTATTGAAACAGTACGGTAAACAGCGTGAATTAGATCAAGCAGTAGCGACACTCGACTTTCCTGCTTACTTTGCCATTATGACCTATGCAGATGATCGAGCATTACGTGAAGAGCTTTACAGAGCCTATGTCACTCGTGCTTCTGATCAGTCTGAGCAAGCTGAGTTTGATAACAGCAAAATTATGGAAGAAATTTTGAGTCTTCGTCAAGAAATGGCGAAGCTACTCGGTTTCAATAACTATGCTGAATATTCTCTTGCAAGCAAGATGGCACCAGATGTAAAAACAGTACATGAGTTTTTGGTGGATCTAGCCGAACATGCACGTGCCCCTGCTCTCCAAGAAGTTGCTGAACTTCGAGATATTGCCAAACAAGATGGTGTCGATGAACTTCAACCTTGGGATACCACTTATTATTCTGAAAAGCTTAAACAACAACAGTTCAACTTATCTCAAGAAGCATTAAAACCTTACTTCCCTGCGCCTAAAGTCATTCAAGGATTATTCCAGATCGTACAGCGCTTATATGGTATTAACATCATTGAGCGACAAGCACCTGTCTGGCACCCAGATGCACGTTATTTTGAGTTAGAAGACCAAGGCCAAGTAATTGGTGGATTCTTCTTTGATATCTATGCACGTACGGGCAAACGTGGTGGTGCATGGATGAATGGTTTCCGCTCACGCATGCAGACTCTTCACGGTCTACAAAAACCAATTTGCTACATGGTATGTAACTTTACACCTCCAGTAGGTGATCAGCCTGCTTTACTAACTCATGATGAAGTCATCACCTTATTCCATGAGTTTGGACATGGTTTACATCACATGCTGACCGAAGTAGATAACATTTCGGTTGCAGGTACTCATGGTGTTGCTTGGGATGCGGTAGAACTTCCAAGTCAGTTCATGGAATTCTGGTCTTGGGATAAAGAAAGTCTAGATGTATTAAGTGAGCACATTGAGAGTAAACAGACCTTACCGCAAGAATTACTCGATGCTTTATTAAATGCCCGCTTCTTCCAATCTGGCATGCAGACTTTACGTCAACTTGAATTTGCCTTATTTGATTTAACAATTCACACGAAAACACCAGCACTGAACAGTGAGCAAATTCAGCAGACTTTAAATGAAATACGTAGCCAATATGCTGTCGTTCCTACTGTCGGATACAACCGTTTCCAACATAGTTTTAGTCATATTTTTGCAGGAGGTTATGCGGCTGGTTATTACTCTTACAAATGGGCAGAAGTGTTAGCTAGCGATGCATTTGACCGTTTTGAACATGAAGGCATTTTCAATACTCAAACAGGTAAAGAATTCCGTCAGGCGATTTTAGCTGTAGGCGGAAAAGACACTGCACTTGAAGCATTTGTTAATTTCCGTGGCCGTGAACCTAAAATTGATGCATTGTTACGTCATCAAGGTTGGACGAATGACAGCAAAACCGCTTAAACTATGGGCCTAAATTGATCGTGTGGTTAGGGTGATAAAGATGAAAAAACGTTTCATTGCTGGGGCTAAATGTCCAAAATGTGAAGCAACAGATCGGATTGTCATGCTAACCACCGCTGAAGACGAATGGATTGAATGTATCGAATGCGGTTATAGCGAAAATCGTCCGACTCATATTGATGAGCCTGAAGCACCTGCTGTACCTGATGAAGTTGGAGTAATACAGTTCAAGCCTCGTCGTCCTGACTAAAGGTCTTAGAGATGCCACTACAAAGAAAACAAAACTCAAAACTATTGTGGATTTTAATTGGGGGCTTAAGCATTCTCGTAGTGCTTTTTTTCGCTGCACAATGGTTTTTCAAAAAAACCGAGTCATCCGCACCAATGGTTGATCCTCATCCTGTTTCGACACCTGCGCCTGTTAAAGCCACTGATCCATCATCAGCTTCTGAACCGAAAGCAGAGGCTGCGAGTTCACAACAACTGGTGAATGAAGATGTGCTTAAACAGCCTGTACCTGCTCAAGAATCTTTAGCTAAAGAAGAAGTGTCTAAACTCGATGACATCCACCGTCAGTTGCAAGATCAAGAAAGTTCATTAAAAGCTCAGCATGCAGATGCAGATCAATTAACGAAACTCAAAGAAGAACAAGTTAAATTGCTTGAAGCTCAACTCAAGCATCAATAGTTTTTCAATGGGAACTTAAAAAGCTAAAGTTATTCATCTTTAGCTTTTTTATTTTAATTAAAATAATTCTAGTCATCTTTTTTCCAAAATTTACTGAATTCTACTACTAAAAAAGCCCTCCTTTTAGGAGGGCTTTTTTGTATAACAGATACTTTAATTTAAGTTATTTATACCAATCGAATAACTTGAACACATACGGTACATAAGTAACCAATACCAATGATGAGAACAAGACAATAATTGGTAGTAACCAGCGCTCATAACGGAAGTAGAAACTTGTATATTTCTCTTTCGCTTCAGCATCCGCCGCATTAACTTCATCATCTCCGACGGACAACCGCGTGAGTAGATGGTTCAAGGCAACTGGTGGAGTTACATAACCAAACTCGAATGCAACTAATACAATCATCCAGAAGTGAATTGGATGAATACCATTTTCATATGCCACAGGCGCAATGGTTGCAGCAACTAAAATTACAGCACCAAATGGATCTGTACACATACCAATAATGGCAAGCAATAGTGCAATACACGCCAGAGATATATAAATACTACCTAAATGAGTCGGTAACAATTCAACCACTTCAGAGCGTTCAATTAAACCACCTACACTTGCAGACAATGCCATCAAGATAATTAGTGCACCAATATGGCCGACAGTTTCTGAGGTCGCAAAACGAAGTGCTCCACCAAAACCAAGACGGTATTGAGAACTATGCGGATCATGTGACTGCAAGAATGGTGATTTTTGTTCATGTTCACGAACAATTGCTTCATGAATATTGATTGCAGGAGCTTCTTTTGTAGACACCAATTTGTCATACAAGATCATTGCGATCAGGACTAATGGCAAAATTACTGGTGCAGTAAATTCATTCATTCCTGTGTCTAGTGCATATTTATAGATCGCAAGAACAACAACAGTAATCAGAATGTATGGGATCACGGGTACAAAGGCACGTAACATACCCGGAATCGCTACTTTTGGTGAATTCACGCGGAATTTTTCTTCAGCCAATAGTAATGAGACACCCAAGAAAATAAATGCTGTTAGCCAAAATACATAAATACCATGGCCAAACAATTCATCGGACGTTACATGACGGCTATCAAGCATGGCAATTAAAACGACCAATAGACATGGACGTACAACGACCCCTAAAGAACCTGACATTGCAGACACAGCCAAAGCATATTGACGGCGAGCACCCGCATTCCAGACTTCTTTATAAATAATTGCACCTGCTGCAATAACGAAAATACCAGACGCACCTGTATAAGCCGTTGGTACCGCAGCTGCAATTAGAATTAACCATGTTAGGGTTTCTGGTGCCAAATTCCATGGACGAAGTACATTAAGGAATAAATCCATAACGCGTGTTTGAGTTAGAAGCATACCTGCCCAAATAAACAAGGCAAGGTTTAAGAAAATACCTGAGAACTCAACCAATAAACCAAGGTAAATCCCTTGCCCCATTGGATAATCCATAAAGAATGTGAATACGATACCCGTAATCAAAGCCATGTAAGCATATAAAGGTACACTTAGAAGGGCTAAGCCAATATTACCGCCTTCACGTTTTGGTGGAGGTGAAACAAATAGTTGATAAAGACTAATTAAAGTCAGAACAACAAATAGAATCATCCATATCCAGTAAATAGTTACTGTTTCGTAGGTTGGTGTTACCCCAGAATTAATAACTGAACGATACTGGCTAATTACAGAGAAACTGAGTAGTGCATTAGCAACCACCATAAAGATGGAATAGACTTTGTAATCTATTTTTGTTGCCGGATTACGTAAGCCAATATGATGAAATTTTAACGATGCCGTAATCGCAGAAATCAGAACCATAAAGATGAGTAAAATGGCACGATTCTCTGTACCAAATTTAAAAATACCAAAGAAACCTGTTTCGACAGCACGGTAAGTACGCACCCCTGGGTTAGCTTCGATATATTTAATTGTCTTGTCATATGCCTGATATTTCTCGTCACATTGTTGCTGCGCAGCGAGTAGCGATGCACGGACATCACTTTCCGATGCTGCACCAAAGAAACTCGAGAAATCGTCAGATGCATTGGCTTTCATTTGTTCTTTTACTTGAGCATCGATATTTGGATGTCGATCACAAGTCGGCTTTTCAGGTTCAGCACGCAAAAATGAATATTGCATGCCTATAGCAGGGTCACCATAAAGACGCTCCCCGATACGTAATAATTGTCCGTGGATCATTTCCCCGGTACCAATTATTAAAGTCATTAATAGCAGAGTGAGGATGACGAATGTTGAGATCCACTCGTTCCAGATATAACCCAACAGACCTAATCCAGATCTTTTTTCTTGATATTCTTGCATAAATATTCCAATTTTGTTCTCTCAAGTCCTTAAAAAATAAAGACTTGAGTCATGCAATTTTCTTGGTCAGGGGTTAAATCCATACCCCTTCTACCAATCCCTTTATTCAACGATCAAATTTGCATCAAACTTTATTAATAAAGAATGACTAAAATCACTTTTTTAACAGTTCGTATTGTCAATATTTCTTTTTTAATCTCTGTACCAGCCAATAGCACCCACCAAA
>Ga0207713_1002262_pt1 | contig 14203 bp, 21 predicted proteins | sample KBSS64metaG_FD_184404 | JGI IMG/M metagenome (GOLD analysis project Ga0207713, IMG submission 184404) | Switchgrass rhizosphere microbial communities from Kellogg Biological Station, Michigan, USA - KBS S6-4 metaG (SPAdes) (version 2) | ecosystem: Host-associated > Plants > Roots > Rhizosphere >...
TGGCGCGTACCTGATGCCGCCCTCAGCCAAAATCCAGGCGAAAAAAAACCGACCATAAGGTCGGTTTTTTCCGGATTTTGGTGCCCGAGGGAGACTCGAACTTTGTCTTATAGGTCTCGGGATTTTTAGGTTTAGCCAGTTCAGTCATGGGGTCTACTCACAATCCTACTCACACTTTATTGAGTGACCGGTCTCCTCAGATTTGAGGAGACCCTATAATCCTGGGCGAGCTCACGAAAATGATCACGGACGGAAATTATGGCTGACCAGGAAAATTGGATAAGTGCGGTACTGGGTTTTGGGGGAATGCTTGCGACCTTCGTGACAGCGGTTGCTACGATATTTCTGTGGCGTGTCACAAAATTACTCGCAAAAGAAACCACACGGATGGCCGAAGCGTCAGATCAGCCGCATGTGGTCGCGACGCTCAGCCCAAATCGCTGGTCTCTGCGTCACTTTGACTTGGTTGTGGATAACACTGGAAATGCCACGGCCTACGACATCCAAATTCAGTTTGATCCCGCTCTTCAAAATGGAGAGGCCCGCAGGGAGGATGCGAAAATTCCTTTTGAGTGCGTGAGTGTTTTGAAGCCAGGGCAGGGCTTGCGAAGCTACCTCGCCGACGTCAGCATCCTAGAGGGAAAGGCTTTCGAAGTTACGATTTCGTGGCGCCGAGGCAGCAAGGACAAACCGAGGGAAACCAATGTCTATACACTGGATATGGCTGACTATGCTGGAGCTAGTGAGCTTGGGCGCGACCCGGTAATCGGGATAGCTCGTAGCTTGGAGGGCGTGCAGAAGAGCCTGTCCAGCCTAACAGGCACCAAACGTCTCAAAGTTGACCTTTACACCGCTATTGATAGATCTGAACAAAAGCGTCGAGCGGCCAGGGAGTTGAGACGTATGAGGCGTGCACGTATTGCAACCCAGGCTTTGCAATCGCAGCAAGGCAGCGAAAGCTCTGACCCTAGGCCCACTCCTCAAGAGCTACGTTAAATACGACTGCGATCCCGAAGGGGGCGGTATCCACCGTTCTTTCAGTCGCCAAGGACGGTTCGAGCTCGTGTGAGGTATCAATAAAATCAATGACTTAGCCTCACTCTTCGGGTGGGGCTTTTTGTCTGCAAGTGATATGTAAGAGAATGGCCCGACATCCCTATACGTCAGGCGTCATGATGAAGCCCTTTCTTCTCGCTGTTGCGAAGCTCGCCACAGGCCTCTTCCTTGCAGGTGTGGCCCTAGCCATCGTAATCGGGCTTTACTCATGGGTAGCTGATAGCTACGAGCGGCGCCAGGCCCAGCAGTACGAGTCCCCGAGGGAGTGGTCAGCAGACCTTAGCAAAAACCTCGGCATGGAGCTCCACGTCAAGACGAAGGTGGTGTCCGGGAAGCTCTTGCTATCCGTAGATGTTGCCGGCTATCCCGCATATCTAGCCGATCCTCGTCTGGCTGAACAAAACCGGAAGGCACAATTCATCCTTAACTTCATGGACTCGGATGGTTTCAGGGTCCTCAGTCAGCCGATCGAGCTTTCAGAATTTAGCGCCATTGTAGGCACGAAGGGCGTGGAAATTGGCCTTCGAACTCAACTAGAGAAATACGTCTCTATCGAGGAATATAAGAGGTTTAAGAGTCTTCAGGTTGAATGGACCCTGGAAACCAAGATCCCGCCAGCTACGGTATCAAACGTACAGAAAGACCAGCGTCTCCTAGATCACTGCGCTCCCGGAATTTCTCGCGCAGAAAGACTCAAGCGCTTGGCAAAGTATGGGGAGCTAAGGGAGACAGGCGTGGGCTTTTACTCCGCGGGCGGTCGATCCGTGAAATTTTTTTACGATGGAACGTTACTTAGTTGCAGTTAACGATCGTCCTGCTCCGATCCCCGAGCTTAGGGGGCCTCAGATCTGAGGACACCCCTTTATCGTCCCGCAGCTCGGTCAGTGGTTGCGCCGCTCGGACCATTTTCGCACGAAGCTGCTTCAGGGTTTGCTCCTGCATGTGGCGGATGCACGACTCGACATTGTTGGCTACCGTATCACCTACTGGCAGCCGTCCTCACTTGCCAAATTCTTGCTGAGCTTTCAGGCCCGAACCTCGGTCGCAATCTATGCAGTGCTCGATCCCATGCATCACCCCCTCGCTCGCTCATGACTTGCTACTACGCTCAAATTTCAACCACGACAGGAGGGCGCAGCGATGGAAATTCGGCGATGCTTTCCAGCGATTGCGGCCCGTCCAAACCACGAAAGGCACGAAAGGACAAAAATAGGTCCAAAATGGACTTGCATAAGTCTCCAGAGGACGCCACAATGAACTCCTGACAAAGACACAGGAGTTTTGCAATGATTAATTATGCTGTTTGGAACAATAAAGGTGGCACTGGTAAGACAAGTCTGACTTTTCAGTCGATTGTCCGCTTTGCTGAATTGAATCCCAATGAGAGGATTCTCGTAGTAGACATGTGCCCGCAGGCCAACCTTTCAGAATTACTTCTAGGTGGCCTTTCCAATGAAGGGAGCGCGAAACTCCTTGAACGCCAAGGGCTCACACCTCGATGCAGTATTGGTGGGTACTTTGACTCTCGTTTGGCAAGTCCGTTTTCGGCCCCAGTATTTAATGCGTGGGATTACGTTACGGAACCTTGTGATTACAACTCACAGATACCAGAAAATGTATCACTGATTTGTGGCGATCCACTGTTGGAGCTACAGGCCATTGCTATGAATACCTTAGCAAACGCCAACTTGCCTGGTGTAAACGCCTGGCTTGGTGTGATCGACTGGCTTAATGACCTTCTGAAACTAGTAAAGGACGACTTTACCTATGTGGTCATTGACACGAATCCAAGTTTTTCAATGTACACGCAAATCGCACTGTCTTCTGCTGATCGTGTGATTCTGCCAGTAATGGCCGACGACTCTTCAAGACGTGCAATCCAAAACGCCTTTTCCCTAATGTACGGTCTAAAGCTACCATCTGAGATTTACTCTCAGTACACGTTTGCTACGAAGATGCGTGATGCCAATCGCCAGCTGCCTAAAATTCATTTGATCTTGAAAAATAGGCTGACCCAATACATGGGTAAAGCATCTGCATATGCCGCAGTTTTATCGGGGATTGACCAAGACCTTCGCGGACTTATTAAGGCGTATCCACAACACTTCACCTTCACAGACATTAATGAAGGTATTGTGGATGTCCGCGACTTCGGTACGACAGGGGTAGTAGCGTTTGCCCGCGGCTGCGCTTTCTCCACGATGCCGGTCGGCAAGCTTGATATTGGTGGTCACCGGGTCCAAGTAAAACCTGAGTATCGAGACGACGCCCGTAACGTTATCGACAATATAGTTAAAAAAATCTAACCATTCCCTCTGAAGAGCCTGCTGATGCAGGCTTTTTTTGTTGCGTTTCAGTCACTGACAATAGCTGCACACCAAGACATTAGCCTTTCTGCTCTGGTTGAATGCGACGTGGCGTTTATGCTCCGGCAGCGTATCTCCACGCGAAACTGGGAAAGGCTTTCAGCAGAATAATCCTTTCATAAAATAGTTAAGCCCCTCCCCCAACGTTCGTTCCGTTGCAAAGTACAGGCTGAAGTTAGTGAAAATTTATTCCGCTCTTGCCCGCAGTTGGCTCTGGCAACTGATCGGCTATTGGGGTAAGTGTTAAGTTTTGCAGAAGAGTGTTAATCCATTGAACGCGGAATAGGCCGCTAACTGAAGCGCTCGAAGGTCAGTTGCTTGATTGCATCAGCGGTCGGCACCGAACTGTGGGGTTCCCTCAAAACTGAGGACACCCCTACATACCCGGAATTCGGGGTATGTAGGGGCCTGGCTCGCTTTAAGCCTTGTCTTGCGCCTCGATCGATGCAGAGATGATGGCCCCGCCCCAGCGGCGTTCACCGATGCAGATCGGTACCGGTAGACCGCTGGCTGTGGTGTTCTTGGCACTCCCAAAGGCGTAGCTCGGCAGGTTCTCAGGCGCGCCGCTTTGCGATAGCCCGGCTACCTGGGGGCTGAGCATTTGAATTACGCCGCCAGCGACCAACGCGATACCAGGCCCGTAGGTGGCGCCTCCGGTGAACGGTCCTGCAATGATCAGGGCGATTCCGACGATGGTCTGCAGCAGGCCAGCACGCTTGCTGCCATGCACTACCGGCACAAACCATAGCTCTCGAGCACCGCCCAGGGTCAGCTCACCGTCGCCAATGTTCTTTCCATTCTTGAAGACCGCGAAGCGCAGGCCTCGGCCTTCTGCATCGGCTAGGTCACGGGCGAAACCTGGAAAGTTAGCATCCAACGCTTTGGCGGCCTCTTTTGCGTCACCGCGCTCCAGTACGAAGTGGTGGTGTTTGCCGTACTTCTTGCCCAAGAATCCACCCAGGCGGATTTTGGTCTTGGGTGCATAGTCGATCACGGCTGCGGTCATCACACGGCCTCCTGTGGCATTGCCAGGTGCACACCCAGGCGTCGAGCAAGCATTTCGCGGCACTGCAACGCCTCCAGGCGGATGGAGGCTTCTCGGGCAGGGTCAGGGTTCCAGTTGGGCGCATAGCTCCACATGGAAGCGCGAGCGCCACGCATCGTGCCACGCAGTAAGTCGGCCGAGATTCGTGCCTCCTCCTCTGTGAAGAACACGCCATCGAGTTTCACCCTCTGGCCGGCCTGGACATGGTCGACTTCCCACAGCAGATAACACAGGCCGCCTTTGTCTAGGGTGAAAGTGGCCACATCGCAGGCTCGGGCGAAACGCTCATGAAAGGTGGACGGAGCTGGTTGAATGGTCATCAGCGGTTAGCCTCCAGGTGTTAAATCGTCGGTGTTAAAGCGTTAACTTTTCGAGGTTAAAGCTGTTAACCCGGTTAACATCCGCCAGAGGGCCCTAACGCCGTCTATGCCGCTGTTTCCGTGGCTTCCAGCCCCATGCACGTTCGGCATGGTGTTAACCTCGTTTTAACTTTTTTTTAACACGGGAAAAAATGTGTACGTGGGGTCGGAGGCGGTCTAGGTCAGCGGACCTTCCAGACTTTCGACCCGCCCCCCTCAGTAGGTCGGCGCGATGTACGGCGGCGCCGACCGGATCTGCTCCAGCGCTTCTGCTGCGCTCAGGCCGCTGGCCAACAGTCGATCGATCTCTTTGCTCAACCGCTCACGCTCCTCCATCTGGCGCAACAGGGCGCGGCTGTGGGCGATCTGGTTAAGGGCTCGTTGAACTGGCTTGGGTAGATGGGTATGGCTCATGGTCTTCTCCGGTGTGAATGAAAAGGCCCGCGAGTGCGGGCCAGTGCCGGATCACCCCACAAAGGAAAGAAGGGCTCCGACTGCTGCGGTTAGGGGCTACGTGGCACTCACAGCTAACCCACGCTTGCGCTTACGGAGTCAGCGTCACCAGGCGGGTGGCAGTAGGAGCGAACACCGCCAAGCCGGCGCGCAGCTCGGCCAGAATAGTCACCAGGTTGCGACGGAAGTTGTCACCGTCGTGGCGGCTGGCCTCGACAGTTACCTGCTGACGGTCCAGCAGCGCGGCGGTGGTGGTGTCGAGGATCAGCGCTTTGCCCTGCGGCATGCCGTTGGTGACGACAACAGGTGTACCCCACAGGCTGGGCGGCGCGGGATCGCGTGGCGTGCCGATCACATACTGGCCATCGCCGTCCTCGGCCCGCTCGCTTTCAATAGCGAACCAGTCACGCGGGTTCATCACGATAACGTTCGGATTCCAGCCTTCGGCCTTGAGGTCAGTGAGCGCGGCGCCGATGCGGTCAACTGGCTGGCCGGTGGTGATACCTGCGTCGGTGGCCTGGGCGTTGAAGCCGAGGATCTCGCCATCGCCGCCAGCGCCGGTAATCAGTTCAGCCTCCAGCTTCTGACGCACACCCACGCCCAGCAGCAGATCCACTTGGCCACTGAGCTGATCGTTGTCCTGCAGCACCTGCAGGCTTGCTGGAATCCAGGTGGCGATGGTGGCGATCTCAGCGCGCACGGGTTTACCCGCTACTTCACCCTCGGCCTTCTCGTCGCCTTCTTTCTTCTGGTAGGCCGCACCGTTCAGGTAACCATCGAGACGTACGAATTCGTAGGTGGCGCTGGTTACAGGGATGACTGGCAGAACGTCGAGCAAGGTGAGGCGCGGCTGGGGAATGCCACGGATGCCAGCACCGTCACGCTGTGGCGCGGTTGGATAGCTGGTGGAATCGGCACCGCCCTTGTTCGGGTTGGTGATCGCCGCGCGGATGCCCACCTCGCAATTGATTTGGCCGGTGGATTTCTGGCGGCCATTGCGCATTTCGCCCACGCCATCTGCTTCAAGAACGCTAGCGGTGACGACGTTGCGATCAGTGACGCCACCAGGGGCCGCGCTGCCGTGGCGACCAGAAGCGAGCTTCTGCTCAGTTTCGAGCAAACGGGCGCTGAGCTCGGCCTGCTTGGTGTTGAAGCCGTCTTTGAAATCGGTGATCTGCGCACCGATCTTAGTGATGGCTTGATTCAGCTGGGTCATGTCCTGCTGATAGGGATCTGGCATGGGGTTCTCCGGGGTGTGTAAACGATGCCGTCTACCCTATGCGCGCACGCACACCCCGGTCAGCGGTTAACTTCGACGTCCTCAGTCGGTATCCGTCGCAAAGCGCACTATGTCGGCTATTTTGTAGAACCGCCGATTGCCACGGCGCACGAATGGAAGCGGTGAACGACCCTCGGCAGCCAGGCGGCGCAGGTAGCTGGGGGCATATCCCAGCAGTTCTGCCGTGGCCGGCTCGGGCACCAGGCCCCCAATCAATGGCGTGATGCCGGCCTGGGTCAACCGCTGGGTAACGTCCTGCTCAACGTCGACCATGATTTACATGCTCCTCTGTGATGCATCCTGAATTTCGCCAGAGGCCGCGTCGTTCTTGGCCTGTGTCGGATTTTTTGAAACTGCGTATCTTGGGTATGTCCCACCTGTGAGCGCGCTCAACCCGAGCCCGTCTAAATGGTCGTGCCAGCGCTCCAGGGCTTGGCGCTTGAGGGCTTCGGCGGTGGTGTGGATGTAGGTCGCGTCCATGTTGCGCAGGGCGTGGTTCACCAGCATCTCGCCCACCAGGTAATCCACGCCCAGGTCCATCCAGCAGGTGCGGGCCACCTTGCGCACGTCGTGACTGGTCCACTGGCGGTCGCTCAGCTCAGCAAACACTTGGCTCGCTGCTGTGGCTCCCAGTGGCCCGCGCCGGCTGGCCGGGAACAGGTAGGCACCTTGGTAGCCCTGGGCGGTCTGCTGGGCCTGATAGCGGCTCAGTAGCGCACAGGCTTGACGGGTCAGCGGTAGCGTGTGGTTCTGCTTGGTCTTGGTGTCGTCGGCGGGGATGAACCACTGGCCGGCCTGCAGATCGACGTTGCGCCACAGCGCGCTGCGCGTCTCGCCCAGGCGGGTACCGTGGCACAGCATCATCAGCGCCAGCAGGGCGTCACCGGGCCGCGCCTCGCTCCAGGTGGCCAGCTTGGCCAGCAGATCGGGCAAGTCTCGCTCCCGCAGCCGTGACGACTTAGGCTTGATCCGCACCGCCACGAAATCCCCGAAGCGCAGCGAGCCCAAGGGGTTCTGCTCGATCATCCCAAGCCGGTGCGCCTTGCGCATGGCCACCGCCAGCACGTTGAACACCAGGCGCACGAACGACAGGGCATAGCGCTCTTGCAGTGGCCACATGAGCCGCTGATCGAGCGTGGCCTTGCTCACCTCGGCCAGTGGCAAGTCATGCAGCCGTGGCGCTAGGTGGCAGGTGATGGCCGACTTCGCGCCGGCCTTGCGCTTGGCCGACAGGTTGCGATCGCGCAGCATGCGATCCAGGTACCAGTCCAACAGCTCCCCGGTGCGGCTCCAGGTGCTGGTCAGCGAGGTGGCCTCGGCATCTGCGGCACGGCGCCCCAGGATGGCCGGCAGGGCGGTCAGCATGGCCTTGGTGGTCAGGCTGGGGAAGTCGCCGGCCTTGCCCCACTTGCCCCTGACAACGACGTGCCAGGCGCCCCGGGTGCGGTCGACGGTGGAATAGCGGAATCGCAGCTCGGGGTAACGCGGGTCACGCAATTGGCGCACTGGCTGGCCGGCCTGCTTGCGAATCTCGGCGTCGGTGAAGGTGATGTGTTTGGTGGTCATGCTTGCTCCTCAAACCGAGGGGGGTGTTGCACCGTACGGGGCCAGATGATCCGAATCAGACCAAATGAGCCGATTCGGATCAGGGCGCCACTGTGTCGAAAGCAACACACTGTGGCGTCTTCTACACAGTGGCGAACGGGCTCGGGCCATCCGATAAGGTGGGAAAATCCCGTGTTTTGCCGAAGCGGGAATTCGCGCCAACCTCGTCGAGCGCTCGCCGATTGGTCGTCTAGGTGTTCACTGAGCCTCGTCACGGTCCCACCTCCGCACCTGGCCAGCGCACACGAACATCAGCCAAGGCCTCATCGCGGGTGATCGGCTCGCTGATCATCGTGAACGGCCGGCACCCCGGTACCAGCACAGTCCAATTGCAGCGGCGCTCCAGGCCATCGTTCGCTGCCAGCTCGGCCAGCAGCGCCAGCCGGTTGGCTTTGACGTACTTGCGCACATCGTCGGTGAGCTTTGAGGCGGGGGAAATCCGCACCCGCATACCTTGCTTCTTTGCGGAAAATCCACGTTCCAGCAGGTAGTCGAGCGCTGCCATCACAGGTCCTCCGCGTCATCATCCAGCGATGGCAAGGACGTAGCATCCGGCAGATGAACATCGAGTGGCTTTGGTGCCCTTTCGTCCATTCGTGCCCTTGTTTCCCATTCGTGCCCTTGTTCTATCCCCGGCACGAATGGGGCATCAATGGGCACGAATGGTGGAAACGCCGAAAATGCGCCTTCGGATTGAGGGAGGGACCAGAGGGTTCGAATCTCCTTCCCGAAGCCCTCACGAACGGTTACGACGGATAGCTTTTCGCGGGCGGTGCGAGTCTGCTTCGCGCTGTATCCGTTTTCCGTCATCAGGCTTTTGGCCTGCTTTCCGACCATCGGGCCGTCTTTGAGGATTCGCCGAAGTGCCTCTGACGGATCATCATCACTCAGGCGCGTGTCATCCTCAGTGCTCTCAACGTCGCCTAGGATCTCCCTGGCCGAACCTTCAATCAAATCGCCCCAGGCAACGCGGGTGGTCGTAATCTCCCCGTCGATGGTGAAAGTCTCAATGGTGTATGAGACGCCACCTTCATCGGTGCCGATATTCGACTTTGCTCGCGCCAGTACACGCAGGTCTGAATCTTCCTGCTTGGCTGCCACCAACACCGTACGTGCCAGCGCCGAGAAAGCCTGAGAACCGATAACGCGGTCAGTCGGTGACGAGCCGGCGCCACCTTTGGCGAAATGAGAAATTCCCACGATGGCGCAAAGGTTCTGCTCAGCAAAGTCCACCACGCTCTGCAGCGCCCGACGCACGTCATTGGCCTTGTGCATGTCACCCTTCACAGCGCTGACTATGGGGTCGAGCATCAGCAGCGAGACGCCACCAATGTCGCTGGCTGTATCTCGCAGCAGACCAATGTCGTTGGCCGGGTCAAATGGATCTGTGTCGCCCTGGGCGTTAGTCCGCCCCTGGATGATGTAGACCCGGCTCATGTCAGCGCCAGCAGCGGTCAAACGGGGAATCAGCGTATCGGCGGGGTCATCTTCGCTCGACCAGATCAGGGCATTGCCTGGCTCGCTGCAGCGACTTCCATCAGGCCAGCATCCGCCAGTAGTGATGGTGGCGATCAGGCCAATCAGCAGAGTTGTTTTCCCGGTGCCCCCAGCGCCGGCGAGGATGTGCAGCTTTCCTTTGGCCAGCCAACCAGGCCACAGCCAGCGGATAGGAACGGCCTTGATTGTCGACGCCTTAACCGCATTGACGCGCCATAGGGGTGTGACGTTTTCACGATTGATGGGGCTAAGTGGCTCGGTCCATTCTTGTGCAAAACGATCTGTAGTCATTTGACCCCCAGGCGCTGCTTGGCGAGGTTGAAGCGCACCAGGTCATCACCTGCCAAGCTCCCTCGCTGCTGGAGTGATTGGCCTATCCGAAACACCATGCGCTCATGTTCAATTGCAGCCTTACTTGGCCCGCGCCGAGGTTGCTTGTCGCCAGGGAACAAGTCCCGCAACTCCAGGCCAATTGCCGAGACAATCTCTTTAGTAGAGCAACCGGCCCAGCACTTGAGTAAAACAACGCCCTGCGAGGTCTCACTAATTGCCAAAGTCGGATGTTTGTCATCATGTGCAGGACAGCAAGCTTTCCACTTGTTGGCGCCAGCAGACTTAACTTTGTCCAATCGGTTAAGCACTTTATCCAGGCAAGCCGATCCCATCGGCGCAAGTGCACCGTTTTGAATGTTCATGGTTAGGCTCCGGGTTTAACTTCGGATAAATGGTAAGTCGCGGCAGCGCCAGTGTCGGACAAGTTGCTGACTAGACTGCCCAGGCTTTCGAGAAGCCAGCCTATATCAGTGACCGCCGCAGAGCTCAGACCGGTTTCACCGTTTGATGCTGTACAAGCCAACAAGTGGCCGATGCCTGATATCCCATGTGCGAGCACCGACACACAGCTTTCAGTTGCCTGCTCTGTCGCTTTCAGCTGACCGGCAGTCATGTTTTTCAGCGCTTCGTGGCGTGGCAGGAGATCGTTCCAGTAGCTCATTGAACACCCCCGACTTCGTTTGCGCCGTAGCTATAGCCGATATACCGGTGCCGCCAGCAAAAGTTCTGCGAACCGAGTTTGACGTTATCGAGCTGCGCGTAAAGATCTTTCGAGATCGGATGCTGCTGCCCAAGAGCCGGGATAATCATCGCAGTGAGGATACGTTCGAGCTTTTTGAACGCCTCCCTTGCCTGGTTTTGATGATGGCATTCGAAATCGGCGAGAACGGCCGGCTGCAACAGGGTTTGCTCAGGGCCGCGAATCATTGATCACCCCCTTGGGCTTCCAGGGCGCGGGCTTGATCCATGTGGTGGTTGTAGCGTTTCAAGCGGACAGAGAGAGACGAGTTTGCGCGGAGGGCGCAGAGGGCCATCTTGCGGTGAGCAAGGGCGCGGATTTTGGACGGAATGAGGGCGTGCATGGGTGTAGCTCCTATACCTGTTGAGGAGCTGCCACGTTTCGTCGCCAAACGAATTAGGGTGGCAGCTGTACGCAGGTTGGCGAACCGGGGGTATAGGAACCCGGCAGACCCGAAGGTCTCCCACGCACAGCCGCCATAACGCGAATCTGCGGGCACAAAAAAAGCGCCTGCAAACGTAATAGGGGCGCTGTTGCGCCTACACCCAATCGGGTCGCCAAACCCGGTCGCTGAATTTGCAGCGACAGGCGAACGATAGCCGCGAAGCTCATCGCAAGCAACCGATTTCTTCATTCGTGCCCATTGGTGCCCCATTCGTGCCGGGCAAGAAACAAGGGCACGAATGGGAGAAAAGGGCACGAATGGGCGAAAGGGCATGAATGGGGCGACAAGGGTCATCACGCCACCTCCCCACGGCTGGCTGCGATCTGCTCATCGCACCAGGCGTGAATCTCGGCCTCGATCCACACGACGCACTTCGGGCCGAGCGTGACTTGCTTGGGGAAAGCGCCAGCAGCGATACGGCGGTAAATCTCGGTGCAGGACAGGCCGGTGATCGACTCAACGTCCTGGCGCTTGATGAAGCGGCGAGCGGGTGGGGTGATGTTGGTAGGGATAGCCATCGTCTGCGCCTCCTTGGGCGGTTTCGGTAATCGACGATGGCAATGCTGGCGGAAAATGATTTGAGTGAGTCCTAAGTAGGTTTTCGTAATTCCTACTTAGGTTTTTTCTGGCACTATTGACTGTCCAAGGCGTCCACCAAAGCACCTAGAACTCTGCGGATGGTCTCGTCATCCACACGAGCGCCCAGTTTCTCGGTGAGTTTCTCGATGCGTTGCGCGGCACCTCTTGCTTGTGGATTGATTTTTGCCTCCTCACACAACGCGGCGATCAATATGAGCAGGGTTTTCCTATGCCTAGGAGATGCCGGTGCCTCGTTTCTTGAGGGTGCAGCTTTAGTAGATGTGGATAGCGCTAGGCTCAGTCGTTCATTTTCTAACTGAAGGGCTTGATATGCAGCCCGAATTTCTTCAATTGTACAATTGTCCGATAGAGGCGTTATGTTCACTTTCGAGTATGCAGACTTTCTGTTATCTCTATACGCTTTTGACCTTAGCCAGATAATCTCTTCAGAGATTTTTACGCTGATGCTTAGCTCTTTGTCGAAATAATCTTGGAAGATATCGCCGGGAGGAAAGTCTCGCTCGTTTAACCAAACCTCGAAGTCGGTTAAGTCTACGAATGTTTTATCTTCGTCAATACTATCATCTAGATCTCGCTTGATAAGAGTGGTCGGAAGTCTTCCAATATCTACCCCCTTCTTTAGAATTTCGAGGTATTCGTCGGTGCTGGGTTTTAAAGCGGCGAGCAGAGATTCGTCATAAATGTCGATCCATTCCTGTGGGTCGGCCTCTACTTTGAGGTCGCCACTGGTAAAGACCTCCAGTGACATAAGCTCAGCAGCTCGCCTGAGGGACAGCTGGAGGACACCGAAATCTTTGAGTTCCAGTATCTGATTTTTAAGCTGGGCCAGTTCGGCAAAGCTATCGATTTTTCGGTAGCGGTCACTTGCTGTTTCAAGGCTTATCATTCGTAGACCTCCTTATCGCAGTCACATCTGCGCCTGCGCAGAGCGCATCTATTTCATCGGCCCATGCCTGCATCATGACCCGGCGTTGCTCCAGGTAGTGCGCATGGTTATAAGTGTCGCGGATCGAGTCTTGATCGCCATGGGCCAGTTGCCGCTCGATCCAGTCCCGGTTATAGCCTCGGGTGTTCAGGCTGGTGCTCAGCAGATGGCGGAAACCGTGGCCAGTCTGGCGCCCCTCGTAACCCATTGAGGAAAGCGCCTTGTTCACCGTGTTCTCGCTCATTGGTCTGGCCCGGTTGTTGCGCCCAGGAAAGGCGAGGGGATAGGAGCCGGTCAGTTCATGCAGGGCACGCAGCAGAACCACGGCCTGGCGTGGGAGCGGGACGATGTGAGGACGCCGTGCCTTCATCCGTGCTGCAGGGATCGTCCAGGTAGCTGACTTCAGGTCGAACTCGTCCCAGGGCGCCAGCCGCAGCTCACCGGGTCGCACTGCTGTCAGCATTAGCAGGCGAATGGCGATCTTGCTGGTGATATCGCACTGGGCCGCGTCCAGTTTCTCCAGCAGCTCGGGCAGTTCGCCTTCTGATACGTGCGGATGGTGGCGAGTGCGCGGGGCGTGCGCGGCTACCACGTCCAGATCGGTGGCGGGGTTGACGGGTACCACGCCCTTGGCCAAGCCGAAACGGAATATCTGGCTCAGCCACTGGCGAACCTTGCGGGCGACGTTGAATGCCTCGCGCCGCTCGATCTTGCGCACCAGGTCGACCAGCTCAGGGCGTTGCACCTCGGCAGCTGGGCGTTTGCCAATCACCGGGAATATGTCCGACTCAAGATACTGCAGCGCTTTCGATGCAGTGGCGGGAGCCCATCGCGGCTGGTTGTAGTCGTACCATTCCCGCGCTAGCACTTCGAGCGTCAGCACCTGTGCCGCGGCAGTGGCCTTTTCCTGCTGTTTATGTGCGCTTGGGTCAATACCTTGTGCCAGCAACTTGCGCGCGGCATCCCGGCGCTCGCGTGCCTGGGCAAGTGTGACGGCGGGGTAGGCACCCAGGCCCAGCATCTTGGCTTTGCCCTCGAATCGGTAGCGAAGGCGCCAGAGCTTCCCGCCAGCGGTCGTCACCTCGAGGCAAAGGCCCTGGGCGTCAGCGAGGCGATAGAGCTTGTCGCGGGGTTTGGCGGTGCGGATGGCGGTATCGGTGAGCGCCACGGCTATTCCCTTGCAGTGCCGAACCGCGCTGGATTGCGGTCGGTGTGTGAGTAGGATTCTGGACCGAACTCGTCCTACTCACAAATCTACTCACATACTTTGGGGCTTACAAGGGAATCACTGGGAACGATAGGCACAAAAAAACCGGCTCAGTGGCCGGTTTCTCTGGTGTTCCGGGTCTGGTAGGGACCGCTTGGAACTATATGATGGTGCCCCGAGGGAGACTCGAACTCCCACTCCTTTCGAAAACGGATTTTGAATCCGCCGCGTCTACCAATTCCGCCATCAGGGCAGTGGCGCGCAGTATAGAGAGGTGCTTCTGGTCGGTCAATC
>Ga0207713_1002272_pt1 | contig 14165 bp, 16 predicted proteins | sample KBSS64metaG_FD_184404 | JGI IMG/M metagenome (GOLD analysis project Ga0207713, IMG submission 184404) | Switchgrass rhizosphere microbial communities from Kellogg Biological Station, Michigan, USA - KBS S6-4 metaG (SPAdes) (version 2) | ecosystem: Host-associated > Plants > Roots > Rhizosphere >...
TTTGGATAGAGTATAAAGAAATGTTCAACTTGAGCAGGGTGTAAAGCGTGTACAACCCAAGGTAAAGCATCTGCATGTACAGGTACCAAATTATCTCTTGGTTCCAAACCATGCTGTTTTTGCATTGCCAAGAATTTTTCTCGGGTTCGTTCAATTGCATATAACGTATGCTGTGGCTGTTGGCCGCTAAAGAGCAAAGCATGTTTACCCTTGCCAGCACCAATTTCAACACAAATCGGTGTATTTTCAATTGGGGTAAAATCACGAGGCGCTTGCATACGTTGTGCTTGAAATTGACGAATCGGCATAATCACATCAAACTAAATAAAAATCGGCATAAGTCTAACAAGTCACCTGACTTTTGCCTAATCTATTTCTCTTCACTTTGAGGATATCGCTATATGCCACGTACATTTCCCTGCCCACGTTGTGGTGGACCAAGTGTTTGGGAAGGTAATGAGTTTCGTCCGTTTTGCTCAGAACGCTGTAAATTAATTGATTTAGGCGCTTGGGCAAACGATGAATATAAATTGCCTACCCAAGATGCTCCTCAGCAAAACAAGGGTAGTCAAAATGAAGATGATTATGAGGATTAACCTGCTTTACCAGCGACAAACGGGTTAAATTGTTTTTCATAGCCAATGGTACTCATCGGGCCATGTCCAGAAATAAACTGAGTATCATCTGGTAAACTAAAACATTCACGTTTAATCGATTCAATTAACTGATCATGATTGCCACGCGGGAAGTCTGTTCGTCCAATCGAACCTTTAAATAGAACATCGCCCGTCCAAAGTAAGCCATGGTTTTTATTATAGAAAACAACATGTCCTGGTGTATGCCCCGGTGCAAAGCGCACCTCAAACTCATCTTCACCAAGTTTGAGCACTTCGCCACCTTCAAGCCATTGATCGACTTTAACAGGCTGCGGAATTGGGAAGCCATATCGTGCTGATACTTCCTGAATCATGTCTAACCAGAACTGATCTTCTTTATGTGGACCAATAACTGGAACGCTCCATTCTTTAGCAAGCTCACCCACTGCTCCAGCATGGTCTAAATGCCCATGAGTCAGCCACAGGGCCTTCACTTTTAAACCTAAGGCTTCTACTTCTTTTTTCAAAATAGCAGCGTCACCACCAGCATCAATCAAAACTGCTTCTTTCGTTTCACTGTCCCAAAGAAGAGAACAATTTTGAGCAAATGCAGTAACTGGAACAATTTTGACTTGCAGCATAAAAACCTCTGGCTAAAACACAATTAACGGTGGGCTAAGGTATGGGTAAGGGCATCAAGATTAGCCTGAACTAAACCTGCAAGCAAATCAATATGAGCCTGATCGCTATTTAAAGCTGGAATATAAGCATAGCTACCACCGCCTGCCTGTTGAAATAGTTCAGCATTTTGAATCGCTAATTCTTCAAGCGTTTCTAGACAGTCGGCAGAAAAAGCAGGACTTAACACCTGAACGGACTTAACGCCTTGCTTCGCCCAATCTTGTAAAAGCTGATCGGTATAAGGTTTCACCCATTCTTGTTTTCCAAAACGTGACTGGAAGCTAATTGCCCATTCATCATCTTTTAAATGTAAGGCTTCGGCCACCAGCTTTGCTGTGATTCGACAACGGTCTGCGTAAGGGTCACCTTTGTCTGCATAAGGTTGTGGAATACCATGAAATGACATCAGCAGTTTTTCAGGCTTACCATGCTGCTCTTGGTAGGCTAAAACACTCTCTGCCAATGCCTGAATAAACATTGGATGCTGATAATAGTCTTTAATAATCGTCAGCCCCGGCAAATTCCGCTGTTTAGGAATCCATTTGGCAAACGCGTCGTATAACGGCGCTGTAGATGTTGCGGAATACTGAGGAAACAAAGGCAATAAAATAACATGCTCTTGTGGGTTAGCCGCTAATTTTTCCAACACTGCATCAATACCCGGATTTCCATAGGTCATTGCGGGTACCACAGTTAAATCAAACTGTTTATTTTCCTGCTGTAGATAAGCCTGCACACGTTTGGTTTGTTCAAACACAATTTCACGCATTGGCGAATCTGCGGACCATACCGAGGCATAGGCATGCGCCACTCTTTTCGGGCGAAAAGGCAAAACAAACAGATTTAAAATAACCCACCAGATCAGTTTCGGTATTTCAATCACGCGTGAATCAGATAAAAACTGCTTTAAAAAACGGCGCACCGCAGGCATAGTCGCCTCATCTGGTGTGCCTAAATTCGCTAAAATGACAGTAACTTTCGGTTTTTGTTCAAACGACATGTGTAAATGCCTTTCAGTTCATCTTATGACACTAATGTAACAGTTTTCATTGTCATATATAAATTGAATCGCTCTAAGCTTTTAATCGAATGCCTCGATGATTCCATTTATAGCTCAGCAATATCTTTTGAGCTTTAGTGGTTAGTTTCCATAAGCCATATGATTGTTCGGTTTGAGTTGGAACAATCCAGCCTTGTGATTGCATTTGATTTTTAATTCGGAACAGTGCCTTATGATTAATCTGTGCACAGGCAACCGCATGCGCACGAGGTAATTCCTGACGAGCATCTTCTAAGCCAGCCTGATTTAAATATTCATTCAGACAAGCTGCAAAATTCTCTTCTGGCATCGCTGTTTCAAAGCGCTTTGCCAGCACGCTTAACAACTGAGACCAAGTCATTTGTCGTTGACGTTTAAGCTCTTTAAAGTTGCCATCCTGAAATGCTCGAATCTGATATTCAAATGCAAAAATATCTTGCGGTGCAACTTCGTTTAACTGTGTTGACGGCTCGGTTAGTCGCTGTTCTAACTGCAAAATTTTACTTCTTAACAGCCTAATTTCATCTTGTAACTGATGAGCTTGATGAGCAGGAACCCAACCTTGTCCCATGTGTTGCTCAATCATTAAAGGGATATTTAAACGGATAGCCAACTCCAGTTCACGTGGAGTTTTAAAGTAAAAAATATGCTCTGCTTCGTGTAATAATTTTTTTCTAAATGCGAGAAATTTATCTTTAAGTTGTGGATGTGTTTCTTGTAAATCTATTTCACGGTTTTCTGGCTGTTCATGCATGAACACAATAATAGGTTTAGTCTGACTTAACGCATATTCATATTCTAAAGACAGATAACTCACACCAGAAATCGCTTGTTCCCCATACTGGCTGCCTAAAAGTAGGATTACATAATCACATTCATCAATCTGTCGACGTGCAAGTGTAGTGGTTAAAGGTGTTCGATGCTCTAATCCCCAAGCAAAGAAACCCATCCCCACCAAGGTTTGAGACAAAACCATTCGCTCTGGCTGCATATCGCGGCCAGACGTTGAAATAAAAATCTGATAGCGTGTATCGAGCATAACAATACCCTTTTCGCCCCATGACCTGTACTTGACTTAATATCAGCCAAGATCATGAACCGCCCCAAATAAAATAATAAATCTAAAAAAACACTACTTTCTAAACGATGCAAAAAAACTAGTTCAGATTATGAAGTGTCCAAGTTAACTCTTGTGGAATCATATGTTGTAAAACAGGTTGCAGTGCCTCGGCATTATTTCCGCTGACATAACATTCAATACGTGCAACATTCTGACCTATTTGGTCACATAATAACGCATTTTTTATTAAAATACGGGCTGTTTGTCGGGCTACTGCTAATCCCGAATCAACCAGTGTGAATTGGTTATCAAAAAGATGATGAATTGCTTCATTTAAGAAAGGATAATGAGTACAACCGAGCACTAAATAGTCTGCACCTTGCTCTGCGGCAGGCTGTAAAACCTCTTTTAATGCGTTTAAACATACCTCACCCATTTGCTGCCCTGCTTCCACACAAGGAACAAGTTCGAGGTTGGTTAAAGTCATCACTTTAACACCTGCTGGAATAGCAAACTTTTCAACAACATCTTTAATGAGTTGTCCTCGAAAAGTAGCAGGAGTTGCCAATACAGCAACCACTTTAGAGCGTGTTTGCAATACGGCAGGTTTTAATGCTGGAACTAACCCAACAATTGGAAAGTGTTCACCATAATGCTCGCGTAAATGGTCAAGACTAAATGCTGAAGCTGTATTACAGGCAACCACCGCAATTTTGCAGCCTTGGCGATATAGCCAATCGACGGCCCGAGCCGTGAGTTCCCTAATTTCGTGATCAGAACGTGGGCCATAAGGAACGTAGGCAGTATCGGCATAATACACAATACGTTCGTTTGGCAAATATCTGGCAATTTCTGCTGCAACTGACATTCCTCCAATTCCCGAATCAAAAATACCAATTGGAGCATCAGCAGATGCGTTAGGCATAGGTTCTAGATCGGTAAATAGAGGTTGTATGGCTGTCATGGCTGTACTGAAGTGTCGGAAATTTTCACTTCCTAAAGCTTAAACCTCAAGTGCCTAATTGCAAGAGCAAATTACCACTTTTTAACTCTAAAATGGTTTCACCATTATCATTTTCAACCAGTGTTCCATAGTTCACTAAATGATAAAAAGACTGGCGTTGAATAAGGGCGTTAATTCCAAAACGCACATGCACATAAGGACGCAACTCCCCGTCATATTCACGCATAAAAATTGGATGTTCAGCATCGACCAAAATCACATCTTGATTCGTCGTAGTCAGTTGTAAAAACTGATCACCTGAAATTTCAACCTGATCTACCTGATTGACTAATAAAGGTTCATCTTCGACCTCAATTTCAATTTGTTCTACGGGGGTTTTCAGGTAGAATTTACCCTCTTCTTTCCATAGGACTTTGGTAAATAGATCTAATAGGGCTTGGCGCTTAATCAATTGACCTTCGTGCCACCATTCTCCATTGGCTTTAACCGTCAAATCCATTTTGCCGCAATGCTTTGGATGCCACTGCTCTAAAGGTGGAATTGACCTTTTGTGACTTTGCTGTACACCTTTTAAGTATTGTGCAATGTTCATTAAGTTTTTATCATCAGATAACGGTATTTTTCCCATATCCGATGGGGAATTATTTTGATTTACCATAGTTTATGCCTTGCTGACGAAAAAATATGACGACTCAGCCAATTGGCTAGATCATGGTTTAAAACTATACTAGCCAAAACGATAAAAGGCACAATAGCATATTTGCGCCTATGGATTAAAACACTCACGGCAGCACCGAATTTCTGAATATGACGGTTGCCACCTTTAAGTATTGAGGAGTCCTACATGGAACACATCGAACGTGAATCGATGGAGTTTGACGTTGTCATCGTAGGTGCAGGACCTGCAGGTCTATCTGCTGCGATTAAGATCCGTCAATTAGCGATTGAAAATAACTTACCCGATCTTTCTGTTTGTGTAGTTGAAAAAGGCTCTGAAGTAGGTGCGCATATCTTGTCTGGTGCTGTGCTTGAGCCACGTGCCATCAACGAACTTTTCCCGAACTGGAAGGAAGAAGGTGCGCCTTTAAACGTACCGGTAACTGAAGACAAGACTTTCTTCTTGCTTTCAGAAACAACATCTAAAGAAGTGCCTCACTGGATGGTTCCTAAAACCATGCATAACGATGGCAACTATGTTATCTCTTTAGGTAACGTGGTTCGCTGGTTAGGTCAAAAAGCTGAAGAATTAGAAGTATCTATCTTCCCTGGCTTTGCTGCATCTGAAGTGCTTTACCATGAAGACGGTACTGTAAAAGGTATTCAAACTGGTGACATGGGTATTGGTAAAGATGGCGAACCAACGCATAACTTTACTCCAGGTTATGAGCTTCACGCTAAATACACCCTCTTTGCTGAAGGTTGCCGTGGTCACTTAGGTAAACGCCTGATTGCTAAATACAACCTCGATAAAAATGTTGATCCTCAGCACTATGGTATCGGGATTAAAGAGCTTTGGGAAATCGACCCTGCAAAACATAAACCGGGCTTAGTCATGCACGGTGCAGGCTGGCCATTGGCTGAAACAGCTTCTTCGGGTGGCTGGTGGTTATACCACGCTGAAAACAACCAAGTGACTTTGGGTATGATCGTGGACTTGTCTTATGAAAATCCACATATGTATCCATTTATGGAAATGCAGCGCTGGAAAACTCACCCACTGATTAAACAGTTTTTAGAAGGTGGTAAACGTATTTCTTACGGCGCACGTGCCGTAGTGAAAGGCGGTTTCAACTCACTGCCTAAATTGACTTTCCCAGGCGGTTGCTTGATTGGTGATGATGCAGGTTTCTTAAACTTTGCAAAAATCAAAGGCTCTCACACTGCCATGAAATCAGGCATGTTATGTGGTGAAGCTGTATTTGAAGCAATTGCTGCGGGTGTAGAAAAAGGCGGTGACCTTGCCATTGCACGTGTTACCGAAGGCGAAGATTTATTCACTAAAGAATTAACTTCATACACTGACAAATTTAACAACAGCTGGTTAAAAGAAGAGCTTTACAACTCTCGTAACTTTGGTCCAGCAATGCATAAATTTGGTCAGTGGATTGGTGGTGCATTTAACTTTATCGACCAGAATGTCTTTAAAGTTCCATTTACTTTGCATGACTTGAAGCAAGACTTCGCTGCATTGAAAACGGTTGATGCAACCAGCTTCAAGCCAAACTATCCAAAACCAGATGGCAAGTTGACTTTTGACCGCTTATCTTCTGTGTTTATTTCAAACACGGTTCATGAAGAAAACCAGCCAGCTCACTTGAAGTTGACTGATGCTTCAATTCCAGTGAATGTGAACTTACCGAAATGGGATGAGCCTGCACAGCGCTACTGCCCAGCTGGTGTTTACGAAATCATGGAAGATAATGATGGTTCTAAACGCTTCCAGATTAACGCAGCGAACTGTGTTCACTGTAAGACCTGTGATATTAAAGACCCATCTCAAAACATCACATGGGTAACACCTGAAGGTGGTGGTGGTCCTAACTATCCGAACATGTAATACAAAAAGCCCCGATTATTCGGGGCTTCTTATTGGAATTCGCTTATTGAAAAGGCGGTATTTTTGCTACGTTTAAATTAAGATTCTTTTTATAAAAAATAAATGTGCCTAATAAAAATAGGCCAAGAAAACCAAAGTTTCGCGCTAAATCGAAGTACCAATCCGATTTACCAAACAATAAATCAATAACTAACATAAGCCCCATAAAACTTGTATGTAAAATCAGACTCATCTTTATTTTTGGTTCGGGAGCAAAATATGTATTTCTATAACCCAATAGAATTGAGCCAAAAATAACAACAGTAACTAAAATAATGGTAGCAACAGTTTCAGATAACCAAGAAATTTCTATATGTAATAAACCAGCAATAGAGAAAAACCAAAGAAAAATAAATAAGCTTCGTTTCACAAAATATTCATTCATTTTTATGCTTCATTTATATACATCATTTTATAGATTATATAATGATTCTTATTTGTAAAAAATTATCATTTCAAATTAAATTTGAATTATTAATGGCTTCTAATAGTCTTTATTAGAAGCCTTATTATTCTATTACCCTTTCTTCACTAAGTAATGAAATTCTTTATGACCATTTTCATCTAAGCGTTCTTCTTGCAAAAGCAACTCATGGCCTAAATGCATACAAAATTTAGGAATATCCCACGAGGTCGAGTTGTCTGTTGCGAAGACTTCAACCACATCGCCAGATTTAGATTTGCGGATGGCTTGATGCAACATCATGACAGGTTCAGGACAACGTAAACCACGTGTATTAATTTGGACAGTAGGTGAAATGGATTGTTCCGACATAACAAACTCGAACAAATAGAATTTTCACATTTTAGCATAAACAAATTACTGACCTGTTAACTGTAACTGGCTTTTACATAACAATATGCGTTTTGTCTTTTAGCTGGTTTTATAGATGCATATGCATCTTTTCTTCGGTATGATTCAAAGTATTCATTTGATAGATTGAGTCTTTAGGAAAGATCATGCAAGAGGAACCAAGTCCATCGTGGGGAATGCGAGGCTTACGTAAATGGTTAGGTACAGCACCAGAAACCCGTGATGAATTATTAAAATTAGTCCAAAATTCACGCCGCTTTTTAGAACCAGATACTGTTGCCATGCTTGAAGGTGTTCTTGACCTTCCTGCTACAAAAATTCGTGAAGTCATGACACCACGAACAGCAATGATCAGTTTGCAAGAAGATGATCAGTTACTTGATATTCTTGATGTACTGGTCGAGTCTGCTCACTCACGCTTTCCAGTCTTCTCTTCTGATCAGCCTGATAATGTTGTCGGGATTTTGCTCGCAAAAGATTTGTTGCCGTTTCTAACCGAACCGAATACCAAAGTCGATATTCGAGTTCTTATGCGTCAACCCTTATTTGTTCCAGAAAGTGCGCGTTCCGATCAGGTACTACGCATGTTGAAACATACTCAGACTCACATTGCGATTGTGATTGATGAATATGGTTCAACGGCTGGTCTTGTTACGCTTGAAGATATTCTTGAAGAGATCGTTGGCGAAATCGAAGACGAACACGACACTGCTGATGAAGATGCTCAGTACATTGTTCCGGACAATGACCATACGGTAGCAAATGCATGGATGGTGCAAGCACTTACACCAATCGAACATTTCAATACTGTTTTAGATGCTGATTTTTCTGACGATGAAGTAGAAACTGTCGGCGGTTTATTGCTTCAAGAGATTGGTCTGGTAAGTGATTTACAAGGTCAAACTGTTGAGCTTGGAAATTGGTTATTTACAATTGTTGAAGCAGATGCCCGCACTATTCATCTGATTCGAGCTGTACGTCAATGAGAGCATACTTTGAAAAGCTGTTAGATTCTTCGCAACAACAAAAACAGCTTCCTTTAATTTTTCCTTTACTCATTGCTTTATTTTCAGGTGCCGTATTCAGTTTTTCACTGGCACCTTATTATTGGTGGTGGTTGGCAATATTATCTCCTGCCCTACTCTATGCATCATTACATAAACGTTCAGCCAAACAAGCTTTTGCTATTGGCTTGAGTTATGGCTTTGGTTTATGGTTTGTGGGAGCTTTCTGGCTCTACACGTCCATCCATGTATATGGCGATACCAATGCGTTTCTAAGCGTTTGTATGATTGCCATTATGGCCCTTGTGATGGGTCTGTTTACCGCATTTCAGACTTGGGTTTACCGACGTTTCTTCCCTGAAACACCACTGACTTTCGCACCACTCTGGATTGTTTTTGAGTGGGCAAAAACTTGGGTATTTACAGGTTTTCCATGGCTGTTTGTAGGTTATGCGTTTACCGAACGTTTACTCGATGGTTATGCGCCTCTATTCGGTATTTATGCAATTTCCTTCGTCGTCATTGTATTAGCCTGTGCTTTAGTTGAAGTTCTACGTAAGCGTATTTTCTGGGTTATCCCTTCTGCCCTGTTGGTTTTAGGCGCGTGGGGAGCATCATATATACAGTTTGTAAAACCTAAAGCTGTTAAGCCGCTTAGTGTTTCTCTCATTCAAGGTAACATTCCACAAGATTTAAAATGGCTAACCGAATATCAAGTTAGAACATTAGAAATTTATGCTGGTTTGACTCAATCTGAATGGGGCCGTGACCTAATTGTATGGCCTGAATCTTCAATTCCACTCTTCCAAACCGATATCGAACCGTTTTTGGATGCAATGGATGCACAAGCTAAAAAAAACCACACTGCATGGGTAACCGGAATTCCTTACTGGGATGTTACCAAATCACATGAAGTCGGTAGTCCACTGTATTACAACAGCATTATGGCTTCTGGAAGCGATGCCAGTGGCCTATATAAAAAGCAGCGTCTTGTTCCGTTTGGTGAATATATTCCACTCTCAGGTTTACTCTCTTGGGTACTACCGGCCATGCAAAATGATATTAGCATGAGCGGTTTTACACGTGGCGAGAGGGACCAAAAACCACTTATGATTAAAGGGCACGCGCTTGCTGCTGCGATTTGTTATGAAGTGGCTTATCCGAACCTTACCCGACGTAATGCACAAGACAGCGACTTTTTAGTGACTGTATCTAATGACGCTTGGTTTACTGGTACTGCTGGACCATTGCAGCATTTACAAATGGTACAAATGCGAGCTAAAGAAAATGGTCGCTGGTTTATCCGTGCAACCAATACGGGTGTAACAGCCTTTATTGATCAAAATGGTCATATCACTGAACAAGCACCGATCGATAAAGAGTTTGTCTTGAGAGGCGATTTACCAGCCATGCAAGGTCAAACCCTTTATAACCGTTTAGGTGATTATCCAGTTTTAGGATTTGCAGTATTACTGCTGGTTTTAGGTTGGATTTATCGTCCACGTAAAGTTGACGTTTCTTTTAAATCCCGCCGCTAACCTACAATAACTTTGTACCCAGAGGCACTTCAAACTCTGGGATACAAAGTGCTACATCACCATCTGCATTGTGAAATCCTGTCACCAAACATTCAGACTGAATAGGTCCAATTTGTTTTTTAGGGAAATTCACTACAGCAACCACCAACTTACCAACTAAATCTTGTGGCTGATAGAGCTTAGTAATCTGCGCACTCGATTTACGCACCCCTAACTCTTCACCAAAATCTACATGCAAAATATAGGCAGGTTTACGTGCCTTTTCGAAAACTTCAGCTTCAATAATTTTACCCACGCGAAGCTCTACCTTTGAAAAATCACTCCACTCGATTTGTTCCATTTACTTTTTCTCATGTTCTTAAACATCTGATTTGAAGCATATAATATGTACAAATAAAGAAACACCCTCTTTTTATTTTCAGTTTGAAAAATTCATGCTAAATTAAATCTGCTCATCAAAAAGCCGTAAACGTTTACGTCAATCAACGTGCCAACATACCTCCAACAATGCTTGGAGCTATTTGTTCAAAATATTTTTATATTTTTGAATGGCACTGGCGTTTGTTGGTTTACGGAGTCAAAAATGCAAAACTCAAAATCTTTGTTTAGTTTTAAAAAACTTCCAAATCGCTATACATCTATTGTTTTACCCTTTCTTCTATCGATCATTATGACGTTTGTGGTTTCAATGATTAGTACATTACGAAGTTTGGGATTAGAAGAATTTTCCATTTATGTATGGATGTCTGCATGGGCTATTTCTTGGTTAATTGCTTTCCCAACGCTACTTTTCATCCTGCCTATCGTTCGTAAAATTACAGCAATGCTAGTACAACAACCTGCTTAAATTAAAAAAATAAAACGTAGATATTCAGTCTACGTTTTATCTAAAAATTTGGTTTTAAAATATTATTAAAAAGCGATCGATAATTGCAGAGATAAATATGCAACTAGACTCGATAAAAAGACCATCGGCACATAACGATAGGCTTTAAAAAGCAATTGCTCATATTTAGTGGATATTTGTTTAGCTTGCCAGACACTCGCTTTTAATGCAGTAAAGAAGCTTACCATTAACCATGCACTCACAATACTTAATGCGAAGAAACCAATCATAATTTGGCTACTTCCCTCGGTATTAAGCCATAGCTTTAAAAAAACTTCGGCAATCGGCAATAAACCCAAAATCAACAGGACAGACTTCAGCATTACCCAATGAAACTGAGTCAGTTCATCTACTATGAGAAATGCTTTCATTTAATCTCTCCTTTTAATGTAATAAAGTGCTTTTTATTTATTATGCAAAGCTTTTATTTAAATATATAGCTTATTTCCCTCTACATTTTAACTTTCTTGTAACTATTAAATATGGGAATAATTCTTATTATAAGTCTCAAATATAAATATTAACTTTATTTTATATTTTTCAAAAACTTACTATATTTCCGTGATTAAGAAAGATTATCAATTCGTATTTATCGGTTTATCTTTTTAAACGAATTGATAATCTCTATTATATTTTTAATTAAGGTTGGTAATAAATATCTGCATCATTACCTTCACCGCCCTCTTTGCCATCTGCTCCAAATGAGTACAAATCAAAAGCTCGGTTATCTGCACCTGGAATTACATATTGAACATCATTTTTCCAACTATCTTTAGGATAACCACCTTTAACATATCCACCCGGCATCCAGTTTTTTGCTGTAGCAGGCTGATTCACTAAAGCATCTAGTCCACCTTCTTGCATTGTTGGGAAATGACCGTTATCGAGCTTGTACTGATCTAAAGCACCAGCTACACCTTTTAATGTAATTTGAGTGGTATCAATTTTAGCTTTTTCACTACGACCCATGACATTTGGTACGATGAGCGCTGCTAACACGCCTAAAATTACAATCACGACCATGACTTCAATGAGGGTAAAGCCTGAGGCACGTTTCATTCGAACACCGTTCGAACGTGCCGCAAGTCCGAAAGCTACGCTTGAGGAGCAGTCATTTAATAAAGAGCTATGCTCGGAATGGCACGATTGTGCAATTTTTAAAGCTACACTTGAGGTATGTTTATCAGAACACTGCTCAAACTGATTTGAAACCGCAGATTCACTGTATTGTTCCATCGCTGTTTCGCTTTGAATATTTTTTACTTTCATCATTATCTCTAATATCAAAGTTATTAAATCATATTGTTCATATTTACGATTGGCAGCATAACCGCGATTACAATAACCAGTACAATGCTTGCCATTAAAACCAGCATAAGCGGTTCAAGTAATGCCAGTAAGGTTGAAATAAATGTTGTAACCTCACGGTCTTGCATGCTCGATGCTCGTTCTAACATACGGTCGAGCTCACCTGATGCCTCACCACTTCGAATCATTTGTACCATCATTGGTGGGAAATAACCACTGCGCTCAAGCTGCGTACCCAAGTTACCACCTTCTGTAACACGCTCAGCCGCTTGGGCAATTGAATCACGGATGACCCAGTTATTGGTGACGGCTGCACCAATTTTTAATGCATCGACCAACGGTACGCCTGAACGGGTCAAAATAGATAAGGTACTGGCAAATCGTGCAGAATTAATACCACGTGACAGTTTACCGAATAATGGCAATTTGAGTGTTAATCGATCAAAAGCATAATGCCCAGCCGTGGTTTTTAAAAACCGTACAAATGCCACAATTCCCACAACTGCAAAAATAATAATAAACACCCACGCATGACGAATAAAATCGCTGGCTTTCATTAAGGCGACCGTAATCCACGGCAGTGCATCTTTGTTTTGGTCAAAGGTTTTAACAATTTCTGGCACAACAAAAGTCATTAAGCCCATGACAATAGCAAATGACATCAGCATTAAAATGATCGGGTAAATCATGGCGCCCTGAACTTTCTTTTGCATGGCAAAACGGTTTTCGGTGTAATCCGAGAGCTGATCTAAAATCAGATCTAAATGTCCAGAACGTTCACCTGCAGCGACTGTTGCAATATAGAGGTCCGGAAAACGTCCAGATTGCTGCATACCTTGAGCCAATGAGTGTCCTTCCATGACTCGCGAACGAACAGACGATAAAAGATTTTGCACATGCGCTTTTTCACTTTGCTTGCTCACCGCACGTAAAGCTTCTTCTAAAGGAATTGCGGCTGCAACCAAAACAGAAAGTTGTCTGGTCATGAGCGCCAAATCATAAGCACTGAACTTTTTTTGAAATAACCCCTGACTTTGATGCTTATCTTTTTGTTCAACAGGGTCAACGCTAATTGGTGTCCATGCTTTATCGCGTAATTGTTGGCGAATCTGGCGTGCTGAGTCTCCCTCAAGCACTCCTTTTTGCTGCTTCCCTGAAGCATCAATGGCAGTAAATTGATATGCAGGCATGGTAATGTTCTAATTTTCCAAAAATAATAGTCGCTGCTGTTGCATCTATGCTACGCAATCATTCATATTCATTCTATAGCCTGTGTAGAATACCCAAGTCCTCTTCACGACGCTATGCCGTTTTTTAAAATTGACGAAATGAGCCTCTATGACCATAACGCCAAAGCCTGATTCAGTTGTTTATCGTGTGCGTGTTGCCGTACCTGTGCATCTGTACGACACTTTTGACTATACACTCACCGAAGCACAATATGAACGGGCTCAAGTAGGCTCACGCGTCGCTATTTCATTTGGGCGACAAAACCTAATTGGTATCATCACTGAAAAAGTGAATCCACATGAGCCATTTACAGGCAAATTTCAGCTTAAAGCCATTTCTGAACTTTTAGATGAACAACCTATTTTAGATGAACAAGTTTTAAGTTTATTGACATGGTCCGCACAATATTACCAATTTCCAGTTGGCGAGGTCATGCAAACCGCCCTTCC
>Ga0207713_1002273_pt1 | contig 14155 bp, 16 predicted proteins | sample KBSS64metaG_FD_184404 | JGI IMG/M metagenome (GOLD analysis project Ga0207713, IMG submission 184404) | Switchgrass rhizosphere microbial communities from Kellogg Biological Station, Michigan, USA - KBS S6-4 metaG (SPAdes) (version 2) | ecosystem: Host-associated > Plants > Roots > Rhizosphere >...
GTAGGCGCGCACACTTCAATTTCGGCGAAGCGTTTTTACACACTCTGGGTCGATTGCTGCCCGTCACCGAAGGCAGTTATGGATCGCCAACAGTCGGTTGTAAATTAATCGGTGAGTGGGTGGGGCGTCTTCTCGGTCAGGACTTATCTTGAGTCAATCCTTCGCAATTGCTATCGCCAGCTTGATGACATTCCTTCGATTGGATAGGGGCAAACCCCAGTCAACCGTGCCACGAAAACATCCGTGTGACACTCACATGTGGACTACGCTTCGGACTCCAGGTTGGAAAGTTCAGATTCTTTCAGGGCACTGAAAAAACCTGACCATCCCCTAAGTACTACAGGGAGTTATGACCATGACGTTTTCGCATTGCACGCAGTCCTCCTCACAACCCCATTTGGACGGTAGCAATATTCTGGTCGGCAAGGAGACTCGCGTGCGGCGCAACCGGGTCATTCACACTGGTGTCGGTATCCTGGGGGCTTTCGCACTCGGTCTGCTGCCCACTCTGGCCATTTCAGCCACCGACACCGCAACATTCGCCGTCTCCGCGAGCATTGTGGCCGGTTGCGGGATCACGGCTTCTCCCTTGGCCTTCGGCGCCTATACAGGCGTGCAAACCGATGTCGAGACCAGCCTCTCGGTCAACTGCACCAACACAACGGCCTATAGCGTTGGCCTCGGTGCCGGGACGAGCGGCGGCACCGCAACAGCCCGGCAGATGCAGATGACCGGTACTCCGGCTATCAAGCTGTTCTACGCGCTGTACTCGGACCTCGCGCGGACGATCAATTGGGGCGACACCGGTGGCACGGGTCTCCCCACCGGAACCGGCAGTGGCTCCGCCCAGGTGATCCCGGTCTATGGCCGGATGGCGGCAGGGCAACTTAGTCCGCCGGGCACGTACGCCGACACAATAACGGCCACCGTCACCTTTTGACCTCAAGGGCCGTGGTCAGGCCCGCTTCTTCCCGCCAGAATTCTTACCGGTACCAAAGCAATCACAGATTCTCACGAAATCTGCCCCTTCGTCGCAAAGGTGCGGATTTGACGTGTTAAATGCCGCCTTGACTGGTTGTTTCTCCCCCGGATGCTAACCTCAGCCTGCGAATAACCCCTTAAAGGAAGTGGGAATTTGAATGGACTCGGGGTTTTGGCCGTCGTGAGCACGATGCTCAGTGCGACGGCGTTCGCGGCGCAGCTTCAGGTTGAGGTACGGGTCAATGTGCAGCGCGGTTGCCAGTTGATTGGTCAACAGCGCGAGGCGGGTATCGAGCAATTGGGTGTGCTCGACTTCGGCACCACTGCCCGCCTGGACGATCCGGCCGGGCCATTGAGCGCGGCACTGGTGACCACACGCCTGCCACGCCTGGAATGCAATCCCGATACCCATTACCAATTACAGGTCGATGGCGGCCTGCATGGCGGCGTAGGCGAGGTCCGTTATCTAGCGGGCAGCGCAGCACACAGCAAACCCATTCCTTATCGCCTCTATCGAGACGCCGCGCGGCAGATTCCGCTGCCGGTGAACGTGACATTGAGCGGGCGGGTGCCAGATTCAGGCACGGTGGATTTGCCTCTGTATGCACGTATTGAAAGGCTGGCCGATATCCCCCATGCCGGCCGTTATTCTGACCTTTTGAAAGTGACCGTGAGCTGGTAGCAAGGCGTTGAGTGACACCTGTCCGATGGATTCGGACAGCACAAGGAATGTCGTTCGCAAGCGGACGACCAATGTTTGAATCCTGATGGAATTAGGATCGGTGCAAGACGATGAAGAGTTGGGTGGTGATAACCCTTGGCACAGCTTTACTGCTGGCTGAGGAGGCGCAAGCGGCGATCAGCGGGCAAATTGATGTGCGGCTGATACTCATCGCCAGTTGTGAAGTGATCAATGGTGCCACCAACTCCACTGGCAGCTCGGTCAGTAAATTCGGCCTGCTGGATTTCGGTGCCCAAGGTCCGACCTGGACCAACCCGATCAATGCCAATCTCAGTGATGCCGGCAACGGCAAGCTGGAAGTCTCCTGCAACCCTTCGGTCACCGGTTTCACCGTGACCATCGACGGCGGCGCCCATGGCGACGGCACCACGCGGCGTCTGAGCAATGGCACCCAGACCATCCCTTATCGATTGTTCCTCGATGCTTCCGGTGGCGAGAGCTACAGCATCGGTCAACAACGCAATTTCGCTGTTACCAATGGAGCCCAGATACCAATCCCGGTATTTGGCTCCGTGGTGGCGAATACCAGCGCGGTCCCGGCGGGCGTCTATACCGACACCCTGAGGGTCACGCTGGATTGGTAAACCTCAGAGGATGGACATCATGCATATGCTCGTATCAAGGATTGGTTTTTCAATGCTCGTAATGGCGTTGGCCGGCAATGCTCAGGCGGCCACATCTGCCGGCCAGATCACCACCAGCATGACGCTCAGCAGCAGTTGTGAGATCAACGGTGCTCCCGGAGGTGTTACCGGGGTGGACTTCGGTGTGCTGGACTTCGGCACCACCGGCAGTCTGTTCACCACCGCGAACGGGGCGGTGCTTGCTGGCGGCGGTGGCGCACTGTCGATTCTCTGCTCCAGGGGCACCTTACCGACGGTCACAGTCGGTGCTGGTGCCAACGACGGCGGATCTGTCGGTGGCACCCGGGCGCTGGCTGATGGTAGCGGCAACTTCGTGCCTTACGACTTGTACACCGACACCGGTCGGACGCAGGTCCTGGCGATCGACGGGGTGATCGCACTCGAAGAAAGTACCGGCGTGGCGCAGACGGTGAATATCTACGGCAAGGCCGTGGGCAAGGCAGGCTTGCCCGCAGGCACCTACTCAGACGCTGTTGCCGTTGTATTGACCTTCTAGTGCGATGGCCAATCATGGTTGTGCCGCCCTGATCCTGCTCTGCGCGACCGGTTTGCCGCTGCCGCTGGCGGCGGTGACCAGTCAGGGTTTTCAGGTCAGCGCGACAGTGACGGCGGCCTGTTTGGTGATGGGCGGGGTTTCCAATTACGGCAACCTCGATTTCGGCACCCAATCGGCGCTGGCGATCAACACCGTGCAGGTGCAATTGAGCGCCGGCGTGCAGTTGCAATGCTCACCAGGCGTGACCCTGAACATGAGTGTCAATGGCGGCCAGTACAACAGCAACGGGCGGCACCTTCAGCTCGATGGCGGCAGTGCCCGGGTGGCCTATCAGTTATTCAGTGACGCGGCCTTCAGTGAGAGCCTGGGCATCGGTCAGAGCGTGGCCGTGGCCTACAGCGATGCGAACAACATCAGATTGCCTATTTACGGACAAGTGCAGTTACCGGGTGATCAGCCCGCAGGGATTTACAGCGACGTACTGCAGGTGCAGCTGTCGTGGTAGCACGGTCATTCGTGCATAAGGAGTAGGCATATGTGTTCACCTTTTTGCAGGTTACCGGTCGCGCGTTGCGCTGTGCTGGCGATGGTCTTGCTGGGCGCGGTCAAGGTGCAGGCGGCCAGTTCGGTGCTGATCTGGCCGATCGATCCGGTGCTGGAGGCCGATCAACAGGCGAGTGCGCTATGGCTGGAAAATCGTGGCAACGAGACGGCCAATCTGCAGATCCGGGTGTTTGCCTGGAGCCAGAGTGGTTTCAGCGATCAGTATCAGAATCAGCGCGACATCATTGGCAGCCCGCCGGTAGCGAAAATCGAACCCGGGCAAAAGCAACTCGTGCGCCTGACCCGTACCCGCGATATACCGCCGGGACAGGAGCTGGCCTACCGCATCATTATCGATGAAATCCCCGCAGCCAGACCCGTGACGGCCGAAGACGGCAAAACCGCTGCCGCCATTCGGTTTCAGATGCGTTATTCAGTGCCGCTGTTTGCCTACGGCGCCGGTCTGTGGAGCAAGGAAGACATGACCCGTAAACGCGACCCCAAAGGCGCCGGCGTGGCGGATCTGAGCTGGCGTAAAGTGGCGGTCGATGGCCGTTCCTACGTGGAAGTGCGCAATCAGGGCGCGGTGCATGCCCGGCTGACGGATGTTGCGTTCAAGCAGGGCGGTCAGACACGGCCGCTGGTTGAGGGGTTGCTCGGTTATGTGTTGCCGGGGGCGATCATGCGTTGGCCGGCACCGGAATTGATCACTGCGGATCAGGCATTGCAAGTACGGGTCAATGGTGCGCCGCAGGTACAGAGTATTGCGCCGGAGCGGTGAGCTTGAGGCTGGTTAATCAAGAAAAATGACGTGTCGAACGTTGAACCTGTGAGGGGCTATCCCCTTTGCCACAGGTTCCTTGACTGAGAGGCTCTCAGACATCCGCTAGCCCTTGTAAGGAAATGTCCATTGACGGACGTAAAGCGGTGATGAGCCAGGATTGGGCTCGCAGTATCAAGCGTCCGCTGTGGGCCGCGATTGGCCTGTACTGTCTGGTATTTGCCCACCAAGGCCTGGCGGGTGACCTGCCGCCAGCACCCAGCGGCATGGAGGCGATTGCCGATGCACACCTGTTTCTGGAATTGGTCGTCAATCAAATGAATACCGGGCGTGTGGTGGCGGTGGAGCAGCGCGGCGGGCGCTTCTTTGTACCGGTCGTGGCGTTGCGCGAAACCGGTATGAAGTTGCCACAGGAACTCAGCGGTGAGGTCGCCCTCGACAGCCTGCAAGGCTTGCATAGCGACTATGACAGCCAGGGTCAGCGGCTGTTGTTGAATGTCCCGCCGGACTGGTTGCCGGAGCAGTTTGTCGGCAATCGCGAGATTTACCCGCGCACCCCCGCGTTGAGCAGTTTCGGCGCCTTGCTCAACTACGACCTGTACCTCAACGACACCGACGACAGCAGCACCTACCTCGCGGCCTGGAACGAGGTGCGGCTATTCGACAGTTGGGGCACGCTGTCCAACACCGGGCAATACCGGCGCACGATTTCCGGAAACAGCAGCGGCACTGGACAATGGTTATCGGCGTTACGACACCACCTGGCGTGACTCCGATGACGAGCGTCTGCTGACTTACGAGGTGGGCGATCTGGTCAGTGGCGCCTTGCCCTGGAGCAGTTCGGTGCGCCTGGGCGGTGTACAAGTGTCGCGCGATTTCGGCATACGTCCGGACCTGGTGACCTACCCTTTGCCGCAGTTCGCAGGGGAAGCGGCGGTACCGTCCTCTGTCGACCTGTTCATCAACGGCTTCAAATCCAGCAGCGCCGAGCTGCAGCCCGGTCCCTACACGCTGACCAACATTCCGTTCATCAACGGTGCCGGCGAAGCGGTGGTGGTCACTACCGATGCCCTTGGTCGACAGGTCTCGACCACCGTGCCGTTTTATGTCACCAGCAACCTGCTGCAAAAAGGCCTGGTGGATTTCTCGGTGGCCGCCGGTACCCTGCGCCGTGACTTCGGGATTCGCGATTTCGGTTACGGTCCGGGTGTGACCTCCGGCAGCCTGCGTTACGGTCTGAACGACAGTCTGACCCTCGAAAGCCATGCCGAGGCCTCGGACGCGCTGACCCTTGGCGGCGTTGGCGGCGACCTGCGCCTGGGCAATTTCGGTGTGCTCAATACGGCGCTCAGTCAAAGCCGATTCGACGGCAATCGCGGTCAGCAAGTCAGCCTCGGTTATCAATACAGCAGCCAGCACTACAGCGTTTCTTATCAGCGTATGCAGCGCCGCGACCAGTACGCCGACCTGACCGTTGTCGACAGCCCCTATATCAGCCTCAGCCAGCGCAGCGAGCAACTGACCCTGAGCGTCAGTCTCAACGGCTGGGGCAGCCTCGGCGCGGGCTATTTCGATGTGCGGGCAGCCGATGAATCACGCACCCGGTTACTCAACCTGACCTGGAGCAAGCCACTGTGGCGCAATTCCAGTTTTTACTTGTCGGCCAATCGCGAGATCGGCGATAGCGACTGGGCGATGCAGGCGCAACTGGTCATCCCCTTCGACCTGCGTGGCAGCCTGAGTCTGAGTAGCGAGCGCAGCAAGACCGGCGAAAGCCGCCAGCGCGTCAATTACAGTCGTGCTGTGCCCAGTGGAGGCGGCATGGGCTTCAACCTCGGTTATGCCCATGACGAAGGCCCGGATTATCGTCAGGCCGACCTGACCTGGCGTCTGCAATCGGTGCAATTGCAAGCCGGGGTTTACGGTAGCAGCGATGCCGAAACCCGCTGGGCCGATGCCAGCGGTTCCCTGGTGTGGATGGACCGCCAGGTGTTTGTGGCCAATCGCATCGATGATGCCTTCGTCGTGGTTAGCACCGGTGGATATGCCGATATTCCGGTGCGTTACGAGAATCAACGGGTTGGCCAGACAGATAAAAATGGTCATCTGCTGGTGCCATGGAGCAGCGCCTACTACCGCGGAAAATATGAAATCGATCCACTGAATCTACCGAGCAATGTACAGAGCTCGAATATTGAACAACGGGTCTCGGTGCGCCGTGGCAGTGGCTACCTGCTGGAGTTTTCGCTGAGCCGGGTCATTGCCGCAAGTGTTGTGTTGGTGGACGCGCAGCAGCACGAATTGCCCTTGGGCAGTCGAGTGCGGCACGAGCAGAGCGGGGCGTATGCGGTGGTCGGTTGGGACGGGCTGGTCTATCTGGAGAACCTGGAAGAGTACAACAGTTTGCAGGTGACCCTGGCCGATGGCCGGACCTGCCAGGCGCAGTTCACGCTGGAGATGAAGCAGGACCAGGTGCCATTGATCGGACCGCTGTCGTGTCAATGAAAACGCCAATGAATAGGGAGATGGATTGTGCAATTTTCTAATCGATGGCCGGGTAAAGTGATCGGGCTGATGGCGATCTTTCTGCCGTGTCAGGCCTATGCCTTGTGCGATGTGGTCAGCACTTCACCGGCTGGTTTTGGCTCAATGAGTTCGATCGCGGTGCGTACCACTTTGCAAACCAGTTCCACCACCAATGCCGGTTTGAGTTGCACCGGTTCGTTGGCGTCGCCGTTGGCCAGCGATGATTATTTTTACGCCACCATTACGTCAGCAACCGCTGGGGCGGTCGGGCCGACCGGTGATGTGATTGGTTACACACTGTTTGCCAACAACAGCCCCAGCTATCCGATCACTCGCGGCGTGGCGTTCGACTTCGCCCGACACTCAATCATCGATAACCTCGGCCTGCTTTCCAATCCAGTGGTTGCCAAGTCCGTACCGATCTACCTGAGTACGACTATCGGCAGCAACGTGGCTGCCGGGATTTACTCTGAAACCTTGAACATTTTCTGGAACTGGGATTATTGCCGTGACTATGGTGGAGGCGGCAGTTGTCAGGGGCGAGACATCAACAGCGGTTCCACTAGCCTGACTGTCAATATGACCGTGGACAACGACTGCACGATCACCGCGCCGAACATCAGCTTTGGCAGCGCCTCGATAGTCAGCTCCTTCGCCACCGTCACTGGCCAGACTATCAACCTGGCGTGCACCAAGGGCAGTGCCTACACGGTGGGGCTGGACGATGGTCAGCATGCTGTCGGCGTGGGCGGGCGCAGGCGGATGATCTTGGGCGGCAATTACCTGGCTTACGACATCTTCAAGAGTGCCGGAACCACCCGTTGGGGCAGCGTCAGCACGGCGCGCCGCGCCAGTTCCGATGCCGAGGTCAACCCCGGCAACGGCCTGGGCACCGGCAGCCAGATATTCAGCTACACCGCCAAAATCTACACCGACCAGAGCACGCCGCCACCGGGAACCTATCTGGACAGTGTGGTGCTGGATGTGGGGTTTTAGAAAGAGCCTGAATACAGGATTGCGACCGTTGTAGCCGCTGGGTGCGAGGCTGAGTTCGACTAAGAGTGCCCGGATTTAACCACTGTCGATTATTTGATTGATCCACGAGTGATCGGCAGTCTACGGTTGCTCCACAAGACTGCCATCACCTGCTTTTCCCTGGAGTAGCGTATGAGCAATTTACTGCCAGCAAGTTCTGAGCATGCTGAAGCTTTTGTGCAAGGGAGGATCACCTCCTGGTCGAGGATGTTCGCACGGCACTGACCCCCTACCTGGAAAGCATCAATAAGTTGTTCGATACCGTCGATCGTGGAGATGACGCGTGGGCGCGCGAGATCGACAACGAGGGAGGCCGACCTGCGGTTCGAAAAAATTGAAAAAGTGGTCCTGCAAGCCGCGCCTTGCACGGTTCGCTGCACGACAAGCTCACCGGGCTGGCCGACCGGACTTTCCTGGCCGACCGTTTCGAGCAGGCACTGCGCTTGGGGCGCCGCCAGGATTCAATCACGGGCCTGTTGCTAATCGACCTTGACCGATTCAAGGACGTCAACGACACCCTGGGGCACCACTGCGGGGACAGCCTGCTCGACCAGATCGGCAAGCGGCTGATCAGTGAAGCACGAGAAATCGACTCCGTCGCCCGGTTGGGCGGTGATGAGTTTGCGATTCTGCTTCCCTCTGTTGAAGGCTTGGAGGGGTGCCAGGTTTGCACGGTGACGATCCTTCGACGCTCATGCAGCGCACCGACATCGCCATGTACGCAGCCAAGAAGCAGGGCAAGGACATACTCGCCTACGACCCGGGAGCGGATCGGAGAACTCCGGAACGCCTGGCCATGCTCGGCGAACTGCGGCGAGGTCTGGATCGCGGCGAATTGTTCTGGAGTACCAACTCAAGGTCAGCCTGAGCACAGGAGAAGTCACCGGGGTGGAGGCGTTGGTGCGTTGGCAGGATCCGGTGCGCGGCCGCGTGCATCCGAATGAGTTCATGCCGGGATATGCATACCGGTTGCCGTGAACGTTTCTGCACGCAACCTGCTGGACAACAAGTTGGTGGCTCAGATCGCCGACCTGCTTGAGTACCACAAACTGACCCCGAACATGCTCGTGCTCGAAGTAACCGAGTCGGCCATCATGCCCGATGTCAATGCGGCTCGTACCATCCTCCTGCAGTTGCATGCAATGGGGCCAGGGGTTCAGTCCGCTTCTCCTCCAGGCACTTCGTCCTGTGAAGCCGCGAATGAAAGCAACTGACTGGTCATCCGTTCCCCGGTAAAAGCGGCCACGAATGGCCCGTATCGACCCCAAGTGGACATCAGAGATGTCCGCCTTTCAGCTTGCTCCCACCTTCGAACTAGAGCGTCAGGCGGTTGTTTCGACATAGGTCGGGTAGTCGATGTAACCTTTTGCATCGCCGCCATAGTAGGTCGCTCGGTCCGGCTCATCGAGTGGCCAACCGTTCCGAAAGCGAGCGACCAGATCCGGGTTGGCAATAAACGCTTGTCCGCCCCCCCACCAGATCGACAAGACCTGCTTCCAGTAATTGATTTGCGCTGTCCAGCGTCTGAGCGCCAGCAAGGATCAGCGCCCCGGTATCGAATACCTGGCGCAGCTTTTCAAGGGTGCGCTTGAAGTGTGTATTTTCTGCAGGAACCCTGAGACGAAACCCTGATTGGTCCATCAGGTGGGTATAGGCGATCTGTCGCTTGGCCAGTTCGCGCCCCAGCTCAAGGTAAGTACGTTCGGTGCCCGCATAGGCGGGCATATCGAAAAGTTGGCCGTAAGGGGTGAATCGGATTCCGACACGCTTGGCGCCTATCTGCGCAGAGACGGCATCAATCACTTCCAACGTGCCGCAAACGGTTTGCCAGAGGTTGTGAGGAGTAACGATCATTGCGGTCGTTGACATTCGGGTTGAGGAATTGCTCGATCAGATAGTCGCTGGCTCCATGTAATTCCACGCCGTCAAATCCTGCATCGCGCGAATTCTGTGCCGCGATGACATCCACCCTGGGCCTCTCCGACAAGGCCCTGGAGGCCTGCATGCTGTACGACTGGCGGGGCAACATCCGCGAGCTGGAGAAACTGATCGAACGTGGCGTGATCTTCATCGGCGCCAACCAGAGCATCAGCGCCGATGCGCTCTTTCCGCACCTGTCCCCAGGAGACCGACACATCTCGAAGCTGATGGATAGGCCACGGAAAACACCTGAACCGTTCAGCTCACCGCAAAAGATCCGCGCTTCAGCGGTCAGCGCCCTCGTTCAGGGAGGCGCCATTCGCTCTGACGGACTTCATCCATTCACGAGGATTCAAGCCAGTTCTTCGCCGGAAAGCACGAGCCAGGGCGGAAGGGCTTTCATATCCCACCTGCTCGGAAATCAAGGCCATAGAACGGCCTTCTCGCAACAGCTTCTGAGCAAGACTGATCCGCCAGCTCAACAGATACTCGGCAGGGGTCTGCCCTACGACATCCTTGAAATGCGCTGCATAGCTGGCCCGCGACATATTCGACTCGCCGGCCAGTTCCGAGATCGACCATGAATGGTGCGGTTCTTCGTGAATTCTTACCAGCGAACGGGCCAGACGAACATCCGCCAGCCCCGCCATCATCCCGGATTTGAGTTGCTGATGATCGAGCAGGTGCCGCAACAATTGGATGACGGTAAGCTCGAACAATCGATCCAGCGTTGCGTGGCGACCGCAATGATCACTGGCAGCCTCGTCGAACAACCATTTAACCGTGTCCGAAAGCATTGGGAGTTCGCTCAGAGGCTGCACGATCATATCTGGCAGCGACGCAGCCAACAGATTGTTCACGCCGCCTGCGAACTCCAGAGATGCACATTGCAAGCGAGCACCACCGGACTCGGTGCCGACCAACTGGTGCGGGCTCGGCCGGGGAAAGAAAATCAGGCTAGGCTCGGTCAGAAGTACCTGCGGCCGACCCGCGATTGCCAACCTCAGCTCTCCCTCCTGCAGCAGATGTATGTGCCCTCTCCGATTCGCGCCGTCGAATGAGCTCACCCCGCAAAGCCCACCACTGTAAAACAGGTTCGCGCGGACACCGAATAGCGTCAATAGCTTGGATAAACGATCCATGGCTCACCTCAATGTGGACGATCTGCAGCATATCATGGACTAACTGCGTCCAAATCGATTGCTTTCCGTTGCACTATGGCACCGTACTCAACGCGCAACGCGCATCGTCACTGGAGGACAACGCTACATAAACCTGCACTTGCTTTGAAAAAGTCGCTCGATGCATCCGTCAAACGATGCAGCAGCGGGAGCCAAGAAAACATCAGGGCTCACGCTTTTACTGATGTTTTATAAGGAAACTCCTGTCACTCACTTGTTCATGCGTTCGATTCATGGCTGCACTGGAACGCACCTTTTTGGAAATGACGTGCGACACGGCACGCCGAACTAAACCGCTAAAACCATTAATATTCCGGAGAAACATTATGACAACTTCTACCATCAGCCACGTTAATGCCCTCGGCCCCTTCAAAAAAGGTATAGGCGCACAAGTCGCCCGATTCGGAGTAGGGGGCATTTACTTTGCTATGACCATTATTTACGTGTGGTTCGGCGGAATGAAATTCTCCGGGTATGAAGCGAACGCCATTCACGGGTTTGTCAGCAATAGCCCACTGCTTTCCTGGATGTACAGCTTCATGAGTATTCAGGGTTTCTCGAACTTTCTCGGAGTTCTGGAGATTTCCATCGGCGTGCTTATCGCAGCCCGAATCTTCTCACCCAAGTTGTCGATTTTGGGTGGCATCCTATCGGCCGGCCTGTTCATCACAACGCTATCATTTATGCTGACCACTCCAGGCGTATTCGAGCCCACTCTCGGTTTCCCCGCGATTTCAGTGGTTCCCGGCCAGTTCTTGCTGAAGGATCTGGGGCTTCTTGCAGCTTCGATTTTTATTGCCGGCACCTCGATTACTGCGCTTGAACAGGAAATCGGTTAGGACGAAAGCGGTAAATGCTTAAAAAGGTCTTCTAGTTCTACTAGAAGGCCTTTTTTGTTCACTGATTTTGAAGCGATATTTCAGCAGCTAAGCTTGCAAAAATAACATGGGGGTCTATACCAGCCTAAGCCTAAGCCTAAGCCTAAGCCTAAGCCTAAGCCTAAGCCTAAGCCGGAAACAGGAAAGATTGTAAAGATCTATGGTGTGTGGCAGAAAATACTGAAGGCAGTTAACTGCGTAAGTGGTGTTTGTAGATGTACATAGCATTTTCTGTTGGTAGGTGTAATTTGTTGCGCCGGGTAAATAATTAACGGAGCAAATTCCTGATGGGTATATTGGTCTTGAGCACTATCCTGGCATTCATAACGGGTTTTGCGATCAAGCGGGGAAATATTTGCGCCGTGGCGGCAGTGCATCAATGGGTGGTACACCGTAATGCATTCCATCTGAGAGCGTTTATTACCGGCATGTGTTGTTCTGGGCTCATACTTGTGGCAATTACCTGGCTCTTTCCAGGCGCCGGCGGCATGTCTGCCGAGTATGCGGTGACGCTAGTCACCGTATTGGCGGGCGTGCTCTTTGGTGTTGGAGCATGGTTGAATAGGGGCTGTGTATTGGGCACCATAGTATTTTTATCTAGGGGTGACCTCAACTATGTAGGTACACTATTTGGCATGTTCATCGGTGCGCTCATCGGGCAATTCGCGTATAAGCCGGTGTTGTCCACCAATGTATCGACTCTGCAGATGCCCACTTCGTTGGCGGTGAGCATTGTTGGTGTTTATGCGCTCGTTTTATTGCTGGACGTTTGGAAGTATTTTCGCAATCAGCGGGTGGCTGACACATCAAATTCCACTCACCTAGATTCTAATTACCTTTTGCCCATGATCATAGTAGTAGGAGTGTGCTCCGCGATTCTTCACGCGTTGAATGGAGAATGGACTTACCTGGCAACCCTTATCCATATAGCTGAAGGTTTGGTAACAAATTCGAGCAAACCACTAGCATCATTCCTGATTTATTCAATCGCCACATTTGTCGGTGCCTTGTTGGCAGCTAGATACAGTGGCGAAATAAAATTGCACGCTGTGGCTATCAGGTTAATTGTTCAACGATTAATAGGTGGTATGTCTATGGGGTTGGCGGCTTGCATGATTCCCGGCGGGAATGAATCCATGATGTTCAGTGGCGGCCCATCATTGGCGCTCCACGCAATAGTTGCCTATATGTCAATGACATTGACATTGACATTGTTAATTATGGTGCATGTTTTTCGACGCCGGGCAGATATATAGCTAGGAAGTCAACAATTAAGAATGATCTTCTTAAAAATCTGGATCGACGCGGCATTGTCTTGAATGCTAGTGACTTCGTCGCCCGAGATTCATTGAGCGCGGCCTGGCGGCTCGAATGAGCCCTGTCCGGAGCTTGTCTAGTTTGAGTTTCGAGGACTATCAACGCAATAACCTTGCGATGAACCTGACTGATACGTCAATCAATTCCCTATACGAGGACCTGGAGCCGTTTCGCGCGAGGCTAGAGATTGCGGAAGCGCGGGGCTGGCGGTCTGTCGAGATTCGCGGCTCGGCTGCGTTTAAGCACTAGGCAAGTGCTGCCAAATCCTTTTCCTCGCACTATGACCTGATAGCGCCCGGCGCATTCACAGCTTACGTTTCGACTCATGAGAGACGGCGAATCTTGCATTAATGCCAGGGAGGCACCGGTGCACTATTTGTTCGAGGTGTGCCGCCCATTCAAACAACCATTCCGGTTGGAAACGTGCCGTGAATGTCGCTCTGCAGTTCCGCGGTTGAGGGATGGCTTGACTCGTTGTTTTGATCCTTTTGAGCATTTTTTTGAGTAAATCGCGTCTCGATATCGGCATCTGTCAGACCTAAAGTGGAGACACCTAATCACCTGATGAAGGAGTCACCATGTCAAATGCCGTTATCGAATGCATCTTAAGCCGCAGCGCCGCCAAGTACTACGACCCTGCTGCGACCCTGAGCGACGATCAAATCCGCGAGTTGGTGCGAATCGGCACCTCCGCGCCGACATCCTTTCACTTGCAGAACTGGCGCTTCATCGCCGTGCGCACGAGTGAAGCCAAGGCCCGGCTGAGTCCGATCGCATGGTTTCAGCCCGCAATCACCGATGCAGCCGTCACCTTCATCGTCTGCGGCCAGTTGGCCGATTCCAGCGTAATACCGGATCGCCTGGCGCCGTTGGTTGAAGCGGGTGTTATGCCAGAAACGATGGTTCCGGAATGGGAAATCCCCGCACGCGATCTGTACATGGAGTACCCACAGCGCCAACGCGACGAGGCAGTACGCACAGGCACTTTCGGCGCAGCAGCAATGATTTATGCAGCCCGCTCACTGGGATTGGGTTCGACGCCGATGATCGGTTTCGACGCCGAAGCGGTGCACCGCGAGTTCGGACTGGCCGAGGGCGAAGTGCACCGCTT
>Ga0207713_1002279_pt1 | contig 14139 bp, 13 predicted proteins | sample KBSS64metaG_FD_184404 | JGI IMG/M metagenome (GOLD analysis project Ga0207713, IMG submission 184404) | Switchgrass rhizosphere microbial communities from Kellogg Biological Station, Michigan, USA - KBS S6-4 metaG (SPAdes) (version 2) | ecosystem: Host-associated > Plants > Roots > Rhizosphere >...
CTCATTTTTTAATATCTTTACGGAGAAAGGTATTATAAATTGTACCCAATAAATTTGCTGGTAACAGTCTAAAGGCAGACCGTATCAGAAACAGCATGTTAGCATATAGAGGATTTTGTAACTTTAGCTGTTTTTTTAAATCTAGTAACTGTTTTTCACTTTTAATATATTGGAAACCTTTACGACGTGCGTGCATGCCATTACCAACACGAGCATATAAAAGTACATCAGGCAAGTTTGCTACTTTGTAATTATTTCCAATCACACGTAGCCACAAATTGTAATCTTCCATGAATAAATGGTGCTGATAACCACCTAATCCTAAAATTATGTCTCGCTTATAGGCTACCGTCATATGATTAAACGGACATCTTTTTTGTGCAAATTCTTTAATTTCTTCATGTGTCACTGGCACAGCTTTAAGAACATTCGCATCAGAAATGTCTTGATCAAACTCCATCACTTGCCCACTAAATAGAACAACATCAGGATTCTGCTTTATAAAAGCACTCTGCTTTTCAAAACGATCAGCAGTACAAATGTCATCTGTATCCATACGAAAAACCCATTCATAACTGCATTGCTTCAGACCTTCATTTAATGCTTTTCCAAGCCCTACATTTTGAGGCAGCGCAATTACTTTTAAACATTCACCAATTTTTGACTGCCACTTTTGTACACATGTTTCAAGTTCATCTCCGATTGGACCATCTAAAACTAATACAATTTCACTAGGTTTTAAGCTCTGATTATTCCAAATACTTTCAAAACATTTTTCCAGATATTCAGGTTTTTCTTTATAATATAAAGATAATAATGTAGAAAAATTCATAACTTAAAAATTCAATCCTGTTAAAATAAATCCAACAATAACAATTATACGCTTCTTAATAGGCAACAGAGAAAGTGAGTTAAAATTAATCGCCCCTCTTAATTCTTTGAACAAAAAATCATTATTTTTAATTAACCCTCTAGTTAATGAATTAGAAAAAAACAAAAGCATTAAAGAATTCAAATATTTTAAATCAATTATTCCTTTATTCATAAGAAATTTTTTAATATATAACCCTGCTAACAAACCATCTCGACATCTTTCAACATCCCAAACATTTGATGCAGAATTACTATTATCAATATATGTATATAAATAATTATCTAGTACTTTTATATTCTTAGAAAAAAAAACCAATTGAAATAAAACCAACGCATCCTCTCCAATAGAAATTTTTGATGAATACTTAATATCATCAAAAATCTTTTTTCTATAAACTTTACCACACAACTCCCACCCCCCATTAACACACAAGCTTTTTATAAAGTTTTCGTTAGAGTATTCATTTTCTTTAAGACTTTTTGAGTATGAAATCTTATTATATTTACTTAGTTTAAAATTAGTACACATAATATCACAATTAGAAAACTTTATTTCAGAAATAAAAGTGGATATAAAATCACAATCTAATATATCATCAATATCTAAAAAAGTAATGTAATCAAATTTAGCAAGACTAACTCCTAATTTTCTCGCAAGCATAACTCCTTGGTTTTTTGTAGAAACTAACCTGCATTTAGCTGAATGTGAGCGCACTAGCTCCTTTAATATAAACTCAGAATTATCAACACTTCCATCATTAATATAAATCACCTCAAAATCAAGACAACTTTGACTCATTAAAGATTCAAAATTTCTTCGCAAATAATGCTCACCATTATAAACTGGAACAATAATACTAATCATTTATTACTATCCTTTTTCAAAAGAAGGCCAATAATACTTTTTTCATTAATAAGACTGTATTTTTTGAGAAAGGGAAAATATTTTCTATCACCATTAGTAAGTTTATAAATAGGGGAACTTATAGGAACATTCTTAATATAAAAGTTAGTTACACATTTCCTCGTTCGCCATTTCGATAAAATTTGAATAGAAAAAGCAGAATCATCACAACAATGTAAAAGTATATTACTTTTATTCTTTAAATCATCTAAAGCTAATTTAGCTGCCATATAAACTAATAAATATGATGGATCACCTAATCCTTTACTTAATTCATCAAAATTTTCATGCTCTCTCCATTCATGATAAAACTCTTTGCTTCCTTTTACTTCAATAGGTTGAAAATAAAACAACCATTTATTTATGAAATCACTTTCTTTAGGGGCAGCCAACAGCCAACTTTCAATCACGGGAATATTACAACCTATAGACTGTGATTTATTATAATAGGCCACTATATCAAACCTATTATTTTTTTCTAAAAAGAAGTCATCAATGGCCTCTTCCAATATAATAGAAGCATCTAACCAAACACCGCCATATTTTTTTAATAACTTTAACCTAATTAAATCACTTAAATTAGCAATTGGCATCTTCTCCACAAGCAAATCTATATTCATATCTATATATTCTGAAAGATTTTTCTTATTTAAGATATTTATCTCATAGTTTTTATGAAGTTTTTTTATTTTATTAATACATGATTGTACCAGTTCAGGAATATTACCATCATACCAAAAAATCCATATTATCTTAGGGATATCAATTTTTTGTTCACTCTTATTTAAAATAATTACATCACTATTTGGAATATTATCAACATTCGAACAACTATTTTTTAAAAAAAAATAGTTAAGAACAAAATAAATATAATGAATGAAATCAATAAATTTTCTTTTCACAACCCTATTCCTATTTCACTTAAAGATGACAACAAAAGACTATTTTCTATTAAAGCACCATTATATGAAACATATGAATACAATATTATCAACACAATTAAAATAATATAATTTTCAATTTTATTATTTCGGACAAGAGATAAAATAATAAAAGGAAAAAAAGTGACCATATATCGACCAATCAATGGAGTTACAAGATATAAGAATATGTATGTCGTCAAAAAAACTAAAGTCATATCTGACAATCTATCTTTTATTGGACTTAGCATATAAACCATCATGCCATATATAAAGATATATAAAAGAAGTGATCGACCACTTACATCTAGCTCGTAATCTCCAATATAACCTAATTGGTAAATATTAAGATAAGATGCTACAACCATAGAAAATTTGAATAATATATATATACATAAACCAGCTATCAAACTTAAGTAGAGTCTATTATTTATATATTTTTTTAGAAAAATATAAGTAAAATAAATTAATAATACAAGAAAGAATGAGGCATGCAAAAAAGGAGTTATTAAAATAAAAATAGAAAAGTTTTTTTCACTCCTTATATTCAAGACTCCCCAAATAAAAACAACTGTAGCGAGCGCCTGCCTTAAAACAACCAACTGTAAATGAAACATAAACGGGACAGTTACAAATGCTAGCAAGCCCAAAAAAAACAAGGTAAAGTTTTTTGAACTTTTAATTAGAAATAAACATAGCATTGATGTTATAAAAAAAACAAAAACATGTGGGACCATTTCTGGATCAAAAAAAACAATTAAAAACTTATTTAAAAATAGAAAAATAGGCTCATGAATAATTAAAGTATTATATCCTTGATATAATGCTATTAATTCATTTGAATATTTTGCCATTTCCTCATAGTTTAAACGATCTCTAAACCAGCTTGATGGCAAACACGTATATAACCATATATAGAAGATGGAAAAGGTATACATACAAAACTTTTTTAGTATTAAGGCATCATTATTCATTTATAAACTGTCCCAATCTATAAAATTAACGGAAAATTGTTTGAATAGATTTAACAACTTAATATCCATAATTTTCGGATCATGAATTACAAACAATTCTATTGAATCGATTTCTGCCAAGTTTAAAACTGCCGTACTAAAAAAAGTATAAATTTTAATTTTTTTAACATTTTTTTCATTTATAAAATCTTTTATATAATCTTCAAAAATCTTCTTTGTGTATACAACTTCTATACTACTCGATATTTTATAATTTTCCCGAGGATGAGGAAAATAAAAATCCACATCTAAATTAGATAATAAACTATTTATATAATTGTCATCGCATATTTTATCAACCTCATATAGTGGTTGTCCTAAGAAAAAGCTATATTCCACACCCTCTTTAGAGTTAGCCTTAAAATCGCGTTTATCTAAAAGAGAAATATATTCAGTATTACTAACAATATTCTTCTTATCGTTATATATTGTATAATGCATCTTAACTTTATCACGAATATTTTGCACTAAAAAGCTCACCCCAACTAAATGCCACAATACTCTTCTAGAAAAAGATAACTCCTCATTACGATAATAACTACCATCATAGTTTAGATTAGCCAGTCCATCATCAAATGTATATAGTTTTTTATATTTTAATATTGAAAAAATAACTTGAACATAACGATTATCAATAGAAGCTATATATAAGTTTTCAATATTAAGAAAATTTTTATTTGCTGCTATTTTTCTTTTAAAAATAAAAACATCCAATAACAATTGGATACCAATGACTTTTTCCTTCGGATAAAAAGCATATGAAAATAGACTATCCTTTTTAATTTTATCAAAATAATATTGATATTTATCACTCTTTGTAAGAAACAAGCAAATCAGTCCATATTCTTCTATTTTTTTCTGATGTATTATCTCTAAACAAATAATCATTTGTAAGGGAGTTAAACATATAAATAAATTTTTCATTTATTTTCCTTTCAAACAAATGGATAAATAGAAAATTAAAAAGATATTACTTAAAATCAATCCAAAAGGTATCCATGAAATTGAGAAAATACCAAAAAAGTATAAAAATATTAAATACACAATAGACGATAACATCGTTATTTTTGATATTAATAAATTCTTACCGTAGTAAAAAAAGTAGTTTACTAATATAAGGTAGGGTAAGTTTGCTCCAAAACCAAGCAAATACATTACGACATAATATTTTGATCCAACATAACTTTGTCCTAGGAATAAAAGGTATAGTTTTTCTGGTAATAATATGCCTATTATTGCGGGTAATATACTTAAAGGTAGGCTATATAATGTATATTTTTTTATCTTTTCGACGGTTAATGATTTATTTTTAAGACCTTGATAATAATATGGAACTATTGCTTTATTGAGTGCCATAAGCATAATTGGCAATACTGTTGCTATTTGCACACCAGCAGAATATATTCCTAACTCTGCTTTTGAATATTGTTGATAAATAAAAATACGATCTAGTTGCCCTTTAACAAAAAAACTAGACTGATGAAGAATAAGTGGGAATCCAAATGAAAAGATATAAAATAGACCTAGACGTAACCTCTGCCATGTAAAATGCTGGTTATCACTAAACAAATTACCTAACACTAAACTCGCAATTACAAATGTTGTTAGATTAGCTATAACAATAGCAAATATTCGATAAGCGACTAAATTTTGACTAAAGTATTCCAATGCAGCAACGGTAAATAACACATTGGTTAAGGATAATATAATTTGAATTATAATATATTTTAGGGGTTGCTTTTGGCACTGACGTAAAGCAAGTTGAACATTGATAAAAGATTGGAACATAGTTGCTAGCACAACATATGCCATGATTTCAGCTTTAAACCACCAACAACCAAGTAGCAGTAATATAGAAAGAGTTATATTGAATAAATAACCAGCTTTAACAACTGTGTTTAAAGCTCTTTTCCCATAAAAATAAAAGTAACGTGTAACAGCACCCTCTTGACTTAAACCTACAAAAATACCGAATAATGAAAGCATAGTTAAGTAATAAGACAACTCACCAAAACCTTCTGGTCCAAGTTTCCTTGTCAAATAAGGTAACATCAGAAAGGGGAGACTTTTTGCAAAAAGCTCCCCAATCAAATAAATAAAGCTATCTTTTAATACGCGCATGATTAGTTAAGAATTTCCAACGTTACTGGCGTATTTACACTCACATCCCGCATTACTTTTTTACCTAAAAGTTCATCATAAAATTTAGGTGGCAAACCATAGCCTGGACGTACACTACGGATGCTAGATTCATCAATCACATCACCTGCTTTTAGGTCTTTTACGAAGTAAAGCGAACGTCTAAATTGAGCATTACCTTGTTCACTCGACTTTCTTCCATAATCTACACGACCAAGCGCTTGCCATGCAGTTTTTGCAGATTGACACAAGTGTTGCAACTCTTTTGGTTCTAAAGAGAAACTGTCATCTGGCCCACCGCCATTGCGGTCAAGAGTAAAATGTTTTTCAATTAAACACGCGCCTAAGGCCACGGCAGTAATTGCAGTCGTGTTATCTAAGGTATGGTCAGACAACCCAATTGAAACATCAAATGTTTTTGCTATATCGACCATGGTGAGCAAATTATAATCTTCTGCAGGAGCAGGATAACCACTCACACAATGTAAAACCACAAGCTCTTTACATCCACCGTCATAAGCAGCTTGAATTGCCTCACCAATTTCTTCTTTATCTGCCATGCCTGTAGAGATAATCATTGGTTTACCAGTTGAAGCCACATATTTAATTAATGGCAAATCAACCGCTTCAAAAGAAGCAATTTTATATGCCGGAGCATTAAGATCTTCAAGTAAGTCTACTGCCGTCCGATCAAATGGAGAACTAAAAATAGTAATGTCTAAAGCACGAGCATGTTCAAAAAGAGGTTTATGCCATTCCCATGGCATTTGAGCTTTTTGGTAGAGCTCATATAAAGACTGACCATCCCATAAACCACCACGAATCATAAACTCTTCATTTTGGCTGTTAAGCGTAATAGTATCTGCACTGTAAGTTTGTAACTTAACAGCATCTGCACCGCAACGCTTTGCTTCTTCAATAATTTTTAGGGCTGTTTCTAAACGTCCGTTATGGTTTGCAGAAAGCTCAGCTATCACATAAGGTGGATACTGAATACCAATATTTCTCTGATTTATTTGCATTTACTTCACCTATCTTATGGGACTCTAGCTTAACAAAAACTCGGATTCACCTTGAGCTATAAGCTTATCTTCCTGATAAATACTATACTCAATAATCACATAACGTCCTATTTGCGTTTTTAACTTTGCCTTTCCAGTAAGCTCTACATTTGGATAAATCGGGGCTTTAAAGTCAAGGTTTTGTCCTAAATAAATTGCATTTCTACTTGGATAGTCCATAGCTGCAACTTTTGATATTTCAGCGGCAAGCAAAGCACCATGTGCAATTCTATTTTCAAAACCCAACGAAATTGCAGCATTTTTATCTAAATGCACAGGATTTTGATCACCAGACAAGGTAGCAAACTGATCAATTTTTGCCTCTGAGATAGAAAAACTCCACACATAGCTTTTTTCTATTGAGCTGTAAGCTTGCGACTGTATTTTTTGATAATCTTTTTTGAACAATGCCAATTGATAGATATCATAGAATTTTCCATCTCTATAATAATCCTGCTTCTTAACACCTTCCATTTTAAAGCCAAATTTACGATGAAAGTTAACAACTGCAAAGTTAAACTCTAATACTTCACAACATAATTTATTTAAATTCAATTCATTAAACGCATAATTTAATGCTAGTTGCTCCATCTCAGAACCAATACCTCGTACTGCTGTATCTCCAGAGTAAAAAGCCCAAGATGCTTTCTTATTTTTGAAATCGATATTATTAAAAGAGAGCACACCTAATGGTGTATTATTTTGTTCATAAATAAAATAACGGCAAGAATCATTTACTAAAATAGAATTAAACCATCTCAGATGGGCATCCAATTCAATAATACCATGATTATACATATTCATACGAACAGAGTCTTGATTGCGCCATGTTAAAATCATTTCTGCATCGGTCAGTTGAACTGGTCTTATTTTTCCTTTAAACATTACTTAACTCCAAGATTTTTTCACATGTTCTGACAACACCAAGCCCATCAACAAGTTCCATTATTTTGATTCTTCTTTGACGGTAAGAAACACTGGTGAAATCTAATTTACTTAAAAATTTGAATAATTGATCTTCTGATAAATTGTTACAATCACCTAAATTATCAATCAAATCTTCCTCAGCCAAATAACCTAACAAGATACGCTGATTATCTGCTACTTGTACTAAAGCCGCATTCAATCCTACACAAAAACGTTCCCAAACTGTTGAACCACAAGCTCCTATAGCAAAGCTTGAACTATTCATTAACTCGGCCATATTTGATGATGATTGCATAATTTTGATATTTGATTTATTGGCTACTAAACTATCCAAATGTTGGAATTGCTCTTTTTCTAACATGCCTGTAATTAAAATATAATCGTACTTATCTACACGATTAATTACAGATATAACTTTCTGTAAAAGTTTAAAATTGCCTACACCACCAAAGTTAATCAAAATCCTATTACTATTAATTTGTTCTTGATTTCTCAACGACCTAAAGAGACTAAACTCTTTCTTGAGAAGAGTATACTCTGGCCCCAATAACTTAATAGTTGTTAATGGCGTAGTAAGGTCATAGCGGTGCTTATAGTTCGGGAAAAAGTTCTGATCTAATAAGATTTCACATTCATGTTCACGAGCTAGATCGTCTATAACGACTAACCTCGCAACATACTTCCGAATATTGCGTTCCCAATAAATATCTAATGCATAATGATCAACGATACAGATATCTATTGTTTTCACTTTTAGTTTTTCAATAAATTCCTGACTGTCTTGTTCTATACTTACACCCAACCAGTCTTTTTCAGACTTTGGCAAATTACCAATTGTTGTTTGACCTATAATTTCAAGTTGAAAGCCTGCACTTAATACTAAGTTGTAGAAACCTTGCCCATAATCTCTACAATAGAAAATACATTGATGCCCCTTCGCCTTTAAATAATTAGCAAGAGTTAAACACCGCTGTAAGTGACCAGTTCCAATATGTTTAGCAGCATCAACTCTAAAGCCTATCCGCATTATCATAACTCCAAGACCCCAAATAACAGCTCTGCTAATTGCCAATCTTCTGGAGTATCAATATCTTGTACTCGTGTTCTAGGTAATTCTACAATCCGTGACTTATTTGAAAAAATTACAGATTTATTTAACCAAGCCTCTGCCGTTCCCCAATAAAACTGCCCAGCATCATGCCAAGCTTCTTCTAAATCTTGTGAACGTTTACTAAAGTTTTCTGGCTGGAACATTTCGACGTTTCCATCCTGATTAAGCTTAATCGCTCTTTGAATCGGAAAAGCAAATGTTGTTGCACTAAAAACATAATCTAATGGATTATTTTTTAACAATTGCAAACCTGCTTGTAAGTCATTAGCTTGCACAAACGGTGCTGTCGCATATAAACAACAAATATAGTCTGGCAATTGCCCCTGCAATTGAGTAAAAGCTTGAGTAGCATGCTGCATTACATCTGCGGTGGTTGCATAATCATCAGACAAATGTACGGGGCGCATAAATGGTACTTTCGCCCCATACTCTACTGCAATATCTGCAATTTCTTTATCATCGGTCGAAACCCACACCTCATCAAAACAATTACTCTTAAGCGCTGCCTCAATTGACCACGCAATCATGGGCTTACCATAAAAGTCTTTAATGTTTTTCCGAGGAATTCTTTTACTTCCACCCCGCGCAGGAATAACCGCCAGCTGCATTGTTATACCAACACCTCTTTTAATGTTTGGTAAACATACTGAATTTGCTCATCAGTTAAATCAGGAAACATTGGTAAGCTAATTGCAGCGTCGTAATAAGCCTCAGCTTCTGGAAAATCCCCTTGCTTAAAACCAAGCTGCTCATAATAAGGTTGAGTATGTACTGGAATATAATGTACGTTCACACCAATTCCTTTTTCTCGCAATACTTCAAAAACTTCTTTACGCCCTTTGCTCAATTCATCTAGCTTCAAACGAATGACATAAAGATGCAATCCAGAGTATGTTTCTGGCAATTGATAAGGCGTGATTAAAGGCAAATCTTTTAATAATTCATTATATTTTTTTGCAATTTCATGGCGTTTAGCAACAAAATTTTCTAGGCGTGTCAATTGTGTAACACCCAAAGCTGCCTGTAACTCTGTCATACGGTAGTTATAGCCCAGCTCTACCTGTTGATAATACCAAGGACCTTCCGAAGGCTTAGTCATAAATTCAGGGTTACGAGTTACACCATGACTGCGTAACAAATCGATTTTCTTGGCTAACTCTTCATTATTGGTAAGCGCCATTCCACCTTCAGCAGTCGTAATAATTTTGACAGGGTGGAAGCTGAAAATCGTAATATCAGAGTACTGATTAGAACCAATGTAATTTTCTTTATATTTGCCACCAATTGCATGGGATGCATCTTCAATAATGCTAAAACCATACTCTTGAGAAAGCGCATAGATTTTTTCCATATCACATGGCTGCCCACATAAATGTACAGGCACTACAATCTTCGGTAATTTATTATTTTGTTTTGCAACTTCTAGTTTTGCTTTCAGAGCATCAACCGAAAGGTTATATGTATCTGGGTCAATATCAACAAAATCAACATCAGCTTCACAATATAAAGCACAGTTTGCTGATGCAACAAAAGTAATAGGAGACGTCCAAAGAACATCTCCTTTTTTCAATCCCAATGCCAAACAAGCTACATGTAAAGCTGACGTTGCACTATTCATAGCAAAGGCATATTTAGCCCCTACCAGCTCTGCAACTGATTTTTCAAACAATGGGACTTGCGGTCCTTGTGTCAAAAAGTCAGATTGAAGAACCTGAATAACTGCATCAATATCTACCTGATTTATATTTTGTTTGCCATATGGGATGAACATTTTAGATATTTCCTACTTTCTCAGCGTTTTCAGTTAACCATTTTTGTAAATCTTCTGGACTCATCCATTCAGTATTATTATCACTAGAATAGTGAAAACCCTCAGGAACTCTTTTACCGTCTTTAATGCGTTCCGCCGTCTCTGCCCAGTCATTAATTACAGGCAAGATTTTATAATGCTCTGCGTATTCATAAGTATAATAAGCATCTTCAACACTAATCATTTGCTCATGCAATTTTTCACCAGGTCGAATACCAACAACTTCTTGTTTTGCTTCAGGTGCAACAACGTTAGCAAGCTCTGTCACTTTCATTGAAGGGATTTTTTTCACATAAATCTCGCCTCCAACCATATCTTCAAATGCATGCCAAACGAGCTCTACACCTTGCTCCAAAGAGATCATGAAACGAGTCATACGGTCATCTGTAATTGGCAAAATACCTTTATCTTTAATTGACATAAAGAAAGGAATAACCGAACCACGAGAGCCCATTACATTACCGTAACGAACAACTGAGAATTTCGTACCATGCTCACCCGAATAAGCATTACCTGCAACAAACAATTTATCAGATGCGAGTTTTGTTGCGCCGTATAGGTTAATTGGGCTACTTGCTTTGTCTGTTGAAAGAGCAACTACACCTTTTACGTTTTTATCAATACATGCATCAATTAGATTCATTGCACCATTAATATTTGTTTTGATACATTCAAAAGGGTTGTACTCAGCAGTTGGAACAATCTTTGTTGCTGCCGCATGCACTACATAATCAACACCGTCTAAAGCGCGATATAAACGCTCTTTATCGCGTACATCACCAATGAAAAAGCGAACACGGCTATCGTCTTTAAACTTTTTCGCCATTTCCCATTGCTTCATTTCATCACGAGAAAAAATAATTATTTTTTTAGGATTATATTTTTCCAATGTCATAGGAACAAATGTATTACCAAAAGAACCTGTTCCACCTGTTACTAATATTGTTGAGCCTTGTAACATCTCTTCCTCATTTTTTTAACAAATTAAATTATTAATTAAATAAAATCAAAGTCTAATATTGGTCTCTGATTTATCTAAAACATACTTCAAGTCATAGAGTACGTGTTTCTCTTTGCCTAACGCATGGAACTCTTGCGCACTCATAGATTTAAACTGGTTATGTGCTACGGCAATGACGATCGCATCATACAAGCCTTGCTGTAGTTCTTTAATTGGCGCTAAGCCATATTCGTGTTGTACTTCTGTATCATCGACCCACGGATCATAGATATCTAAATCTAAATCATACTCTTTAAGAGCTTTAATAAAATCGACAATTTTTGTATTGCGAATATCTGGGCAATTTTCTTTAAAACTGAGTCCCATCACCAAAATACGTGCCCCAACAACCTGTATGCGCTGCTTCACCATTTCTTTGATGAGCTGGGTCGCCACATGCTCACCCATACGGTCATTTAAGCGGCGAGCTGCTAAAATAATTTCCGGATGCAAGCCGATAGACTGAGCTTTATGTGTTAAATAATATGGGTCTACACCAATACAGTGCCCACCTACCAAACCTGGACGAAATGGTAAAAAATTCCATTTTGTGCCAGCTGCTTTAAGCACTTCTTCAGTATCAATATCTAATTTATTAAAAATAAGGGCCAATTCATTAATTAATGCAATATTAACGTCGCGCTGAGTGTTTTCAATCACTTTAGCTGCTTCTGCAACCTTAATGCTAGGTGCTTTATGTGTGCCTGCTTCAATAATCAATTTATAAACTTCATCAACATAATCAGCCACTTCAGGAGTTGAACCAGAAGTAATTTTTAAAATATTGGTTACCCGGTGAAGTTTATCGCCCGGATTAATTCGTTCAGGGCTATAGCCTGCAAAAAAGTCATGGTTAAACTTTAAACCTGACACTTTTTCTAAAACAGGGATACATACTTCTTCTGTCGCACCTGGATATACCGTAGATTCATAAACTACGATATCTCCTTTTTTAAGTACCTGACCAATACTGGTCGAAGCTTTAATTAAAGGAGTTAAGTCAGGCTGTTTAAAGTCATCAATTGGCGTTGGGACGGTTACAATAAAAAGGTTACAGTCTTTTAATTCATTAAGGTCCGCGGTATAGTCTAACTGAACTGCTTGTTGTAATTCTTGCGTAGACACTTCTAAGGTATGATCTTTCCCGCTTTTAAGCTCATCAATACGTTTTTGATAAATATCAAAACCAACAACCGGTACTTTTTTCCCAAACTCAACTGCCAATGGCAAGCCTACATAGCCCAACCCAATAATTGCTATTTTTAAATTGGCAATTTGCATATAAACGAGCCTTTTTCCTTAGAGTTTATATCTAATAAATCATGCTTTTGGCACTTACAATGCAGCGTACTATATCAGATTTTCATTTATCTCCGTACATCAATTGTATAAATGTGTTTACAACATTTATAGATAGGTAGAACTGATCAGTTTAGCTAAAATAATACATTTTTAATATTTCTGGTAAATGACTATAGCCTAAATGCCCTATCGGATAAACTAAACATACAAAGCTCTACGATTTTTCGGTGTTTTTTCATTTCTTTTCAGCTAGAATCTGTTCATCCTGCGTTTAATAGACACTTGTTACTATGCAGTGGACAATATCAATTAAAGATAAATACACAAAGGGTTGCGTGTGAAGTATTGCCAGTTTTTTTCTGTTCTTGCCTTAAGTTTGAGCGCTGCCAGCTGTGCGGTCACTTCTGGTTTACAAACTTACGATATTCCAAATGAAGGTGTTTATAGAACCGACCTTGGAACTACGGTTAATGTTGTTAAAATTTCTCAAGAAACACTACCAGCAATTCAACCTGCCCAAATTGACTATCAACGCGACTATGTAAGCTTATTTAAAAATCAACAACCTATATATCGCTTAAGTCCCGGAGATGTGCTCTCGATTCAACTTTGGGCCTACCCTGAGATTACTCCACCTGTAAATAACATTAGTAGTGAGCAGTCTATTCAAGCCAATGGTTACCCTATTGATCAAAGTGGTTATATTCAGTTCCCGTTAGTCGGCCGTTATAAAGCTGCTGGTAAGTCACTTGCTCAAGTCAACCGTGAGCTTCATAGTCAACTTGCTCGTTTTTTAAAGAACCCAGATGTTGTTGTGCGAGTGCTATCTTATGAAGGTCAGCGCTTCTCTGTGCAAGGTAGTGTCACTAAAGGTGGTCAATTTTATTTAAGTGATCAACCTGTCAGTATTTATACAGCTTTAGGAATGGCAGGTGGGGTTACTACTACAGGGGACAACACTTATATTCAACTCATTCGAAATGGTCGAACCTATAATTTAAATACGATCGATTTAGAAAAAGCCGGATATTCACTGCATAAATTATTAGTACAATCTAATGACACGATTTATGTCAGCA
>Ga0207713_1002280_pt1 | contig 14136 bp, 15 predicted proteins | sample KBSS64metaG_FD_184404 | JGI IMG/M metagenome (GOLD analysis project Ga0207713, IMG submission 184404) | Switchgrass rhizosphere microbial communities from Kellogg Biological Station, Michigan, USA - KBS S6-4 metaG (SPAdes) (version 2) | ecosystem: Host-associated > Plants > Roots > Rhizosphere >...
TGCAGGGCCATAAACAGACCCGGCGTGCCGTCTGCACCCGGTGCCCGCAGCAGCGCGGCCCGTTCACCTTCCGGCACCAGAGCCAGCCCTTCCCGCCAGGCACTGACCGCATTGGTATGTCCGTTCTGCAGGGCCATCAACAGACCCGTCGTGCCGTCTGCACCCGGCGCCCGCAGCAGCGCGGCCCGCTTACCTTCCGGCTCCTGAGCCAGCAGGGCAACCTGGCACCGGACATCTTCCGTAAGCCCCAGTGTCATCTGAAGATGCAGAGCCCCAGAATGTGCAGAGGGTTCCTTTCCGTCTGTTATTCTGTTATTCCATACTCCGGCCGTCACCGGTAACAGCGCCACATAGTCCTTCGCCTGATACGCTTGTATTTTGGTCGTCAGCCGCAGATAGTCAGAAAGTGGCCCGGGAAACTGCTCCCCGGGGGACTTCACAATTCGTACCGTCTGGGCGGTATCATTCGGGTCATACACCGATACCACATACTTATCCCCGTTGTTATCCCCTTTTTTTATCCTCAGGCGCAGAGCCAGCGCATGATTATCCGTCAATATCAGCAACGCCGCATGCCCGTGCGTTGAGGATGCCAACGGCCCGAACAATCTGTTAAGGACATCCCCAAACGCCCGGCTGTGTATCACGCCGGTACCGGAAGGTGGACTGGAGCATCTTTTTTCATAATCCCTATTCAGGGAATACGGAATATGGGCGGTAATCCCTTCCGGCCTGGAGTAATGTCTGAATAAATCGACCTTACCCTCCGCCTGCTTGTCCGAGTCCAGGGCATACTGCAGGGCCAGATGGCGGCAGACAATTTTGTCTTTGGGCGATTGAGTAAAACAGGTCTTCCCGTTCAGGCTGACGTCGTACAGCTGTTCCGCCGGCAGTAGATTTCTTTCTGAAAGAATCTCGCGTTCCCGTGTTGCGCCATCCGTTATCCTGGTTGACGTTAGCGGCAGCACCGCGACCAGGGTATCCCTGAGGAAGATACCTGTCCGACGTTCAGAGTTATCAACACGAAGGTGGAGTGCCTCCAGATCCGTCACCCGGATGTATTTCTTGATACTGAAATAAGTATCAAGAATTGAACGGTTATCCCCCCTGGGGTAAGAGTCCCGGGTTGAGTGGTATACCATGAGATCCCTGAGTAATTGGATAATTTTATCGCGTTTCGATTCAGGGAACAGATCCTGGGACTGCTCAAACAAGGATTCAGCGGTGAGCAGTTCAGTTCGCAGGATAGAAGAGGGCTGTTTCAGTGTATCCGGCGTATTTTCAACACTCCTGATAAGTGGCAGGATGGTGCCTGTCCTTCCGCTGGTCGGTCCTGTCCCATGATGGGGCGTCACGGAATAATGATGAATAGCATTGAAATCGACAGTCATTGTAAATGTTAACTCAGCGGTGTATTGACAGTGATTTAGGTGTATAGCAAAGTGGAATACATCTGGCTGGCCAGTTCAGGAGAACTGGCGGAGTAAAGCACGTTATTTCGCTTCACGTATATAATCGATAACCGCATTTTTGAAAGCGTTTTTGCGCTCACCCTGTGGAAAATCATAAATATTATTTTTCATGACGTTAACTTCCCTTCGCGTCATAGCCCTTGCCAGGACTGAATAACCATCGGAAAACGCAATTACTCACTTACTTAAATTATGTTACATCAGGTTCTGATTTTACGGCGGTTAACGTATACAGATGCGTCAGTCCGTCACAGGCCGACGCTTCACTGCGCCATCCGCAGCGGTTGATGACGGTTTCAAATCCGGCAATGTTACCGGTGAGCCGGACCATCAGCGGCATAATCTGGCCACCTTCTTCGTTAAACGCGCACTCCAGCGAAGAACGCGAAAGATACACCCCGCTGACATCGGCGCTGAGCGTGATGGCATGACGCCCGGTCCATTCCTTGTCACTCAACACCCGGTATACCCAGCCGGTGTCTCTGGCCGTTTCCAGGGCATACGTCAGACGAAACATATCATTCTGTGCTGAGAGTTCCCCGGTGCAGGAGCGCCAGAGATAATCCAGTTTGTTGCCGAGCTTTGCATTCACCCCCAGCGTCCGGCCCTTTTTCAGCAGCCATTCGATATCGGGAGCCACTTCACGGGGGAAAAGGCGTTGTTTCTGCGCGGTGGCCAGCCAGCGGGTGAGAAACAGGCTGGCCTGCGCATCCGAGTTCACGGTGCCGTCCTGTCTGGACAGATGCAGGGCAACCAGCGCACACCAGGCCAGATGTCCTGATTGCAGTGTCAGGGAGTCAGTATTCAAATGAGGCTCTTCGCAGTATCACCGCTGATTGCGGCTGATGAATTATACCGCAACATGACGCCTAACCAAATGTTATGTAAGGGTATTAATGGACACATCCGATGCCGCTACGCGGCATGGAGGCGCCAGCCGGTGTCACTTATCGCATCGATGCTGAAAGGCGCCGGTCACGCGGCGCAGCCGCCCTGCACTGATAGATTTCACCAATCGCCCCCTCTGCCCTGTTCAGCCAGACCCGCTTACCGCGATGAAGAATCTTTTTTGCGCCGTCGGAGTGGTCCGGGCAGAGCCCGGGCGTATCTCCGCGTTAGCGCCTTTGGCGCTTACGGGCGTGTACACAGAACCTGAAGCCATACCACTTACCGCCACTCGAAAGCTAGTTACAACATCCATTTTAAAGCCACTCTGTTCCGGGCCTGTGGCCCGGGGCGGCGGGGTTTTGCAGTGGGTCAGGTTTCGCTCAGACGCGTCAGATGATTGCGGACGGGACTCGTCGCGTGCGGTGGGGGGGTACTTTAAAGAGAAGTGATAAAAGTAGCGGGAGGGATATTTGCCCCGAGCAACGCGAGGGGAGGTACTTTCGAGTGTCATGCGAAGCAGACACGAAAGCTACTCCCTTTTTAGGGCTTGTTTTGTTCAGAAATAACGTTCGAAGCTAATCATAAATGACCGGTACTGTTCGAATTTAACTGGATGAAAGATGAGCGACACCGATCGTTTGACGGCGCAGGAGTCTCAGAAAGCAAGTCAGATGAGATAACGGAGTGAAAAAACAGACGGGTAAGGGCTTTAAAAGGGGGCATTCCTGAATGGCAGGCAGGAGGAAACCCGCGAAGGACGCGGTGCTGTAAAAGGAGGGGTAAACAACAGGCGTCAGTGTGCCCCGGCTTTCTCCAGGAGAAGCCGGTAATACGCCTCTTTATCCAGACGTTTCAGATCAGGATGTTCATGCCCGACCGCACGTTCGATCTCCCGCACACGATACAACGGCGCATCAGGGCTCGTTGACCAGCGAACCCACGCCTTCCAGTGACGGTCGTTCTCTGACGATCTTCCGACACGGCGCATTTTCTGGTCCAGCGCATCAATCTGCGCCCCCAGGTCCTGCGTCACACGTCGCTTCTCTTCCCGCAGTTCCGGGCTGACCACCCAGCGCTTGATTTTGCGCAGGCGGTTTTTAAGCGAATGGTGCCTGTCGATATCGATGCCCAGACGCGCCATTTTCAGCAGGTGGCGTTCGTAACGCAGACTCAGTGACTCAGCCAGCCCCTGAGCAATGGCCCACTGCCGGTATTTATGCAGCCACTGGCGAATTTCGTCCACGGAGATCCCCCGTGAAGTGAAAAACTTCTCGGTCAGGAAGATACGCATGGGTTTGTACTGCCCGGAATCAGTGTCATGGTCGCGGTGGACAACCAGGTAGTCGAGCTCTTCCTGGACCCGCAGGGCATGCAGCAGAACGTCATAGGCCAGACGGCCGTTTTCATAACGGTGCAATACACCCATCCGGCGTGCCAGCTCTTCAACCGGCAGCATGACTTCAAACATATAGTCGCTGTCAGGGTTGTAGTCGCAGTTGGCCGCAAGCGTCAGTGAGAGCGCCGTTAAGGCTTCACGGCTTTCCTGGCGTGTGCTCACGCGCATGGGTTTCGGGATAAAGGTACTGTCGAACAGCCGCGTCCAGGGCGTGTAGCCCCGGCGGCGCAGCGACACCAGTTCCGGATTCCGGTTCCAGTCGTGGCTCTTCAGACGTGCCACCACCTTCGCGGCCATACCACGGGGCGTAATGCCGGTGAAGGCCGGCTGGTAATTACGGTGCGTTTTGGACTGCCCCTTACGCAGACGATTGGCTTCGCCACGTCGGGAGGGACGGTACTGGGGTACGGGCGCAGCCCGCAGAGAAATAACCTGGTCAGTCACACCCGCCCGAACTTATGGCGGGCAGGGGTTGTCTTCTGTTATGCATGCGTTATAATCCATCTCAGGCCAGCGCCTGCTTTTGGACCCCCTGATATCTGCTGATTCCGCCAAGTTTCAAATCAGATTTCGGGGGGTTTTTGCATTCAGGCTCCGGCAAAACCGCTGAAGCCTTCTCCCGGACGATTTACGGATACGTCCAATCCTGTGTCCCTTCTCCCACCGGGCCGCATTTTTCCGGTAGCAGTTATGCTTTTCCCTTCTCGTTTCACCCCACCACAGGGTGTCTCTGTCAGTACCGGCCCACAGAAATTTACGTTAAGGAAAAAGTCTAATACTTTTAGTGTGAAACCTCACCACAAGGCCCACAGAGGATTCCGAGTTTACCGTTTTGTCCGGGTGAATTCCAGCTGCTATGCGCGCGAAATCACCGATTGGATCTGAATTTCGGGTATGGATCAGATCTAGGGCAAAAATGGATCGGGAAAAAGACACATCTGTCATGCCGTACAGGTATCCATTTCTCTGAGAATGTTAAAAAGCAACCACAGGTACATCCTGTTTAAAAATTTCTGCTATTGCGCGAACACTGGATTCTTACGATCAAGCGCAATCGATACGACTCTTTTAAAAGAAGCGAAGCCCTGAGCACCTTAATAACGCAGCACAACCGCGCTGCGTTTTACTGCCACATTTTTTATGCAGCAACATTCTCGCCATCGCTTTCCTGGCTCTGCCAGTATTGCAAAGCTGCAGGATCAGCAATATATTCAATACTTCCATGTTGACGCTTAACTTCCGAAATTATTTTTTCCAGTTCCACTCTGAAAAATTCCTTACGCAAATTGACTTTGTTTATTCGGTGAGCCTCAAGAGTTGAATGCAATGCTCTTTCCAGAGCCGGTGCATCATCACAGGAAATCATCGCGTGTACATCAAAATCAAAGGGTACTGAAGCATCACTCAGTTCCTTAATACGCTCCATTGGTTCCAGCCTTCGGGTCATACCCACTTTATATACATTTTCACCAAAGGAACCGATATTAGAGATAATATAAACATGCCCCTGCCGGGTCATCTGAGCCATAGATTTAGCCCTCTCATACTGTTTATGTACATCGGCAATCTGCTGTTCAAGCTCCAGTTTTTGTTTTTCCAGCTCCGCTTTATATGAGCCCTCTGCCTGAGCAAGCGCCTCTTCAATTAAGCGTTGTTGTTCTGCAAGTCGTTCCGCTTCTTCTTCAGCTTCTCGCTGCTGACGGTCAAGCTCATCCTGTCGCTGTTTTTCTTCTCGCATCTGCTGCTTTATTTCAGCCTGATATTCTTTCTCTTCCTGTGCTTTCTGCAGGAAAGCTACCTTATCCAGGAATTCTTGTTTTAATCCTTCCCAGTCAGAATTATCCTCAAGCCCAAGAAAGTGAATTCTATTTCTGATATCGGCATAACTGTCAGTTTCTTTACGTAACTGGTCATATTTTACCTGCCAGTTATTAATTGTTACCCCAGCCAGTAGTGTTTTAGCTCTGAATTTATAAGCAGAATCGACAATTCGCTGAAGCGCTTTAGTAGCTTTATTTACAGTCTTGTCAAAGAGTTCCTGTTCAGACCGCAATTTCTTCCGTTCTGATGTTATTCTGGAGTCAACCTCACGTTGTACTTGTTCGTGTAACCCGGCTTCCTTATGTTCAAGCTCAGCGATGCTTTGCTTTAACTCTTCTTCTTTACGATTAAAGCCTCTGTAGATAAAGCGTTTAATCAAAAAAGAAATAAGTATAAGCAAGCCAAAAAAGGCACAAACAATACCTGCAGGCCCAGATGCAGCCTGGATAACCTGGTTATTAAACTCAATGAGTGCTTTTACTGCTATCCATAGCCCCCAGATAATCAACCCAATGACAATAAGTATTCCAGTTGAAGCACCATCATTCTTTTTTTTGGCCATTCTTCATTACACTCTAAAAATTATCATGCCGTAAAATCAATAGCATTGTAACATCCGAAAGGGATGTGCTAATTATTTATATTAAGGAGGCCGCATAATTCTCTGGTACAGCCTCCTTCAAATATGATTATTCCATACTACAGTGCAGTCTTCGCATAAACTGGGGAACGAGGACCATACAGTAATCCGCCTGGTGAACCTGCATTTAACAAACGAGCACTTGTGATACCAGATATCTCATGTGATTTATTACCCGCAGTATTTGCTATTTGTTCAATGGCTGCACTAACAACCATTGCAAGTAGACCATTATTATAATTATTGTCGTTTTCGCCTGATGAAGCCGTCGCAGATTTCTTCCACAACTCCTTGCCTGTCCGTAAATCGACTAATCTGGCACTGGCGGTAACCCGGGTATCACTGCTGATAATTTGATAAGATGTCCCATATTCCTCTATGTTTAAATACAATGCTGCATCTGCCCCAAAAATCTGATGCAATCGGGTCGTGCTCACAGCATTGATATCTTCAGCATTTGACAAACCATTTTGTTTAAATGTCTCTTCCACTACAGCAACCGGAAAGACATAATAGCCTCCTTCTGCAAGAGGATAAGTCACGACAGACAGTAAACTATGGCCAGCATCAACATCTGTTGATTGATTTTTAGGTAATAAGACTAAAATACTCCGGGGCTTACTTTCTTTAAATGCTGAGTAATCTGTAGTCTGAACCTGACCGGGTTTTGCACAGCCTGTTAAAAGTAAGCTGAGTGTAAATAGCGATATTGCAAATAATGATTTCATTTCAGACTTCCTTTGTCTTTACGGGTGAGAAAATCAATATAGGGAGCAGACTCAGGGAACATTGTCTTTTCCTTATTAAATTCAGCCATCGCAAGGTCCGTTTTGCCTGTTTTGCTATAAAGCATACCTAATTGAGCGTGTAATCCCGGAGGAACGGGTTTTGCAACGGCTTTTGCTTTTTCAACTATCTCCTGTAACGCACCAATTTGTGCTTCTGGTGCCGTATCATTAGAGTAGAAGCTATACACCATATCCTGATAATTTCCCCACTGGTATATCTTCTTTGGTTCCTGTTTAGCACACCCTGCCAGGGCAATAACCAATAAACTCAACGCTATTTTATTTATATTCTTCACGTTACATCATCCTTATATTAGTTACTGGCAGGGTTCCAGCTGCCATTATCAATCCCGGTAATCAGGTTATTTACAGCCTCACGGATTGCCAGATCCAGGACTTTGCCATTTAATGTGGAGTCATAGCTTGCCGTTCCACCAAATCCAACAACTTCTCGATTTGATAGAGCGTACTCACCTGCCCCCTGAGAAGAAAATACCACTTCAGAGGTTTTAACGTTGACAACATTTAATGCAACTTTTGCATAAGCTACCTGAGTTTTCCCTCGACCCAGAATCCCAAACAACTGTCGGTCACCTGTTTCTTTTCGACCAAACTCTGTAACATCTCCCGTAATAACAAACGTTGCACCTTTAAGATGCTGCTCTTTACCACTAATCTCAGCTTCATTCTTAATTTCAGCCATATTAGCGCGATCAAGCACATTGAAATGTCCGGTTTGTTGTAAATGAGTTATCAGAATGGTTTTTGACTGGCTACCAAGACGATCAATACCATCGGAGAAAATACCATTCATATAGTCAGAACGGTTATCAAACTTCCCAACAGATATTGGACTACGAAGACCATGCCATTGCGTACTGGCACTTGTTACCTTAGCAACTTCGACTGATCGGGATGACTCTCTCGCACAGCCACTCGTTATTACTGCCAAACCACACACTGCTGCAATTCCTATTTTTTTAAGCATCAATCATTTTCCTTATTAAATAAAAGCATGTAAAAACATTGCTGTGAATTAACATTTAATTAATATATTAATTGTCAAATTTTCTGTTCGTTTAATTACTACCATCTCATCGGACACTCTAAAAAATGTGATAGCGTGATCTGTCCAAATATTAAGTCCGCAGGGAACAATAATGCTAATGGACTGAAGCTCCATGTCTGGTCGGCAGAGCGTCTGGACGAGTTGCTGCCGCTACCGGGTTAGCCTTCGGAAGCTGAGTATCCTGCCTGGAAGCTCACGACATCGGCACTAAGAACTTGCGGCGTTGACACCGTAAATATCGGGAGCCCGTGTCCCGCGTGGCTTCACCGGCAGCGACAACTGACGCAGTTCCTGCGCCAAAGCCCCCCGACGAGCTTTTTTCAGCCTGCGGAACCGACAATGAAAGAAAATTTCCCTATAACAAGCTGAATTATTTAAGGTTGATAATCTTCATATTCCCAAGCGAAAACCCGGGAAAGTTTTTCCGCTATCTCGATCCAGTCTTTTCCTTCACACTGGTCGATATAATCGGTGATTGATTTTTTGATCTCATCCAGATCGTACTTGCGAACCAGGAGAGTATGTCGCATCAACTCAGGAACCCACTGATGTTCACAGAGCCACTCAGGGGTGCATATTTGCACCCGAAAATAATCAGCCCCTTCATCACCCTGAATACCTATCGACAACTCGATCCATAAAGAAAAATTGTCATTTTCAGCAGGTATAAATTCGTCTAACAGAAAATGATCAGACCACAATGCTTTTAGATTGGCTTTCATTTGGTTATGTTCAGATGACCATTACTGATCATTGCTCCTGATTTATCGAACTGCTGGAAGTTAGCCTGAACGCCTGTGGTAGCAAATGGGCTATTCTTATTAGTTGGTGGTCGATATAAAAGTGATCCGTCAGCACTAATCCAACACCCAGGACATTTCGCTTGGTTATCAACTAATTTGCCACCCTCACCCACCCAGATTTTCCCTAACCTGTCAGCATCTGCTGAAGTCCCCGTACCAATACTAAAATTAGGATTAGGCACCCCACTGCCTTTAACTGCCTCCGCTAATCTCGGATCCTGCTTCGCAATATTATTCAAATTCTGCTGTATCAAGTCATCTTTCAGCCTCGGATAGTTGGCAATATTTTCAGCACCAGAACTCGATATTTCTCCTTTTCCTGCACCATTCTTCACCGCATTAGCCGCCACAGCTTCAGCCTTCGCGGCACTGGCTTCCGCTGCTGTCTTACCTATCCCTATCGCCCCGCCAGCACCCACACCACCCAGTCCAGCAGGTAGCGCAACCATCAGTGCATCCTGCATCGCCAGGCCTTTCTGGCAAGATGCTGAACCTGGGTCAGTGCTGCAGGACGCAATATTCTTGCCATGCTCCTGCACGAACCTGGTCTGGGTCTCTTCATTGCCACCCAGCAGGTTATTCTCAACAACAAAAACCGTTAGTTATAAAATATTTTTTAAAGCAATCCTTTTACCTATAGCAACAACCTCTGAGTCATTTTCATCAAACCGACCCAAGAGAAAAAAAACAACTCCATTGTTATGCAATATATTCTCAATCCAATGAGTTAATCGTCCAGTCTGATGTATGTTAGCATCACTCAATTCTGGTTGTACGTTAGAAAAAAATAATTTTTCCTCGGTGTTAATCAATTTCTGCAGCTCACTATAAAGAGAACTAACAATCCAGCAAGTTCCAGTTAGTATTAATCCTTGCCTCCCCTTGTCAATAAAGGATCTCTTATCTTGAAAATCATCTACTTTTACCCCTGAACTTCCTATTAACCCCCATGTTTTTTTATATTTCACTATCGCAGTATTAGGCTGCTCTGGAACTAATTGTACCATCACATAGATACACTCAAAACTATCATCAGTGACAGCAGTGTACATTTCTTTTAACAGCCGCTCGCCAAACTCCCTTCGGGAATAATTGGGCAACTCCCAACTTACAGCTGAAATCCCATTCACTTCAGGAATAAAACCACTAAAATTGCAAATGTCGTTTTTGATATTTATATTTTCAGCATATCGTTTGACATAATTAATAGTCATAATGATTACCTTTTTCATCATTAAAATGTGGCCCTCTATTTTGACTTGAGTCATCCGCAAAGAAGTGTCCCCCAGCATCATCACGAATATAGACTTTCTGGGTTCCACCGCCTGGTTTAGACACATCAAATTCATATATATATCCTGGTTGAGGATTTTGTCTTTTATCAACATTTGGATATACATTACTTGGGCTTTGACTTACAGGAATACCAGATTGCCTTTTAGCTTCATTGAAGGCTCCTGCTCTTGCTGAACCTTCAGGAGACAAGTTTGCAGGCTTATTCAAATAAGCTAAATCATCCTTATTCGGCCCATCAGGAATCGGTGTAACCGTAGTATTACCACCAATATCCGGTACATCTTCCGTGTTCCCGGTATTTGTCATTCCCTGACCTGAGGCCTGATTATTGCCTGTATGAGTCGGCACATTGCCAGTTGCTGTCTGATTTCCACCTGTATTTGTTGGCCCGGAATCAGCGATCTGATCACCGCCAGTATTAGCTGGAGCATATTTATCCTGCAACGAACTCAGGTACTTGCCGGTGATTTCGTCGTTACCCATCATTTGCAGGGTAACAAGATGATCAAGTTCATCAGGCGTCATCTTGTCCGCTACGTCTTTTATGGCAGCCCCTGCAAGGCCTGCAATACCTGCTTTCGCGCCGATTTCCAGCAACTGCTCGGCCACTTTTGTGCGGCACGGTGCCGCTATCGCACACCCTTCAACCAGAGCCTTGCCCAGGAAGTTATTCTCAATCGCATTCTTACCGGCCTGTGCACCGGCACTCGCTGACGATGTGCTGTCTCCTGCCACCCCGCCCGCCAGACCTGCGGCCAGCGTGCCCAGCAGACTCAGCTCCTGCTTGTCATGCTCGCTCAGATTTGCCCGTTTCTCTTCCGTGTCCGCCCCGTAATAATGCTCAGCAATATAACGCGTGACTACAGTTGCAGAACGATATGGAAAAAGTTCCTGCTGCGTTTAGTCAGGATTTTGTTCAAAAAATTTAATTATAACATTTAAATATCAATCGGTTATCGGCATTTTTTGCCAATCCGCGTCCTTGGAATCACGCCAAGCATGCCAGCCTAGCGGGAGATCGGCCAAGAGCAAAATCGAGGGGTCAATGTTCACAATACTTTGTAAACTCACCAACATAGCATCGCTTTCACCCACTGGAGCGGACTGGTTAGTATGAAATTGCCAAGCGCCATCATCACTATCATGTGATACATAGGCAATCCAATCTCCCTCGAAGAGGATTTTTTTATTAACAATCACAGCCATATTTGGCGGTTCATTAAATTGCCATTGTGTTTTTTTCACTGTCAATCACCTAACTTATTAGATTTTTTTCTGTTTTGTTCCCGAGACAAAACCTGTGCATTACTATAACTGTTTGTTCCCGGAGTAATACTAGGGTCCGCTGGTTTTCTTGGAACAATATGATCTATTTGAGCTTCATTAGATGGTGGTGTTACCCCGGCTTGGCTTTTCTGAGGCATTACTAATTCTTGTCCATCAAGATCTGACCGTAAAACTCCACCATTACTATCCATGTTCTGTTGATAAATTTTTGCTTTCTGAGTCTGTGTAAAGTTTTTCCCCGGACCAACGGTTGGTGAATTAGTCAAATTTGAATAACCCCCAGTACCGGTAGCATTGCCTGCGACATTGCTTCCTATACCACCAATCGGCACTGCCCCCATCCCTACGCCAGCCGTTCCCGGGATTGGATTACCGTGCTCATCCAGCAGCGCTCCGGTACCAAGTTCTAATGTCGGAAGTTTAATGTCCAGAGCACCATGTTCACGCTCTTTTTCTTCTTCATCCGGGCTGAGCGCATTATTCTCAATAACTAACTCATATAGGCAAATCTACTCGCATTAAAACATTTATAATTTTTTGTTCAGCTATTACTGCAACCTCGGAAGTTTTAAAGTCTTCATCACCTAACAATATGAATATTACCCCATCATTATTCAACATATAATCCATAACTTGAGAATAAGCTAAATTCTCAACAGTGGAAGATAAAGTATTTATGTCAAGATTAACCTGGGGAAAATAGAAGAAAAATGATCTTTCTTGATATGAAATTTGCTTGATGAGAATTTTTAACTCATCCATATTTAACTTGGCAAGTCCTTTCATCTTCAGTTGGGTTCCTGAAGATAGAAGAGCTTGTGCTTTGCATGATAAGAATTCGTACTTCTTTGTCTTATATGGTTTTAACCCCCAGTACCCTTTATAGCGATTTACTTTAGTGTCATTGATCAAAAACGGAAACTCATTGTAATAATAAATCTCTTGGTCTTCTTCGCAGTTAATGACTGAAAGAATTTTTTTGATTATATCAAAATAACCTTCCTCTCTATTATCATAATATTTTTCATAACTTATCGCCGCATATCCAGATGGCAACTCTTGGATGTAATCAAAGCAGATGACATCATTTTTCTTAGTTAAATTATTAGCAATCCTAATTTTATAAGCATTAGTAGTCATAGTGGTTTCCTTTGTCATCATTAAAATGAGAACCTCTATTTTGAGAGTCATTCGCACCGAAAAAATGGCCTGCCGAATCATCTCGAATTTTTATTGTACTAACAGTACCATTTGAATTCTTAATATCAAATTCGTAAGTTATCCCAGGCTGTAAATTACCTCGACGATCATAATTAGGAGTAACTCTATCTGGCTGCTGAGTTACTGGGATGCCTGATTCTCGCTTGGCTTCACGGAATGCTCCGTTTCGCCCAGAACCTTCTGGAGACATGTTTGCAGGACGATTACTAATCCCACCACCACCTTTCAGTGGATCACCATTCGCATCCTCAACCCCTAGTTTCAGCATCGGGTTTATATCAAGGATGTTAACTGGCAACTTATCGTTATTACAGAGCGCGTTATTCTCAATAACAACTCACCCTGACGTGAACCTGCGTGGCGAACCCGTTTTTTCCCTGTACACTCAGTAGCTTACAACCACTTTTTCCCAGTGCGTTTTCGATGTTCGCCCAACACGCCCCGACGCGTTTTTTCAGCCCGTTACGCTACTTTTCCCGATACTGTTAAAGAGCAACCAAAGCACATCCTGTTTAAAAATTTCTGCTATAAAGAGAACACCGGATTCTTACGATCAAGCGCAATCGCTACGACTATCTTAAAAGAAGCGAAGCCGTAACTGCATATAAAGCAAAAATCCCAGACTCCAAAGTCTGGGATTTTCCTCTTGTTACCACCATTTAGGATAATCGTTAAATACTTCATACAATGAGTGTTTCGATTGATCAGTTAGCTTTTCCTTGCCATTCGCTGATGTGATATTCCCTTCCATATCTTCTCTAGCACATGACCACTCAAGCCAATTTTGCACAGGGTTTACACGCAATTCAAAAAAATCATTCATATCTTTGAGTACTGCTGTATCGCCTTTACGCATACAATCGATAAAATCATCAAAACACTGACATTCAATCCATAGCTGAGAATTGATTTCCGAACTATAGCTAAATTTTTTAACTCGGATCGTAATACTAAATTTTAGTGATGGAACATGTTCATCAAGTTCTATCACATCCATTGTAATATTTATTGGACTGCTAATTTCTATATCCATTTAATGTGACCCCAAGTAACGAGCATGGATAATAGTTGGTAACTCGCCAATACTACGTGGAGGCTTAATTTCCAACTGCCAGCCATCAACGGTAATCCTTTCACCATATGGCATATTATTTTTCGTTGCAGTATTTACAGCAGCCTGGAAACTTCTCAACTCCTCCTGACTAGCAAGCCTTACTGCTTCAGGTGTTTGCGTAACAGCTTTTGATGCCGCATATTCTGCCATATGTTCTGTAGCATTCCCATGAACCCATACTTTTTGCCCATTTGGTAATGTCATTTCAAAAGATTTTGGAATTACCGAACCGGGATACATTGGTTGAGTGCCTTTAATTGAATCAAAGACGGTTCCCGTTGGTAATTGGCTATTCGTAGCCGCATTAGCCGCCACAGCTTCAGCCTTCGCCGCACTGGCTT
>Ga0207713_1002287_pt1 | contig 14101 bp, 12 predicted proteins | sample KBSS64metaG_FD_184404 | JGI IMG/M metagenome (GOLD analysis project Ga0207713, IMG submission 184404) | Switchgrass rhizosphere microbial communities from Kellogg Biological Station, Michigan, USA - KBS S6-4 metaG (SPAdes) (version 2) | ecosystem: Host-associated > Plants > Roots > Rhizosphere >...
AAGCAGATAAATTTTTCCTGCGTGATACCTACCCAGTTTCTGCCGTAGAACATTTCATTTTTGACCCGCCCGAAGAAGCCTTCACACGCCGCATTATCCGACGAGCATCCTTTAGCAGGTCAGCAGGAAGCACTGAGTTGGATGCGGAGCCATGGAGAAGAAACCGGGGATGAAGATATCACCTGTTTATCCTCACTGATGCATGGGCATATCAATATGCTGGGGTATTATACATTCACGCTTCCGGTGGATACTCATAAGGGAGAAATGAGAACATTAAATTTAAACAATGAATTATTTACTTAACGTACGTTTTCGTTCCTTTGGCCCTCCCCCCTCTTATATAGAGTAACTAAATAAGACATTTTAAGTTTGATAATGATTAAAGGTTTTTTTATCCAAGAGTGTGTTAGTACGATTACACTAACACAACTACTATAAATAAAAACATTCTGAAACTAAAGTTATTCTAGTTGATTGGGTTCGATTACACTCAGCGTTTTTTCTATTTTCTTTATTTCATTATCATTATCCAAAAATGAGGCATCTTTTATTACTACAGTACGCTCTTCCTGCAATAGCTCACTTATTTTTTCTTCAATAAAATCTAAAGTTGGCATTATAATCTGGATGTCTCGCGAAAAAGTAACTTTTGCATCTTCTATTCTGTTGAACCCATTATGTATATGAGTGAAGATTTTCTTTTTGAACTGTATGTCTTCTGGATTTCCCACTAACTGACTAAAATCACCTTTCATAACCCTTTCGCTTGTCTCAAAGAGCTGCATTGCTATCGAGTCGATTAATCCCTTTTTGGACAGAGAGGCTTGTTCATAAAGCTTGGTCTCTAATTCTCTTGGTAACTTCCTTGATAAGACTTTAATAGATAGCCTCTGAAATAGATAAGGCGCTACTACACCCACACTGAAAGGGTGAATCTTCCCTAGATTTAATAATTTTATTGTGACATTTTCAAAAGTTAGCTCATGGATTTTACTATTTATAAATTCTATTAAATACTTATCTAATGATAATGTTACCGACGCAACCGCTTCCATCACTTGTTTGAACGGCTCGCCTTTCAAAGACTTAAAAAACTCTTTGTTATAACCAAAAAAATCCACAAAACCTAAGTTTATTCGATTTTCTTCTTTAGTATTTGAAATGCGATTTTGAAGTTGTTTTAAGTCTTTATCGGTCAAGTATTTTAAACCATAGTCATCAAGCGCATTACGTATAACCTTATCTGCAGATTCTAAGTCGATTACAGTTTTCACGTTAAAAAACAATGATAATAATGAATCATGCTTATGAACTCGCAAGGTCAAATCTGTTGCATTTGATGCTGTTACACTTATCCGTCTCAAAAGATCAATAATTTTATTAACTGGTAGGTTGTTTTCAAAAATTTTGAATGACTCATATTCAGATACAATATCTTTGGTATACTTACTGATAGTATCAGACTGTATTTCTTTCTCAATTTCAGTTAAGTAAGAATGAATTAGTGAGTTTGTAGTTTCAGCGAGATCATTTGACACGTACAACTTATATTCGAAATAATCAGGATCAGGAAGTAAGTTGTTGTCAATAATGGAAAACAATAAAAATTTAATTATTTCTCTTAATGCTTGCGGTCTAGATATTCTACCTTGCAGTTTTTTACATTGAATTAAACCACTTACAGCACCGTTATGGTACAGTGAGCAGTCTCGTCCCCTTTCAGAAACACCTTGCATTAAAGATATGGAGGTTATATTTTTATACTTGCCATCTTCAATTTCGTTTTTAACTAACAAATAACATAGCAACTCAAATTCTCGGTCACCTAATTCTGAAAAGGGAAGCAATCCGAACCCAGAATCTATAGTCCATGGTCTATATCCTGATTGAACTTCAATATTAATTTGTTCGTCGCTGATTTTTTTCACTTAAATCTCTTCCTAATGCTTTTGGCCTGCTCTCTGTATTGTAACAGGGGATGATGATAAGGTGTATCTCTCAAACTATCAGTTCAAGAAATAAGTGAATGAAAGTTACTCCTCATACTATTTAATGTTTAAAGAAAAATTAATTATGAGTATTGATGACATTTTCGGCACAGGTCTAACCATATAGTATGGTACAAATGACAGTTACGGAACACACCATAGCAATGTCCGCCACTGGCACAGGCCGTGTAAAAACTCGGTTTTGAAGTATCTGAGCACTATCCTCAGTCAGGGATACAAGATATTCCTGATATTGACTGTATTCGCTGTGATTTGAACGATGGTGCGAATAGCTGTATCTACATCAGCGACGATGGCTCGCTGTTCTACGGCATTTAATTCTTGGTATATGTAATCTTTAATCTCATAAACGGCATTGGCTAGATCTTGCTTGGTTGCCAAGTTATTAGTAATGCCTTTAATGAGCTCCTTCACTATCGCTTCACCGGCAGATTTACCCGCCGCAGTTGCAAACGCTATCAATAAATCATCAATTCCAACCATATTGGCCTCGGCAATGAAATCGTATTGATGCCGAACCGGTTTTGAGGTTCAGCATTACTGTTGTGTAGATAGCACTGGGGGCAGAACGCTGCGCGAGATAAGTATACGTAGCGGCTTCTGAATTTTCCGCAAAGTTGCTGAACCTTTTGACCGTACTCCCTTGCTAAACGCCGTTTACCGTGGATTGAGGGGCTACGAGTTCTTTTGTCTGATGGCTTATACTATTGAGTAAATACAGCGCATAGAATTCGGCCAGAGACAACAGATAAACAAGAGCTGCGAGTAGCAGTATCCTTGTAATCATTCCCAGAGAATAATAAGTGTACACTACTGCCAATCGTCTGATCTGCTCCAGTGCGCCCGGACTGAGATCCGCCGGCAGCATCTGCGGGCGGGCTGAGTTTGTGTAGTTAAAGCTGAACGTTTAATTTCATGATTACCTTGCCGTTCCTTCTGCAATAACTCCATCAGCTTTTTTTGATAAAAAATGGATAACTGAGGGTTTATCGTTGATACCAGTCAGGTCTTTCATCATCAGGCCAGAACAAAGCAGCCTGCCCAATCAGTTCTTCCTGTTCATTACAAATTTGCCAGACAATACCGTCACCTTTGGCTGAATTTATCCACCCGGGGGCGCTGTAATTGTTGGCTATTCCTTTGTCCCTTACGGTTAAAAGCAGTTCATGTCTGGCTGGGAGATCTTTCTCTACAGCACTGAATGAAGCAAAAACGATGGCTTCAGATGCCGACCGTGGAACACATATTCCTGAAATCTGGACTTCAGCTTAAAAATGGCACCAAATGGTTATTTTGATACACAATGTATTCCAGAGTCAGTATGTAATGGGCTTGCATCATCCATTGTTTTAAATTTATAGCTATCTAAAAACCCGATTTAATTTCTTAACCATGAACACAATGGCATTATAATGATAAAAAACAATACTATTTATATTAAATATACCCCGCTATCTGAGCCGGGGTAATTTAATTCACTAACGACAAATAGTTCTCAATTGATGGTCAACACTGTTTCAGCACTTCTCCCACTAGTATTATCTGTGGCGAGTATTCTTATGCCTCTGCCTGGATTTGATTTCGTACTTGTAATTGTCGCCGTATAAACACCATTTGCCTCAACTACAGGCCCAATAGTTATGCCAAAGTCGGTTGCATCTCCCATATTTTGTCTAATATCCACGCTAAATGAAACACTGAGTCCTGTTGCAGGCTGTAATCCTAATGATCCTGCTACATACTTCGGAGCAAAAGTGATAACAGCAGAACCTGTACCAGATTGGATATTCGTTGGTGACACACTTAGTGGTGGAGGCGTCATATACCAACTTTTGTTGACTCCCAGCAGGGTCACGTCATGCATCTCCGGCTGGGTCTTGTCCGTGCCGTTCACGTTCACCGTCAGGTGAGCCACGCCCGCCGAGCTGCCACTCAGGGTGGCTGTGTAGACACCATTGGTTTCCGTGACTGAACTGACCGTTATACCGGCCACGCCGCTTGTCGGGAAGGTGACGGTCAGGCCGGAGACCGGCTGCTGCTGTGCATCCTTCGCCGTGAAGCTCAGGGGGGCAGTGGCATGGCCATCGGCATCAATGGTCGTCGGGGTGAGCGTGAAGACGGAATCCGCTGCACTGACACTCGCAGCCAGTTGATTTGTTGAGGCAATAATTACTGAGGTTGCTGAGGATCTTACTTCGTTACCTGTTGCAGGTGATCCAGTAACAGATACCGGTGTCACACCGAAGGTAATGGTGTGCGTTTCATCGGCAGCAGTCAGCCGGTTCGTTGCCGCGGTGGCACCGGTTATGGCTTGACCATCACGGTACCAGGCCAGCGTGGTTTTCGTCGTGTCTTCCTTGTCACCGTCCGCATCAGCAAAGACATAATGGCCTGTCAGTGTTTCACCCACCACCGCCAGGCCCGTTATCGTGACCGGAGAGGCGGTAGGCGCAGAGCCTGTGACCGCCACAAAGTCGACCCCCACCTTTTCTGGCGTGGTATCCCCTTTCACACCGACCGTGAAGTCATGGTGTCCCGGGAATAGCTGACCCGGCAGTTCAATTACCACATGACCGTTATGGTCTGTGGTGGTCTGGACATCGGTACCATCGACCGTCAGGGTGATCGTCTTATTGATCAGCGGTTTTCCGTTTTCATCCGTCACAGGGACTGTAACAGGAACCGTATGGCCGTCAGCCAGAGGGTTGACTGGCGCATGAATCGCGCCGGTGTCGGCCTGTGTTGAAACGGGTGTGAGCTGCAGATCTTTTGCCGGGAACACCACCCCGCTGATATGCGGCGTGACACGTACGGTACCGGCCTGCAGGCCAGCCGTTAAGACCGCGGTATAAACCCCGGCAGTGTCCGTCTCTTTCACTTCGCTCAGGGTCACGCCTCCGTTTGCCAGTGCAACCGGCATATCAGCGGCGATGGCGGAAGAGAGCAGGGCTCCGGTCAGTACATCCCATGCCTGTCCACCCGGCGTCAGCCCGGTGCGCATCGCGGTGGTCAGCGGTGTAAAGGTCAGCGGCAGAGTGATCGCCGGTGCCAGACCGGAAATCCGGTTTCCCTGCCCATCCCGCACGGTCAGTGTCATCACCACCTTTGACTTACCGTCAGCAACCGCCGTGCCGGTGCTCAGCACCACGCTGCTGCGGCTGACATCAATGCCCACCCCGTCGACCACCACTTCACCGGAAGCGGTACGGGAGGCATTCCCTTTTTTGTCCCAGGCAACGGCATGTAACGGATAATGATTCCCCGCTGCTTTCCATGCCGGAAGCTGAACGGCCCAGTTTTGCGGGCCGGTGGCGATGATTTTCCCCCCGGCAGCTTCAAACTCCGGTGCCTGCCAGCGAACGGGCAAAGGCGACGTTTTCCGGTGAAATCTGTTCAGCCCAGGATTGTCCGAGGGTGTAGGTGAACTGGGCACTGAACTGCAGGTCGTCGTGACTGCCACTACGGCGATAATCGGTTCCCAGCGTGACCAGCGGGACAGGGGTGTAGTTCAGCCCCAGCGTCAGGGCTTCGGGTTTTTCTGGCGGGTGTCCTGACTGATTAAAGCTACCTCATTCCCCTGATATTGCTCATACTTCACTTTTGCGCCCAGTTGCGGCAAAGCAGGCAGATACGCGCTGGCCATGATGTCGAAGCCGTCTGCAGGACGTTCGTCATAGTCGCTGAAATCCCGGGACTGATGCCAGTCGGTCATGCCGAAATAGCGGTTGGCAGACAGCTTCAGGTTATCGGTCCAGGCTTCACCCCCGATGCCCACCCGGCGGTTATGCCCCGTGATGTCATTGTCCAGGAAGGTGTTGACACCATACATCCAGTTTCCGTGGAAGACGCGGACACCGATGCCGGCATTCAGGGTGGTGCGCTGATCTTTATGACGCCCACCCAGCTGGGTGAACAGCATGGATTGCTGGTTGTCGTAAAGCGGGAGTAAAACATCGCCCGCGCTTTCACTTAAGGCGAAATGGTTATCCACTCCTAACTGAACCCGGGCGGTACCGAACTGGCTGAGCCATTGCTGTACCGCTGAACTGCCGGCGGTACCCGCCTGCGAGCGGGCCTGTGACAGGGCGTATTGTTCCGCACTCTGGTGTTTCAGTGACGATGCCAGACCTGTGGCATTCCCGACCATCCACTGCGTGATGTCGTTATTTTCCTGTTCTGTCACAGTGGCCGAAGCACCGGCCTTCCTGACGGAAGCAACCGGTATATCCATTTCATCGCCGGCAGCAAGCTGTTCAAAAGGCTTACTGAATACCCGGAACTGATTAAGCTTTTTAAGCGCCTGAACGGTCATTTCTGCGCGGCTGGCGACCGTTGCGACGGTCTCACCTTTCTGCAGGGTGTAAGGCCGGACATCGACAACCTCCTGATGGGCGGTAATGTGTTTATCTGCGGATGCCGCCATCACCGGCGTGAACGCGCATGCCAGCGGGAACAGAGTCTGAATGGCAATATTCATCCACGCCAGTCGCCTGAGCGACGGGCGTAATATGTCTGCTTTAATTTCGTGAGAAATAAAAGAGGTGGTTGTTTTATTCATATCGTCTTCGCAAGTTTGTCTTTAATAAAAAGAGGTGATTTTGTTACCCACTTTGAGAAACATATAATGCAGGGAACAAAAATTTAAATCTTCCTGCGATGAGAGTTAATAGTGTCCACGCATGGATGGTGGCTGTGCATATTATTAATGACTGTGTTTTTTACTCTTACGGTCATGGGGTACAGATTGACAGAGTATTTCATACAGTTTGTTTATAATCCCCCGAAATAATACCGTTATATGCGTGAGGAAAGACAATTTCGATGAAGATCTATAGTGTTTGAGCCCCCTGTCATTCACTTTACATATCCATTAATGCACAATAATTGATTTACCCCCTGTTTACGTCGTCTTCTGAAGTGTTCTCCCGTCAATGGGTTATTAACCTTATACTAAAAACATATGATTTTACTGGTAATGCATTGATTATAATAATAATAATGCTTTGCCTGTCTTAGGTGAACAGGCACTGCACCCTTTTTGTGTAGCAAGTTCATAACAATACGGCAACTCAGATGCATAATAAATACACCTTATGATCGGGTGTGTCGATCGATACCGCATTAAATGATTACTGATAGCTATCAATTAAGATTGATTCGATCGGTTTAAACGATTATTTTTAATAAAAACACCTGCGTAAAATAGTGTAAATCTGTATCCGGACATTATCCAAATATACGGCGTTGCCACGCGATTAATACGACAGAGAAAGTGTCATTCATTAGTGTGTTGATGATAAAGCTTTAATTTACCGTATCCCCACCCCTTTAATCTGGCGAGATATAAAATGAACCTGCTTTTATTCAGTAATGTTTTTTGATAACGACAGGTTTTATTTCGCTGCTCCGGGTAAAAAGGATGAAAGAGCGCATTCGGCAGATAGGAGGAAACCGAAAAAGAATTACTCAACCGTCTGGCATTTATTCAGACCGTCCTGGATTCCCTGCCCAATATGGTCGCGCTTCGCAATAAAGATCATCAGCTGATTCTGTGCAACAAAGCCTGTAAGGAAATGTTAACCGTCGGTTTCCGGTTGCATCAGATACAGCTCCGCTGCCAGTCATATATTGTTACTGACGGGTTCTTTAACAACAGTCATTATCAATGAAATAGAAAAGCACAGTCTGGCCTGCTTGTGAACGGCCCTCTCTAACGGCGATACCGATCTCAAAGCCAGCCAGGTCTTGTATGATGAGGGGCATATACCTAGCTTTCACCGTAAACCCGGCAGTGCATTTCAGATACAGGCATGACTGGCCGAACAACCTCCTGGTCTCACTCTGAAGAGTAGTAGAGCTCATTCAGTGATCATGCTTGATGAATTACGCCGGGCACTCGATAACGGATCCACCCAGCTCAGCTATCAACTCAGGGTGAGTTTAAAGATCGGTGGGCTGGGAACCCCAGCACTGGCACATGGATACCAGCCTGAACAGGGATTTGTTTCTCACAGTGTATTGATTCCTCTTGCAGAACAGATTAATTGGCCAGTAAAAAGACTCCTTGTTTTGTCAGTCCATGCAGAGGGCACAATGAGGTCCTTTCATATGGTTCGTATGATTAACACAAAGAACGTGTGGGAAAAGGCATTCTACAAAATAAATGAAACAGAACAAAAATACCGGCTGAGAACTTGATAAGTATTTCAAAGAAATACTCGCCATGTTGTATTGAGGTATTTAATTTTCATTTCGCCGATGGATAAATGTATCCGGTAATTAGGAACTATATGGATACTGTAACCTATCATTATTATGCTGGAATAAATATTAAGATAAGCGTCTTATGGTAGTTGTGTGAGTGTATATATTCTTTTGGATAAAAATATGGAAATCGGATTAAGATACCACACATCAGTTAATTGTGAAAAAATAAAATATAAATGATATCCCCTCCTGTATTCAGAATGAATATTTCATCTATTATGAGCAGCATTTTTAAAATGCAATATATTTAGGATGGGTAATAATCAGAAGCGACAAAAAAATCTCAGTACTTCTTATGTGAACGTTTAAAGTAAAGCACTGACCTTTTTTGCTTAAACTGTGTCCCAGTAAGAATCTCTGGATAACCTGATATAATGTTCATCGAGCAGGTTGAGAAATACCCCTCTGTGTTCGACGGATAATTTCCTGCACAGGTCGTTATGTATCATATCCAGTTGTGCCACTGTCTCACATTTGTTCAGATGTTGTAAAAATAAACTTACATTCAGGTTTTCGTTATTGATATTCATACCTTATACGTATCCACTAAGAAGGCTAATTATTCACACGCTATATTGCTATGTTTTTTAAAATGAGCATGCAGCTGCATTATTAATAATGAAATACTGTGTAAGTACCAGAAGTTCATCCGCCTGTCACTCTAATGAATATCCTCATATGATACAATATTTGATAATGTCCACTAGTACACAACTCCATGTAACATATGTGAAGATAAACAATATCTGGTGGTGACTGACTTCAATGATATTCTTTGAATGATCCTCCATTGATTCATTACATGGATGCGAATATACGACACTTATGCCTGATTTTTTATGTCCCGATAAATATATGGCTATCGTTTAAACAGATAGCCTCTATGATTTGTATTAACGTTTTTGCATTTTTTTGTTCAAAACCGGATATAAACAACCATTCACTTCCGGTTGTCCTCATCTTTATTTTCCAGACAAACAGAAATTTCTTTCATCTCTGTGTACCCGGGCTGACATGGCAGAACGGTATCCTGCCCGAAGGCTTCATGTGGTGGGGGGATAAATTCTACTGAACCTGATATCCCGTTCACAGGCTTAAACCATCCTCTTAACCACATTCCGTTTTCTGTAATTCCCGGCAACCTGCCGGGCCGCCCGGGTTTTCCGCTCAGTCCACAGGATGTAGTGCCCTTCCCTGCTTTTCACCCCATCATCCAGGCAAAAAGGATCGTCTGACGATCCTTTTCCGATCCGGACCGCCATTTTTCTTTTTCCGCTTTCTGGTATATTGACAGAAAGCGGAAATATCACGATCCGGCTGCCGCGAGTTTTTTCAGTGGCGAAGCGGCGTGTCTGCGGCGAAAATAGCGTCAGATTTCCACCAGATTGCGCTACGTGAATTCTTTTCGTTTTTGCGGGGCAAACCCCTGCAGAATTTACGTAGCGCAACCTTTGCCATGAGGTGTCATGTCCCTGCATCCTGTCACGATGAATGTCCCGCTTCAGCCAGGCGGTCAGCCGGATCACGGTCGGGCGATCGCCCTGCGACGCATGGCCATGCATTACACTGAGCTGCCGAAATATCTGCTGGCCCCGGAAGTGTCCGCCCTGCTCCACTATCTGCCCGACTGGACACAGCATGGTCTGGTCAACACCCTGTGGAACACCGGGGCGCGCATTAACGAAGCGCTGGCGTTAAGGCGACGGGATTTTCGTCTTAACGATGACATTCCGCACGTGGTGATCCGCACCGCCAAACAGCGGCGCGCCGGTGGTGGCCGTCCGGCAAAAGGCAAATCGGCCAACCGGGTGGTGGTCCTGTCCGATGCGGATTATGTCCGGGAAATGCGGAATCTGTTTGCCAGTACCCGGGAGCGGTTTGAAGTGGACACGCTGACCGGCGAAAAACGGGCAATGCCGGTGTGGAATGTGACGGACCGGACGGTGAGGAACTGGCTGAAGGCCGCGGTTGACCGGGCGGAGCGGGACGGGATCAGGCTGTCGATTGAGATCTCACCCCATACCTTTCGCCACAGTTTTGCGATGCATCTGCTCTATGGCCACACCCCGCCGAAAGTGCTCCAGTCCCTGATGGGACATGAAAAGTATGAGAGTACCGAAGTGTACCTGAAGGTTTTTTCGCTCGATGTGGCCGCAAGTCAGAATGTGACCTTCACCCTGCCAGTGGACAGTGCCCTGCAGCTGCTGCGCGATAACAACTGAGCCCGTCAGTCGCACTGGACCGGGGGGTTATTTCAGGCGTTCATCAAAGCGGAAATCCACCGTGACGGCGTCCCGGACAAGTTTCGCGTACGCCGGATGGACCGGATTAAGCAGGTAATTGTATTCCACCGGCGACAGCGCACTTGGTATGCGCAGGGCCACCGCTTCACCACTGCGAACCCACTGATCGCCAATGTCAGCCAGCACCGACGGGGCTTCCGACGCCGCCCAGTTCTGCGGCAGGCTCTCTTTTTCAATCACCTGAATAAGTTCATCCGGCACCTCAACGGACAGCAGCGTAAACGAATCCAGCAGATTCGCGGCATGCAGATGCACCAGGGTCTCGAGCATGGTCAGTGAGGCGGCTTCCGAGGTATACACCATGGCCGTACCCACCGTGTTCCAGCGGCCACCGGCTTCTTTTGCGCCCTGTCCGGTCCAGGCCGTCATCAGGTAACGGGTTTTGGTCAGCCGCCAGAGCCTCAGGAGTACACCCCGTGCTCGAGACGGGTGATCAGTTTCATCACTTCCCAGGCGCCGGACTCAGAAGCCAGCAGGTCGGCAGGTTTTTTCCAGCCCAGTGCCCGGCAGGGCTCATTGAGCCACTGTTGTGCCGCGGCTTTATCGCCCTCAAACAGATCCACCGCCTTATCCAGCACGCGGATGAACCGCACCAGACGTTCGCTCTGTGCCGGACTGAAACGGGTCTTGCTGTTGCGATTAAATGTCGTACCGGGAATGCCGGTCATGCGGCGCAGATCCGCCTGGGTGATGTGTGCCCAGGACACGATGCGGCTGGCCACTTCCCCTTCCAGGCCTTTGTCGATTTCGTCAACCAGCATGAGGCTGTCGGAGACGTTCAGCCCGACGTGTTTCCACAGATTATCGGACTCGTAAGCTGACGCTGTGGGTGTAAAGACTTTCATAATCACCTCCGGATGGTTATTTTATTATAACCATATGGTGGCTTAACGGGCAAATTATGCACGGATATTCCCCTTCAGCCTGCGTGTATGGGAAATACCTGAAGTTTATAGATTACGACCACAAGAGTGACAATCAAACTTCACCTCATTGCCTGCTGGGACTGTGACAATCCACCCTCAACTTAGGTACTCCCCCTGCCTGCCGGAATCGTGACAATCCACCCTTAAATTTGGGTATTTCCCATGCCTATAGGAACTGTGACAATTCGCCCTCAACTTCGGGTACTTCCCCTGTCTGCCGGACCGTGACAATCTCCCCTCAGCTTTAGGTACTTCCCCTGTCTGCCGGAGCTGTGACAGTTCACCCTCAACTTCTGGCATTCCCCCTGTCTGCCAGAACCGTGACAATCCACCCTCAACTTCGGGTACTTTCTCCTGTCTACCGGAACTGTGACAATCCACCCTCAACTTCGGGTACTTCCCCCTGTCTGCCGGAATTGTGACAAACTACCCTCAACTTTGGCATTTACCGTGTCTGTCGGAACCGTGAAAATTCGCCCTCAACTTTGGGTACTTCCCATATCTGCCGAACCGTGACAATCCACCCTCAACTTTGGCAATTCCCGTGTCTGTTGAAACCGTGACAATCCACCCTCAACTTTGCGTACTTCCCATATCTGTTGAAACCATGACAATCCACCCTCAACTTTAGGTACTTCCCCCTGTCTGCCGAACCGTGACAATCCACCCTCAACTTTGGGTACTTCCCATATCTGCCGAACCGTGACAATCCACCCTCAACTTTGGGTACTTCCCATATCTGTCGAACCATGACAATTCACCCTCAACTTTGGGTACTTCCCATATCTGCCGAACCGTGACAATCCACCCCCAACTTTGGGAATTCCTCGTGTCTGCCGGAATCGTAACAATCCACCTTCAACTTTGGGTACTTCACCTGTCTGTCGGAACCGTGACAATCCACCCTCAACTTTGCGTACTTCCCATATCTGTTGAAACCGTGACAATCCACCCTCAACTTTAGGTACTTCCCCCTGTCTGCCGAACCGTGACAATCCACCCCCAACTTTGGGAATTCCTCGTGTCTGCCGGAATCGTAACAATCCACCTTCAACTTTGGGTACTTCACCTGTCTGTCGGAACCGTGACAATCCACCCCCAACTTTGGGTACTTCCCCTGTCTGTCGGAACTGTGACAATCCACCCCAACTTTGGGGATTCCCCCTGTCTGACAAAACTGTGACAAATCACCCTCACTAACTATTGGCGTACTGGTTATATACTAATCGTGACAAACAACTTGGATTAAGCGTATCGAGTTGAGTAAGCCGAAGAAGTTGACAGATTGATAGCCTCAGACGAGGCATGGAATTCAGTAAGGTGTGATATCAGATAGCAAAAATGATAGAAGTATGACTTATGCCTATGACGACGGGAGAAAGTATCAAATAACAGTATTAAAGGGGGCGTTGGTCGTCAAAATAGCTAAAAATAATATGTGTAGTTAGTCGGCCTTTCTTCTTCTCAACATACGAAACTTTCATAGGGGTACGGTTGTTAATCTCTTCAACGACTGGTTGAAGGAAACGACGTCGAAAATCAGGCATTCTGCTATAACTTTGAGGGAGCTGATATCGATCCATGATCCAGTCAATTTTGAGGGAAAGGACCCCCGAACCATCTGCTTTGCGGTACTGGCATAACGACTCATAAAGACGCATGGCATAGGGACTGGTGATTTCCTTAGTCTCTCCCAATCGAAACTGCGTAAATCGATTCTGAAGGCCAACGAAGAATGGAATAATGTAGGGATTGATATGAACACTATAGGTACCGCGAGCAGGGCTATAGGCCCGCTTAATGAACCAAGGGAATGACTCGTATCCGTGCTCTCCATTCGCATCATCTTCGGGTTTGAAGAAAACCACTTCCTTTCCAGCAAAATTCTTTAATGCGTTACGAATGTCTTTACTCGCCTCCGTAGAGGTTAATCCAAAAGTTTTAGCGTAATGTGCAACTTGGATATCACAAATTCCGTTATGTTCATTTAGCGTGCCGTCGTGTCCACGTATCTGATCAACAAACAAATACAACATACGTTTCTGATCTCTTGTCAGACTGTACGCAGCTTCAGTCAATTCATTCGACTGAACAATTCGAGGACTATTTTTACGTCTGGAAGTATTTATCAGAGGTTGATCAGTCATCGTGATATCCCATCAAAGTGTGACAACGGTTAAGGTTGTCACTGATGTGCAAATCTGTCAATAAGTGTGTGAATAAATTGGATTAGTGAGGGCAATTTGTCACAAGGTTTAGGGTAATTTGTCACAGAGAACATTCCTATTTAAGGGCTATTTGTCACAGTTTCAGGGCAATCTGTCACAGAGGATTGCCTGAGAGGCTTGTCTACCAAGGGTTTATCGAGTGTCTAAAAACAAGATAAAAAGATCTTTAAAAAGATCTTTAAAAAATACCGTTGTATATGTGCATAAGTGTGTCCTCCGATCCTTATAAGCCAAGTTAAATTACGCTTCCTCGCCTACTCGCTCGCTATCGCTCGGTCGTATGGCTGTGGCGAGCGTTGCGAGTGTCAATGACTTCGTTCTTGAAATATTATTGATTGTTTTTTAATCAGGCGTTGAAGATTATG
>Ga0207713_1002298_pt1 | contig 14070 bp, 9 predicted proteins | sample KBSS64metaG_FD_184404 | JGI IMG/M metagenome (GOLD analysis project Ga0207713, IMG submission 184404) | Switchgrass rhizosphere microbial communities from Kellogg Biological Station, Michigan, USA - KBS S6-4 metaG (SPAdes) (version 2) | ecosystem: Host-associated > Plants > Roots > Rhizosphere >...
GGTTCAACGCCGGCCAGTGGCGTGGCGGGGTAGGGCAGGTCCGGCAGCGGTGCGACATCGCCTGCAATGGCACCGAAGTGAATCAGGTAATCGATGATCGCCTGGCAGTCGAGCGCCGCCAGGCCATGGTTGACGTCGCCTTGGCCGCGCAGCTCGACGGTCACCGAAAAGCTGCCCATGGGGATCGGGAAGCGCTCGCCGAAGCGTTGCTGTAACTGCCACCACACCAGGGTGAAGCACTCGTCGAAGGATTGCCCGCCGGAGTCGGTGGCGAGCAGATTCGCCTCCGAGCCGATATAGCGCGCCAAGGGTTCCACCTGCGGCCAGGCCTCGGGCGTGGTGTACAGGTGCGCCACGGCTTCGAAGTCGCAATGCAGGTCCAGCACCATATCGGCGTCGCAGGCCAGGCGTTGCAGTACCAGGCGCTGGGACTGCAGTTGGGTGTCTGCGCTTTGCTCTGCGAGGGCGGTGGACAGCGCGCTGCGGATCCGTTCGACGTTGTGCCGGGGATCATCCCCGAGTAACTCCTCGACCTGGTCACCCACCGCTTCACCGAGGTCGACAAACCGGCGATTGAAGTTCTGCCCGCTTTCCAGTTCGTAGCGGCCCAGCGGGATGTCCATCAACACCTGTTCCAGGCCGACCGGGTTGGCGATGGGCACCAGCACGATTTCACTGCGCAGGCGACCGGCGGCGGCCAATTTCGTCAACTGCACCTTGAGGTGCCAGGCCACCAGCATGCCCGGCAGTTCATCGGCATGCAGCGATGACTGGATGTAAATCTTGCCCTCGGCCTGCTCCGGGCCGAAGTGAAAACTGTGAATCTGCCGCGCCGTGCCGGGCACCGGCGCGATCAACTCATGAATCTGATGCCGCATGAACGCTCCTTAATGGCTCGGCCCGAGAAAGGCCAGCCAACGGCGCTCCGCCAGACGAAACAGACCGACCAGGGCAAAGGTCACGGTCAGGTAGATCAGCGCAGCGATACCGAATGATTGAAAGGTCATGAAGGTGGCCGAGTTGGCATCCCGCGCCACTTTGAGGATGTCTGGAATCGTTGCGGTGAAGGCCACCGTGGTCGAGTGCAGCATCAAAATCACTTCATTACTGTAGTAGGGCAGCGAGCGACGCAACGCCGACGGCATGATCACGTAGGCATAGAGCTTCCAGCCGCTGAGGCCGTAGGCTTTGGCCGCCTCGACTTCGCCATGGGCCATGCTGCGGATCGCCCCGGCGAAAATCTCCGTGGTGTAGGCGCAGGTGTTGAGGGCGAAGGCCAGGATGGTGCAGTTCATCGCGTCGCGAAAGAACGCATCCAGCAACGGTTGTTCGCGCACGGCGGCGAGGCTGTAGATGCCGGTGTAGCAGATCAGCAACTGGATATAGAGCGGCGTGCCCCGGAACAGGTAGGTATAGAACTGCACCGGCCAGCGAATCAGGCGCTTGCGCGACACGCGGGCAATGGACAGCGGGATTGACACCAGGAAGCCGATGACCAGGGCGGCGCTGAGCAACCACATCGTCATGGCCAGGCCGGTGATGTGCTGGCCGTCGCTATAAAGGAAAGGGCGCCAGTATTCCTGCAAGAGTTCGATCATCGCACGGCCTCCCGGGCGCCAGCGGAGTAGCGACGTTCAAGGCGGCGCAAGACGAAGTTGGACGCGCTGGTGATCAACAGGTAGATCAACGCGGCGAGGACCAGGAAGTAGAACAGTTGGTAGGTGCTCTTGCCGGCATCCTGGGCGGCCTTGACCAGGTCGGCCAGGCCGATGATCGACACCAGGGCCGTGGCCTTGAGCATCACCATCCAGTTATTGCCGATACCCGGCAGGGCAAAGCGCATCATTTGCGGGAAGGTCACGTAGCGAAACCGCTGCCCGCGCTTGAGCCCATAGGCGGTAGCGGCTTCCAGCTGGCCACGGGGCACCGCGAGGATCGCGCCGCGAAAAGTCTCGGTGAAATACGCCCCGTAGATAAAGCCCAGGGTGATCACCCCGGCGCTGAACGGGTCGATCTCGATGTATTCCCATTCCATGAAGTCGGTCAGGCCGGTAAGCCAGGTTTGCAGGCTGTAGAAAATCAGCAGCATCAGCACCAGGTCGGGCACGCCGCGAATCAGGGTGGTGTAGAGCTGGGCGGGGATGCGCAGGAAGGGCAGGCTGGAAAGTTTGGCGCTGGCGCCGAGCAGGCCCAGCACCACGCTGACGGCCAGGGACAGCACCGACAACTTGATGGTCATCCAGGTGCCTTGCAGCAACAGCGGGCCGAAACCCTTCAGGCTGAGCGCGCTCAACCCGAGGGTTTGCAACAGTTCTTCGAACATAAATCAGGACCTATGGCGATAAAAAAGCGCCCCTCCCAGGGAAGGGCGCTCCAGGCATTATTTGCCGCTGTACAGGTTCAGATCGCCAAAGTGTTTCTTCTGGATGGTGGCGTAGGTGCCATCATCGTGTAACGCTTTGATACCTTTATCCAAAAGCGCCTTCAGTTCAGTGTTACCTTTTTTGATACCGATGGCGGTTTTCGACGGCAGCAAAGGGTCGTCGATGGCCGCGCTGACTTCGTAACCGGCACCGGCCGGCGACTTCAGAAAGCCCAGTTCGGCTTGCAGCATGTCCTGCACGGAGGCGTCGAGACGGCCGGAGGTCAGGTCGGCGTACACCTGGTCCTGGTTGGCGTAGGCCTTGGTGGTCACACCGGCTTTATCCAGCACGGCCTTGGCGTAGGCTTCCTGGATGGTGCCCTGCTCGTAGCCTACGGACTTGCCCTTGAGAGACTCAGGTGTCGAGTAGCCCGCGCCTTTCTTGAACACCAGCGAGGTCGGGCCAGAGAACAGTTCGCTGGAGAAGTCGATGGCCTTTTCACGCACCGGGGTCACGGTCATGGACGAAATCACGCCGTCGAACTTGTTGGCTTTCAGGCCTGGAATCATGCCGTCGAAATCGCTTTCGACCCACTTGCACTTCACTTTCAGCTCGGCGCAGATCGCATTGCCCAGGTCGATATCGAAGCCCACCAGGCTGCCGTCCGCTGCCTTGGATTCGAATGGCGCGTAGGACGGATCGACACCAAAACGCAGTTCCTTGTATTCCTTGGCCAAGGCGGAACCTGCGGCCATGCACAGAGCCAGTGCAGAAAGGGTCAGCAATGCTTTTTTCATTATGTAATCCCTGGAAACCAAGATAAGCGCTTGTGGCGCGTTTAGGACTGTTACTGAACGGTGTCAGACGGATCACAAGTAGCAATTTCTGCACCATAGTTCCGAATGAGCGTTTTAAAAGGTGGGACATGGGAGATCTGAGTGTAGGAGATGCCCGAAAATGGGCACTGAAAACTGGGCGCACCATTTCGGGTCGTAAAGGAATTCAGATGTTGGAGGGGGCTTGCCCACTCCCACCTGTTGATCGGTGTCAGGTCAGCAGGTCTTGCAGGGTGGCAAGGCTGTCGGCCTCATCCACCGCCTTATCCTGCCGCCAGCGCAACATCCGCGGAAACCGCACCGCAATCCCGCTCTTGTGCCGCTTGGACAAGGCAATGCCCTCGAACCCCAGCTCAAACACCATACTGGGCGTGACACTGCTCACCGGGCCGAATTTCTCTACGGTGGTTTTGCGCACAATCGCGTCGACCTTGCGCATTTCTTCATCGGTCAGCCCGGAGTAGGCCTTGGCAAAGGGCACCAGCGTGCGTTCGCTGCCGGGCGGGCCGTCCCACACCGCGAAGGTGTAGTCGCTGTAGAGGCTGGCGCGCCGGCCGTGGCCGCGCTGGGCGTAGATCAACACCGCGTCGACGCTGAACGGGTCGACCTTCCACTTCCACCACACGCCCATGTCCTTGGTGCGGCCGACGCCGTACAGGCCATCGCGGGCCTTGAGCATCATGCCTTCCACGCCCAGGCTGCGCGAAGCTTCGCGTTGTTCGGCCAGCGCTTGCCAGGTGGTTGCGGTCAGCAACGGTGAGGCGAGCAATACCGGTTGGTTGCACTGGGTGACCACCTGCTCAAGCTGAGCGCGGCGTTCGGCCTGGGTATGGTTGCGCCAGTCGTCGCCCTGATGTTCCAGCAGGTCATAGGCCAGGACCGCCACCGGCGCATCCTCCAGCACTTTCTTGCTCAAAGTCTTGCGGCCGATCCGTTGTTGCAGCAGGGCGAAGGGTTGCACTGCGTCCTTCCACACCACGATCTCACCGTCGATCACCGTGCCGTCCGGTAACCCACTCACCAGGCTGTGAAGTTCGGGAAAACGTTCGGTGACCAGCTCTTCGCCACGGGACCAGACCCACAGGCGCCCGTCGCGCTTGACCAATTGTGCGCGGATGCCATCCCATTTCCATTCCACCTGCCAGTCGGTGGGGGCACCGAGCAGCGCGTCAAATTGCTCCACCGGTTGCGCCAAGCCATGAGCCAGGAAAAACGGATAAGGCTGGCCGCCCCGTTGTGCATGCTCGTCGGACGATTCGGCAGCGATCAGCTTGAGGTAGCCCTCAGCGGTCGGACGATTGGACAGGTCGGTGTAGCCCACCAACCGCTGCGCCACACGCTTGCTGTCGAGATCGGCCATGGCGGCGAGGGCACGGGTAACCAGCAACTTGGACACGCCGACGCGAAAGCTGCCGGTGATCAATTTGATGCACACCATCAAGCTGGGTTGATCCAGTTGCGCCCACAACGCCGGTAGGCGCTCAGCCAATTCCAGGGGAGGCAAGCCGCGCAATGGCAGGAGTTTTTCCTCCATCCATACGGCCAGGCCGTCCTCTGAGGTGTAGGTAGATTCCGGCAGCAGCAGGGAAATGGTCTCCGCCAGGTCACCCACTGACTGGTAGCTTTCCTCGAACAGCCACGGCTCGATGCCGGACGCTTCTGTGGCCATGTCCCGCAGCAGGCGCGTCGGCACCAGTTGCCGTGGCCGTCCGCCGGACAGGAAATACACGGCCCAGGCGGCATCTTCTGGCGCGGCATCCCGGAAGTAGGCTTGCAACGCAGCCAGCTTGGCGTTGCTGGAAGTGGTGGCGTCGAGATTCGCGTACAGCTCGGCAAAGGCCTTCATGCGCCGGCCTCTTCTTCGTCATCGCCGTATTCGGTGGTGAAGCCCTGGGCATCCAGGCCTTTTTCCCGCAGATGGCGCACCAATACGCCGACAGAACCGTGGGTGACCATCACCCGCTCGGCGCCGGTCTGCTCGATGGCCCACAACAGGCCTGGCCAATCGGCGTGGTCCGAGAGCACAAAGCCCCGGTCGACTCCACGCCGCCGCCGGGTGCCGCGCAGGCGCATCCAGCCACTGGCGAAGGCGTCGCTGTAGTCGCCGAAGCGCTTGATCCAACTGCTGCCGCCGGCGGAGGGCGGGGCGATGATCAAGGCTTGGCGCAGCAATGGGTCGGTCTTGTTGAAGTCGCCGGCGTAGAGGGTTTCAGGGATATGGATGCCGGCCTCGCGGTACACCCGGTTCAACGGTTCGACCGCGCCGTGGCTGAGGATGGGCCCGATGCTGGCGTCAATGCCATGCAGGATACGCTGGGCCTTGCCGAATGAATAACAGAACAACACGCTGGCCTTTCCGGCGGCGATGTTGGCCTGCCACCAGTCGTTGATCCCGGCGAAGATCTGCGCCTGGGGCTGCCAGCGGTAGATCGGCAGGCCGAAGGTGGATTCAGTGATAAAGGTGTGGCAGCGCACCGGCTCGAACGGCGCGCAAGTGCCGTCGGGCTCGACCTTGTAGTCGCCGGACGCGACCCAGACTTCGCCCTGGTATTCCAGGCGCACCTGAGCCGAGCCGAGCACATGCCCGGCCGGGTGGAAACTCAAGGTGACGCCGTGGTGCACCAGTGGCTCACCGTAGGCCAGGGTCTGCAGGTTGATGTCCTGGCCCAGCCTGGAGCGCAGGATGCCTTCGCCGGGGGCCGCCGCCAGATAGTGCTGGTTGCCGGTGCGGGCGTGATCGCCATGGGCGTGGGTGATGACCGAGCGTTCCACCGGGCGCCAGGGGTCGATATAGAAATCTCCGGCGGGGCAGTAGAGGCCTTCGGGGCGGGCGATGACAAGGTCCATGGGGTGACCGGGGGAGGTGGGCTTGTTACTTATGAGGCGGGTGTGGGCTGGGAAGTTCTATCTGAATGCATGCAGTCCAAATGTGAGAGGGGGCTTGCCCCCGATAGCGGTGTATCAGCTAGCCAAGGTGCAACTGACCCACCGCTATCGGGGGCAAGCCCACTCTCACATTAGATCCAGGTTTTTCAGGAAAGCCGGGTTACTTGCCGGGTGTCAGGGTCAACCTGGCCTTCCCGTACACCTTCTCGAAGTTCTGCGGCTGCATCGGGAAGCTCAGGTATTGCGCCTTGAGCGACGGGTCGATGCCATTGGCATAGTTCGGGCTGGCCGGGTTGCCGGACTGGCCGATGCCACCCTGGCCCATCATCGGTTCCACCTGGCCGAAATCGACGATCAGGCGCAGCGCGGGCACCTGGGTGGTGGCGAAGTCCTGTCCCCAGTTGTAGGGCGCCGGGTTCAAGGTATTGTGATCGCCACCGGAGGCCAGTGGGCCACGAATCACCTGGCCATTGGCGTTTTTCCAGGTGGTGGTGTGCAGTTTGCCCCACTGCCAGGCCTTGTGGTCGGCGCCCAGCTGACTGTCGCCGGCGCTGATCGCGGCGGCCAGGCTGCGGGCGAGAATCGCCGGTTTGTCTTCTTTCTGCGGCGTACGCACGTCATCCCAGAACGGGCTGTCTTCGCGGCCCAGCAAATGATCGGCCTGGGCGGCATAGGACAGGCTGGCGTTGCTGACAAAGGCTTTCCAGCTGGCGCTGTTTTCCGGACCCAGCTCGTCGAGGAAGATCTGTTTGGTGCTTTCCTGCAGGAACAGTTCATAGAGCGCAGCGTCTGCGGAGGTCGACACCAGGCGACCGTCGAAGGCCATCAGGCGACCCAGCGCTTCACGCGCCTTGGCCTGTTCCGCCGCCGGCAGGGCGTCAATCGCCTGTTTCAGCGGCTGGGCCATGCCCGGCGCCTGGAACATGCTCTTGAGTTTGGCGGCGAAGGTGGTGGTCTGATCGTACTGCATGGCGATCAGGCTGCGGCTGTCATGCTTGCCGGCATTGGCCAGTTGCGCCAGGCGCTCGCTGCGCTCCGGGGCATCCCAGGAATTGGACAGTTGCATGCCATAGCCACGCGGCGCGGTGCGCTGGTTGGCGGTGCCGATCCAGCCTTGGGCCGGGTCCTGGTCATAGGGATGCAGCATGGCGTCGGCGTAGCCATCCCAGTCAAACCGCGTGTCCCAGCCCGGCGACGGCAGCAAACCTTCGCCTTCGCGGCGGTTGGGGAAACGGCCGGTGACTTGCCAGCCAATGCTGCTGGCGTCGGCGAAGATCATGTTCAACGCGATGGCACGGATTTCCCGGGTCGCGTCCGAGGCTTTGCCGATGGTTTGCGCGCGGGACAGGTCGAAGAACGCATCCAGGCTCTTGTCGTCCTTGAAGTCGGCGGTTTGCAGGGCCAGGCCCAGACCGGTTGTCAGCGCCTGGCTGCTGTTGAGCAGGGCGCCGTGACGGGTTTCGTACACCACTTCGCGGATCGAGCGCTGGCCTTTGACGAAGAAGGTTTCGTTACGCACGCCCGCCGGCAGCCATTTGCCGTTGTTCTCGTAATACAGCGCGCTACCCTGGCGTCTGACTTTTTCAAGGAACAGGTCTTGGGTGTCGCCCTTGACCGTGCTCATGCTCCACGCGACTTTGCCGTTGAAGCCGGACAGCAGCGTCGGCAGGCCGGCAATCGAAGCGCCGGCGGCCTGGTATTTCGGTGCGCGGATCTGCACGTAGCTCCACGGCGACGGTGCCTGCGGCTGGGCGGCGAGGTCGCCCGCCAGCAGGCTTTTACCGCTGCGGCTGCGCTGTGGGCCGATCGCCCAGTTGCTTGAGGTGGTGACCGCCAGGGCGTTGAGGCTGCCCAGTTGCTGGCTGACCGCGTCCAGCCCGGCCAGGCCGGTGATCTGGCCCAGGTTCACGCCCTTGAGTTTTTCGGCCTCGGCCAGCGGGATCGCTTCATCCGGCGCGCTTGGGGTGAGCCAGGCGAGTTTGTCGACGCCGACTTTCTGCGCCAGCACCAGCGACGAAATCTCTTCCTGCAGGTTGGCCGACTCGCTGAAATTCAGCAGGCAGAACAGCAGCGCCGAATCTTCCGGCTTCCAGTACTCGGGCTTGTAGCCGGTCCGGGCCAGGTCCGGCGGCAGCTTGTCGCGGTAGCGGAACAGGTAGGCGTTGACGCCACGCGCATACACTTCAAAGAAGCGCTTGAGACGCGGGCTGGAGGCGTTGTACAGCTCGCCGGCGCTTTTTTTCAGGTTGACCGCGCGCATGAAGCGGTCGACATCCAGCACTTCAGGCCCGGACATTTCCGCCAGGCGGCCCTGGGCCAGCAGGCGCAGGGTGACCATCTGGGTGATGCGATCACTGGCATGCACGTAACCGAGGCTGAACAGCGCGTCATGGAAGGTGTTGCTTTCGATCAGCGGCATGCCCTGGGCATTGCGGCGTACCGATACATTCTGCGCGAGGCCTTTGATCGGCTGTACGCCGGCAACCGGCGGCAGGGTGTCCTGGGTGCTCTGGAGCTGGCAACCGGCCAGGCTTAACGCACTGGCCACTGCCGCGGCAACGCCGAACCGGGGAAGAAAATGTGAGAGGGCTGGCGAGGCCATGGCAAAGCTCCTGCGGGGGGTAGCGTCAGTAAAGGCGCTACGTTAGTGAGCGCGGCGAAACGACGCAAGCGGGAGCCATGCCTTATTTTCAGCAATTGCGTATCAAGACTTGGGCGGGTTGACTTTCTGCACCAGCTCATACGCCCGGACCGTCGCCGGCCGTTCCTTGATGCTGTTGAACCAGCGATGCAGGTGTGGGAAATCTTCCAGGCGCTGGCTTTGCCATTTGTGGGAAACAATCCAGGGGTAGATCGCCATGTCGGCAATGCTGTAGTCCTCGCCGGCCACGAACGCACGGTCCGCCAGGCGCCGGTCGAGCACCCCGTAGAGGCGTGCGGTTTCATCCACGTAGCGTTTGATCGCGTAGGGGATTTTCTCCGGGGCGAACTGGCTGAAGTGATGATTCTGCCCCGCCATCGGGCCCAAGCCGCCCATTTGCCAGAACAGCCATTGCAGTACTTCCTGGCGACCGCGCAGGTCTTTTGGAATGAACTGGCCGGTTTTTTCCGCGAGGTACAACAGGATCGCGCCGGACTCAAACAGGGAAATCGGTGCACCGCCGTCGGTCGGGGTCTGGTCGACGATGGCCGGGATGCGGTTGTTGGGAGCGATCTTCAGGAAGTCAGGCTTGAACTGTTCACCCTGGCCGATGTTGATCGGGTGCACCTTGTAGGGCAGGCCGGCTTCTTCCAGGAACAACGATATTTTGTGGCCGTTGGGGGTGGTCCAGTAATACAGGTCGATCATGAAGCTCTCCAAAAGTGGTGATGCTTGAACGGATGCCTGTAGGTATAGGTAATGTTGGGCGTGCGAAAATTCAATGAAACATTTGCGCATACCCTTAGAAGCAAATCAAAAAGCGCCATCCACCAACACCTGCAGCGACTGCTCTGAACAGCGCTCGATGCGCGCCCGCACGCGATACACCTCGGCAAACAACAGCGGATTAAGCACCTCGTTTGCTGCGCCACTGGCGTACAAGCGACCTTGGCGCAGCACGGCAATATGGTCGGCAAAACGTGCGGCAAGGTTGATGTCGTGCAACACCACCACGGCGATCAGGTTGTGTTCGCGCACCAGCCCACGCACGCACTCCATGACTTTCAATTGGTAGTTGAGGTCGAGGGCGCTGGTGGGTTCGTCCAGCAGCATCACTTGGGGGCGCCGTGCAATCAGTTGTGCGAGGCTGACCAGTTGGCGTTGACCGCCCGACAGCGTGTTTAACCACTGATCGGCCAAGTGCGTGATGCCAATGCGCTGCAATGCCTCGAAGGCTTCGCGCAGGCAAGCGTCGTTGGACAATGGAAGGCCGTCCACAGGGGTGACGCGCAACGCGGCAATCACGCTCTCTATTACGCTGAGGCTCAGGCCCGGTGGCAGGTTCTGCGGCATGTAGGTCACACGCCTGGCGCGCTCGGCCACGGACATGGCTGACAGGTCGAGGTCATCCAGTCGTACGACGCCGTGCATCTTTTCCAGCCCGGCCACGGCGCGCAGCAAGGTGGACTTGCCGGCGCCGTTGGGGCCGATCAGGGCGGTCAGGCTGCCGTGGGGCAAGGTCGGCAGGCTCAGGTCATGCACGATCTGCCGGCGGCCATAACTTACATTGGCGTTGTGCACGCTTAACCCTTCGCTCATAACTGCCTCCCGCGCTTGAACACCAGCATCACGAAAATCGGCACGCCCACCAACGCCGTGACGATGCCCACCGGCACGCTCATACCGGGCATGATCAGCTTGCTGGCAATCGACGACAGCGCCAGCAACAGCGCGCCGGTCAGGGCGCTGGCCGGCAGCAGGAAGCGCTGGTCTTCACCGACCAGGATCCGCGCGATATGCGGACCCACCAGGCCGATAAAGCCGATGGTGCCGACGAACGCCACGGCGGTAGCCGACAACAGGCTGATGCGCAGCAACGAGAAAAACCGCAGACGCTTGACGTCCACGCCGAAGCTTTGCGCGCGGTCTTCGCCCATGCGCAGCAAGGTCAGGTGCGGTGCGGCGGCGAAGGAAAACGGCAACACCACCGCGACCACCAGGGCCAGGATACCGAGCTTGTCCCCGTTGGCCCGGGTCACGCTGCCCAGGGTCCAGAACACCAGTTGTTGCAGCACATCCTCGGTGGCCACCAGTTGCAACAAAGCCACCACCGCGTTGCAACTGAATACCAGGGCGATGCCGAACAGCACCAGGCTCTCTACGCCGGCGCCCCGCAGGCGCGACATGGCTTGCAGCAAAAACACCGAGGCGGCGGCGAAGATGAACGCCGAAATGGAAATCGCCGTATTGGCCGGCACCCACAAGGTCGTCACCGGGAACACAATCACCAGGGATGCCCCCAGCGCCGCCGCCGACGACACGCCCAAGGTAAACGGGCTGGCCAGCGGGTTGTTCAAGATCGCCTGCATCTCCGCCCCGGCCAGCGACAACGCACAGCCCACCAGCACCGCCATCAACGCGTAGGGCAGGCGCACGTTCCAGATGATCACCTGGTCGGTGGCGCTGAGGTGGGACGGGTGCGCAATCCCGTCAAGCAAGGCCAGCAGGCCCATGCCGGACGGGCCGCTGGCCAGGTCCACCAGCAGGGCGCACACCAGCGCCATGCCCAGTAGCGCCAATAGCCAGGCACGCCGCGCCAGCAGGCGGCGATAGCCGTGGGTGGCTGAGGCGAGGTCGAGGGTTTGCGTGGTCATTTAGAGGTGTCGATCCAATAGGCACCCTGCAACGGCATCCCCAGGAATTGCTGGTTGATCTGTTCCATGGTCGCCTGCGGGTCCAGCTTGGCGAACAAGTGCGGATGCACCCACTTGGCCAGCGACTCAATCGCCAGCAGGTTGTACGGCGAGTTGTAGAAGTCATGCCACAGACCGTGGGCATTGCCTGCGCGGATGGCACGCAGGTTGGCGAACTCGGGGCGCGCCAATACGCGGTCAAAGGCTTCACGCGCCTCGTCATGGCTCACGCCGGCACCCAGGATCAGCCCCGGCTTGTGGTTACCGGTGGCGACATAAATATCCGGGTCCGCTTTCAAGGCGTATTCCACGCTGATATCCCCCAGTGCCCCCGGTACCACATCGGCGGCGATGTTGCGCCCGCCCACCAGCTTGATCACTTCCCCCATGCCACTCTTGCCCGTGGTGTGCCCCGGCGCTTGCCAGGCGCCGGCCAGCAGTTCGAGGAACACGCTCGGACGCGGGCCGGCCGGCAAGGTGGCGACCGCGTCGGTGATGACCTTGAGGTGCTGGTCATAGAAGTCCAGGAAGGCCTTGGCCTGGGCTTCGCGCCCCAGCGCCTGGCCCAGCGCGTTCATGCTGGTGTGGGTGCCTTGCACCGGGTTGATGCGAAAGTCGACGAACAGCACCGGGATGCCCGCCTTGGCCAGCACATCGGCGACCGGGCTGTGTTCGGTCGGGCCGTGGCCGGAAATGCTGAACACCGCCAGGTCGGGTTTGAGCGAGAGGATTTCCTCGGCGCTGACGCTTTGTTCCGACGCCTGGCCGATCAGCGGGATGTCTTTCACGCTGGGAAATTTCGCCACGTAGGCGTTATAGGTGTGCTGGTCCAGCAGCTTCAAATCGTTCTGCCAACCGACGATGCGCTGGAACGGCGCATCGCGGTCCAACAGGGCAAACGCCGAAATCAAGCGGCCTTCACCGAGGACCACGCGCTTGACGTTGTCCGCCACGTCGACCTTGCGCCCCAGCACATCGGTGACTTCATGGGCGGCAGCGGTTTCGGCATGGCCGAGGACCAGCGCGGCGAACAGCACGCACAGCTTGAGGACATTACGGGGTTTCAACATGGCAGGAACTCCAGGTGAAGGCGGCGCATCAGGCATTGCTACAGCGCCGCAAGGGGTTGTGAGGCAAGGCGGCCAGGCAGGTGTCGACTTCGCAGGCGTTGAGCAGTGCCGGGATCTCGACCAGCACGGTTCAGAACTCATAGTCGACGCTGGCAGTGAGGGTGCGCCCGGCGCCCGGAATGCCGTAGAGCTGGAAGCCATCGAGGGACGCGCCGACCTGGCTGTAATAGAACGTGTTGAACACGTTGTTGAGGTTGAGGTTGACCGTGGTGTCCTTGTTCACCTTGTATTGCGCGGCCAGGTTGCTCAGCCAGTAGCCGGGGGCTTTTTCGTGGTCGCGGGTGTAGATCGCGTAGACCCCGGACGGGCCGTTGGCGTAGCTGCTGTTGTTGTTCAACCCCCCGACGTATTTGTTGTCGGTGTAGCGGCGCCGGCCCACGTATTGCTCGCCGTAGCTGAGGCTCAGGGCGTCGGTGACGGCGTAGGTGGTCCACAGGTTGGCGGTCAGGTCCGGGACGTTCTTGGCTTCAGCGCCTTTGTTGATGCCTTTGGTCTGGGTGCTCTTGAGGGCCGAGAAACCGCTGTAGGCGGTCCAGCGCGGGGTGATATTGCCTTGCAAGCCCAACTCGATGCCGTCGACGCGCTTGGCGGGCAGGGCGCGTACCGGGGCGGATTCGCCGTCCTGGTATTCCCAGGCGTTGTCCAGTTCGGTGCGGAAGATCGCCGCCGTAACGTTGAGCATGTCATGGGCGATGTCCCACTTGGTGCCCAGTTCATAGGTCTTGGATTTGGCCGGGCTGTAATTGCTGGTGCTGGCCGCGCCGTAGATCTGGTTGTTGGTGGACGCGCCCAGCGCCGAGGGCTGCGCCGCCTCGCTGTAGGACACATAGACGCTGCCGTTGGGCAACGGCTTGAACACGGCGCCAACCCGACCGCTGACGGCACCGTCGGTACTGCTGATCGTCGCCTGGCCACGCTGGCGGGTTTCGGCACGCCAGTTGTCGTAGCGTAACGAGCCGAGTACTTGCCACTGCTCGTTGAGGGTGAGGGTGTCGCCCAGGTAGAGACCGGCGTTGTCGATCACCGAGCGCGGGTCGCCTTCGCCTTTGGTCACGTAGGTGCTGGCGAAGCTGTGGCTGGGGTCGTGCATATCAAACAGCATGTTGCCTGCCGGCACTTCGGCGTTGCGTTTCAGGCCGCCGTAGGTCTCGTGATAGAACTCCAGGCCGCTGACCACCGCGTGCTGCAGGCTGCCGGTGGTGAGGTTGAAATTGAAGTCGGTCTGGTTGTCCAGGATGGTGTAGCGCTTGGACAAACCAAAGTCGCTGCCGCGCAGGATGCCGTAGGCGGTGTTGCTGTTGTTTACGTAGTCGGTGTAGGCATTCACCGTGCTGCCCGGCACTTGGCTGATCGGGCCTACGCCGGTGTAGCCCAAAGTCGCACAGCGGGTGCCGGTGCAGGTCTTCTGGCCGCTGGCGTTGGCGGCGAAGAAGCGCGCCGGCGAGAGCACGGCGAAGTTGTCGCTGCGTTCCCAGCGCGTCTGGTTGCGCAGGTTGGCGTCGTTCCAGGCGAAGTCATGCT
>Ga0207713_1002301_pt1 | contig 14049 bp, 13 predicted proteins | sample KBSS64metaG_FD_184404 | JGI IMG/M metagenome (GOLD analysis project Ga0207713, IMG submission 184404) | Switchgrass rhizosphere microbial communities from Kellogg Biological Station, Michigan, USA - KBS S6-4 metaG (SPAdes) (version 2) | ecosystem: Host-associated > Plants > Roots > Rhizosphere >...
AAGTGGTAGATCGCCATGGCGATCGTCTAGTTACGCCTAAAAGCGCACGTCGGCACGACGTATAAGCGCGCCCTCAAAAGATTTCATCATTCTCGGGACGGCGGAATCCCATGAGGTTTCAGGGAATTGGCATTGATCGTCAAGGCCGATAACTGGAAGGCCTCACGGCGCAACAGACCGCCGTCACAGGACACCAGACATGCGCAAGCCCCGCAACTATGACGAGGACCTCAAGGCGCTCACCGCCAAGGCCAGGCAACTCAAGGCGCGCAAGCAGAGCCAGCTTGGCGAACTGGTTGAAGCGACCGGCGCCGACAACCTCACCATCGAGGAACTGGCCGGCGCGCTGCTGTCGATCGCCGCCATCACCGATCCGCAACGACGGGAGGGATGGCGCAAACGCGGCGCCGCGTTCTTTTTTGGCGCGCGGACCGAACAGGCAACTGGCCGAGGCGCTGGCGACAACGCGCAACCAGCAGCGCCGCACGACCAGCGCTCGTCATCGCCTGACGTTGCAGCAGGCCCGGTATGACACAAGGGCCTGGCAGGTGAAGCGGAAAGAGCGGACAAGGCAGTTGATTGAGCTGGGTGGGCTGGTCGCCAAGGCTGGCATTGTCGAACTGACCGAAGATGATCGCGCCGTGATCCTTGGGTTGCTCATCGATGCGGCGGCAAAGCTGCGCTCCGACGAAACCAGTACCCAGCTCACGCTGTGGCGGCGGCGCGGCAAGCGGGCTTTTGCCGATACCGACGACAAAGGCTGAGCAGTCGGCAACGCGCGTTCCATCATCCATCGCCAGCACATTGCCCCACGCCAGCCGCGTCGCCATAGGGACATGCATGGACGACAAGACCAAGACCCGCATTCTCAGCGTGATTGAACGCGCACCGCAGTGGCTTCGCAACGATCTGGCGGCCAAGGATGCATCGGCCCGTGCCCGTGCGGAAGAAGCACTGGCTGCGATGCTGGTCGATGCGATCGACGAGGGCAACAAGGCAGTCGGTTGATAGCCCGGCGGCAAGACCAAGCGGACTGGCAGACCTCCATGGCATGGCCATCCCGAAAGGCACAATTCGACGTGCGAGGCATGATGAACAACGAAGGCCTTGATCCGCATCTGCTGCATGCTTGGCTCGCCGCACGATCGTTGGCGCGTGGGTTGCCGATGCCGGTTCCTGACCATGGCGGTTTCCGCGTCGATACCGGATCGGAAGCGGAAACCGTCCGCTGGGTGTTTCCGTGCATGGGCGATGGGCTCAATGCGCTTGCCCGCACGATCCATCAGCCGCGCCAGTTCCTGAAGGTCTGTGACACAGCAGAGGCCTTGCGCGCCGCGCTGCCGGCACACTGGACCGTTCATGCGCCCAGCCATGTGATGCGGGCGAATGGCATAATGCCCCACCGACAACTCGCGGACGGATACGCTATCGCGATCGAGCAGTCTGGCGCCGTGACGTCGGTCCGGATTGTCACGGACACCGGCAACTTGGCAGCGAGCGGCTATGGGGCCGAGACAGATGGTGTCTTCGTCTACGACCGAATTGTGACTGAGGCGGAGCATCGCCGGAAAGGCTTGGGTCATGTCCTCATGCAGACCCTGCAAGAGGCTAGGAGCGATCCCCACAGTGTCGAATTGCTGGTCGCCACTGACGACGGTCGGGCACTCTACGAAACGCTGGGATGGGGGAAGATCGCGTCCTACGCCAGCGCTTCATTGCAATGACGTGAGCCCCACTTGCCATGGGCAGCTGGCGACCAGAATGCGTCGTTCGCCGATCGGGTTTTGAACAGCAGCTTTGACGAGAACCAGCCATTCACCTACCGCGGAGCCAGCGGCAGCACTGGGGCCCATAATCGTAAGTTCCGTCAGCCGCCTCGTGCTCCCCAGAGCGGACATTCCAAGCTCGACGCCGACACACAGTTTGTTGTCGCTCATTACGCTGGAGGTTCTCCTGCTGGGCACCTATCGTTTCTCAATGCACGGAGAGCGAGAAAATCAGGAGTTAGGTATAGAAGGCAACATCGCAGCGCCACCGGGGCGCACTATCAGCAGCGACAAGGAACTGCTGGCGGCGATCTCGGACTTTTATGCCCGCAACCCTAATGTCATCGGCGGCGGCGATATCCTGACCGTCACTGGAGGCAAGCCTGTCGCGCGGGCAGGCATGGTCGCCGCGATCCTCGCCGGTCTTGCGATCGAAGGCGGGGAGCGCGCGATGCTGCGGATCGTCATCGTGCTTCCGCCCGGCGATGATGTCGCGGAGGCCGACGGGCGGGCATGGGAAAGCTTTGGAAAGTCCTTCGAGATGCTCGCCTGCCGCCCGCTCGAAGCGGATGAGGCAGCGTGGTTCCGCGACTACCTAGTCATCCAGGCGGCGACGGATGGCCGCCATGTCAGTCTTCTAGCGCTGATGGCCGAGCAGCCCGAACGAACCGCCATCATCGTCGTCGAGGCGGCGGAATATCGCGACGACGCGATCGCGCCCTTCGTCGCCGACGGCGCCCAGACTCCGCTGATCCCCGAAGATGTCTGGGCACCCCAGGTTCACGCGCTCGCAGTCGCAGTTGCGCCAATCGCTCGGGAGCGGCACCTCTACGTCGCCCTCGATGTCAACGAGGGTTCGCCGATCCGGCCGGTGCTCGGCGATCTCATCCTGTCGGTCGATGGCTTTGGCGTGATAGGATCGACCGCGGAAGAGAGCGCCGAGACCATTGTCGCGAAACGCGTCGATGCATGGGATCGGTGGATCGCCCTCGGTCAGGCGGGCCGCGCGCTCGCGGACGTCGATGCGCTGCCCCCGGTGATAGACCCACAGAAGGCCTTCCTCAGGGTCCAGCTGCTGCACAAAGCAGGGCTTCGTCTCGAGGCCCTGGCGCTTATCCGGAGCGAGTTCCTGGCTCGCGGAGAGCTCGACCCGTCCACCCGAGTGCGGCTTGGACGTATCGCTGAAGATGCCGGCGCCGCGCAGCTCGCGGCCGAACTCATCGCGCCCTGCATCGATGCCCTCGAGAGCCGCGAGGACCTCGAGTCTGCCCTCGGCACGCTTCAGCACCGAGACGATGGACTTGCGGCGCGCATCGCGACCCGGCTCGAGGCTCGCTTTCCCAACGCCGAGGGTATCCGCCGGCACCGGCGCCAGCAGCTGCTCCGCGCCCGCGATCATGCGGGTCTCGCTGACTTCCTTCGCGAGAGCGATCCGTCCCGGGCCGGATTTCATGCCCGCCTTGCCGAGGCATTCGCCGGCACTGCCGTTCCAGACTATGTCGGCCTCATCCAGTCAGGCGACACGACAGAAATCTCCGACGGCTATCGGCTGGCGAGCATCGTGGATGCCCTTGCCCGCGGCCTCATCTGGCATGCTTTCAATCTTGTCGGCGATATCCCCAAGGGGCCGGCACAGGCCGAACGCTGGGAAGGACTTGCGCTCGAGGTTCTCGAACGCGGCTTTCTCCAGGCCGGTCCGGAAGGCGAGCCTGCTGCCGGGATCGAGGCGACCGAGGCGCTGCTCGGCAAGCTCATCGGGCGGCTGGCTGGCGATCCGATGAACGCGCGTCTGCGCAGCGGCATTGTCGACCTTCTCAAGCCCGATGTGGCTGGTACGACGGGGCTCGCCTTGATCGCAAAGTATGTCCTCGACCTGGCAGGCCGGCCCGTTGCGGTAGACAAGGGTGCGAAGGAAGGCTCGGCGAACATGGAGTGGATGATGGCGCACAAGCCATTCCTCCACCGTGCGCTCAACTGGCTCCAGGCCGAGCAGCCCATCATCATCGGCAAGCTGGCTCTGCCCGCTGAACTCCTGACCGAGAGCCCGGACGAAGCCATCTCGGCGCTCTCATCCTATATCGAGCGAGCTCCCATCTCGGATGACAGCGACATCCACTCGGTCCAGCTCTACCTTGCGCTCGCCGCCGCGATGGCGCCGCACGCGGCAGACCCCGACATAGACCTCAGGCTTTACCGGCTGGCCGCCGGCAAGATTGCGAGCAGCGGCTTCGCCCAGACAGGCCGCGACCTTGTCGAAACCGCCGTCCAGGCCGGGACCGCAACACCACGGCGCCGACGCCTTGCCTGGTTCGCCGTGGCCGACACCTATCACCGAACCCGCGACCATCTGACGGGTCTGGTGGCGCTCGCCTGCGCCTTTGCCGCGGACAACCGGGCGGACGAGGAGGAACTCTGGCAGGAAGTCTACGGTCTGACCCGCCTCCTTCGTGACATCGGGCTGCTCGATGCCGCGCTCACCATGGTCGACAAGGGGCGCGAACTGCTTGAGCGGATGAAGCTCACCAAGACCTATAGCCACCGCCTCGACCTTCTCGCTTTGCAGGTTCGTCTGGCCCAGCGCGACCGTGACGATCCCGACGAGCTTGCAGCGCTGCTCGCCGAGGCAACGGCGATCGGAAGGACTGTCCTCGATCATCAGGACCAGACCGCGCCGACCGGCATCATCCTGGGGCAGCTCATCCGTGACGCGCGCGAACGCGGCGTGGACGTGCCGGGCGAGTCCGACGAGGTCTTCGCCGAACTCAACAAATGGGCAGGCGGTACGCTCGCGGCGATGATCGCGGCAACCTCTGCGCCGGTCCCGACACTCGCCCAGCTGGCGGGGCTCGCCGCCGCGATACCGCCGGCACGTTACGCCGAAGATGTCGGCTTCGACATGGGAAACATTGCCTTCCTTGCGCAGCGGACCCTTGCTAGCGACATCATTCTGGCCGCGCCCGAGGATGTCAGCTTCGCGCTCGAACTTCTAGCCGACCGCGGCACCGCGCTGCCCAACTGGGACGAAGCGGCCGCACCACCGGCAGTACCACAGCAGGATGAGCCGGCAGCGGTCGCGCGAGCGATTTCGACGGACGGCGTCGATGTCCTTCAACTTGGATTCGATGCCAGAGGTCGCCTAATCCGCGTTGCTGCCAGCGGCGGCGCGCTGGCCAAGCCGGTCGTGGAAGACAGCGACAAATTCTCGCGTGCTGCCTTCCATGTCTGGTCGCAGGCCTTCCCTTATCGCTACGGGATCGATGAAAGCCCGAACCTCTTCTACCGCACGACCGAACCCTTGCAGCTAAGCTGGTCCGCAGAACGCCCGACCATCCTATCAGCCTCGAGTGAGCTTCAGTCCTTCCCGCCCAACATCCTCTACGACGGAACCGAGTTCCTGGGCCGGAAGGCGCCAGCGGCGGCCGTGCCGTCGCTTTCTTGGCTGAGCGGCGCCCGCGAGCGCAATCACAAGGGCGATGGCCGCCGCGTCGCATGGATCTCGACGGCCGAGGGCGATGACGGTCGCTCGACCCTAACCCTTCTCGCGCAGCGGCTTGATGTTCCGTTCACCGACCATGGCTTCGAGGTAGACCATGGCGGGACTTTGCCCGAGCGCTTCGCCGGAGCCTCGATCGCGGTGCTGACCGCGCATGGCGGCGTCCATCCCGAGGGCCGCTACTTCCAGCTCGTCTCCGACGAAGGCGTCCTGAAGGTCTCGGCCGCCGACCTGGCTGCGGCCGTGCGAAACGTCGGCGTCGTCATTCTCTTCATCTGCAGCGGGGGGCGCACCGACAAGCATCCCATGGCCAACACCACGCTCGGGCTGGCCAAGCAGGTTCTCGACCGCGGCTGCAGCGCGGTGATCGCCTCGCCCTGGCCGCTGGACTCGCAGGTGCCGCCGCACTGGCTCGATGCCTTCCTGACTCGGTGGGAAGCAGGCGACCGGCTGATGGACGCAGCTTTTGCGGCTAATCAGGCCGTGGACAAGCGGTTCGCCCTCGACCCTGCGCGGGGGCTCGCGATGACGACCTATGGCGACGGGCTGCTGACCAAGCCGTGACTGACTTTAGCCGGGCGCCCCCTACCTGCGTGCAGATCAAACAAAAAGTCCGGCGCGTCCGACACTTGGGTTCTTGGTGAACTGATAATTCGCGTATGGCCTAACGACATCCTGATCGGACTTGTGATTCTCGATCACAATGAACTGGGCCTGGTCGGCCATGGCCTGCAGGTACCGGTAGAAGTGCGTCGCCACATCGGCTTTGCGCAATTCCAGCTCGTCGTCGGCTAGATCCTCGAAGCGATCCTCTTCCGCGGGACGATAAGCGAAGAGCGGCGAATCCAAGATGACGAAACCCGGATGCGGTCGCCCCTTCTCGATGCAATAGACGAGCACACCGATCTTGAACGCGGCATGGAGGAGCGCTCGAACGCCAGCGCCGTTGTCGCGGCGGCGCTTGCCATCGACGATGATGTCTTGGTCACCCTTCTCGAAATGCACCGCGTCCGCGCCGGGATAGTTCCACGCCTTCAGGACCTGCTTTACCACCGTCGAGAGTTCGTGTGCCTCGCTGTTTGATAGATCGAGATTCACGTCGATGCCGTCGGCGCGTTGTCGCGACTGCACGGCCGTTGCCTTGATCCGCAAGATCTGCGCCTCAAGGTCGGAAACCCGGCGCCTGTTGTCCAAGTCGGATTCGAGCTTTTCGCACCGCGCGCTGGCGTCGAGGAAGATGGACCGCGCCGACACCTCGCTCTGTGCTGCTTGGACTCGGGCGAGACGCGCTTCGTTGAGGCTTTCAGTGGCCACGACGATGAGCCGTTCAACCTCGACGATTTCGGCATCGGCATCGGCGGTCGCGGCAGCGAGGTCACGGGCCTCGGCCCGGATCTTCTCCATCTCCAGCTCCACGGCGTGTCGCTGCTCCTCGATGCCACCAAGGCCATGGTCGTGCTTTTGATGGTCGGGAGATGCGCCGCACAGCGGGCAATTGATCGTGGCAAAGCGTTGCAGGAGGAAGCCGCCTTCCTCCAGGCCTTCCAGACGATCGATATCGGAGGCGTAGACGCGCGCGAGCTCATCGAACCGAACCTTCAGCGCACTCAGCTCCGCGATCCGCGCCTGGTAGCCGTGAATATCATCGGAGAAGCGGCGCTCCTCGAGCGCTAGCGCATCCAGACTGTTCTGGCGCTCTTCCACTGTTTCGAGAAGATCGGCCTTTTCTCGCTCGGCGGTCGCAAGATCGGCAATGACCGCAGTGGTTTCGACGGTATCGTCGATCACTTTTCGCAATTGCTCGGCCATCTGAGAGAGGAGTTCGATTTGCCCCTCCTTTGCAGCCTTGAGCTGATCTCCGGACCGCACCTGCGCGATCGAGGAGCCGTCCACACCGGTGAGGAGGAACTTGAGGAGCCCCTTGTCTTCCGAGGTGACAGTGGTGTTGTGCGCGAGCAGCAAGCTCTTTTCGTCGATCATCCTCGTTTCGTCGATGAGGAGGTAGCGCATGATGACGCGCAACGAGAACGGCGCCTTTTCCGCTCGTTCGTTCTTCAAAAGCTGCGCTTCACGGTAGCCGACGCTCGAGAGCAGAAATCGCGAGACGTTGGGCGAGCTGACGTGCTTTCGTGAGAATACCTCGTACCCGGGCGAGCCTTCACCGACGGTTTGGAGATGTCCGTCGGCTTTGTAGATGTCACCGCCCAAGGCGGATGAGCGCAAGGTGACTTGCTGATCGCCAGGGAGGGTGAGCCACAGGAGATAATTGTCCATGCCCTTGCCTTCGGGGGGCAGGGTCGGAAGTTCTCCGCCAAGGAGGTAGTCAATCGACTTGCGCACAAATGATTTGCCCGTGTTTGAAGCACCCCAGATGATGTTCACGCCCGACTTAAATTGAACCGAAACCGGTGTCCGCTCGGGGCCGGTGAACATCAGCCGGTCGATGATGATCCTGCGCCGGTCAGACATTATCCGCAGCCCTGCCGAAGATCTCGTGAGACCAGCGCTCCAGGCCGTCCTTCAGACCTCGGATGAAGACGTCGACACCTTGATCAGCGGCCTCCCGCGCCAGCCATTGGGCCGCTTCGGCGAGGCGGCGATTATAGGCGCTGCCGAACAGATCGATCATCGCTGTTGCCGTTTCGTGCGCCCGAAACGCGATGCCGCTGCCCGTAAAGACTTGTTCGACAAGCGATGCGCGGGCCATCAGCAGTAGACCCTCTTCAACCAGGTGTCGGCGCACGAAATACTCGCCGGCACGGGCATTGATCTCGGGGTGAAGACTGGGTGGGCCGCCGGCGTCGCCGGTGTGGACAATGTAATAGTCCAGTAGCGACATGGTCGCGAGATCGAAGGCCTGGGGCGCAAAGGCGTCGAGAATGAGAAGCGCCCGCACGCCTGCTTCGAGCGGCGTGTTGAAGAGTTGCGGCTGGGCAGTGGGCAGGGTCAGGCCCACGGCATGCGTCCGACATTCGCGAAGTGGTGGCACGCGCCCTGTTTGACGCTTGGGGTGACGCGATTGTGCCGCCCGAGCGCGCCGGTAACCTGGGCGACGGAGGCGACTTCCATGATCCGCGTAAGCCTCTCGTAAAGGGGCGCCGTGCCCAGCGCGTGGTACCGATCGATCACGGTCTCGTGCACGTCCTCGTCGACATTGTCGATCTGGCTGGCCGGGAGGTTGTCGCGAAAATGGCGTCGAAACGCCTGGCGTTCGAGGTACCGTCGACGGGCATTGACGATTTGCGGGCCGTAGGCCGCGTTGGCAACGACCTCCGCATAGGTTGCGAAGGCCGTGCCACTGGCTGCGGCGAACACCGCCACAAGCTGGGTTACATATGCAGACTCTTCGTCAGCAACGTCGTCCGGCACGTCAGCGACCCGCACCCGCGGGGCTTCGCCTGGATCGATGTCGAGGTGCTCATAAAGGACGGCCCGCATCTGGGGTTTCTCGACGAGCTCGCTTGCCTTCCAGAGCTCCACGTTCTCGAACGCATATGCGCGGATCGCCGTCGTGATCGCCGGGGTGAGCGGACATGGCGTCCTCGATATGCCGTTGAGGCAATAGGCGTCCCAGTTGTCGACTACGAAGTCCGCGATGAGCGACGGTCGGTCGATCACCTTCTTGACGTCCCGAACTGCCGAATTGGGGCAGACGAAGATGTATTTGATGGGCAGCGTGAATTCGCCTTGGCCGGCGTAATAGAAAATTTTACCTAGCTCAGTGACGAATTCAGCCTTACCTAAGGGCGCCTTGAGGTGCTTGCACTGGTAGTTGTGCCAATCACCGTCGTATCGGTGGGCCGAGAGAAACCCGACGGCATCGCGACCCATGTCCGCCGAGGCGGTTGGACGTTCGAAGCCGACATAGGTGTTCCCAACCTTAGCGAGCCACTTCTTGATCAGGTCTTCGAGCTCGCTGTCCGTTAAATTCAGGATCTGGCGATCTTCGTTGAATGCCATTTTTGCGCCTTCCCCCTCGCGCTCGCCAGAGACCTGACGGAAATTGTTTTTGTGATCAAACCTTATTCGATCCTACCCGCTCCGATCTGGCGCAAACGGGAGCTATCCTGCGACTTTTACTGAAGGCTGCCAAGCAGCTCACGGCCAGCCTCGGCTTCACGTGGACATGAGTACAATGCAGGTGTGGATGTAGGGTTCTGACGAGAGCTGCCGTTGGCGAACACTATCAGGAATGACGGCTTTGTCCCAGACCCGGACCACAAGGGCTAAAGCCGTTAGGCCATGGAGATCGGCACGCCGGTTATTCCTCACCCCGCTTGTCGCGCTGTCGCTTCCAGCTGGGCGATGCGTTCCGAGCAAATGGCATGGACGACACGGCCGAGTTCCTCGACCTGCTCGCTCAGCCAGGCCAGTTCCTCCTCGGTGATCCGATAAGGCTTGCTGTAGCGCGCCTTGACGTAGGCTTCCTTCAACTTCTCGAACATAGCTCGCTGCCTGCGGTTGTCGCTGGGCCAGACATGGACAAGCCGGACGTCCAGCCGTTCAGCTTGGGTGCGAAGGAACGCGAGATTGTGTACGTGCGGGGTTTGTGCCGAGCGGCGGACTATTCCGCATGGCCGTGGGAAGGCCAGGATATCTGCGGGATTTGGCGCAATCCGCTCGGCATAGTTTTACCGTTCTTCCCCGTGCGAAGCATCGGATGAGGGCGTCATGATCTCCTCATCCGGCGACGCGATCGACCGTGTCCGGTGACATGCCTCACATGGTCCATGAGCGCGCGCTGCAGCGACCGAACCTGGTCGGGGGTGAAGCCGCCGTCCTTCGGGTGCGGGCGGTCGACCAGATGGCGGTGATTCCATTTCCAATAGGGTGAAAGCACTGCCGCCAACCGTGCGGTGTCGGGGCACTGGTAGCCGAAGCCGCTAGCATTGGCATAGGCAAGCGATCGGTCGATGTGGAGGCCGATATAACGAGCGCACCAGGCGTCGGGAAAGCCGATGTCGAGCAAATGCGATGACAGGGCGAGTTGAGCTACGATGCCGGTAGCGTAGAGAAAATCGGGCCAGTCGCCCGGCGCTTCGGGTGCGAGGGACAGCATGAACTCTTCCGCGCGCCGATAGCGTTCACGGCTCAGGTTACGCCCTTCGCGCGTTCGCTGAAGCTGGACTGGCTGAGCATCATAGGTTCTCCACAATGCCGCCAGCGTCGCGTTGCGGGAACCGGCAGCCGACCTGGCGGGCAGGCAGCGTTGCGTTGAGACAGGGGCAATGTTGTACATTGGTACCTCCGGTCCGCATCAGGGCGGTTACGCGGAAGAGATGAGACGGATGCGGAAACAGTCCCGAACTCCCGCACGCTAGGCGCGGGAGCCGCCGGAGCTGGTAACATGCCAGAGACATGCGCCGTCGCCTTTAACCCGAAGGTCTGGACATGCGCGACGACACCCCGGAAACCGAGGTGTCCGAGTTGCTTCTCTGGCGGGATTACCAGTCCCGGCGCTGCCCTTTGCACAGCGCCTCAAATAGATAGCAGAGGCGAGTCCGCACGCCAAGTTAGAGTGCGTCGAGGAAGGCTAGCAGTCGGTCCCCCGGCTGATAACGCCCGCCCTTCCGTCCGTTGAACGGCTTGACCTTGGCCAGTGCCGCTTCCTTCAAGGCGAGGTGGGCGTGCAAATAGATCTGCGTCGTCTTGATGGACTCATGCCCGAGCCACAGCGCGATAACCGAAATATCGACGCCCGCCTGGAGGAGTTCCATCGCGGCGGTGTGCCGGAGGACATGTGGCGTGACCCGCTTGCGCCGAAGTGACGGACAAGCTTGTGTCGCGGTCGCGACATGCCTGCGCAGCAAGCGCTGCACGGCATCGGCGCTCAGATCGCCGCCATGGAGGTTGGGGAACAGCCTCATCGAACCGAACCTCCCTGCCTCCTTGAGCCAGGCCTGGAGGGCATGGCGCGTCTGCGTGGTGAGTGGCGTGCAGCGCTCCTTGCGGCCCTTGCCGAGACATCGAACATGTGCGCCGGCGCCCAAAACGACAGCGGTCCGTTCGAGTTGGACGATCTCCGATAGCCGCAGGCCTGTCTGCGCGGCGAGGTGGAGCAGCATATGGTCACGGCGACCGATCCAACTGCTGCGATCGGGTGCCGCAAGGATCGCGTTGATCTCGTCGCGGGTGAGGAAATGCACCTCGCGCCTGTCGTGGAGCTTGCCGGGAATCGCGAGCACACGCTGGATCTGCCCGGCATAGGCAGGCTCCTCAAGCGCAACGAAGCGCAAGAATGCCCGAATGGCGGTCAGGCGCAAGTTGCGGGTCTTGACCCCGATCGACCTGCTCGCTTCCAGATCGTCGAGGAAGGCACCGACGAACGGGGCATTGAGATCGGCCAGGTCGAGCTTGGAGGGTGGCTTGCCCAACCTTGCCAGCGCGAAGGCCAACAGCAGCCGGAATGTATCGCGGTAAGATGCGATGGTGTGGGGGCTGGCGTTACGCTGCTGTATGAGGCGCTGGGTGAAGAACCGCTCGATGAGACCTGGCAGGATCGACGCGACGCTCATGACGCCGTCTCCCAGCGGGCTTCGAGCCGGCTCGCGGCCTCACCCATGAGCTCGGGGCAGGCCGAGAGGTACCAGTATGTGTCGCGAACCTTGCTGTGGCCGAGATAGGTGGTGAGCATCGGCAACAGGCGCTCGACATCTTCGCCGGCACGGTACCAGCGCAGAAGGGTGTTGACCGCGAAGGTGTGACGAAGGTCGTGGATGCGTGGGCCAGTGCTGCGCGGCTCGGTATCGCGCAGCCCGATCCGTCGCATCACCCCGATGAATATGCGTTCCGGGTACTGAAGCCGCAGCCGCTGGCCTCCACGCAGGACGAAAAACCAGGGGCTCTTGCGGCAATCGTCGCGTCGCGCGGCGTAATCGGCGAGCGCTCGGGAGGTAGTCGGATGCAGTGGGACGAGGCGATCCTTGCCGCCTTTGGTCACGCGCAGCGTCAACAACCCGGCCTCAAGATCGACATCGGCGCGTTCGAGACCGATCGCTTCACCCAAGCGCATGCCCGTCGCGGCGAGCAGCCCGAACAAGCAATGATAGGTTCGCCGGTTGATGCCTTTGGCCAGACCCCAACTGAGCGTCGCGTCCAGCAGGCGCTCAATCTCTGCCTCGGTGTAGATATAGGGATGTCGCCGCTTCGGGGATGGAAAAATCCCAGCCGGGGGTATCTCGGTCTCCGGTTCCACGTTCGAGAGATGCCGGGCGAATCCGCGCACCGCCGACAACCGGTTCGGCCAGGAGGTGCGCTGGCCCTGGGTGATCCAGGCCATCGCCAGCGCGCGCGTGATGACCGTCGCCTGCGCCGCGTCCATGAACGCGATGAAATCCCCAAGACAGCGCTCTTCGTCCCGGTAGCGATAGCCGAACCCGCGCCGCATGCGGACATAGCGGGCCAGCGCCTGACACAGCGCGCTCATTGTTCACCTCCCAGCCACGGCTGGCCGAGGGGGCGCAGGCTATCGAGATCGACCTTGGCGTAGATCCGGGTCGTGTCCTGTTGTTCGTGGCGTAGGAGTTGGCCGATCTCGGTCAGGGTAGCGCCCGATCGCAACAGGTCCGTCGCGAGGCTGTGCCGGAAGATGTGCGAACCACGTCGACCGGGACCGGGGATGCCGGTGCGCTTGATCGCCGAGCGTGCGACGGTCTGTATGCCGGGCGCTCCCTTGAACCCGGAATATGGCGCAACGGCGAGCAGGAACAGCCGCCGGCTGTCAGAACGGGGGCGACCATGCTGTAGATAGGCGGCAATCGCGGCGCCGACATCGTGCGGCAGTGGCATGGTGGCGATCTTCCGTCCCTTGCCCCGAACGGTGAACTGACCTGCGTGCCAATCTATATCATCAAGGCTGAGCTTCGCCACTTCGCCCGCGCGCAGACCCAGCCGGGCGAGCAGCATCAGGATCGCATAGTTTCTTCGTCCCGCCGAGGTGCTCCGGTCGCAACCGTCGAGGATGCGCTGAACGTCCTCGATCGGCAGGAAACTCGGCAATCGCGCTTCGCCAGGCCGCCGGATAGAGGGGATAGCAGCCGTCAGATCTGCGGTGATGAAGCCTTCTGCATGCAGATACCGCAGGAACACCCGCAAGCGCGAACACATGATCCGGGCGGTCGTCGCTCCGCCATCCGCGGCATGCCGCTCGACATAGAGCGACACCTCGCGCCCTGACAGGCGACCAAGGTCGGCGTTAGCGGTGATACCCAGTTCTTGCAGGAAGGGCCGAAGGAACCAAACGTGGCTCGCGATCGACGACGGTGTGAGGCCCCGCTGGCGCGCCATGTAGCGGCTATAGGCCTCACAAATATCCTCGTGCGGATCACGCGGCGGCACCGCGCGATGCGCGATGGCGTTCGCTTCGCGCAGGATCGAGAGCAGCCGAGCGAGTGCACGGGCGTCCCCTCCGAACTGCGGGCGGTGCCGCGACCGCTCGGCGAGATACTGCGTGACGGTCGCTTCGTCGATATCAGCAATACCCGCGCCTGTGGCGCCGAGCCAAAAACCAAAATCTCGTATAATGCTCAGCCGTCGATGGCCTGTCTCGAGACTGTAGCCGCCTTGCTGAAGCTGGGCGACGTAGAGATGGATGTGTTCACCAAGCGGACCTGCCCGCAGGCTCCGCATTACCCGGCTTCTGCTCACATAAACATCGGTGATCATGATCGCTCCTCCGCGCACGTGATGTGCGCGGGGAGCAGGAAACTATGCCGAGCCGATTACCCCAAAATCCGCAGATACCCCGGACCTTCCACGGTCACGCGGCATAGCATGACGCTCGGCATAAAC